>Ga0137369_10005899_pt1 | contig 12406 bp, 16 predicted proteins | sample SagtaG_12_FD_104918 | JGI IMG/M metagenome (GOLD analysis project Ga0137369, IMG submission 104918) | Vadose zone soil microbial communities from Sagehorn Ranch, Mendocino, California, USA - Sage1_L_113_16 metaG | ecosystem: Environmental > Terrestrial > Soil > Vadose zone | place: USA... | reverse complement strand
TCAAGGTAAGCCGCGCAGCTCGCCTCGTCCACGAACCAGCGCTCGAACTCACGACCGTCACGCGGGTACTCCACCCCGGCCCGAGGGCGGCCTACAACGGACTCGAACCCCACACACCGACGCTACTAACGGCCTCTGGGTGCGTCAAGGGGATAGCCCACTGCAGGAAAAAACCGAGTTTGCGCACCCCACAGCCTCTCCATGTCGGGATCGCGACGGCCGTGTCCTGAACGGCCAGCATCGCCGGACTCCTCGGGCGCTGTCGCCTCGGCGACGCGGCAAACGCTGACCTCGAAGCGCGCCCCTTGTGCCCGCGCGTCCGGAGACGGATGATCGAAGGGCCAGTAGAACGGGGTCAGAGAGGAGGCGCTGCATGCCGCTCTTCATGGCCGAGTTCGGCTACAGGCCGGAGGTGTGGGCGGGGCTCGTCCAGAACCCCGAGAACCGGGAGGAGAAGGTTCGCGGCCTCCTTGCGGAGGCGGGGGCGAAGCTCCACAACCTCTGGTACGCCTTCGGCGAGCAGGACGGATTCGCGCTGATCGAGGCACCGGACAACGTGACGGCGGCCGGGATCTCGATCGCGATCACCTCGAGCGGGGCGTTCAGGTCGTTCAAGACGACCGTCCTGATGACCCAGGACGAGACGATGAAGGCGCTCGAGAAGGCCGCGGCCGTGCATTACGAGGCGCCGCCGACACGCGAGCCGATCCACGCCTGAGCCGTACGGGTCGAGGAGGCCGGGAGCGGTCACGGCCTCCTCCGACTCGGCACTGGTCGAGCGCGGGGCCGGCATATGTGTTTCCAAGGCCGGACGAGTTCGACCCCGAGTCGGACCCTTACTGAGTCAGGCAGCTAAAGCCCGGGATCGGGTGCAACTCGATCTCATTCGGCGCCACACTCCGGTAGACGCCGACAGTCCAGGTGATCGGTTCGGGCTCGCATCTGGGCCGTTCGTCGATCTGAGATCGCTGCACGGCAGGTGGAGACCCCCGCGGGGGGAGAGGGGCGCGCGGGGGTCTCCAGCTTGTTAGGCGGCCCCTTGCTGTGTGGTCGTCGCAGCTTCCGGTTGGGTCGCGTCGCGCGTCCGCAGCGCCCGGTAGCAGACGCCGGTCATCAGCCCGGAGAGGGTGAAGCCGAGGATCCAGACCCAGGGTGGGGCGACGAACTCGCCGGCCGCGGTCGGCCGGAAGGGCGCGCCGTCGCGGGCGATCGGCAGCAGCATGTACCAGAAGAACATGAAGCTGACGAAGCTCCAGACCGCGCCCAGGACGAGGCTGCCGGTCAGCGTCCGCACCCGATAGACGCGATCGGCGAGGCCGGCGAACGCGAGTCCCTGGGCGCCCCAGTAGGCGAGCAGGAACAGCGCGCCGATCACGATCGGCCCCCACCGGTAGTCGTTCTGGCCGAAGTAGTTGAGGCCGAACAGCCAGCCGCTGACGGCCGTCGGCAGCTCGAGCGCGCTGTGACTAACCCTCGCCCAATCGTAGATGAGGAGCGGAGCTGCCACCGTCAGGCCGCCGCCGATCCCGGCCGTGATCCCGACCCTGGTCAGCCGCCCCGTAGTCGTCGCCTGCCGGTGCGCGAGGTGCAAGTGCGGGACGTGCTCGCGCAGCCGATGCAGGAAGTCAGCACGGGCTTCCATCACTAGCCACCTCCTTTCACCCAGAAATGTAGCTGAAGAGCAATAGTTGCTAGATGAGGCCGCTACACTCTGGTTTGCGATGACTGCCGGCAGGACGGCTCGAGCTGGCCAGCAACTGGACGAGTTACTCGACGTGCTGCTCGTGCGCGGGCAGGAGCTTGCGCATCTGCTGCTCAGCCGCCGGCTCTCGGCTGCGCTCTACCGGCGGATTGCCGGCGGCATTCCTCCGGTGCAGCTGCAAGCGCTCGCCGTGCTCGCCGGAGGCGACGTGCGAATGCGCGAGCTCGCCCGCCGGCTCGGCCTCGCCACCAGCACCGTCACCCGGCTCGTCGACCGGCTCGAGGCCGCCGGGCTCGCCGAGCGGCGCAGCGAGCGACCCGACCGGCGCTCCGTGCTCGTCGGGCTGACCACGCCCGGGCGCGAGGCGCTGCATGCGGTCCGCAGACGCCTGCGCGCGTTCCTCCGCGACCTGATCGCAGGACTCACACCCCGCGAGCAGGGCGAATTCCTGCGGCTGCTGGCCAAGCTCGGAGAAGGGCTCAGCGTTCGAGCGCCCGAGCCTGCGCCCGTCGGCATCCGCTCGCGCTGACGTTCGGCCGATCCCGGCCCGGCGGATGTGCGGCTCGTCCCGCAGGCATGTCCTGACGACGCTGCTCGGCATCCGGGCGCCGACCCTCGATGGAGCCGCAGCCCAGCGGGGTGCGGCGTCCGAAGGCATGAGTGGTCGGCGCCTGCGCATCTGTCGTGGGTTGCTGGGGTGGGCCGGGTAGAGCCTGTGGGGTGCCAAAACTCCGATCCCGCCTGCGAATAGGGATTTCTCGCGTCGCGAACCGAGTTTTGGACACCCCACACGCTCATGATGCGCTTGATCGCCGATTCCTAGTAGTTGTCGTTACAGCGAATTTCGCGGCTTGACCGCATCGCCGAGCGGGCGGACACTTACAGGAGAAGAGGCAGGGAGGGCGAGGGCGCTGAAGGCGATCCGCGGTCGCGGCTGGGGCTGGGTCTGTTGACTCGAGCCTTGCTCGCGGGCGCGATCGTTGCCGTCGCGTTGCTGGTGCCGTCACTTACGGCGTTCCGGGGCGAGCGCGTCGACATGGCGCAGGCCCGGGTTGACGAGAGCGCGAGCGTCTTGCTCGGCATTTTCGACCTCGAAGACGTACCGCTGCAGCTCGTTCGAAGCCACGACGGCGAGGCCAGCTCGTCGCTGTCGGGTCAGCTCCTACTGAGCGCGACAGCGCAGGGACAGGTCGCACTCGAGAAGGCGTTCCTCTTCGCCTCGTCCGTGCCGACGCGGCTCGGCCCGACCGGGCCGATCACCCTGGCCATGCCCGAGGACCTGACGGCGCCGGCACGCTTCGACCCCGTGTCAGGTGAGGTCGCCGTGACGTTCCCGGTCGACGTCTCCTACCGGCTGCTCGACCGGATCCTCGGCTTCGAACGGATCGGAGAGGACTTCACCGTCTCGCGGAGCGAGCTGTTCGACGCCGAGCTCACCGGGCGCATCTTCCAGGACGGAGTCTTCGAAGGCTCGCTCACGCTGACCGGCCTCCACCTCCAACTCGGCGCGTTCGTCGCCGGCAGCGCGCACATCGACGTCACGGGCGCCTTCGAGCTGCTGCCGACGCCGCCGCCGATCTTCCGCGCCGAGAACCGCTTCGAGAACTGCATCGACGTCACCGTGCAGGGAGGCGCGTTCTCCGACGCCGAGGTGAAGCAGATCCTCGAGAAGGCGAAGTCGATCTTGAAGCAGGCGAAGGTGACGATCCGGCGCAAGATCCTGCCCGGCGACAAGTGCGAGAGCGTCACCCTGGCGAAGAAGGTCAACGAGGGCGGTGGCGGCTTCGCGAGCCACAAGAGCCAGGGGCCGAACACCGCGATCGCGGTCGGCCGCAACGTGATCGACACCTGCAAGGCCAAGCAGCCTGCCGGCTCGACGGACGCCGACATCGTCGGGCGCGTGCTCGCCCACGAGATCGGGCACGCGAAGAGCCTCGACCAGCAGCGGGGCGACCCGCCGAACCTGATGAGCGACTGTGCGCCGAACGAGACGCTTACGGACGCACAGAAGGACAGTGTTCGCAAGCGCTCGAAGAAGCTGCCGAGCCTCGAGCTGCCGTCGCTGCCGGGCGGCGGTGGCGGGCTGCCCGGTCTTCCGGGTCCGCTCACCGTCGAGCTCGAGAGCAAGAGTTTCACGTTCACGAACGCCACCGGGCGGAAGGTGACCGATCTCACGCTCACGTTCGACAAGGCCGTCGAGGACGTCACTGACAAGGACGGCTTCGAGGACGTCGCTGGCCTCGGCACCAGGACGGTCGGCCTGCTCGACTACGAGGAGATCGCGAACGGCGCGGAGATCACGATCACGGTCAAGGGGACGAAGGGCTTCAAGGTCAAGAACTGCGTCTGGACGATCAGGACGGCTCCCCTGCTAGGGGGCTGCGCCCTGCCCCAGTAGGACGAATGTCAGCGTAATCAGTGATGTCACGGATCACCCGTCGCACCTAGAGCGCATCGGATCCCCGCCAGAGCCGCGTGGGGTACGTAATTCCGTCTGGCACCGGAGACAGCTCGTCTGGCGTCGCCCTGGAACGGCCGCACCTCGATCGTGAGGGTGGTTGTCCGCGCGGTCTTCCGGCCCGTGGGGTGCGCAAATCCGTTGATCCTGAACGGATTTCGAACAGGATCGTGTTCGCACCCATGCATTGGCTAGGTCGCCTGGTTGAGGGATCGACAAGCCGCCCAGGTCGGCGCATGTTTTGAGGGCGGCACAGGTTTCATCTGCGGCTTTGCGGCTCGATCCGAACACGCACGCGCTCGTGCGCGGTGTTCTTGACCTTGGTCTCGTTCGCCGTGTCCGTCATGGGCGTGCTGGTGGTCAGTTGCGCCGCGCGCAGCAGAGGCGCCGCGTCATGGAGCGGCGCGCTGCCTCGCTGCGGTAAGGCGGAGGCGCCTCTCCGCCTGCCGTGACAGAGCCCGGCGCGAGATTACGCCTTCCACACGGCCTGCTTCCCCTCGACCAGCGTGGAGCGTGCGCACATTTTGGGTCCGCTTGCAAAGCGGGTGGCTTGGCGGCACGAACCTCCGCCGCGGCACAGAGCACTCCCTTCTCACCTTTACTAATTGCACGACCGCTCGCGCGTCAATCACAAGCCAGGTCAGCTGCGTTCGGCGACCGGTGGTTCGAGCCGGGAGCTTCGGTCGTGCCTGCGCGTCGTCCGAGCACCGAACCTAGGGGAACCGCGTGTCGTTCGGGTTGAGGTCGAGGCGGCCGCCGTCGCGGCAGTCCGGCGGCACGAGGTAGTCGGGGCTTGCTCGGCTGCGGAGCGCGTTCTCTGTGAGCTGCTGTTGCATCATCTGCCGCGCGGTGTCCTGGGAGAGGCCGAGTCGCTGCCCGGTCTCGACTCCGGCTTGCAGCGCGTAGCACTCGGTCGTCCCCTCGTCGCGGACGCCGCGGAGGTGCCAGGCCTCGTGGGCGAGGACGACGAGTGCGCGGGCGGTCTGGCTTGAGGTGACCTCGCCCTTGAACGCGAGCCGGTAGAGGGCGAGGCAGCGCTCCGGCGTCAGGTAGGCGAGGTCGCCTCCGACGGCGGCAACGCCGTCTGCGTGCTGGACGGCGCCGACATAGTCGCCGGATTCGTCGCAGCCGATCGTGACCGGCTTCGCCGCGATCCGCGACGCCTCGTCGGAGAAGCGCGCCGCCGCCTCGGCCCGCGTATCCGCATCGAGCGCGTCCCAGCCGGTGCGGCTCTCGGCGACCCAGAGGATCAGTGCGAGCGCGCCGATGATCGTGAGGCCGGCGAGGAAGCGGCGAAGCGGCGGCCGAGCGCGCTCCCGGACGGCCCGGGCGGCCGCGCCCGCTTCTTGCTCGGGCCGCTCGCGCGCCGCGGCGATCAACGCCGCGACCTCGTCGTCCGTCTCGCCCGCGTACGGGATCCAGAGCTCTTCGCCTCCCTCGCGGACGAGCAGCAGATCGTCCGTCTCGTCTGCGTAGCCGTAGCGCTCCTGATCGACGGCCTGCGGCCCGCGGTCGGGGCGACGCGCTCGAGCCGGACGGAAGCCGCCGACGAAGAAATGCAGCTCCAGGCCGAGCGCGATCAGGAACGGCAGCCAGATCGGCACCGTCGACCGCAACACGTACGGCCCGACAAGCCAGGCGAGCACGAAGACAGCCAGCACGACACGCAGCACCGACAGGAGACTCGGAAGCCGATCCGCCGGTTCCTCCATCCCTCGAAGGTAGCGCCGGACAGCAGCATCGAGTCACCTGAGCAGGAGCCGAGCACCGGCTCGCCGGCGCCCGGCCGAACTGACAGTTCCGTGCGCAGGCAACTGTCAATCGCTCCATCGGCGGACACCACCGTTCGCAAGAGAGGTCAGCAAGCGCGTGCGACTGCGCCAGAGCTAGAGCGCACGCCTGACCGTGCAGCCGTGGAGACAACCAAGCTTCGCCCGAGATCGACCGGGAGTGAGGCGGAAGGGCTCGTCCACAGCAGACCTCGAATCCCTCGGTTGCAGCGGGATCGAGTTTAGGCACCCCACACGCAATGGACCTGGCAGTCGGTACCACGCTGGCACCACGAGCCTGCGAGGGACGGCATGAAACGCCAACCTCGCGCGGGCACGCCAAACGCGTCGCCAATACAGCGTGCGGGCGCCGGCCCTACTTCAGCTCGAAGAGAAGCGAGAGAACCTCGGCATCGCCGACGTTCTCGGTGGAATGATCCTCGGCATCCCGCCACATGGCTGCGCCGGCCGGCAATTCGACTTCCTCGGTCTCGCCGGAAGGCGAGCTGAACTTGACCTTGCCGGCCGCCAAGTTGTAGACGACATAGTCCGGATGCGAGTGCATCGCCGAGCTGTCACCTGGCCCTAGGCGCGCCTCGAGCAGCCGGACGCGCTCGTTCTCAAACAGCGTCTTGTAGACGTTGGGTGCCACCTGCACTGGGTCCTGCCCCATCGCTACCTCCCTGGCCGGGTCGTAGCCTCAAGCCCCGTGGAGGAAGCATTACTCGACGGCTCGTCTCTGGCAAGGCGTAGATGACCCCATCCCGTCTGGGCGCCGCGGCAGGCGCGTTGGCATCCGCGACGCCAAGGAGACGACAAGAGAGGAGATCGTCGGCCTCATAACCGGCGCCATCCCTGGCGACGTCCTGCCGAGCGAAGCCTGAGTCCGGATCTGCGATAGCCCTCGACCGGGCTTGCCCTTTTTCGCTCCAACGCAGCGAAGGCAGCGCCCTCATTCGCCGTAGCTGGTGCCGTAAAGATCGTCTACGGTCGCGCCAACGCAACCTGTAGACAGTGAAGCGCGTGGCAGGCCCAACGTGGAGCGTTTATGGACGCCTAGCGGTCGCAACCGGCGGCGACCGGTGGCAAATGGCGAAGCCGCGAAAACGGCTCTAACAAGCCAAAACCGTTGCCATCGGTTGCGACCATTGCCGAAAGGAGTGCATGGTAAAAGGGTCGATCGACGAGGCGGAACAGTGTCCGCCCGACTCCCGTGTAAGCAGCCGCCTTTCTGGGCTGGCGGCCTCCCGGACGCATTTGCCGCGAAATTCCGCTCCAGCAAGCGTGTCCAGACGACGATTGCCTTCGCTTCTTGGCCCTGAGCCGCGGTCGATCCGGACTGCGTGATGCACGGGTGATGCACGTCCAAATAGAAACCCCTGCATTTGCAGGGGTTTCCTTAGCAGACCTATAAGCCGGATTCTGTCGTGGGTGGCCATCCCTCTTTGCGACTACCCGGCCCCTCGGCGGGCCGCCTTTTGGCGGGGCCTGTTCGTCTTGCACCGGACGGGGTTTGGCGAGCCGCCGTGTCGCCACGGCGCTGGTGGGCTCTTACCCCACCGTTTCACCCTTACCACCGGCGTCTCCGGAGAGACACGTTCGCCGGAGGCGGTCTCCTTTCTGTTCCACTTTCCGTCGGCTTTCGCCGCCTGGGTCTCCCCAGCGTCCTGCCCTGCGGTGTCCGGACTTTCCTCGGACCGCTTGCGCGGCCCGCGGCCACCCGGCCTGCGTCGGGAATTCTAGCCCGGATCGCTTCTGGGCCATGGACGCGCGTCCGGGCGTAGGTTGAGAATCGAGTCTCCAGAAAGGAGGGACGAATGAAGGCGTTCCTGCCCCACGCGATCGCGACGGTATGCGCTGCCGTCGTGCTCGTACTGGCACTGACGACCGGGGCCTTCGGCAAGGAGGCGAGCTCGCCGGCCGGCCGGACTGTGCACGTGATCGAGCACGCGACGACCGACGCCGTCACCGACACCGGCGCACAGGGCGACTCAGCCGGCGACGTCCTGACGTTTGCGAACGAGCTCTTCGACAGGAGCGATACGAAGCACTCCGGCCGCGATCAGGGCTTCTGCGTCCGCACGATCCCCGGCGCCGCCTGGGAGTGCTGGTGGACCGTGTTCCTTGCCGGTGGTCAGCTCACCGTCGAGGGACCGTTCTACGACACGCGCAACAGCCGTATGGCAGTTACCGGAGGAACCGGGGTCTACGCCAACGCGAGCGGCTGGATGGAGCTCAAATCTCGCGCGGGCGGGACGAAGTTCGACTTCGTCTATCACCTCGCGAAGGACTAGCCGCCTTCTACCGGCACAGCGGGCTGGGCGGCCCTCTCGGCGCTCAGCCCGCTGCCGCACTCCGGACAGAAGATCTCGCCCCCCGGCAAGTGCATGACGAACTCGCCGCAGACCAGACACTCGAGGCTCGCCCCGCGCGCCAGCGCGAGCAGCTCCTGCTCGAGCGTGCGGTAGATCGCTGCCACGTCACTCATCAGAGCGCCCGGAAGACCCCGATGACCTTGCCGAGGATCTGGACGTAGCTCGGGTACATGGCCTCGAGCGCCGCGTTCTCCGGCTGGAGGCGCACGCGGCCCGCCTCGCGGAAGAAGCGCTTCACTGTCGCTTCGTCAGCCGCCTCGTCGTCTCCGGCCAGCGCGACCACGATTTCGCCGTCGCTCGCGTCCTGCTGGCGGCGGACGACGACGATGTCGCCGTCGAGGATGCCCGCGTCGACCATCGAATCGCCCTTGACCCGCAGCAGGAATTCCTCGCCGCCGCGCGAGAGCGGCTCCGGCACCGCGAGGTACTCCTCGATGTTCTGCTCGGCGAGCAGCGGTCCGCCCGCCGCGATCTGACCAACGAGGGGAAGCTTGCGAGCGGGCGCCTCGAGCTCGGGCTCCGGCTCGACCCGGCGCGTCCGCGCGAGCTCGAGCGCCCGCGGCTTGGTCGGGTCGCGCTTGAGCAGCCCCGCCCGCTCGAGATTCGCAAGATGCGCGTGCACAGTCGAAGGAGAGGCGAGTCCCACCTCCGCACCGATCTCACGGACGGTCGGCGGGTAGCCATGGCGATCCACGTATTGCTGGAGAAACTCCCAGATCTGCTGTTGGCGAGCGGTGAGCATGGCGCCTCCGCGGCTTGGACGACGTCGGGTCGAACGTGTGTTCGCCAAGAGGATAGAGAGTCCTTCGGACGACGTCAACTCATGTCCTTCGCGGCAGATGCGGGCTTCTCCCGCCTCTGCCTCACCTTTGTGCGCCCCCTAAGAGGAAACCCGCCCGCAATCGTCATGGTCAAGCGAAGCGCCGACCGGATTGCGGGCGGCTATATGCGCTGGAGAGGACTTGAACCTCCACGACCTTACGGCCACTAGCCCCTCAAGCTAGCGCGTCTACCAATTCCGCCACCAGCGCTTGCGGCAAGGGATTGTAGCGAGCGATCCGAGGTTTACGATACGCCGGTGCTCGCCCTCGCCGTCGTCGTCGCCGCGCTTGCGGTGGCGGGTCCTCTCCAGCCTTCCGACGACGGTTTCATGATCGTCCGGCCCGCCGCTGCGAACGGCACGGTGGCCCTGCACGCGTCCCCGAACGGGCCGGTGCGCGTGCGGCTTCGGGCTCGCACCGTCTTCGGGTCGCCGCTCGCGTTCAGCGTCGCGCGCGTGCGCGGGCACTGGCTCGGCGTGCGGAGCGAAGCTCTTTCGAACGGGCGGCTCGGGTGGATCGACTCGAGCCGTGCGCGACTTCGGTACGAGTCAACCCAGCTGTGGCTCGAGGCCGACCTCTCACGGCGCGAGCTCGTTCTGCGCAGCGGCGACGTCATCCTCCGGCGCATCGCGATCGCGGTCGGGCGGCCGGGCTCGCCGACGCCGACGGGGCAGTTCGCGATCACGGACAAACTTCCCGGGGAATGGCTCGGCGCCGGGTTCGGCTGCTGCGTGCTCGCCTTGACCGGCCACCAGACGCGACTGCCCCCCGGCTGGCCCGGCGGCGACCGAATCGCGATCCACGGCGGCAACGAGCGAACGCTCGGCGGGGCGGTGTCCGCGGGCTGTCTTCACGCGGCTGCCCGTGACCTTCGCGCTCTGATGCAATCCGTCCCGCTCGGAACGCGCGTGGTCGTGCACGCCTGACCGATGCCCGAGGCTGCGAGCCCTCTGACCATCGAGCTGCTCACCTGGATCGCTGCCCGTCCGCGAACCTATTCGGAGGCGATCGAGGTCTGGGTCAGCAACTGCCCCCGACATCCGGTCTGGGACGACGCATTGATCGCAGGCCTTGTGCGGATCGACGGCCGAGCGTCGACGGTGACTCTCACCGAGCTGGGCCGAGCGCTTCTCGACGGGCCTCGCTAGGCGATCGGCGCGAGCTCGCGCTCGATCTCGTCTCGCTCGGACTCCAGCCAGTCGGGGAGCGCGATCGCGTTCCCCAGCGAGTCGGCGGGCTCGTCGACCGCGAAGCCGGGGCCATCCGTCGCGATCTCGATCAGGAGTCCGTCCGGCATCCGGAAGTAGATCGAGCGGAAGTACTTGCGGTCCTGGATCGCCGTCGGGCGGAGACCGATCTCCTCGAGGCGCTCCTTCCAGGCGAGCTCTTCGTCTTCGTCCGCTGCACGCCACGCGACGTGGTGGGTGACGCCGGCGCCGATCAGCGCCGTCCGTCCCGGCGGCTCGGCGAACCTGAGCGGTGCGCGCTCGGAGACGAGCCCGGAATACACGTCGGGATTGCCGTACGCCGTCACGTGGTCGAGAGCCGGCCGCTCGCCGGGCAGCAGCTCGAGGCGGAGGCCGTCCGGGTCCTCCACTTCCCGCCGGTCCGTCTGCTCCGGGACGCGCAGGGCGATCGACTCGAGCGTGCCGAGCCCGAGGCGCCCGCGCTCGGCGCCGGGCCATTCGAAGAACGTGATCAGCGTCCCGGGGTTGCCCCAGTCGTCGCCGAAGTACAGGTGGTAGCTGCGGGGGTCGTCGAAGTTGACCGTCTTCTTGACGAGGCGGAATCCGAACTCGCGGTAGAAGTCGGCGGTGCGCTGGGCGCTCTGGCACACGCACGTGACGTGGTGCAGGCTCTCGAGCAGCATGCGCGCAATCTATTGCTTGATGCCGACAGCCGAGTAGTCGGTCGTGCCGCGCTCGTCCTGGCGCCAGCCCGTCAGGCGGCGGGAGACGAGCTTCGCACCGGCAACCCAGGAGATCGGCACGAGCTCCGCGCGGCGGCGGACCGAGGCGTCGAGCTCCGGCAGCGAGCGTCCGCGCGCGGCCTTGCCGAGCAGGGCTACGAAGAGGGCCTCGTCCTCGGCATACGGCGCGACGCGCCGCTCGAACCAGGCATTGGCGCCCTTCCGTGAGACCACGACCCGGACGCCGGCCTCCCGCCACCACGCCGCCAGCAGCTCCGCCTCGTAGCCGCCCGCGATGCGGATGTGCACTCGCGGGAGCTCCTTCGCACGGCGCTTGAGCTCGCGAAGGGTCGGACGCTTCACGGCGGGGGCTGAGCGCAGGAGTCCGTACGCAGGGCCGGCTGCGTCCTCCGGCACCAGGCGGCGGTAGTCGGCCCGGTCGGCCGCGAGCCAGAGGAAGCGCCGTACCGAGAGCGGGAGGCGAGGCGAAAGGCGCACGAGATCGACGGCTAGCAGCGGTCGGACGTGAACCGAGCCGGCGAGCGCCGGGTCGAGCAAGACGGCCTTCAGGTCACCGACTGGCACTGGCGCGACGTCGACCTCGGCGCGCCGGAAGGCGACCGCTGCGGCGTGAGGCTCCATCCGGACGAACTCGAGCCGCCGGCCGGCCGCGACGCCGACGATGCGGCGCGGGTTGGCGTCCAGGACCCGGAAGGCCGGCGTCGACCCGACCAGGTTTCGCGCGATCGTCGGGTCGGCGAGGCTCGCGACAGCGACCCGGATGAGGTCTGGTGGCCCGGTGGCCGGGACGAGCGGCGTGGCGCGCTCCTCGCCGTCGCAGGCCGCGACCAACAGGACGAGGATGGCTGCGCCGAGGACCCGACGCACTCGCTCTAGGCCAGGAGCCGGTAGAGCGCGATCGTGTTCAGGAAGAAGATGACCGCGACGACGATCGTCAGCCGCGTCAGGTTGCGCTCGACGATGTGCGTGCCGCCCTGGGAGGCGGGTGTGAAGCCCATCCCACCGAGGCCCGTGTCCCGCCCGGAGTGCATCAGGATCAGCGCGACCAGGGCGAACGAGACGATCACGTGGAAGACGGCGAGGACCTGGAGCATCGCCCGAGGAGAGTAGCTAACGTCGTGCCGTGAGCGATGAGGACGCCCGCGCCCGGATTCGGAAGCTGATCGTGACCGGCGACAACCGCCTCAAGCAGGGCGTCGCTCCGGAGAAGGCGCGCGAGAGCTTCCTGAAGGCGCTCGAGCTCGCCCGTGAGGCGGGAGTCGAGGAGAGCGTGCGGCCGCTCGTCGAGGTCAGGCTGGCCGACCTCGACCGGCTCGCCCGGGAATGACGCTGGCGGCTCGCTCGAGAATCG
>Ga0137369_10005894_pt1 | contig 12409 bp, 10 predicted proteins | sample SagtaG_12_FD_104918 | JGI IMG/M metagenome (GOLD analysis project Ga0137369, IMG submission 104918) | Vadose zone soil microbial communities from Sagehorn Ranch, Mendocino, California, USA - Sage1_L_113_16 metaG | ecosystem: Environmental > Terrestrial > Soil > Vadose zone | place: USA... | reverse complement strand
CGGAGCGTTGATCCAGAAGGTGTAGGGCTGGGTCCAGTTCCGGCCATCGGCCAGGGTGACGTTGAACATGGACCACATTGTGCGGTTGACCTCGACGGTTTCGTTGAACCCCGATGTGGCGTTGTAGACGATTCGCACGCCGACGAGGTCGATGCGAATCGTGTAGTTCACGCTCACGGATTCATGGTTCACGATGCCCACGATCACGGTCCCCGGCTCAGCCGGGGTCAGGTTCGTCGGGTAGCCGCTCGCGTTTCCACCGGGCCCGAGGATGTAGAATTGGGTGAAGCGCTCTCTGGGCGGCGGAGTCGTGACGACATAGGCAATAGTCCCCGCCGCGACGGCGATGCTCCCGACGAGGGCAATGGTGAGTATCGAATCCAGCAAGCCGTTCTCCTTCCAATCCGGAAGACCAATAACCAAGGTCGCGCTGAGGCGTCTCTCTTCCAGCAAACGCATTCGTCGCCAATACGCCGCGATACAGACGAGAACCGTGAATACGAGGACGATTCCGACGATCGGCGTGAAGCTAATCCCCAATGCGGTAAAATTCAGAAGGAGGCCAAGGAGGGGTACGACCGCAAGGCTGACGCCGACACTAAGTGCTACGCGCTCGATCCAATCAATTTCCCCGGCTGCCGGGAAGAGCGCCGCCACAGTGACGTAGCCGGGGACGAAGAAAACAAGCAGGATGGCGAAGAGGTTTCCGACATTCATCGCGAGGAGGAATCCCGCCATCGCGAGCGCATAGACAATGCAGGCGTAGAGATCCCAGGGTCGTCGCTGGAAATGCAGCCGCATCGCGTTATTCTCGCCGGGTGCACGGGTAGGACCGCGATAAGCGTTTCCCCGGCTCGGTTAACTCTAGCTGTAACCAGCGAAACAAAGGGGCACCGGAACCGGGCTGCCAGTGCGGTAGCCAAGGGAGGCCAAGGGAAAACCGCCATTAAGCCGACTATCGAAGTCGAGCAGTTGTTGAATCGTTAATAGAGGAAAGTGAAGTTGAAGCCATCGACGCTAACCAGCTCAAACCCAGCTTGCTTCAGCTGGCGCGCCATGCGAATCGTTCGTTGAAGGGCACCGGGCCGATGGAATTCGACGCAAAGGATTCGGACTCGAACCTCTGTGGCGATGATGTTTCTTAGGACGTCGTACTCTGCGCCTTCGATGTCCATTTTCAGCAAGTCCAGCTCCCTGTGGCCGTTTCTGGCCATGAGGTCAGCCACCGTTACACAGTCAGCTTCGAAGAAGTCCATTGTTCTCTGGAGGTTCGCAATGGAATGAGAAACTTCATGCCTGTCCCTCGGGGCGTAGAATCTCATCCGTCGTGTGGATGACCAGAGCCCCATTGGCACTGAGTGGAAGCCGGGGACACCCGCGGCCACGTCGCCTACATACCGCTGTGAACGGGGCGTTGGATCGATCGCATAGACCTCGCAGCCGAAGCGGCGCGCAAGCTCCAAATCGAATGTTATGTCTTCGCCGCTGCCGGCGGAGTAGCAAATTCCTTTCGGGTGAAGAAAATCGGTTGGAACTATCCAGCCTCCATACCGGCTGCCTATGCGTTCCAAGTCGAGACGCCTTGTAGGTCTGCAGACGACACGGAAAATGATTTTGACTACCAGGTCCCACATTCCATCGATCACTTTCACGTGTTACCCGCAGGGCGTCTCCCGCGAAAAGCTTGTCCTGCATTCGAGAGTAGCGAAAAGTGAAAAGAACGATTTGAACAATGGTCAGGCTACCTCGGTGGCGGCAGAGACTCCTCCACCCAGGAAAGAGTCGCTGGTATGAGTGCTAGGTCGTTCGGCGATCGAGTTAATAGCCGGAAGGCTCTCAAGGATTGATGAGTCGACTCGTATGGACGACAAAGCAGTATTCCCACGTTGGGGGCTATCGCCTGCCTATCGCGAAAATCGAGGATACCTCATCGAGATTCCAACCGGCGCTGAGGACCGGGTCGCGAGAGGGACAACGGGCCAGAGCAATCCTTTGGCCGCTTGTCAGGGCGAGGGACGGTCTACTTATCGATGGCTTTGTCGAGTGGCAGATTGGTCGTTGGATTCGACAGACAGCCGACTCGCGGTGCACCTTCTTGGAGATTGGTTGTGGGGACATGAGTCTCCAGAGGTATCTCCCTCGAGGGACTTGGTACAATGCTTTCGATGTTTCTTTGCTGGACTTTCACCTTCGGCGGGTTCTCAGGCGGAGCAATCGCGTCAACGTAGCCCTAGCCTCGGTAACCGACATTCCCTTGGGAGATAGCGTCGCGTCTGTCCTGGTCTCTAGTCAGGTCTTAGAGTATGTCGTCTCGATTGACCGCGCCTTGGACGAGATCTACCGAGTGTCGACTCCCCGAGCGAAGTTAATTGTCTCGATCGCGAATGGACATTGTCGCAAGTATCAGAGAAAGGGTCCGCATCGGGGCCACGTCAATTTTTGGTCCTCGCGCGATTTCATAGAGGCAATGGCAACCCATAACTTCAAACCGTTAGAGGTTGGCATGCGGGGACTTTGGATACCCCTGCCTGCGAAGTTGACAGCAACATCTTACGAGGTTCCGATATCGAGTGGTGACGAGTACCTGAATTCGTATCTCTTCTTTGTCTTTGAAGCGTCCAAGTAAGATCAGATCTTGATAATGGCACCATGCAGAAGCTTCGCGGATTAGGTGTCGGGCTGCGCCCGCTCGGGGAGGTTGGGTGCTCGTTCCCTACGAGAAGGTTTGTTCGCGGAGAAGTGGGCGACGGTTCGGCTCAAAGTCCAGACCTCGGCCATTGCCTTCACGCGCTTCACAAGGTCGCGCACTCCTCTAAATCCCGTCTCTCGCTCCCACGCCCAATGGATCGTAATCGCATGTAGCTGTGGTAGAGAGAGGGCTACTTTCAGCTTCTTCAATATTTCAGAAGCGAGCCCGACCAAAGGCCGGTATGACGGGAGATAAATGGTCCCTTCCCACATCTGAGCTTTGTACGGCCCAAGGCTGGACAACGCAGACGGGCCTGTCATTATCACCCCGAACGACTCCCGCAAGACGGCGAAGTGCTCCCACCTAAGCGAATTGAAAGGTGGAATGAACGCACTTGCGGCAGGAAGCCTCATCTTCTCGAACCAGTCTTCGGACAGGTTGATCCATCTTTGTAATGCTTCTTGCGTCAAAGCCCCGACTTCAGTGATGTAACCTCGGACGAAGCGGGGTATGTGAGTGAACCCATGCAAAGCGAGCTCGACCCTTCCTCGGGACGTGAGGTCGCGAAGGTAATCGACTTCCCGCGCATCAATCCAGTGACGGGATCCTTTATGGAACTCACACCATGGGGTGATGCCCAGCACATAGGGGACCTCAAGGGCGCGAAAGACATCGTCGAAAGATTGGAATTCGGATGAATCCACGTCCCAGCGTGGATAATCATCCACCCTGAGAACGAACGCAGGTCGCTCCATCGAGAGGGACTTGTCTGCGCGGTCGAATGCTCTCAGGGCCCACGAGGGGCCGAATCGAGTAATTGCTTGAATGGCCGATCCCGGGAGGAATCCGAGCGGCAAGCGCTTCATCGTTCTCGATTCCTTACGCACCCACGGCATAGAGGTTGTAGTCTCCATCGGTATAGATTAGGGAAAAGTCGTCGTATGCAGACTCAGGCGGGAGGAGGCTCCGGAAGGCGTAGTCTTTGCCTGCGTAGGAATTCCGAAGCAAAATCAAGTCACCGACTTTGATCTGCGCTGGCAAGAGCCGGCCGCTGCTATCATAAGTCGGCGGCGCGGGCGCAAACCCACGCTCGTATAGGCCTAGCAGCATGTACGGTGCAACAGGCATATCGAGATGCAATCGTGCTCCCTTGCCGTGAGCCAGAAGAAAATCCGCAGCTTCAGCGTCGGCGGCGCCGAGCCGCCAGGTTGGGACATCATCAATGAGCTCGTGACCTCTGATGGGGCCAGGGTTTCCCACGACATAGACAGGGAACTTGGCCACGGAGATCGCCACGAACATGATGACCAGAACACAACAGGCAGCGACGAATTTCTTCCGCGACCCAGCTCCTATACGGTTCGAGATTGTCACGAGCCCCGCGCCTACCACCAAGCCAATTAGAATCGAACCAATTGCGTACGCACGGCCGGGACTGAGGATTGAAAACGCCGAGACGCCTACGCCAACGGCAAAGGTGCCTGCCAAACCGGTCAAGATGGGCAGGGACAAACTGTCTAGTCTGATCATGCGCCAACGGAGTATCAGCATGGAGATGAGACCGAAGGTTAGCCAGAACCCGTACGCGAAGATTTGGACGGCTGGTCCGTAGATTTGTTGGCCGACTTGCACTACTGGAGCGGAAGGTGTCGAAAAAGCGTCGCGAACGAGAATCACGATCGAGGCCACGACGGCGGACGGGCTGCCATATGTGGTCGTAGAAACGTACAGGACGTACAGCGCAAAGAATGCAATGAAGAGTCCGTATTGAGTTCCACCTTGAATCCAGCGTGCTCCTCTGGCCAGAGTCGGCACGACGGCCAACACAGTGAACATGACCAGCGCAAAAATGCCTGAAACGAAGGATGTGGTGGAGAGGGCGAAGAGAAAGAGAATGCCAGCGATTGCGAGCCCCACTCGACTACGTGGTCCCTCTTGCCTCGAGAGGTAGACAAGGATGGCTCCTAGCATGAACAAGGTTCCGATGGTTTGGGTCCTGAACTCGTGACCAAACAGTATCGTGTTGTTGTCCCAGGCAAAGAAGATCAGTGCGAGTGCGGCGGCGCGTCGATTGAAAATCCTTCGCGCGACGAGATACACCATAAGGGCAAGGAGCACGTCAATGGCAGGTGGAAGCCACGAGGCGACACCGACCACATTGCTGTTGGCGATCGCGCTACCAAACCACGCAATCACGTACAGCCCTACAAAACTGAACGAAACTGTTTGGGCCTTTCCGAAATCGATGACTCCCCGACCTGTGAGCAATGTCTCGGCTTCGATAATGTGTGAGTGGACATCCTGGAATCCAACGGGTAGGCCCGTTCGAACCGAATACAGGAAGTTCGCGAGCGCGAGTGGAATTATCATCGAAATCAAAACAGGCACCTCGGACAGCGATCGCCTAAGGTCAAACGCTGAAACCAGGGCCGGAACGAGGAACAAGGTCACGCCGAGCACCGTTATCCCGGGAAGGTCCACGGTTCCGAATATCCCGAGCGTGAAAAAGGTCAGCCCCATGAAGTAAGCCGTGAAGACGATAAGCGCGAACGACTTTCGAGAAATCATCATCCGACCTCATTCCTGGCCGGGACGCCCCCTCGGTACACTTGCAGTGTATGCTCGCATATGACTTTCCATGAGAGTTTCGATTCTACCAATTCTCTCGCGGACTTGGACATCTTCGATCTCAGATCTGAATCATGAACTAGCGTCGTGATGGCATCGGCGAGGCTCTTCGGATCTCCCCGAGTGAACCCCAGAGCTGCCTTCCAGTCCCGGATCGCCTCGTAGGCATTGTCGCACAGGGGTAACGCACACGGGAGCCCTGTCGATAGTGCCTCGAGCGCAGTGATGGTATGTGCACCGGGCCAAACTCCAACGTCAGCCGCGTTGTAGAAACTTGGCAATTCTGCATGTGGCACAAAAGGCAGAAAGACCAACCCCTCTCCCACCCCTAGTCGGTCCGCGAGTCTGGTGAGTTCGACCCGGTAGCTCTCCGCAATGTGCCCTGCCAAGATTAGTCTGATCGGATTGAGACTATTCTTGATCATCGAAACTGCCTCGACCAAGATCCCTACTTCCTTGGCGGGCGTTAATTTTCCGGTCGAAACTATTGCGATGTCCTTGTCTCGGAGACCGAGTTCTTGCCTTCGTGCCCTTCTTTGCTCGCCGGACGGGGCGAAAAGCTGGTCATCCGCCCCGAGTCCGATCACGACCAACTTGTGAGGTGGGATTCCAAGCCGCTCTCGAAGAATATTCGCTGCACTAGGGGTAACTGGAAGGAACGCCTTAACACGGTTGCCGAAGGCTCTGTACAAAGCTGCCACGAGCCCTACGTACGCCGCCCTGACGCCCGTTTCTGCGTGGAGGTTGAGTTCGTGACTATGATCGTCGATGAACAACGAATAGCCCAGCGACTTCGCGTGAAGTACACATTGCATGGAGTGCGGAGAAAGGCCCCCGTGTGAGTGTACAACGTCGGGTTCGAACTTCCTCAATGCTGGCCTGAGACCACGAAGGAGCACCTGACCATACAACGGAGGCGTCGAGCTCAGCCTGATGATCTCGACGGCATCGTCGTGATCGGTAGGGTTCTTCTGTGGCGACTGGGACTGCCCGGTGTCTGAAAGCCATCCGAACACATTCCGGAGAGCGCTGCGTCGCGAGGTGAAAATACACACATCGTGGCCGCGCTTTGCCTGCTCAAACGGCAGGCAGTTCTCCTCGTACCCAAGGCCTGGCGTGTAGAAACCTATGACGTGAGCGATCCGCAAACAGAGCACCAACTCGCTTTCTTGGGTGGATGTTTCTTCATAGAATCACACCGCGATAGTCGTTCGAGCATTCCCGTTGTGCGCGTGATTCGGTACCCGACGGTAACATCCTCCTCCACGTCGCTCTTGACTTCGAGATCGAATCGTCGTCGCTGATCCGGAGTAGATGGGCAAATCCATCACGTGAGTAAATTCGCCCTTTTCTACCGGTCCGGCTGGGTTGTATATTCCTTGCAACGCTAGCGATGAACAATCCTCCGATAAAGCCCTTGCATCTCTGCGGCGACGCTCTCGCTAGAGAACCTTGTCACTGCCAAGCTCCGGGCATTTCTTGCCATGCTAGCGCGCAGATCTGGGTCATCAAGGATCCTGAGTATGGCATCCGCGATTGCAACAGGCGTGCGTTGCACAACGAACCCCGCCCGAGCCGTATGGACTTCCGGAAGGTTGCATCCGGGAGTAATCACAACTGGGGTACCGCAAGCCAAAGATTCGACGATCGACATGCTCATGCCTTCAGAGATGGAGGGGAGCGCATATACGTCTGCGTTGGCGATTAACCGGAATTTCTCGGGTTCCTCCACCACCCCAAGGTAGACGACTCTGTCTTCGATTCCGGATCGCTTGACATGCTCGAGCGTCGCTTTAAGCATGTCCTCGCTATCTGGGCCAGCGATTACGAGGGAAACATCATGTCGTCTGTGGCAAACGATGGCGAATGCGTCCAAGAGAACGTTAAGCCCCTTGCCTCGTGCGAGCCGGGCTAGGTAGAGAATGTATCTGGCCGGTGGGTTCTTGAAGGGTTCGGTTATGGAGCGAACTTTCGTTAGCGCTTCTTCGACTAGATTAAGGTCTATCCCGTTGGGAATGATTGTTACAGGCGGTTTCAGTCCGATAGACCTTACGCTAACGGCCTCAGACTCGGTCAGCGCATGAATTTCGGAAGCCTGCTTCAGGACGTACCGTTGGTAGGTGCGTATTCCTAATCTCTTCAGGAGCCGGTGTTGTATCAGTGCCCATTCATTGAGTTCTCCATGAGGCGTTACAACAAAGGGGCATTCGCAAACCCGTGCGATTACTGCCCCGAGCGCCTGCGGAACATGCCACAGCTCATGTAAGTGGACGACATCGGCGGTCTTGATTTCGTCGAGGAGGGCTTTCGCCAGATCTAGATCACCTGGCAACCCCAGCTTTCCTATGGTTACACCCGAGCATCTTCGAACGGGTATTTGCGTCGCGAACGCCAAACTATTGGTGCTTGCCTGGTCAAGCGTGACAATCACACTGTCGACGCCGAGTCGACTCAAGCCGCTGGTAAGGTCACGGACAGTGCGTGGTGGGCCGCCCCACTCCAAGGCGCTGGAGACAGTCACGTGAACGACTTTCATGTACCCAGCCTCCCCGCGACGGCCCGGCCGTTTCCAGCGTCAACGCTTCCCTTTTGATTGAAAAGAGCCGGCTCGTTATGCGAGTGGATGGTTCGCGAAGCTTCGTACATTTTCATTGCTCGTCAACGAAAACTTGGCCCAACCAGCTGAGAGTCTAGAAAGCGATCACCCGAGGTGTGCGCATGGCGGCCCTGACGGCGTCCTCATGGCCACGGAATTCCTCTACCACCACCTTGTGAGGCACGAGGATCGCCAGTAGATCTGCCCCCTTTGCAGCTTCGACCAACGACGGATAGCCATGGCCATCAATGACAGGATCGTATTGGCGAATGTGATAGCCGTCCTTCCTAAGCTGCTCAGCGACGTAAAGGGCGGGACTTTCTCGCAAGTCGTCGGTCTCGGGCTTGTAGGCCATCCCGATTATCGTAATCTCTGGATCGGGAATGTCTGCAACGGCCTCCCGCAATCTTGCGGCTGCCCTCAACGGCATAGAGTCATTGATGCGACGCGCTGTTTTAATTAACTCCGTGTGCGCGGGATCGACCTCCGTGAGAAACCAAGGATCGACAGGGATGCAGTGACCGCCCACGCCAATTCCGGGGCGTAAAATGTCCACACGCGGATGAGCGTTGGCAATCTCGATGGCCCGGTTAACATCTACCCCAAGGCCCTCTGCCACCATCGCGAATTCGTTAGCGAGGGAGATGTTCACATCCCGGTACGTGTTCTCCATTATCTTTACAAGCTCCGCCGTAACGTCATCGGTGAGGAAAATCATTCCCTTCACAAAAGTCCCATAGATGGCCTTTGCCCGCTCGGACTCTTCTTTGGAGAGGGACCCTATCACCCGATCGTTCTTTACGATTTCCTCAAAGACGTTTCCGGGGAGGATACGTTCCGGGCAGTGCACGAGGCCTACGTCTGAATTCACTCTGAGTCCCGTTCCCTTCTCGATGATCGGCGTGATCACTTCGCGGCAGGTAAGCGGCGGAACGGTGCTTTCCAGGATTACAAGGTTTCCTTTTCTCAAGTGAGGCGCAATCGATTCAGTGGCCGCCGTGACTGCGCTCAGGTCCGCGACCTTTCGTCTCTTCTCGAGGGGTGTCGGAACGGAGATTACATATACGTCGCCATCCTCGACCGCCTCTGATGCGACGAGGTTCTCCCGGACAGCGGGTTCCTTAAAAATCGCGTCGATTTCCTTTTCTCGGACGGGCAGATTTCCCGAATTGATTCCTCGAACGACCTCTTTCCGGATGTCCACCCCGACAACCCTGAATCCAGACCGGGCTAAGATGACAGCTAGGGGGAAGCCCACGTACCCGGTTCCCAGAATCACAATCTTCTCGCGCCCCATGCCTCCTTCCCTCCGAGGTATACATTGCGCTGCCACTCGACAGTCCGCCTTACTCCATCCTCCAAACTGACGCGAGGCGTCCAGTGCAGCTCCCGTTTTGCCTTCCGGTTATCGCCCCGCTTGACGAGAGTATTGAAAGCCTCGACTTTCCGGTAACGCGCAAGCCTTCTTGGCGCGCCTGTCTCCTTAAGCACGAGGTCTGAGAGACGTCTAATGGAATGGCATTCGTCGCCGCAGATGTTGTAGACTTCGCCCGTCTTGAAGTGGTCGGCGATGGCCCGAAGCGCAGCAATGGTGTCATCAATATAGGTTGATGAGCGCCTGTGGTTCAGGTACACATCGTAGGGCATGCCGTGCATCGCATGGTAGACGAAAATGCAGGCCACGGAACGGTATGGGGAATAGTATTCGCCCGGGCCGTAGGTATTGAAGATCCGAACCCGGACGGTCTCGGTGCCAGATCGCATTGAGGAGTTACGCACCTGGAGTTCGTTCGCCCACTTGGATATTGCATAGTCATTAAGCGGCTGGATTGGTAGGCGGTCGGGGACCGATTCGGACATTAGCCCGGAGTACTCTCCGTAGATTTCCGAAGAGGATGCAAAGACCATCCGGAAGCGATGGCGCTCCTGTAGGCGCAGGATATTCTTCGTTCCAATCGCGTTGGTCTGCCACAGCGCCTCGTAGAAGTCCTCCCCATTGCGGCGTCCAAACTCTGCAGCAAGATGGTAGACAAGCTCGGGCTTCGCGAGCTCCATGACGCGCTCGATTTGGCGGTATTCTGCGACGTCGCAACGGAGGTAGTTGCGCGCAAGGTCGTGACCAAGGTCGCAAACCCACACGTCGTGACCAACCTCCTCAAGGGCCTTCACCACGGGGCGGCCGATTGTTCCACGACCGCCGGTCACGAGGATTCGCACGGTCCCGACGCATGGAGGCCCGACCTATAAATCCCTTGGAGCGTTTGCGTGCGGCAGACCGGCCGGGATAAGATACGTGAGAATACTCGTGCTCCAGGAATCGGACTGGATTGAGCGGGGCCCACATCAGAGCCACCATCTCCTCGAGAGACTCTGCGAGCGGGGCCACTTTGTCCGCGTGATGGACTTTGAGATCGGCTGGCGGGAGCGACGGACGACCGAGCTCTTCAGCGCACGCAAGGAATTCGTGGCCCTTCCCAAGGTCATCGAGGGCTCAGGTATCGAAGTTGTACGACCGGCTCTCATCCGTCTTCCGATCGTGGATTACATTTCCTCGTTCGTAACGCACGCACTTGAGATTGGGGGCCAACTTGGGTCTTGGACACCGGACATCATTGTTGGTTTGGGCCTCCTAAACGCCTTCTCCGGGATCCGTCTCGCGCGAAGAGCGGGAATTCCATTCGTGTACTATGTCATCGACGAGCTTCACCGTCTCGTGCCTCAGGCCGTGTTTCGAGACGTCGCGCGGGTCGTCGAGCAGTCCAATATGCGTTCGGCCTCGCTCGTCCTATCGATCAACAATGCTCTCCGTGATTATACCATAGGGATGGGGGCACCGCCCGAGAAGGCAAAGGTTTTGCCTGCTGGCGTAGACATTCAGCGTTTTCGCTCATTTGGGGGCGGATCAGAGATACGTGAGCGTCACGGCTTCCGGCACACGGACCTCGTCCTTTTCTTCATGGGCTGGGTCTATCCTTTTTCGGGACTGCGAGAGGTGGCAGAGAGCCTGATGGGCGGAGGCGGCCGTGAGGCTGGGGCGAGGCTACTGGTGGTCGGAAAGGGTGACTCGTGGGACGAGATAGCTCGGTTGGCCAAAGTGCGCGGAGCGACCGACCTAATCAAGATGGTTGACTTCAGGCCGTATGCTGAGATTCCCTCGTACCTGTCGGCGGCCGACGTCTGCCTGCTACCGGCCCTTGACACAGGGACGATGCGAAACATTGTACCGATCAAGATGTACGAGTACCTCGCCGCGGGGAAGCCAGTGATCGCTACAAGGCTTTCCGGCTTGCTCAGGGAATTCGGGGAGCACCATGGGGTAGTCTATGTGGACAGTCCCAGCGAGGTCGTTGCCAAGGCCACTAAATTGGCGCGCGAAGGTAGTCTGCAACGAATCGGAGAGCAGGGCCGTGCCTTCGTCTCGGGGAATGACTGGAGGTCGATCACCGACGCGTTTGAAGTCCTGCTCACGAAACTAGTGGACGGTCGGGGTGCTCGGTTCCGAGGGTAGAAGGCGCATCTACGCTGCTCTTATCTCGGGGCGATTCGCCTCAGCGCATTCAGGGTGATTCCGATGAAAATCGAAACAATTCCGACAATGCCGAGCAGGACCACGATGAACGCGTACCCAATGGCAAAGGTGCGCGGGGTTGTGGAATAGTAGATTTGCAGTACGAATGCCCCAAGCGCGGCCGCAACCACGAGCAATACAGCACCCGAAACGCCAAAGAAGAAGAGGGGCCGTTTCTCCGAGACTAACGTAACGATCCTTCCAAGGACGCTCGTGCCGTGCTTGCCTGGGCTGAGGGTGGACCCGTCCAGATCGTAACGGGCATCGATGTTGACCTCTCGGATTCTGAGGTTTCGCTCCTGAGCTTCGACGAGCATCTGAGACTCGATGGAGAGCCCATCGTCCGTCGGTTCAATCGCGTCGAGCGCGCGTGGCGAGAAGACACGAAATCCACACTGGGAGTCCGTGAGCATTCCGTTCTTCGTCGCCGCCGCGGTCGCGTAGTCGAGGGCTCTCTTGCCAATTCGACGGTAGAGAGGCATACCGGACGTCTTGCCCCAGCGGACGCCTAGCGCGACGTCGGCGGTGGCGGCGAGGATTGGCTCCACGATTCGCGGGATGTCGTGCGGGTCATGTTGATGGTCCCCATCCAATAGGACGAACGCATCCGGCTCCCTCTGTCGAGCATACAGCCACGCACTCCGGATCGCCATGCCTTTGCCGAGGTTCCGGGCGTGCCGGATCACGTGGGCGCCTGCGAGCGCGGCGGTCTCGGCGGTGTCGTCCGTCGACCCGTCGTCGACGACGACGACCTCGCTCGCGAACTGCCGTGCCTTAAGGACGACGGAGCCGATCGTCGTGCCTTCGTTGTACGCGGGAATGGCGGCGATGATTTTCGATTCCGGGAACGTCTTTCGCAAGACGGCGGGGACGGGAGCAGACTCGTCTTCGAGCATCGAGCGATTCCTGGTCACCGGTCGGCGGACGG
>Ga0137369_10005891_pt1 | contig 12411 bp, 10 predicted proteins | sample SagtaG_12_FD_104918 | JGI IMG/M metagenome (GOLD analysis project Ga0137369, IMG submission 104918) | Vadose zone soil microbial communities from Sagehorn Ranch, Mendocino, California, USA - Sage1_L_113_16 metaG | ecosystem: Environmental > Terrestrial > Soil > Vadose zone | place: USA... | reverse complement strand
GTGCCCGGCACGCCGACCACGCGCTCTCCTGCCCCCAGCGCATAGCAGATCTCCACGTGCTCGGAGGACAGGCACACGAGGCGCTGCGGGAATGCGGTATCCCCCTTGCCATACATCGCGCTTCACGATACCAAATATGCCTCATGGCCGAGGGCACCCGTTCCAAGCGCACCCTGCTTGACCTCGTATTGTGGGGTGCCCTACACTCCGGCCACGATCGACAAGCGACCCGGTATTCCTGAGGAGGGACCACGATGCCGCTCTATCTCGACGTGCACAACAAGATCGACGGGTTGACCGGTGATGCGGTGAAGGACGCGCATACGAAGGATCTTCAGGTTCAGCACAAGCACGGGGTCAACTATATCCGGTACTGGTACGACGAAGGCACGGGCAAGGTCTTCTGCCTCGTCGAGGCGCCGAGCAAAGAGGCGGCGGCGGCTGTCCACCGCGAGGCTCACGGTCTCCTGGCCGACGAGATCATCGAGGTCAAGGAGGGGTCATAGCTGCGCCGGCGCCGCCCAGCCCGATGTCGTGCCCACGGTGCCGGCAGCCGAACCCGCCCACCGCCAAGTTTTGCAACACCTGTGGGGCCGACCTCTCCGTCGCATGCCCCGCGTGCGGGCACGGCAACACCCAGGGTAGCCGCTTCTGCAACGAATGTGGTCAGGCCCTGAGCCCTCCGGGCTCGGGGCCGCAGCGCGCCTTGCCTGAGTCCTACACGCCGAAGCACCTCGCCGCCCGCATCCTGACCTCACGCGGAGCGCTGGAAGGCGAGCGCAAGCAGGTCACCGTCCTGTTCGCCGATCTCAAGGGATCCATGGAGTTGCTCGCCGAGCGCGACCCCGAGGAGGCGCGCGGGCTGCTCGATCCCGTCCTCGATCGCATGATGGAAGCCGTTCACCAGTACGAGGGCACGGTCAACCAGGTGATGGGCGACGGCATCATGGCGCTCTTCGGCGCCCCCCTCGCCCACGAGGATCACGCCCTGCGCGCCTGCTATGCGGCCCTTCGCATGCAGGAGCGGGTGCGCCGCTACGGCGACGAGATGCAGCGCGTGCACGGAGTTCCGATGCAGATCCGGGTCGGGCTCAACTCCGGCGACGTGGTGGTGCGGGCCATCGGCAGCGACCTCAACATGGACTACACTGCCGTGGGCCAGACCACCCATCTCGCCGCCAGAATGGAGCAGATGGCGAAGCCCGGCTCCATCCTCCTGACGTCCGCCATCCTCCGGCTCGTGGAAGGACACGTCCGGGTGAAATCGCTCGGGCCCGTGTCGATCAAGGGTCTCGGCGACCCCGTGGAGGTGTTCGAGCTCACCGAAGCCGCGCCGGCCCGAACCCGCCTGCAGGTTGCCGCGGGCCGGGGCCTGACGCGCTTCGTCGGACGCGACGCGGAGGTGGATCAGCTGCGGGTCGCCCTCGAGCGCGGCCGCGCCGGCCACGGCCAGGTGGTCGCGCTCGTCGGGGAACCGGGCGTCGGCAAGTCCCGCCTTGTCTGGGAGCTCGTCCATTCCCACCGGACGGCGGGTTGGCTCGTGCTCGAGGCCAGCTCCGTTTCCTACGGCAAGGCGACCACGTTCCAGCCCGTGATCGAGCTCCTCAAGAGCTACTTCGGCATCGAGGCAAGCGACGATCCCCGGCGCGTGCGCGAGAAGCTCATCGGCAAGCTCCTGGCTCTCGACGAGGGCCTCGGGCCCGCGCGGCCGGTCCTCGAGGGACTTCTCGATCTTCCCGTGGAAGACGCCGAATGGGCGAGCCTGAGTGCCGATCAGCGTCGACGGTGCGTGCAGGATACCGTCAAGCGCCTCGTGCTGCGGGAGAGCCAGGTGCAGCCCGTGCTGCTGGTCTTCGAGGACCTCCACTGGGGCGACGCCGCCACCCAGGCGCTTCTGGACGATCTCGTTGCGAGCGTGCCGTCGCACCGGATTCTCCTGCTCGTTAACTACCGCCCCGAGTACCGGCACGAGTGGGGCGGCAAGACCTACTATGAGCAAATCCGTCTCGACCCACTCGCTCCGGAGACGGCCGAGTCGCTCCTCGAGAGCCTTCTCGGGGCCGATGCAGCGCTTGCGCCGGTCAAGACCGTTCTGGTCGATAGGTCTCAGGGCAACCCGTTTTTCCTCGAGGAGAGCGTGCGCGCGCTGGCGGAGTTGGGCGTTCTGGTCGGCGAGCCCGGCGCCTACCGCCTGGAGAAGGCCATGCAGGTCGCCCAGATTCCGGCTACCGTACAGGCCATTCTCGCGGCCAGGATCGACCGCCTCCCGCCCGAGGAAAAGGATCTGCTTCAGACGGCCTCGGTCGTCGGAAAGGACGTCCCGCTCGCCCTCCTGCGGGAGATCTCTCCGCTCTCCGAGGGCGACTTCGCCGCACGGCTCGGGCGTCTGCAGTCGGCGGAGTTCCTGTACGAGACGCGGCTCCTTCCCGACGCCGAGTACACGTTCAAGCACGCGCTGACCCACGAGGTCGCCTACGCAAGCCTGCTCGGAGAGCGGCGCCGCGCCTTGCACGTGAAGGTCGTGGACGCGATTGAGCGGCTGTACGCCGATCGTCTCGCCGAGCATCACGGCCGCCTTGTCCATCACGCGTTCCGGGGCGAGCTCTGGAACAAGGCGCTCGCCTACCTGAAGGAAGTCAGCGAGGTGCCCTCGTCGGCGGAGATCGACCGGGTGATCGGCATGGGTCCGGAGAATCCGGGCCAGCTCTGGTGGGCGGGCGAGCACGAGCGCGCCGCCAAGGCCGCCGAGCGCGATCTGGCAGTCGCAGCCTCCTTCGGAAACTTCGCCATGCGGATCGTTGCGGGCGGCCGCCTTGGTCAGGCATGCCACGCCCTTGGCAACTACGAGCGGGCGGCGGACCTGTTCAGGCAGACCATTGACGCCCTCAAGCCGGACGTCGCTCACGAGCATTTCGGCATGACGGCCTTGCCGTCAGTGTGGTCACGCTCGTGGTTGGCCTGGTCCTTGGCGGAGCTTGGCCAGTTCGCTGAAGGGGTGGCCGTCAGCGAGGAGGCCGCGCGGATCGCTGAAGCCGCCGACCACGACTACAGTCGGATCCAGGCCGCCTTCGGGCTCGGAACCCTTTACGTCATCCAGGCGCTCCCCGACAAGGCGATCCCGGTGCTGGAGCAGGCGCTCGTCATCGCGCGGCTGGCCGATATCGCCTTTCTCGTCCCCTTCGTCACTGGGCCGCTCGGCGCAGCCTATGCGCTCGGTGGACAGCTCGAGCGGGCGATGGCGCTCCTTGAGCAGACCGTAGAGCAGGCCGTCACGATGCGGCTTCAGGGACAGCAAGCACTGCGCCTCGCATGGCTCAGCAGGGCACAGCTCATGGCCGGCCGATCCGAGTCCGCGTTCGACCTGGCCCGCCGGGCGCTCAACCTCGCCGAGGAGCGACAGGAGCGCGGCCTGCGGGCCCATGTCCAGTACCTTCTCGGCGACATCGCTGCCAGTGCCGGCGACTCGAGTCTTCAGGCTGCCGAGACGGCGTATCGAGAAGCGCTTGTCCTCGCCGAGCCCCTCGCGATGCGGCCGCTGGTCGCCCAGTGCCATCGAGGCCTTGCCGGGCTGTCCGGCCGCGCCCGGCGCTTGGACGAGGCGAGGGAGCAGCTTGCCGAGGCCATCGCGATGTTCCGCGAGATGGACATGCGATCCTCGCTAGCGCGCGCGGAGGCCGACCTCAAGCGCCTGGGCTGAGCCCCGACCGCTTTCTCACTTGGCGCCGTCGAAGAGCTCGGTCCTGGCTATGCCGCGCTGGAAGGCAAGGTAGGCCTCCTTGGTCATACGGGGCGTGAAGCCCGTGATGATCTCCCTGGCCGCCTGGGCGTCGCCCCAGAGCATGTCCACGGCCATGAGGGCCAGCTGCTTGGCCGGCTCGAGGTAGGCGAGCTTGGGGTCCGTGATGGTGAAGTCGGCGCCGTGGCCGCTGCCCGAGGCGCCGCCCATGTAGGGATGCAGCGTCGGCATCACGTGGGAGATGTCGCCCATGTCGGTGGAGCCGCTGCGGTGCCCGGTCTCCGTCACCTGGTCGGCGCCCAGGAGCGCCGCCGCGTTGGCCTTGAAGTATTTCGTCATCCCCGCGTGGTTGAACAGCGGCAGGTAGCCGGGCAGCGTCTCGATCTCGACCTGGGCGCCCAGCGCGAGCGCTCCCGCCTTCAACGCGCGGTCCACGCGCAGGTTGGCATCGAGGATGGCCTCGACGGTCTTGCCGCGCACGTAGGTCTCGATGCGCACGTCGGCGGGGATCACGTTCACCTGGCTGCCGCCGTGGGTGATGATCGGGTGCACGCGGATCGAGTCGTCGTCGCGAAACGTCTCGCGTATCGCGTTGATCGCGGCCAGGCCGATCTGGGCGGCGTAGAGCGCGTTGACGCCCAGGTGCGGCGCCCCGCCTGCGTGTGAGGCGCGGCCGATGTAGCGCACGGTCTTGACGATGCAGCCGTTGTTCGACGCGGCGACGCCCGCCTTCTTGAACTCCGGCTGGGGTGTCGTGTGGATCATCATCGCCATGTCCACGTCGTCGAAGTGGCCGAGACGCAAGAGCTCCGGCTTGCCTCCGAGGAATTCGAGCTTGCCTGCCCTTGCCTGTTCCACCCTCCAGGCGACGTCGCCGTACTCCTCGGCCGGCACGGCGAAGAAGACCACGCGCCCCGAGAGATGCTCGAAGGCCTTGGCGCCCACGAGCCCCATGGCCGCTCCGAGCAAGCCGGCGATCTGGGCGTTGTGGCCACAGGCATGCGCGGCGCCCGTCGCCGGATCGGCGACCGGATGTCCGGCTACCACGAGCCCGTCCAGCTCGCCCAGGAGCGCGAAGGTCGGGCCGTCCTTGGCGCCCTTGGCCAGGGCGCGCACGCCGGTCAAGGCGAGGCCGCCCTTGGGCTCGAGCCCGATCTCTCGCATGGTCTCCTCGACCAGCCGCGCGGTCTTGAATTCCTTGAAGCCCAGCTCGGGGTTGCGGCGGATGGTGTCGCCGACTTTGGTGATTCGGTCGGCCTGCTGGTCGATGGATTCGCAGACAGCGCGCTTGACGTCGTCACGTGTGGGCATTGGGCGTGTGGGCATGGGGGCTCCTGTCGAGTAGCCGGTCTGGGAGAAAGGGCTTGATGAGGTCAGAAATGCCGCCGTCCACGATGGCGCTCGACATGTGCGCGGCCGTCGCGGGCGCCAGCAGGATGCCGTTTCGGTAGTGGCCCGTCGCGACGTAGAGCCCTTCGAGCCCGGGCCAGGGGCCGAGGATGGGCATGTCGTCGGGCGTCCCCGGCCTGAAGCCGCACCAGGTGCGCGTGATGGGCCTGCCTCTGAGTGCGGGCAGCACGGCGATGGCGCCGTTGACCAGGTGCGCGAGACCCTCGGGCGTCATCGCGCGCTCGAAGCCGACGTGCTCGACGGTGGCGCCCACCAGGAGCTCGCCCGACGGGCGCGGCGTCAGGTATCCCTGGTGGCCGTGGAAGGCGTGGCGCAGGAGCGCGGGCACGTTGCTGACGGCCATCATCTGGCCCCGCACGGGCACGACGGGAAGCTCGAGGCCGATGGAGCCGGCGAGCGGCCCCGACCAGGCGCCCGCGGCCAGCAGCACCCGCTCGGCATCGATCCGCTCGCCGGCCGCGACGACGCCACTCACCCGGCTGCCCTCGGCACTGAGCTGCGTCACCTCGATGCCGGTGCGGATAATGACACCCCGCTCCGTGGCTGCTGCGGCATAAGCGGTGACCAGGCGCTGGTTGTTGATCCAGTGATCGCCACGGACGAAGAGCGCCGCCGTGATGTCGGGGGCGAGGCCCGGCTCCATCTCACGGAGCTCCCGGCCCTCGACGATTCGCATGCCCATCTCCTTGGCGAGCGGCCAGCGGAGCTGCTCCTGCGCCAGGCCCTGCTCGCCCCTGCCCGAGATGGGGTAGAGCGTGCCCGCCGTCATGTGCTCGACGTCTACTCCCGTGACGTCCCGGAGCTCGCGCGCGACGTCCGGGTAGCGTCGCCAGCTGTCCAGCGCGAGCATCTGGAACGGGTCGGAGCGGCGGGTCTCGCCGACGGGAGCGAGGATGCCGGCGGCGGCGCTCGAGGCTTCGGCCCCGGGCGTTGCGCGCTCGAGGAGCGTCACCCGGCACCCGGCTTTCGCCAGCTCATAGGCCGTCGCACACCCGATGATGCCGCCGCCGATGACGATGACCGAGCGCGGCATCGGGGTTTTCCCCATCAAGCTTTTCCAAAGGCGTCGAGGAATGCCTTGACCGCGTCGCCACGGCGCTCGGTCTCGAGCAGCGCGCCGATCACCGCCACGCCCGAGGCGCCCGCCCGTCCGAGCACGGCCACCCGCGCCGGCGTCACGCCGCCAATCGCGAAGACGGGCAGCCGCACGGTTGAAGCCACGCGCTCCAGAGCGGCCAGGCCTTGGGGCGGCCCGTACCTGCGCTTGGACGGCGTGTCGTAGACGGGACCGAAGAAGAGGAAGTCGGCACCTTCAGGCTCGGCAGCGCGCGCGTCGGCGACCGAGTGGACGGAGGCGCCGATCAAGAAGCCCGGCGGGCTGATGGAGCGGAGCGATGAGACGGGCAGCGAGCTGCCGGTCCGCTGGACCCCGTCGGCGCCCACGGCGAGGGCCACATCGGCGCGGTCATTGACGAAGAGCCAGGCCCCGTGGCGGCTCGTCGATTCGCGGAGCTTCCGTGCCAGCGAGAGGAGATCGCGCGGGGCCAAGTCCTTTTCCCGGAGCTGGACCGCCCTGAGCCCGGCCGCGAGGCACTCTTCGACGGCTTCTTGCAGCGAGCCTGTCACCACCGAGCGATCGGTGACGAGGCAGAGCGAAAAGCCTAGCTGGTGGACCAATCCGGCACGCCCTCGATGGGAGAAGATGCCGTGGCGTAGAGCTTCTTCTGGATGCGGCCCGCCTTGAAGGCGAGGCGCCCGGCCTCGATGCCGAGCTTCATGGCCGTGGCCATGGCGATCGGATCCTTGGCGCCCGCGATGGCCGTGTTCATCAGCACGCCGTCGCAGCCGAGCTCCATGGCGATCGCCGCGTCCGAGGCGGTGCCGACTCCCGCGTCGACGATCACGGGCACCGTGACTGTCTCCAGGATGATCTTGATGTTGTACGGATTCCGGATGCCCAGGCCGGAGCCGATGGGTGCCCCGAGCGGCATCACCGCCGCGGCCCCCGCGTCCTCCAGCTTCTTGGCGAGGACGGGGTCGTCGTTTGTGTAGGGCAGCACGCTGAAGCCCTCGCGGGCCAGCGTGCGGGTCGCCTCGAGCAGGCCCTCGACGTCTGGGAAGAGCGTTCGCGAGTCGCCGATGACCTCGACCTTGACGAGCGTCCCCAGGCCGGCCTCGCGCGCGAGATAGCACGTACGCACCGCTTCGTCGGCCGTGTAGCAGCCGGCCGTGTTCGGCAGCAGGGTGTACTTCTTCGTGTCGATGAAGTCGAGCAGCGACTCCCCCTGCCCCGGCAGGTTGACGCGCCTGACGGCGACGGTCACGATCTCGGCGCCAGAGGCCTCAATGGCCTCGCGCATGTTCTCGAAAGACGAGTACTTGCCCGTCCCGACGATGAGCCGCGACTTGAACTCTTTGCCTCCGAGCCACAGCGACGTGTCGTACATGGCCCTGCCTCCTTGACTAGCCGCCGCCCATCGGCCGGACGACTTCCACCTTGTCTCCGTCCTTGAGGCGCGTATCGGCGTACTGACCCTTGGGCGTGATCTCGCGGTTGATCGCGACGGCCGTGTACTCGCGCGTCACCTTGAGATGGTCGAGCAAGCCGTCGACGCTGATCCCGTCGGGCAGCTCCACCGACTTTCCGTTGACGCTCACGACCATAAAAAAACCGCACCTCATCGGGTGCGGGAGAAAGACGCTCTTGGTTCCGCGGATCGCTTTCCCTTCGCTGGAATTACCCAGTGCAGGTTCGAGGGGTCCCGGGCCGCACCCGGTTCTCAGGAGACCTCCCCCAGCGCCGCGCTTCGAATTATACCCCAGCGTCGAGCTGGGTGATGAGGCCGGCTGCATCGGTCACGGGCAGCTGGCAGACGTAGCGCCGGCACACATAGGCCGTGGGCTTGCCGCCCATGGCCGGGCGGTCGCCGAGGAGCGGCAGCCCCGTCCCCCCGGGCGAGCCTGCCGGAGCGCCCACGACGACGCGATTCGGCATGTACCGGCTGAACGTCGCCTCCACGAGAGGCCCCGGACCGGACCCCTCAGGCCAGACGAGAGCGACCTCGGCCACCGGCCCCAGGTGAAAGTCCAGGGCCGAGAGATAGCGCCCGAAGCCGGACGGGTAGCGGGTCATGAGATCGGCCATGGGCCGGAGCGCCTTGAGCGCCAGCGCCTCATAGCGGTCCTCGCCGAAGAAGACCGTCAGCTTCAGCAGCCACTCGATGGCCACCGAGGTGCCCGAGGGCACGGCATTGTCGAAGAGATTGCGCGGCCTCACGACCAGGGCTTCCTGATCGGCGCCGGTGTCGAAGAACTTCTCCTCCCCCGCGTCCCAGAAGAGAGCCAGCGCCTGCTCGGCAAGTCGCCGCGACTCGTCGAGCCAGCGCCGGTCGAAGGTGGCCTCGTACAGCGCGAGGAGCCCCGCGCCGACCATGGCGTAATCCTCGAGATAGCCCTTGATCTTGGCGCGTGAGCCGTCCTTCCAGGAGCGCAGCAGCCTCCCGCCGTCCTTCATCTGCGTGGTGACGAACTCCGCGTTCTTCACGGCCGCGGCGATGTAGTCAGAGCGACCGAACGCGCGGCCGGCCTCGGCGAGGGCGGCCAGCGCGAGACCGTTCCAGGAGGCCAGCACCTTGTCGTCGAGGCCGGGATGGACGCGCGTGCTTCTCGCGTCGTAGAGGCGCCGCCGGGCGTCGGCGATCAGTCCGGCCAGCCGCTCGACCGGCATGCCCAGCTCCTCGGCCACCCGCGACCGCTCGCGAGGCACGAAGAGAATGCTGCGGCCTTCGAAGTTGGGCTCATCGTCGGCGGCCCAATACGCGAGCGCGGCCCGGGCCATCTCGGCATCAGGCAGCGCGGCGGCGATCGCCTCCGGCGACCAGACGAAGAACTTGCCCTCGACACCTTCCGAGTCGGCGTCCTGCGCCGAAAAGAAGCCGCCCGAGGCATGCGTCATCTCGCGCACGATGTAGTCGAGGGTCTCCTCGCAGACGCGCCGGTACTCGGTGTCCCCCGTGGCGAGCCAGCCGTGCAGGTACAAGGATGCGAGCTGGCCATTGTCGTAGAGCATCTTCTCGAAGTGGGGCACGAGCCACTGCCCGTCCACCGAGTAGCGGTGAAAGCCCCCGCCGAGCTGGTCGTACATCCCGCCCCGCGCCATCTTGGTCAGCGTGAGCCGTACCATCTCGAGCGCGCGCGCATTGCCGGTCCGCTTCCAGAATCGGAGGAGAAACTCCCAGTTCATGGGCTGGGGGAACTTGGGCGCGCGACCCATGCCGCCTTCACGGGCGTCGAACTCGCCCGAGAGCGCCTGGTAGGCCGAGAACAGGATCTCGTCGGTGAGGAGCGTCGCCGAGCTCCGCAGCCGCTCGCCTTGCTTCATCTGCTCGAGCAGCTGCTTGCCGGCCTCGACCACCTCGCCCCGCCTCGCGCGATAGGCCTCGGCCACGCCTTGAATCAGGCGCGGGAAACCGGGCATGCCGTGGCGGTCCTCGGGCGGAAAGTAGGTCCCGCCGTAGAACGGCACGCCCTCGGAAGTGAGGAACACCGTCATGGGCCAGCCGCCGTGACCCGTCATCGACTGCACGGCCTGCATGTAGATCTGGTCCACGTCGGGCCGCTCTTCGCGGTCCACCTTGACGTTCACGAAGAGCCGGTTCATGAGCGCGGCGATCTCTTCGTTCTCGAAGGACTCGCGCTCCATGACGTGACACCAGTGGCAGGCCGAGTAGCCGACGGAGAGGAGCACGGGCTTGTCGTCGGCGCGCGCACGCTCGAAGGCCTCCGGACTCCACGGGTACCAATCGACGGGGTTGTGCCGGTGCTGGAGGAGATACGGGCTCGTCTCGCCGGCGAGGCGGTTGGTGTGCTTGTGCTCGGCCTGCTCGGTCACGGGAGGCAGGAGAGCGTCAGGCCGGCTTGACGAAGGGCAGCTCGGCCACGCGGGCGGGGACCGGCCTCTCGCCCACCGTGACCGTCACCGCGCTGCCGGGCTCGAAGTGCTCGCGGCGGACGTACCCAAGCGCGATGGGCTTGCCCAACGCGATCGAACGGACGCCGGAGGTGACGCGGCCGATTTCCTTGTCCTCGGCGGTGATCGCGTCCCCGTAGGATGGCACGCGGTCACCCTCGATCACCATGCCCGACAACCCGCGGTTGACGTGGCCGCGGTACTTCACGCGCGCCACGGTCTCCTGGCCGATATAGCAGCCCTTGGTGTAGCTGACGAGCGCGTCGAGCCGCGTCTCGGGCAGGATGACGGTCTCGTCCACGTCCTGGCCATACAAAGGAATGCCTGCCTCGATCCGCAGCACCTCGAGCGCCTGGGCACCCACCGGCACGGCGCCAGCCCCGCGCAGCGCCGTCCACAGCGCCTCGCCATGCGCGGCGGAGGTCCAGCAGTGAAAGCCCGGCGTCACCGCCTCGGTCCGGCGCGCAACCCGCACGGGTCCGCCGGCGATCGAGATTTCCTTGTGGGAGTACGGCGCGGAATCGAGCGTCTCGCCGGACAGACCCGACAGGATCCTCTCCGCCTCGGGCCCCTGCAGCGCCAAAATCGCGTACGCCTCGTCCGCGGCCTCGAGGTACGCCTTCTCCGAGATCAGGAACTTGTCTATGACCTGGAGGAACCTCTCCGTCGTACCGGCCGGCAGCTCGAGCAGGATGCGGTCCTCGAGCGCATAGACCGCGAGGAGCGAGACGACCTTGCCGTGGGCGTCGAGAAAGGCGGCCGGGCACCCCTGCCCCGGCTGGAGCGCCTGGACGTCATTGGAGAGCATGCCCTGAAGAAATGCCGCGCGGTCGCGCCCGGTCACCGTCGCCTTACCGAGCATCGAGCGATCGATCACGCCGGCACCGGTCATCACGGTCCGATGCTCCTCTTCCAGCGTGAGTTCGTCCATCACAAGCTCATTGTGACACAATGGCCGGCGTGAAGCTCCCCCATCAAGCAGCGAGACGGCTCTTTCAGCGGCGTCTCCTCGCCTGGTACGCGCGCCACGGCCGCGACCTGCCCTGGCGCCGCACGCGCGAGCCTTACCGCGTCCTGGTCTCCGAGATCATGCTCCAGCAGACCCAGGTCGACCGCGTCATCCCCAAGTACCACGAGTTCCTGATGCGCTACCCGACCTTCGAGGACCTGGCTCGCGCCCGGGCGCCCGAGGTGACGAAGGCGTGGCGCCCGCTCGGCTATTACCGCCGCGCGGCCAACCTCCACGGCATCGCGCGCGAGACCGTCGCCCTCTACGATGGACGTCTCCCCGATGATGGCGCCGCGCTCCGGCGCATGCGAGGCATCGGCCGCTACACGGCCGGAGCCATCCTGGCCTTCGCCCACAGCCAGGACGCCGCGATGGTAGACACGAACGTGCGCCGCGTGCTGGGCCGGGTCTTCCTCGGCCCGCGCCGCGTCAAGGGGCTGCGCGTCACGAAGTCGATCTGGGACCTCGCGGAATCTCTCGTACCCGCCGGGCGCGCCTATGACTACAATCAGGCCCTCATGGACTTCGGCGCCACCTGGTGCACGGCGCGGAAGCCCAAATGCTCGCGCTGTCCCATGAAGGCCTTTTGTAGGAGTTTCGCCAATGGCAACGCTTGACGGCAAGGTCGCGATCGTCACGGGCGGCGGCACGGGCATCGGCCGCGCCACGGCCATTCTCTTCGCGAGCGAGGGCGCGCGGGTCATCGTCTTCGGCCGGAGGCCCGAGCCTCTGGCGGACGTGGTGGATGCCATCGCCAAGGCGGGCGGCCAGGGGACTTCCGTCAGCGGCGACATCGCCAGCGAGGCGGACGTCGAGCGCTTGGTGGCCGCGGCGGCTCGGGAGCACGGGGGCGTGGACGTCCTGGTCAACTCGGCGGCGGTGCGGCTGCGCTCCGCGCTCGTCGAGATCGCCGCGGCCGACTTCGCCGAGGTCCTCCGCATCAACCTCGTCGGCGCTTTCGTCGTGACCAAGATCGTCGCGGGCGCCATGCGGGCCCGCGGGGGCGGCAGCATCATCCACATCGGCTCGGCGCTCGGCACGGTCGCGGCGCCCGACTTCTCCCCCTATGTCGCCTCCAAGGGCGGCCTTCACCAGTTCGCGCGCGCCGCCGCCGTCGAGCTCTGCCAGGACGAGATCCGTGTCAACGTGGTCGCGCCCGGCACCATCGACACGGCCATCGGGTTGGGCGTGCCCGAATTCCGCCGCCATCTCCTCAAGCACAGGATCCCCATCGGCCGCGCGGGACACGTGGACGACATCGCCCAGGCCTGCCTCTACCTCGCCTCC
>Ga0137369_10005878_pt1 | contig 12422 bp, 10 predicted proteins | sample SagtaG_12_FD_104918 | JGI IMG/M metagenome (GOLD analysis project Ga0137369, IMG submission 104918) | Vadose zone soil microbial communities from Sagehorn Ranch, Mendocino, California, USA - Sage1_L_113_16 metaG | ecosystem: Environmental > Terrestrial > Soil > Vadose zone | place: USA... | reverse complement strand
GGGTACCTCGGTCGGCCCAGCCTCTCCCCGGTCGGCTGAGCTGCGGCGTGAGCCATAGACGCCGCCCCTGGGCACCTTCCGAAATCGCAGGATTGGCGTCTAAGTTGATGGAGCCCCGGCCTGCTCGTGCTGGGAGGGGCTGACGGCTCTCCCGGGGAGAGGACGGCTGGCTCGGGCTCCAACCACCTCGAGTCCCCCGCGTTCGTGTGAACTACGAAGGACGGAAGAGAGCATCCGGTCAAGAAGACGCAAACACCGAGACGCTCTCTCCACCCGCCGGCACGTCGTTACGAGAGACGCCGCGCTTCATGAGCGCGCGCGCAGAAGGAGGCAATCGGCGCGCTCGATCCTCGGCTAGATGACGCCCACTAACCGCTAGGGGGTTTGAGGAAACGGCTGGCGAAACGGCGTAGACTCGGCCTTATGGCGAAACTCATGGAGAAGCTCCGCAAGTGGTTGAGGATGGGGAAGAAGACTTAACCGTTCTCACGTCCCGAACGGCGTAAGATGTCTGAACTGGCCCTGCATCGAGTCCCGGCCCAAAGCCCGCAAACCACCAACGCGCAATGCGCGCGAGGCGAGGAGCCTAAGGCGACGGAGTTTGACTGCGGGGCCAGCCCTTGCCGGATCGACCGGCCTTGAGAGATCGGCTGGACGAGGGCAAGATCGAGCAGCTTCGCGCGTGGGGCGCAGGTCTTCATGCCGATGGCAATCACGATCTTCGCGCAACCGGAAAAGCGATTCTGTTGCTGATCGAAGAGATCGAGCGTCTGCATGTCGATTTGTGGAACGCGAAGACACCGCAGGAGCAGAACCGGCCAGCGACGAGCGATTCGGACGATCGAGTCCAAGCAAGTATGGATCGGACGCTGTGGGCGAGATTGAGCCGTGTCCGCGGTCGGAGCTAGTCGCTGAATATGCGGATGCCTGGAAACGTGAGACCCGAGATCCGCCCACAACTCCGCGAGTTCCTCGCGTGGTACGAGGAGGTGTTAGGGAGGATCGAGTCGGGCGCGATCGTGGCGCCAGGAGAACAAGAACGCCTCACGGCAGAGGCGTCAGCTGTGGCTCACCTTCTCGATCTCCTTGACTCCAGGGCGGACGAGCCCGCCGGCTAAACGGGGGACGAGGTAGCGGGCCGAGAGTCGGGCCTCGCGGTCGTGGGTTATGCGTAGAGTGGTCGCATGGGACCTGACCGCAAACCAGGCGTCGTCGCTCGTGTGCTGCAGCTCCTCGGTCTGCGGAAGCAGCCGCCGGACATCGGTGTGCGAGAACCCCGCCGTCCGGTTCCGTCCACCTCTGGTGGCGCTGTCAGCCTAGAACCCCCAGAGAGAGAAGAACTCGACTAGAGGACGCAAGTACGGCGGCCTAGATAGAGCGCCGCGGATTCAGTGTTGAGGAAGCCTTCGGACTGCTGCTGCGCTACTCCGGCGCAGCTTCGGAACGTCCTCTCGAACGACGCACCGGACTCGTTCGATCATCTCGTCGGCCAGTGCGTCAAGGGAAAGGTGCTCGACACTAAGAGCAGAAGAGGCACGACATGCTTCGCGCTCGCCTCACGGGAACTTAGGCCCCGGCGAAGCTCCCGCCGTTGGCGATGACGCCGAGGCGAGTTTCATGAAGGTTGCGGCGCTCGCTGCCTGCCGTGTCTAGCAGCTCCGAAATGCTGACGGCCCACGCCTCTGGACACGTCAAGCGCCGAGTGTTTGACTCCGCGCAATGAAACGAAGCGCGCGGTTCGCCGTCGCCGTCGCGGTGATCGTCATCGCAGCCTCTTCGGCCGTGGTCACCGCACGCTCGCCTGCGGCTCCGGCCCGGGCGCTCCTCTGCGGCGGAGACCATCGGTGGGACGTCAAGACGCTGAGCGACACCGACGCAGATCTCGTCCGTTACGACACGCCGAAGAGGCATCGCATCGAGTACATGATCAACCGCGACGATCCCCATGTGGGTACCCACACGCCTCGCGATCCCGACGGGAAGCATGTCGAGCTGACCGTCTATCGGCTCATAGGTGTCCAGGTCGTGAACGCACGGATCGAGGAAGACGGCGACATCCATCTCGTGATCAGCGACAAGTTCGACCGCAAGATGATCGTCGAGTTCCCCAACACGGTCTGCAAAGGCGCGCGGAATTCCGATCACAAGGATGAGATGAAGGAGGCTAGGGACGACTTCGGGACGCTCTGTGGCGTGCCCACCTGGAGGACCCGGACCACGAGGGCCAACCCACGGGATCTGACGGGGACGGCGTCGCTCGAGGGCGTCGGATTCTTCGACCTGCCGCACGGGACGCCTCAGGTCGGGGTCGCCCCGAACAACATCGAGCTCCACCCGGTGCTGAAATTCAGCGCTGAGGACTGCCAGCCCAGCCCTTAGAGGGAATGCTGATTGGGCCGTGGAAAGGTGGCCCGTGCGGTTCGTCGGCTTCGCCCTCTTCCTGATCGCCGCAGCGCTAGTCGTTTTCGGGCTCTTGGTTGTGGTGACCTCGCAGTCCGGTGGTGCAGCTCCACGGTGGGTGCACGTTCTGTCTGCACTGCCTTTCTTCATCGTTGGCCTACTGGTTGCGCGTTTGGGCTCGTTCCTGCGGCGACGCTAGGTAGGTCTTCAGGTTCCAGCCGAGGACTGCCGATGCAAGGCGAATGCGCCGGCTGCTACGACTGTCCGTCCTCACGGTTGCAGGGATCGTCCTCGGGCTCACGCTCTACGCCGGGCTCGTCCACATCGGCCTTGCTCGCTCTCTGTTTGCTCCCACTCTGCGGGGAGACATCGCGCTCGCCCGAAGCGATCGCCCCGGGATGCGGGTGCTGTTCGTCGGCAACAGCTTCACGTTCAAGAACTCATTGCCGGCGCTCGTGCGCGATCTCGCGGCCGGGGACCCAGGAGCGACGCCGATCTTTTCCGTCGAGTACGCCGCGGGGGGATGGAGCCTCCACCAGGCCAACAAGGACGACGGGTTGGACAAGCTTCTGCAAGAGGTTCACTGGGATGTCGTGGTGCTCCAGGAGAAGAGCTGGGTGCTCTCGTTGCCAGAGGACCAGTGGCGTCGCGAGACATATCCGGCCGCGCGCGACCTGCACGAGAAGATCTCCGCCGTCGGAGCGCGCACTGTTCTGTTCATGACCTGGGGCTACGTGCGAGGCGACCGCTGGCACGAACGGCATGACACGTACGCGGCGATGCAGGGGCGGCTCGACAGCGGGTACTCGAAGCTCGGCGCGGAACTGGGGGCACAGGTGGCCCCCGCCGGGCTCGCGTGGGCGGAGGCGCTACGCCGCGAGCCGAGCCTCGATCTCTGGGCCGGTGACGGCAAGCATCCCGGCCGGCTCGGTTCCTATCTGGCTGCTTGCGTGTTCTACGCCATGGTGTCCGGACGCGAGCCGACTCGGAGCCGGTTCACAGCGGGCATCCAGGTCAAGCAGGCCCACACGCTCCAGCAGGTCGCCGAAAACGTGCTCAGCCTTCGCGGCGACTAACCTGCTCGCACGGCCCACGAACACGAACACCGGCTGGTGACAGACCGCAGGGCGCTGAGGACCGCGCTCCTGCTCGTCGTGCTCCTGATGGCCGCGGAGATCGTTGCCGGAATAATCGGCCACTCACTCGCACTGCTCGCAGACGCCGGCCATCTGCTCAGCGACGCGGCGGCGCTCGCGTTCGCGCTGGTCGCGTCGACGATGGCCGCACGACCCGCGACCGGCCGCTGGACCTTCGGCTACTCGCGTCTCGAGATCCTCGCCGCTCAGGCCAATGGGATCACGCTCGGCCTGATCGCGCTCTGGGTCGTCTGGTCCGCGGTGCACCGCCTCGTCGACCCGCAAGACGTCCGCGGCGGGCTCGTTCTGGCGGTGGCCCTCGGAGGCGTCGCGATGAGCGTCGCTGCGAGCGCGGTGCTCGCGCGCGCCAGTCGCGAGAGCCTCAACGTGCGCGGAGCCTTCCTCCACGTCCTGACGGACGTCGCCGCGTTCGCCGCGGCGGCCCTCGCCGGCGGCCTGATCCTCGCGACCGGCTGGGATCGCTTCGACCCGATCGCGAGCCTCGCGGTCGCGGCGCTCATGCTCTGGTCGAGCGTCCAGCTCCTGCGTGAGTCGACGCTCATCTTTCTCGAGCGGGCGCCGGGAGATGCCGACCCCGAGGCGATCGGGCGCGCCCTCGTCTCCGAGCAGGACGTCGTCGAGGTCCACGACCTGCACGTGTGGACGGTGACCAGCGGCTTCCCCGCGCTCTCAGCACATGTCCTGGTGACGCCCAGCGCCGACTGCCACGCAGCGCGCCGCCGGCTCGAGCTGATCCTGTCGGAGCGGTTCGGCCTGACCCACACGACGCTCCAGGTCGAGCACGCCGAGCCCGCCAGCACGACGGTTGAGCTGGGCGAAGCCGTTGCGCGCCACGGCCCGCTCGGCCGTTAGGCTCTCGCGGTGCCCAGCCTGGAGGGAAAGTCGGCCGTCGTCACCGGCGCGTCCAGCGGCATCGGCGCTGCCACCGCGCTCGCCCTGGCCCGGGAAGGAGCGCGCGTCGTCGGCGGTGCGCGCCGCAGCGACCGGATCCAGCCGCCCGTGACCCCTCTGGAGCTCGACGTGACTAATCCGGCCAGCTGCGAGCGCTTCGTCAAGGCCGCCATCGAAGAGCTGACCGGCATCGACATCCTCGTCAACGCTGCCGGACTCGCGCTCGGGCGGGATCTCTTCGACGAGAGCACAGAGGAGGACGAGCACACGGTGCTGGAGACCAACGTAAACGGTCTGATCCGCATGACCCGCCTCTTCCTGCCGCACATCCGCGACGGCGGGTACATCGTGAACATCGGCTCGATCGCGGGCAGGCAGGCGTACGAGAAGGCGGCGGTCTACGTGGCCTCGAAGTTCGCCGTCCGCGGCTTCACATACGCCTTGCGCGAAGACCTCCTCGGTCGCCCGATCCACGTCACGACGGTCGACGCCGGTCTCGTCGACACGAACTTCTCGCGCGTCCGCTTCCGCGGTGACGAGCAGACGGCCCGCAAGGTCTACGAAGGCCTGGACGCGCCGAAGGCGGAAGACATCGCGGACTGCATTCTGTTCGCGGTGACTCGCCCGCCGCACCTGAACGTGGACGAGCTCGTGGTCAAGGCCCTCGCGCAGTCCTCCGGTGGTCGCATAGTTCGTAGCGAGACCTGATGGCCGGACAGCTGCGAATCCTCGAAGGCGCGACGTTCTGTATTTGCGACGAGGTCGGTGACCTCCACCACGAAGGCGAGGGCCTGTTCTCCGAGGACACACGGTTCCTCTCGCGCTTCAGGCTCACCATCAACGGCAAGCGCCCGCTGTTGCTCTCGTCGGGCAAGATCGAATACTTCTCCGCCGCGTTCTTCATGCGCAACCCGCTCGCAGGCGGTCTCGAGCAAGACGTGCTCTCGATCCGCCGCGAGCGCTTCGTCGGTGAAGGGATGCAGGATTCGTTCGCGGTCCAGAACCAGGGCATGGAACCGGTCGAGTTCGATTTCGAGCTCGAGGTCGCCACGGACTTCGCGGACATCTTTGCGGTGAAGGACTACGACTTCGCGCTCGGTGACCCGCTCAGGGCAAAACCGTTGCCGCCACCGAGGCCGAACGAGTACGACGAGGAGCGAAACCAGTTCCTCATCTCGGACAACGGCGATCTGCCGCTGAAGACACAAGTGATCTTTTCCCAGCGCGGCGACGTGAACGGGTCCAAGGTGAAGTTCCGCCTCGCGCTTCAGCCTCGAGAGGGTTGGAACCTGGACGTGGAAGTCATTCCGCTACCGGACGGGGAGCTCGTGGCACCGCGCTTCGCGCAGCGCCGCTTCGGCGAAGAGGTGGGTCGGGTCCGCGACTCGCTCGCCGCCTGGCAGTTGCGTGTACCACAGCTGCGGACGACCTGGGATGCACTCGGGCACTCCTTCGGCCAGTCGGTCAACGACCTCGCTTCCCTGAGGATGCAGTCCGACGGCTCCGGGATCGGGAAGCTTCCCGGGGCGGGCGTGCCGTGGTTCATGACTGTCTTCGGCCGCGACACGATCATCACCTGCCTGCAGACGCTCGTCTTCGGCCCGGAGCTTGCCCGCACCGCACTCGAGGTGCTCGCCGAGTTGCAGGCCAAGGAGGACGATCCGACGATTGACGCCGAGCCCGGCAAGATCGTGCACGAAGTGCGGCACGGAAAGGCCGCGCGCACATGGCACGAGCGGTACTACGGCACCGCCGACGCGACACCGCTCTACCTCATTCTGCTTTCCGAGGTGTGGCGCTGGACCGACGACGCCGCGCTCGTACGAGATCTCAAGGCGCCCGCGATGCTGGCACTCGAATGGATCGACAAGTACGGCGACCGTGACGGGGATGGTCTCGTCGAATACGAGCGTCGGACCGAGCGCGGGCTCGAGAACCAGTCCTGGAAGGACTCCTGGGATTCACAGCGCTTTCACGACGGCACCTTGGCGAAGGCGCCGATTGCTCCGTGTGAGGTGCAGGGCTACGTCTACGACGCGAAGCGGCGCGTTGCGGAGCTTGCGCGCGAGGTCTGGCGTGAACGCGACCTCGCGACCCGGCTGGAACGGGAAGCGGAGGAGCTGAAGCGGCGCTTCGACGATGCGTTCTGGGTCGAAGAGCGCGGCGGGTACTACGCCCTCGCACTCGACGGCGAGAAACGCAAGGTCGACTCCCTTTGCTCCAACATCGGCCACCTCCTGTGGAGCGGCATCGTCCCGCCGCACCGTGTCGATGCAATCGTCGACCAGCTGATGGGAGACGAGCTCTGGTCGGGTTGGGGAGTGCGCACGATGTCGACCGGGGACGCGGGCTACAACCCGCTCTCGTACCACAATGGCACGGTCTGGCCACACGACAATTCTCTGGTCGCCGCAGGGTTGGCGCGCTACGAGCGCTGGGCGGAGGCTCAGCGCATCACGCAGCGAATGCTGACGGCTGCGCAGCTCTTCAGTTACCAGCTCCCGGAGGTCTTCGCCGGCATGCGTCGTTCCGAGACGCCGTTCCCGATCGCGTATCCGACCGCGGCGCGCCCGCAGGCCTGGGCTGCGGGGACGCCGGTGCTGTTGCTTCAGCTGCTGCTCGGACTGCAGCCGGACCGGCGGCGCCATGCCCTTGAGACAGTTGCGCCGCTCGATCTCCCGTCGTGGGCCGGGACGATCCGGTTTACCGGCGTCCGCGCCTTCGACAAGCTGTGGGACGCTCGTCTCGACGACGGTCGCGTGCGCGTCGAGGAGGCCTAGTCCCTACAGGTGGCTCGATCGGCCCCATTCGCCGGCCTCCAGCCCGCGATCACGCGGCGCCAGAGTCCACCCTCGCTCTTACCAAGGCTGCCAGCCTTGGCTGCGAGCGAGTGCGGCCTCTGGCTTGGTGCTCGCGACCTGGAGACTCGGCAATGAGACCGACCGAGCCACTGAAAATCGCGGTCCTCGCACCGGTCTGGTTCGCCGTGCCGCCGGTCGGCTACGGGGGCATCGAATGGATTGTGTGGCTGCTCGCCGACGGGCTCGCCGACGCCGGCCACGACGTCACGCTGTTCGCTTCAGGCGACTCGCGCACGAAGGCGAAGCTCGCCGCAGTTTTCCCGGAAGCGCCGAACAGGCAGATCGGGCGGACCTTCTGGGAGCTGAAGCATGCGCTCTCTTGCTTCGCGAGAGCCGACGAGTTCGACGTCATCAACGACCACACGGGAATGCTCGGCATGACACTCGGTGCAACGACGTCCACGCCGGTCGTCCACACCGTGCACGGGCCGCTCAACGGAGAGCCCGGTGAGATCTACGAGTTGATCTCCCGCGTCGCGCCGAAGGTCGGACTGATCTCGATCTCGATGAACCAGCGCGAGCCGAAGCCGGATCTGAACTGGATCGCCAACTGCCCGAACGCGCTCGACTTCTCGGTCTATCCCGTCAAGCCGCATCGAGGCGAGTACCTGCTCTTCCTCGGCCGGATGAGCCCGGACAAGGGAGCGCACCGCGCGGTCGCGGTCGCGATGGAGACGGGCCTGCCGCTCAAGCTCGCGGGCAAGATGCAGGAGCCGAAGGAGCGCGAGTACTTCCACGAGCTCGTCGAGCCGCACCTCGTCGACGGAATCGAATACCTCGGTGAGGTGACGCACGGCGAGAAGGTGGAGCTGTTGCAGAACGCGCGCGCGACGCTCTTTCCGATCGAGTGGGAGGAGCCCTTCGGCCTCGTCATGATCGAGTCGATGGCCTGCGGAACGCCGGTGATCGCGACGCGGTGGGGCGCAGTCCCCGAGGTGATCGAGGACGGCCGCAGCGGCATCATCGTCGACCACTACAAGCAGATGGCCGACGCGCTCCCGGCGGCGGACGACCTCGACCCCTTCGAGCTGCGCCGCTATGTCGAGCAGGAGTTCTCGCCCGAGCGCATGGTGCGCGATTACATCGACGCTTATGAGAAGGCGATCGGTTAACTCCAGGGCCCGGCGCCCGACCAGCCGTGCCAGCGTTCGGGCTCGAGCCACGCGCTGACACGCTTGGCGTCCCGCCGGCGAAACGGCTGCCCGGTGTAGCGAACGGCGAGCCGGTCGATGTCGATGAGGTCGGGGTCGTCCTCAATCGAGACCACCCGGCCGATCAAGCTGATATGGCTGTACCAGCTCCGTTCATCGAGGACCGTCAGCGCAGCTCGGGGATCTCGGCGTAAGAAACGCAGGCGAAGACGACTCTCGTCCATGTTGAGCAGCACGCGACCGTCTTCCCAGTCGTACCAGGTGGGAACCGTGTGCGGTGAGCCGTCCGGTCGTAGTGTCGCAAAGACCGCGGGATTCGGGCGTGAGAGGAACTCGTCGACGTCGGGTGGAACTGGGACGGCCGGCACGGGAGGAGCCTACGACGCCGCGATCGCCGGCGCGAGCTCTGCTTCGGCCGGATCAATCGGCTCGAGCCGGAACTCGCGCACGTCGCGCACCGAGATCACGATCAAGGTCGTCACGACGACCCAGATGACACCGATCCAGAGGGAGGTCGACATGCCGATGACGTTCGCAACGGGCCCCGCGATCGCGTACCCGGCGGGCAAGAAGGCCATCGCGCCCATCCAGTTGTAGGCGCTGACGCGGGCCAGCTTCTCGGGCGCGATCGTCTGCTGCAGTGCCGTGTCCCAGATCACGGTTCCATAAGAGAAGGCGAAGCCTGCAAGAACAGCCGCCGCGCCGATCGCGAGTGCCGGCGCGTGGATCGCCAGGAGTGCGCACTGCAGTGCTGTCGTGATGAAGAGGGCGCCGATCGAGGTCATGGCACGGCGCGGCCGCAGGCGGAGCCCGAGGAGACCACCCGCCAGTGCTCCGATCGCCTCGCCGGTGACGATGATCGCCCAGGCCGTGGCCCCGCCCAGCGAGTTCTTCGCGATGTACGGCCCGAGCACGAAGAACGGGGCGTAGGTCACGAGGAAGTAGAGGGAGATCCAGCCCGTGAGCAGCCAGACCCAGGTGTGTTCGGTGAACGCCTGCCACCCTTCGCGCAGTTCGCGCACGAAGTTCGGAGCAGCCGCCGTCCGCGCTCGGCCAGGCAAACGGATACGGCTCAATAGGAGCGCGCTCGTCGCATACGTCGCTGCGTCGACGAGGAGTGCGTAGCCGCTCCCGACCGTCGCCACGATCGTGCCGCCCGCTGCCGCGCCGACCGGAAAGGCCAGGTAGCGGGAGATGCTCATGAAGGCGTTGGCCTTTTGCAGAAGGGCCGGTCGAACCGTCTCGGGCACGAGGCCGGTCGAGGCCGGAGAGTAGAACGCGGTCGCTGCGCCGCCGAGTGCCTGCAGGACGAAGATCTCCCAGATGCGGGCGTGGCCGCTGACGAGCAGGGCGCCCATGGCGGCGCGAATCGCGAAGTTCGCCGAATCGGATGAAAGCATCACGAGGCGACGGGGGAGACGATCGGCGACGACGCCGCCGATCAACAGCGTGGAGATCTGGGCCAGTGTCCAGCAGGCGAAGGCGATCCCGACGTCGGTGGCCGAACCAGTCAGATCGAGGACGGCGAACGCGACGGCGATTGGCGCGAGATTCGTGCCGAAGAACGAGATCGTTCGCGCACCGGCGAGCAGGCGGAAGTTGCGCTCGCGCAGAGGGCCGAGCTCAGGCGGCAGAACGCTGCTCCCAGTAGCGTTTCAGTCCCGCGTAGGACTGCCAGAACGGCATTGCGCGCTCATACGTTTCCACGTCGCCTCCGGTTGTGGTCACATCACTGCGAGCCGACTCGCTGAACTCCTCTTCCGTTACACCCTCGCCGACCCGAGCAGCCCAGGCTTCGAGCCGCTGACGGAGCTCGGCGAGATGCGGCTCGGGATCGTCGGCGACGCCGAAGTGGACGAGCGCCAGCCTGCTCGGCTTCCGTTTCTCGATCTCGTCGATCGTCCGGTTCCACGCTTCGAGGTCGAAATCCGGTGGAGGCGTTGGCGGCAGGACGGTGCGATCGGGCTGGAGCCGGACACCGGCCGCGTCCCCCGCATACAGCGTGCCGTCGCCCGAGAGGTAACAGACGTGGTGGCTTGCGTGCCCGGGTGATGGGAAGCACTCGAGGCCGAGCACGTCCGTGCCCACGACGCGGATGTTCTGCTGCGGGACGGGCGCGAGCTCTCCCCACAGCGTGTCGAATGTGTCGCCGTAGAGACGCCTCGCGCTTGCTTCGAGCCGACTGGGATCGGCCAGATGGGGCGCGCCTATCTCCGAGACGTGTACCTGCAGGCTGGGGTGCTCGCGTACGAGGACGCCGGTGGCGCCGGCATGGTCGAGATGAATGTGGGAGAGGAGCAGGTGGCGAAGATCCTGGAGCTCGAGCCCGCGCTGGCGCAGAACCGTGCGCAGGCGCTCGAGGCACGACGAGGGGCCGCAGTCGAAGAGCGCCGGTCCGTCGTCGGTCTCGACGAGATAGGAGCCGATGACGCGCTCCGCGCCCTGATGGTGAAGATCGAGAGGATCCGAGCTCACTTGAGCCCGGATCCTCCCATGACTTCAGCGCGGCGTGGAGCGCCGTCGCCGGTACAGGAGACCCAGAGCGCCTGCTGCGAGTGCGACGCCGGCACCAGCAGCAACCGCGACAACGCGACCACTCGAGGTTCGCTTCGTGGGTGCTGGTGCCTTGGCGGGTAGCCCTTCCTTCACGAGCATGCCCTTCAGGGCGGCGCTGCCTCGGTACCAGCCGCCCGGGACCGACTGTGTGCCCCAGAGCTTCTGGCCGGGAGTCATGTAGCTCGCGGGCCCGTTGACGGCGTACGGATAGAGCGCCTGGCGAAGCGTGGAGTCGCCGTTCGGGCCGGGGACCTTGTACTCCACGTCGTAACGCGGGCCGAGCCGGTCCGCCGGACGCGCTCGAGTCGTTGCGACGGGAGTCTGCTGGAAGGCCTGCGCAAAGAAGCCTGTCTCGCTGACGAGGATTCCCAGGGGCGACGTGTTCGCGCCCTCCCCATATCCGTCGATGGTGAGCGCGTGCGCCAGGCCGGGGCCGGAGATGGTCGCGGCCGGCGGCCCTTTCGCGGTCGCGGTGGCCGGAAACAGCAGCAGCGCGGTGAGCGCCGCCGCGAGCAGCATTGAACGTCTCATGGGTCGCTCCTTGGTCGGTTTGAAGCTGCTACACCGACCGGGCGGAGTGCGTTCCGCCGGCGACTTTGGCGAACGCCGCCTCGAGATCCTCGAGGAGGTCGTCTGCGGACTCCAGGCCGACCGAGAGCCGGATCAGGTTCCGCGGCGCCGCAAACGGCGCATCTGCAGTCGACGCATGAGTCATGCGCGCGGGCAACTCGATGAGGCTCTCGACGCCACCGAGCGATTCGGCGAGCTTGAAGACCCTCGTGCTCGCGACGAATGCAGTGGCTTCCTCCTCCGACTCGGCCAGGAACGAGATCATGCCGCCGAAGTCCTGCATCTGCTTCGCGGCGATCGCGTGACCGGGATGCCTCGGGAGCCCCGGATAGAAGGTCTGCTCGACGCGCGGATGCCGTTCGAGAAAGCCGGAGAGTGCGTGGGCGTTGTGGCAGTGCTGGCGCATGCGCACAGCGAGCGTCTTGATCCCCCGCAGTACGAGCCAGCAGTCCAAAGGGCCCGGGACGGCCCCCAGGGACTTCTGCAGGAACAGAAGCCGTTCCGCGATCGTCGGATCGTTCGTCGCAGCGAAACCGCCGACGACGTCCGAGTGTCCACCGAGGTACTTCGTCGTCGAGTGCACCACGATGTCTGCGCCGAGCTCCAGAGGCCGCTGCAGATAGGGCGTCGCAAAGGTGTTGTCCACGACGAGGATCGCGCCCGCCGCATGCGCTGCGTCCGCCGCTTTCTTGATGTCGACGATGTTCAGCATTGGATTCGACGGTGTCTCGATCCAGACGATCCGAGTGCGCTCGTCGAGATGAGAGCTCAGGTCGCCGAACTGGGCCGCCGGCAGGTAGTCGAATACGTAACCCTTGGGCTCGTAGACCTGCGAG
>Ga0137369_10005875_pt1 | contig 12424 bp, 9 predicted proteins | sample SagtaG_12_FD_104918 | JGI IMG/M metagenome (GOLD analysis project Ga0137369, IMG submission 104918) | Vadose zone soil microbial communities from Sagehorn Ranch, Mendocino, California, USA - Sage1_L_113_16 metaG | ecosystem: Environmental > Terrestrial > Soil > Vadose zone | place: USA... | reverse complement strand
GGCGGTCGGGACCGGCGTCGCCTTCGCCTTGGCGATGAGGCGCGCGAGGGGGTCGATGTCCGCACCCCATGCCCGTCGTCCGAGGAGCGCCGCCTCGACGAGCGTCGTCCCACTGCCGACCATTGGGTCCAGCACGACGTCTCCGGGGGCGCTGAACCTGGAGATCGCCCAGTCGACAAGCGGCGGGGGGCAACGGGCGGCGAAGGCATGGAGCGGGTGCGTCGCATAGAGGTGACCGGAAGCACCGAAATCAAGCTCTACAGTCATTGACCGCCCGCTGCCGTCGACCCCACCCCACGCAGGTTCGCACTGCTCCGCGTCTCGTGGGCGCGTCCTCTCTCTCGGACCGGATTCGAGGGACGATAACGACCAACGGTTCATCAAGGCAACCCGCTGCACGGGACCAGCAGGGGCTTGGCACCCATTCGACCAGCTCAATCGGCGGAACTTCGGCCTCGGTAGTCCCGACCACGGCCGCCGGCCCGAAGGGGTGGGCAAGGTGGACGAGAAGACGCCGGCCGCCGTGACCGTCAGGACGTCCGATGCGGCCCATGTGGTCGTCGAGGCTGTCGACGACCACCGGCAGGATCGTGGCGCCGAGACCGCGGTCGATCTCGGCCTGGTAGGGCTCCACCAGGCCGAGCCAGAAGGCCAGGAAGTTGTCGGCGGCCCGGTAGCGACGGCGGCGAGAGCGTCCGGGGTCGTCACCGACCGGGAGGAGGCGCTCGACCAGCCGGAGCTCCTGAAGTCGGTCGAGGGTCCGTGACGGCTCGGCGCGGACGGCGTCCCTGATCTCGTTGTACCTGGTGCGGCCGGCCGTGTGGAACACGAGCCTTCTCCCCTGGCGAGAACTCCTGCAGGATCGCGCACTGCTAAAGATCCAGGCGCCCTGTGCCAGCCTGTACGAGGAGCTCTTGGGCACGCCGACCGACCTGGTCGGCGTCCTCAACTGGCGCTTGACGTACGCCAAGCTCGTTGAAGACGCCGTAGGCGTCCTTCATCGCGGGGGCGTCTTGGCCCTCGGCCGGAGGCACGAATACCACCTCGACGTCAACATCTGACGTGACATTGAACCGACTGCCGTCGGGAAGGGTTGCCCGTCCACCGTGCCGCTGCACGTCGCGCACGGTCCATCCCCACGCCTTCACTTGCTCAGCGAGGGACTCCTGATCGGGGACCTGGAACGACCACGTCTGAGTCAGCTGCAAGACGTGTCCGTTGGTGACGGCGAAGTCGAACCGCTCGGAATGACTCTCCGTCTGCACCGCTACCCGCTCTCGGAGGTTGACCCGCTCTTGGACTCCGTGCCGACGATAGGCAGCACGGACAGCGGCTAGCGCCGCATGCTTCTTCCGGAACCGATACTTCCGCTGTGCAGGATCGACAATCATCTGCTCGAAGACGCGATCAAGCGCCTCCCCGGCACTTGAGGCCACCATCGGCGTCGGCGGGCTGAGCTGCACGATGTTGCGATGGTCGATGCGATGGTCGATGAACAGACGCTCAAGCCACGCTTCCGAGAGCTCGACCGAACTGTCAAGCAGCCTCTCCATCGCCTTCTCGTACTCGTCGATGTCCCGACCGACCCCATCAAGGAACGACCACACCGCTTCCAGGGCTTTGCGGTCGTCGACGGCGCGCGCACGAACGGGGTTGGCGATCTGCCGGACATCCCACTCCGATGAGTCCTCGCTGCCGACGATGGCGCCGACATTGACGAATTCACCACGTGCAGGGTCAGGAACGAAACGGACCACCGAGTACACGAACCTCATGGCGCGCCTCCCTTCAACGCTCGAAGTCTGGCCGCCACAGCCGGAGCGCGCCGCTCAAGAAAGAAGCCAAGCGCTTCGAAGTCGCGATCTGACGCTGACCAAGATGCGGGGATAGCGGACACGAGGGCGACAAGGTCGTCCCTGGAGAGGGCTTCAAGCCGGCCAGCGAAGCCGGCCAGCGCATCGGGATCCAGGCCGTTGGTGGCGTAGGCCGGCTGGTGGGGCGTGTCGGCTTGGGCCGACAGGGATGCCTCATCCCAGCTCGGACCGCCGGGTAGGTACATCCCGTGGTCGTGGCTGTAGATCTTGCGGTCATCGCTCTCGCAGTGAAGCCATTGGTCGTCCGCTCCCCACCACCAATCGTAGAGCGCAAAGACGCCTGCGTGGCGCCGACGGTTGTCATCCCGCTCCCGGTAGTGGAGCTGGCCCACCTCCAAGGCGTCTTCGATGGCGAGCGAGGCATGCGCCAAGCCGGCCTCCAGCTTCGCGCCCGGTCGGAATTCCCATCCGGCGAGCTCCTCCGGGATCCTGACCACCGTGACCTCGCAGACTGGCGCGTCGATGAGTTCACCAGCTCGCCCAACGATGCTCTCGGTGACGATCACTCGAGGGCCTTGCAGGTTGTTCTGTGGCTTGACCCACCAGCGCTGTTGGTCAGAGACCACGGCCAAGAACGTGCCGGAGCCTCCTCTTGGGCTCGGCTCGAGTGGCAGCTCGACAACGAGGGCAGCGGATTGGTCGCTCCGACCATGTACCAGGCCCTGCCAATCCTGCAGCTCGGCCGCCATGGAACCCCCGTGTCACAGCTGCCCTGCATACCTGCATCCCCCGCCCGGGCTGGGACGCCAGTGCAGCCTAGGCGGACGATACCCTAGACCCCCGACGAGTATCGCGCTCTTCAACCAGGGCTGACATTGTCCGAACCCGGCTGGTTCACGCGATGACGTCTGCTCGGCAGAGCAACAGAGCACCGACAGAAACGACAGCAACAGCGAGCGGTTCGTGAGCGGCAAGGCGCCGCACGGGCTCAAGTTCAGCGCGGCACTCCCAACTCGTCGGCCTCGTCAGGGCCGACGAGACGTCCGGCCGGCGGAGGCGCTCATCGCAGGGGAACGATGATGCTCGGGCGGCGGAGGGCGGCCGCCTCGATCGACTGGTAGACCATGAAGCCGATGGGTCGGCCGGTGAGGCGGCCGAGGTCGTTGCTCAGCGCCTTGAGCCCCATCTCGCGGAGCTGTTCGTCGGTCAGGGGCGCGGTGCGGGTGCCGCCGGAGCGGAGCTCCACGCCGACCGACCGGGCCCGCTCGAACAGGCTCCGGCCGCCGAGGGCGACGTCGAAGTCGCTCCGGCGGCCCACATCGAACGGCGCGCCAGACAGGTAGTCGCGGCCGGTGACGGAGCTGCCTTGGAACGCCGCTCGGACGTCGCCGTAGCCGGCTTGCCTGAGGCCGGCGCCCAGCTGGGCGCCGAAGCGGCCGAACTCGGCCGGGTCGGCGAACCCGAGCGGGGTGCTCCCGCGCGGAAGCACGCGCCCCTTGGCCGTCCCGGCCACCGGCACGACCCCGGACGTGAGACGAGCCGAGCCGGACGGGGCCGCCAGGCCAGCGACCTCCTCGACGGCTCCAGCAGCACGGGCGGAGCTGCCGGCACCCTTGGTGGCCGCCGCCAGCGCAGCCTGGGGCACGAGCCGGGACCAGAAGCGCCAGGCGTGGCCGTTCTCGAGGTCGTCGGTGCCGAGCTGCTGCCGGACGGCCGCGGCCGGGTCGCGCAACGCGGCGAGGCTGCCGACGGCCGTCTCCGCGACCCGCCGCCGGGTGTCGCCCGGGCGCACGACCCAGTAGAGCGGCCACGCCAGGACGGCGGTCTGCACACCCCCCTGCACCAGGTCCTTCACACCTGCGACGAGGCCGTCACGGATGTCATCCCAGGCCGAGATCGGGCCGTGCGTCCTGACCTCGACCGCCTTGGCGAAGGCGCCACCGCGGCCGATGGCCTGGCAGAGGGCTGGCGCCCGACCGGCGAGCTCGTCGAACACAGCCGACGCCGAGGCCGTGGCGGCCCGTACACGGCCCTCCGCCTCCCCCGCAAGCGCCCCGGCGGCGCGGGAGACCTCCGCGCCCTGAGCGCCGCCGGTGGCCAGGCGTTCTGAGGACTCCCAGGTGGACTGGGCGTCCTCGACGGCGGTGGCGACCGCGCCGAGGACCACGGCCGCCTCGGTGGTGGCCCTATCCGCCCGCCCGAGGGCGGTGAGGAGCGCTGCCGCGCGCTCGCCGCCTGCCCGCGCGGCCACCCCGCTCCACGAGCGGGGACCGCTGGTCAGAGCCTGGCCGCCGTGCTGGAGCTGCAAGGCGAGCGCTCGGCAGCGCTCGGCGAGCGCGCCGAGGTCGCGGCTCCCGCCCCGGAGGGCGCGGGCGTCCAGGGCAGGGAGCATCTACCGCTCTCCCCGGGCCGCTCGTGGCATCGCTCGCCCTCCTCGGGCGGCCTCCGGCAGCCGCCGCGACGGCTTCGGACCATACCCGAGCGATCACCGTGGACCCCGGTTTTCCACAGGCAAGCCGAAGCGCCGGGCCGATGACCCGAAGCGCCCGGCCGATGACCCGAAGCGCCGGCGCGTGCCGGGGCAGACCGCTCCCCCGGCGCGGACGGCACCGCTCGCGCTGGGGGGATCTCCGGGGGCGGTGGCACCTCCGGCGGTGGCGGCACGTCCGGAGGGGAGAGCAGGTCGGGCGGCGGGAGCAGGTCCGGGGCCGGCGCCTCCGGGGGCGGTTCCAGCCCAGGGGGTGGCGGGGGCATTTCCGGGGCTGACGGCAGTTCCGGGGGCGCCGACGGCTCCGGGGACGGGAGCTGCTCCGGTGCCGGCGGCAGGTCAGGCGGCGGCACCTCCTCCGGGGGCGGCGCCACCTCGGGCGGCGGCGGCAGGCCCGGCGGTGGGTGCACCACCGGAGGCTCGGGCGGCGGTGGCAGGCCCGGCGGTGGGTGCACCACCGGAGGCTCGGGATCCTCGGTCGGGGCCGGTGGTGGGTGCACCACCGGAGGCTCGGGATCCTCGGCCGGCGTCGGTGAGGCTGCCGGTTCAGGAGTGCCGGGGAGAGGGGCGGCCGCGCTCCAGCCGCCCCTGGGTGGGGACATCAGCGGCGCCGGCGGGCCTGCTGCTCGGGGCGGGTGGCGCTCTCGGGGTCGATAGTCTCGAGGACGGCGGTGTCCCGCGGGTCGTTCGTGCCGGCTCGGCCGGCCAGGTGCCGGCCCTCCCCGCCCGAGTCGGTGTGGTGGTCGGGCTGGTCTTCAGGGCCGGCCCCGCCGGACGGGCCAGCGGCGCGCTGGCCTTCGCCGGCAAGCACGCTGCTCGCACGGACTCGGCCGAAGCGGACCGGCACGGGCCGCGCGGACTCGGCTCCCGTTCGGGGCCGCGCGGAGTCGGCTCCCGTCCGGGGCCGCTCGGCTCCCGTCCGGTCCCGCCCTGCCATCTCCCGGTCGTCGGGGACGCCGTCCAGGTCCTGGTCGTCCAGGGCACCTTCACGGTCCCGGTCGCGCTCGGTGACGGCGGTGTCGACGCTGGCCGCCCGGCGGGTCAGCTTGGTGTGCCAGCGCTCACCGAGGATGCCGCCGAAGGCCGCACCAAACAGCATGGCCACGAGCGACCCGAGGCCGGCGACGGTGCTGACGGCGCCCCACTCGCTGCCCGAGGTCGGGATCCCGAGGCTGCGCAGGTTGGCCACGATGTCGCTCGAGTCGGCCTGGGTGGCTGCGATCGCGGCGAGCACGGCGATGATCCCCGCGGCCAGCACGAACACGGCGAGGCCGTTCAGCAGGCCGGCACGACGGGCCATGCGGCCGGCGACGTAGCCGCCGAAGCCGGCCGCCAGCAGCACGACGGCGACGATTGCGACGGCGCTTCCGACCCCGATCTGCGCCCATTCATTGATGGTGAGCGAGTTGTCGACCCCGATCGCGTTGGCGACCGCCGCCGCGGCGGCGAGCAGCACGGCGAAGGCGCCGTAGGCCACCAGCACGCCGGCGAGCACGCTGACGAACGAGATCCTGCTGAACCCGGCGTCCCGGGCCAGCGCCGCCCTGTCCCGCCCGGTCTCGGTGAGGTCGCTTCTCGACATGACGGCTTCTCCTCCGACGACAAGTCCTACGTTGCATCATCTCCCTTTGTTGAACCCCGAAACGAGTACCTGGATGCCCGAAACGTGCCCGCCAGGCAGCCCGGGTCAGAAACGGGGGCGGGGGGCGGGCAGGATCCCGGCAAAGTCGCGGTTCGTCCCCGTTTGTCCGATGGCCCCACGTCGTGGCCCGGCGCCACGCGGTCGCGTTGGCCCAGGCCGGGAGCCAGCTTCCAGCGACAGGCATGTTCGGGCATTTGGTGCAGACCGCGACGTTGCCGGGGCCCTGCACCGCCCCGGCGGCGCTGTTGCCGGCCGGAGAGTACGACCTCCTCCCCCACGCGGGCCGTTACCTCGGCTCGGAGGAGGTCGCCCGTCCGAGCCGGACCAGCAGGGACTGGACGAGGGGCTCGCACTCGACGTCGGCGGACGCGGCGCCTGCGAGCAGGTCGGCGAGCTCGGCGTCCAGGCCCTCCGGCACAGGCTCGTCGACCACCTCGAGCGATCCCCCGACGCCGAGGTCGCTCCCTGGGTCGGCGAGCAGCCGCCGCATCGTGCTCGCCGGCACGGGTCGGCCGACGAGGTAGCCCTGCACGGCGTCGCAGCCCCGCCCGAGCAGGAAGCGGAGCTGCTCGAAGGTTTCCACCCCCTCGGCGACGACCTCCAGGCCGAGCGCGCGCGCCATCGCGGCCACGGCGGTCACCAGTGGGCCGCCGGTGGTGCCAGGGGCGATGTCGGCGACGAAGGACCGGTCGATCTTGAGCTCGTCGATGGGGAGGGAGCGCAGGCGGCCGAGGGAGGAGTAGCCGGTGCCGAAGTCGTCGATCGCCAGCCGCACGCCCAGCGCCTTCAGCTCGGTCAGGTAGCCCAACGACTCGGCCGACTCGTCCATGAGCAGGCTCTCGGTGATCTCCAAGGTCAGGCAGCGCGCGGCCAGGCCCGACCCACCCAGCGCCTCCGCGACGGTCTCGACGACCCCGGGGCGGAGCTGGCCGGCCGACAGGTTGACCGCCACCCCGAGGGGGGGGTCGCCCGGGTGCAGCTGCTGCCAGTCCCGGGTCTGGTGGCACGCCCGCTGGAGGACCCACTGGCCGAGGGGGACGATCAGCCCCTTCTCCTCGGCCAGGGGGACGAACTCGGCCGGCGGGACGAGCCCCCGCCGGGGGTGGCGCCAGCGGGCCAGCGCCTCCATCCGCGCCAGGCGCCCCGTGGGCAGCTCGCAGACGGGCTGGTAGTGGACATCGAGTGTCCCCTCGTCCAGGGCGCGGCGAAGGTCGGCTTCGAGCTCGAGGCGGGCAAGGGCGGTGGCGTGCATGGCCGGCTCGAACGTGGCGTGGCGGTCCTTCCCGCCGGCCTTGGCGACGTACATGGCCTGGTCGGCCTTGCGGAGGAGGTCACCTGCGCCCTCGTCCGGGGCGCCAAGGACGACCCCGATGCTCGCCCCGGTGACCAGCTGCTTGCCCTGGACGGTCGTGGGGGCGCGCAGGGCGTCCAGGATGCGGTCGGCCACGGCATGCGCCTCGCCGGCGTCGCTCACGTCCTCGAGGAGGACGCCGAACTCGTCGCCGCCGAGGCGGGCGACGGTGTCGGCGGGCCGGAGGCACCCGCGGACCCGCTCGGCCACCTGGGTCAGCAGCTCGTCCCCGGCGGCGTGGCCGAGGCTGTCGTTGACGGCCTTGAACCCGTCGAGGTCCAGGAACAGCACCGCGACGAGCGACCCCAGGCGGCCGGCGCGCGAGAGCGCCAGACCGAGGCGGTCCAGGAGCAGGCTGCGGTTGGGCAGCTTGGTGAGCGGGTCGTGCAGCGCGTCGCGGGTGAACTGCTCGGCGATGGCCTCGGCCTGCAGGCGGGCGCGGCGCTCGCGCCCGTGCTTCCGCCGCAGCCGCCCGACCTCAGCCCGGTCCGGCTCGCACATGCTCCCGCCGGGGCGCGAAGGTGCAGACGAGGGCGCAGCGCTCGTCGCCGCGGAGCATGCAGCGCGGCTGCCCGACGGTGACCCGTTCGCCGAAGTGGTCTGCGGCGCCCTGGATGAAGCCCTCCGCCAGGGCGCACAGCCGGCGGCCCGAGCGGTACCCGATGATGACCGTGTGGTCGGGGAGGTCCAGGCCCGGGATGGGGTCCAGGTCGAAGATCGGCACCTCGGCACCCGGGTAGAGCTTGCGCACCTCCGGGTGGATGATGTCGTTGAGGGCCTGCAGCAGCGACCGGGTCGAGTCGTGGCCCTCGAACAGTACCGGGTAGCGCTGCGCGAGCAGCGGGATCGCGGCCCGCCCGAACCAGCGGAAAAGATCGCCCGGGGCCGGGCCGGCGCCGCCCGGCAGCGCCTGCAGCAGCGCCACGAACTCCTGGTCCGGGTAGCTGCCAAGCGACGTGTAGACGCCCTCGGCCCCCGACCTGTCCAGGAGGTCCTCCCAGGCCTCCTCGCCGTGCTCCTGGGTCACGACCTCCTCAAGGAGGTTGAAGATGATCCCCTTCATGTCATCCGGCGCTCCCGGTCGGCCTGCGCGACGGCTCTTGGTTCCTGTTCGGCTCGGCCGGCGCGGAGCTTGACCGGCCCGGCCACCAGCCGGCACGCCGACCCGGGAGGCGCCGCCGCGGCCCGGCGGAGCCCAGGGCCCCGGCAAGGCCGCGGTCTGCACCAAATACCCGGACATGCCTGCCGCTGGAAGCTGGCTCCCGGCCTGGGCCAACGCGGCCGCGTGGCGCCGGGCCACGACGTGGGGCCATCGGACAAACGGGGGACGAACCGCGACGTTGCCGGGACCCTGGGGGACCCGGCCGCTCAGGGGCGCAGCGCGGGGACCGGGCGGACGGCGCCGATCAGGCTGCGGCGCCAGATCGACGAGGTGCGGACGAACGAGCCGGTGAAGGGCGCCTCCACCATCATCCCCCCGCCGATGAACATGCCGACGTGGTGGATGGTGGCGGGGTTGGCGGTGTTGTCGGCGAAGAACACCAGGTCGCCGGGGAGCAGGTTGGCCACGTCGACGGCCTGGCCCCTCGCCGCCAGCGCCGCGTACTGGATCTTCGAGGTGCGGGGGATCGGCACACCGGCGCGGGCGTAGGAGGTGCTGGTCAGCCCGGAGCAGTCGAACTCGTTCGGCCCGGTCGCGCCCCAGCGGTACGGGGCGCCGAGCTGCGCCACGGCGATCTCCACCGCCCGCTTGGCCGCAGGCGCGGCCTTGGAACCGTCGACGGCGATCCGGCCGCCCGCCTTTGCCCCGGCCATGAACTGGGCGAAGGCGGTCCGGCGGCCGGCCTCCTCGCGCGCCCGCTCCTCCTCGATCAGCCGCTCGACCTGCTTGTCCATGGTCCGCAGCTGGGTCGCGAGCTTGGCCGCGAGCGCACGGGCCTCGGCCTCCCTGGCCGCGAGGGCCTGCGCCATGCGCGCCTGCGCGAGCAGCTTGGCCTGGAGCTCGGCGTTGAGCGCGTCGACCTTGGCCTTGGCCGCCTCCATCCGCTTGACCAGGGCCAGGTCGGCCTCGATCACGGCCTTCGCCAAGGGCAGGCGGCGAAGCGCCTCGGTGGGGTCGCCGGCCCCGATCAGCCCCGAGAGGTAGGAGCCAGGGCCCTCGATGTAGGTGCTGCGGATGCGCTCGTCGAACTGCTGCCGGACGGTGGCGAGGTCGCGGTCGGCCGCGGCACGGCGCTCCTCGAGCTTGGTCGCCTCGGCGAGCAGGTCGATCCCGTTGGCGTAGGCCTCCTTCAGCTCCTCGGCGAGCCGCTCGAGGCGGTCGTTCTGGCTGTCGATCTCGGCGCGCAGGGCGGCGGCCTTGGCCCGGAGCCGCTCGATGTCGGGCTGGGTGCGCGGCGCGGCGAGGGAGGCGGGGATCATGAGGAGCCCACAGGCGAGCGCCAGCACCCAGGCGAGGACGGCGCGTGGCAGCCGCCGCGTCCAGGGCAGGCGCGGGAACTGCCCTGATCCTCGTGCCGGTGCCATCGGCGCTGCCCCTTGCATCGGATGTGGCGTCACCGGTCGTTCGGCGCGGCTGGGCGGACGGATCGCACTACCCGGCAACTCGGTGGAATTACGTAGGAAAAGCTCAGTAGGCGACCGCAAGCTCCGCCGCGGCGACACGATCGAGGTCGACCGGGCCGACGGCGTCCGGCTCCGCTTCGTGGTCGAGGAGCGGGCCCAGTACCCCAAGGCGTCCTTCCCGTCCGAAGCCGTGTACGGCCCGGTGCCGTGGGCCGCGCTCCGCCTGGTGACCTGCGGAGGTGAGTTCGACCGGGCAAGGCGGAGCTACCGCGACAACGTCGTCGTCTACGCCCGGCTCGCGGGCTCCTCCCGCTGAGCCGAAGCTCCCGGGGCGCGGCCACCGCGGCGGAGGTCCGCGTCCCGGGGACCATCCATCCCGGTCCCGTCCCGCCCTGGTCGATCCTGTACGGGAGGCGTGGTCGTGCGAGTGGACCTGCTCGTCGAGGTCCCGTCCCGCCCTGGTCGATCTTTGTACGGGAGGCGTGGTCGTGCGAGTGGACCTTGTTCGTCGAGGTCCCGTCCCGCCCTGGTCGATCCTGTACCGCGGCAGTGGGCGGGACCCCGGGCCGTCCTGTGGGCGGACGGCGCCCGCCTGTTCGGCGGCGAGCATCGGTGAGGCGGGCGGGCCGGTGGGTGCGTGGTAGCGTCGTCGGCGGGACCGGCGACATGGCTGGGACGCCAGGGGAGGTGGCGGTAACGGGCAAGCTGCCAACGGCCGGCGCCGCGCCGGCGCCGCTCTGGACACCGTCCAGGGAGCGGGTCCTCCGGTCCAACCTCGTGCGGTACGAGCACTGGCTGATCGAGCACCGCGGGCTCGACTTCCACGCCTACGACGACCTCTGGCGCTGGTCGGTCACCGACCTCGAGGCGTTCTGGACCTCGATCTGGGAGTTCTTCGCGGTCGGGGACGGGCGCGCGCCCGGCAAGGCCCTGGAGGAACGCCGGATGCCGGGCGCCCGCTGGTTCCCGGGCGCGGAGCTGAGCCACGCCGAGCACGCGCTCCGCCGGCGTGACCAGCACCCGGCGATCGTGTTCGGGTCCGAGGACGGCACGCTCGCCACGACCACGTACGCCCAGCTGTACCAGCAGGTGGCCGCGGCCGCCGCCGGCCTGCGGCGGCTCGGCGTGCGCAGGGGCGACCGGGTGGTCGCCTACCTGCCCAACGTGCCGGAGACCGTGGTCGCGTTCCTGGCCACCGCCAGCATCGGCGCGGTCTGGTCGAGCTGCGCCCCCGAGTTCGGGGTGTCCAGCGTCGCCGACCGGTTCCAGCAGATCGAGCCCACGGTGCTGCTCGCCGTGGAGAGCTACCGCTACAACGGCAAGGTCCACGACCGCCGGCAGGAGCTGGCCGAGATCCGCGACCGGCTCCCCACCCTGCGGGCCACCGTGCTGGTCCCCTCGCCGGCCACCGGGACCCCGCCGGGAGCGGGCCGGGCCGGGCCCGGCGAGGTGGTCGCCTGGGCGGACCTGCTCGCCGACGACGCCGGCCCCCTGTCCTTCGAGCCGGTCCCCTTCGACCACCCGCTCTGGGTGCTGTACTCGTCGGGCACCACCGGGCTGCCCAAGCCGATCGTGCAGGGCCACGGCGGGATCCTGCTCGAGCACCTCAAGGGGCTCTCCCTGCACCTCGACCTGACCGCCGAGGACCGGTTCTTCTGGTTCACCACCACGGGCTGGATGATGTGGAACTTCCTCGTCGGCGGGCTGCTGCTCGGCGCCACCGTGCTGCTGTGGGACGGCAGCCCCGCACACCCCGACCTGCTCGCCCTGTGGCGGTTCGCGGAGGCGACCGGGATGACCTACTTCGGCACCAGCGCCGCCTACGTGCTCGGCTGCCGCAAGGCGGGCATCGAGCCGGGGCGCGACACCGACCTGTCGAGGGTGCGCAGCGTCGGCTCGACCGGCTCGCCGCTCCCGCCCGAGGGGTTCGCCTGGCTCTACCGGCACGTCCGCCGCGACATGCTGGTCGGCTCGGTCAGCGGCGGGACCGACATGTGCACCGCGTTCGTCCAGTCCTGCCCGGTGCTGCCCGTGTACGCCGGGGAGCTGCAGTGCCGGGCCCTGGGCGCCAAGGTCGAGGCGTTCGACGAGCAGGGCCGGTCGGTGGTCGGGCAGGTCGGCGAGCTGGTCGTCACCGAGCCGCTGCCGTCGATGCCGGTCTTCTTCTGGAACGACCCGGGCGGCGAGCGCTACCGCGACAGCTACTTCGCCACGTACCCGGGGGTGTGGCGCCACGGGGACTGGATCGAGATCACCGACCGCGGCAGCTGCATCATCACCGGACGCTCGGACTCGACCCTGAACCGGGGTGGCGTCCGCATGGGCACCAGCGAGTTCTACCGGGTGGTCGAAGGCCTCCCCGAGGTCCAGGACAGCCTGGTGGTCGACGTCGGCGGCCCGGGCGGCGAGGGCCGGCTGCTGCTGTTCGTGGTGCTCCAGCCAGGAGTCGCCCTGGACGCCGACCTGGTCGAGCGTGTCCGGCGAGCGATCCGCGCCGAGCTGTCGCCCCGCCACGTGCCCGACGAGATCCACCAGGTCGACGACGTGCCCCGCACCCTCAACGG
>Ga0137369_10005865_pt1 | contig 12435 bp, 10 predicted proteins | sample SagtaG_12_FD_104918 | JGI IMG/M metagenome (GOLD analysis project Ga0137369, IMG submission 104918) | Vadose zone soil microbial communities from Sagehorn Ranch, Mendocino, California, USA - Sage1_L_113_16 metaG | ecosystem: Environmental > Terrestrial > Soil > Vadose zone | place: USA... | reverse complement strand
CGGCGATGGCAACGAGGCGCTCGTCCCCTATACGTACTGGAGCAAGCTCGGGCTCGACGCGCGAGTGGATTCGATCGCGCGCGACATGAATCTCGCGTGGGGCAGCGACTACATCGTGGTCGATACCGCCCGGCCGCGGGACCCGCGGGCGTCGGTCTATACCCAGAACACCGCCCAGCTCATGGGCAAACCGTCGATCACGGCCGAGGGCGGGCAGCTGGGCATCGCGGCGGAAGAGTACGTGCAGCAGAACGTGCGGGCGGTGAGCCGATTGTTGCGCTACCTCAAGATGCTGCCTGGCGATGTGGAGCTGGTCGACCATCCGATCTGGTTCGAGCGGACGGAGGTGCTGCGCTCCAACGTGGCCGGGACCTGGCACCCGGCCGTGAAGCCCGGTCAGATCGTGGCGGCCGGGACGCTGCTGGGCACGATTACGGATTACTTCGGGAACCGTCTCGCGGACGTGCGGGCGCCGTTCGCGGGGATGATGCTGTATGTGGTCGCCACGCCGGCCACGTCGCCCGGGGAACCGCTGGGCATGGTGGGGGCGCCGAAGCCGGACCGGTGAGTCAGTCCCGCTCCATCTGCTCCAGGGCGAACCGCAGCCGGAGGACGGCCGAGTCGAGCAGCCGCAGGTGCTCATCACCCAGCGTGTCCGACTCGGCGACTTGCACGAGGAGCGCGAGCGCGGCTTCCATTTGGGCGGCCGCCGATTGGCGGTCGAGCCGCCGCTCGTCCCTGCTGCGACGCTCGCTCAGTCGCCGCTCTTCCTGATCCTCCACCCGCTGCTCCGCATCGCTGCGGCGCTCCGACGGGGAGCGGCGATCGGCGAGCTTGCGGCGGTCGAACTTCGGAGCGGTCATCGGCCGTTACCTACCCCATGACCTGCCAGGTCCGGTCCTTGCGGAGCAAGGAATCGAGGTCCGTCGCCCCCTTGGACGGCTCACCCTGGGCGTACACCTCGCGCTCGTAGGAGGGCGCGGGGTTGCAGTACAGCACACCCATCGCCACGGGGAAGGGCGGCTCGAGCGCGGCGAGCAGCTGCGCCAGCCCCCGGTTCGTCTCGTCGTGCACCAGGACGTCCGCCGCGGTGATCCCATTTTCGCCCGGCGTCACGATCTCGAGCTCCAGCTTCCCGGGCTTGAGCCCCAAGCCTTTCTCTTTGCTCTTCCCGAAGAGCAGGGGCCGGCCGTGCTCCACGAGCACCTGCGCGTCGGGCGCGCCATCCTTGGCGGTGATTTGATCGAACACCCCGTCGTTGAAGACGACGCAATTCTGGAGGATCTCGACGAACGACGCGCCGTGGTGGGCGTGCGCGCGCTTCAGCATCGCGACGAGGTGCGGCTGTAGGGTGTCGATCGAGCGGGCGACAAACCGCGCCCCCGCGCCGAGCGCGAAGCCGCACGCCGACACGGGGTACTCGACCGAGCCCAGGGGTGTCGAGGGGGAGCGCGTGCCGCGGCGCGAAGTGGGCGAGTACTGGCCCTTGGTGAGCCCGTAGATCTCGTTGTTGAACAACACGACCTGCAGGTCCACGTTGCGGCGCAACACATGCAGCATGTGATTGCCGCCGATCGAGAGCCCGTCGCCGTCGCCCGTCATCACCCACACGTCCAGCTCGGGGTTGGCGAGCTTGATGCCGGTCGCGATCGCCGGCGCCCGGCCGTGCACCGTGTGGAACCCGTAGGTGGACATGTAATACGGGAACCGCGCCGCGCACCCGATCCCACTCACGAACACCGTCCGCTCGTGCGACAGCTGCAGCTCGGCGCACGCCTTCTGCACCGCCTTGAGGATGGCGTAGTCACCGCACCCGGGGCACCAACGCACTTCCTGATCGGAGGCGTAGTCCTTCGGGGCGAGCTGAGCGTCGGTGATGGTGGTGACGGTCATCGAATCGCCTCCAGGATCTCCGCCACCTTGAACGGTTTTCCTGTGACCTTACTGAGCCCCTCCGCGGGAATCAGGTACTCCGCCCGCAGCAGCCGCACCAGCTGCCCGTGGTTCATCTCGGGCACCAGCACCCGGTCGTACCGCTTGAGCACGTCGCCGAGGTTGCGCGGGAACGGGCTCAGGTGGCGCAGGTGGATGTGCGCCACGTCGCGCCCGTCTTCCCGCGCGCGGCGCACCGCCTGCTGGATCGGCCCGAAGGTCGAACCCCACCCCACGACGGCGAGCGCGCCGTGATCCTCCCCCAGCGCGACGGTCTGCAACGGGATGTCGCGCGCGATCCCCGCGATCTTGTCCGCCCGTGCCTGCGTCATCCGGGCGTGGTTGTCGGGGTCGTAGGAGATGTGCCCGCTGTCGTAGTCTTTCTCGAGGCCGCCGATGCGGTGCTCGAGCCGCGGCGTCCCCGGGCGCACCCAGGGGCGCGCCAGGGTCGTGGGGTCGCGCAGGAAGGGGTGGAACCCCTCCGGGTCGGTCCGATACGCGATCGGGAAGCGCGGCAGGTCGGCCTCGGCGGGGATGCGCCACGGCTCGGCGGCGTGCGCGAGGTAGCCGTCCGACAGGATGATCACCGGGGTCATGTACCGCGTGGCGAGGCGGACCGCTTCGATCGCGACGTCGAAGCAATCGACCGCGGTCGCGGCGGCGAGCACCGCCAGCGGGGCGTCGGCGTTGCGCCCGTGCACGGCCTGGAACAGGTCCGACTGCTCCGTCTTGGTCGGCATGCCGGTGGACGGGCCGGCGCGCTGCGAGTCGATGACGACCAGCGGGAGCTCGGTGGCGATCGCGAGACCGAGCATCTCGGTCTTCAGGGCGATGCCGGGGCCGGAGCTCGACGTGACGCCGAGCGCGCCGGAGTAGGCGGCGCCGAGCGCCGCGCCGATCGCGGCGATCTCGTCCTCCGCCTGGAAGGTGACGACGCCGTACGCCCGCAGCGGCGCGAGGGTGTGGAGCAGGGCCGATGCCGGCGTGATCGGATACCCCGCGAACACCATCTTATCGAGCCCCGCCGCCCGCATCCCCGCGACCAGGCCCCAGGCCAGCGCTTCCGTCCCGCTGACGGTGCGGTACAGGCCCGGTTGCACGACGGCCCTGGGGACCACGTAGCCGACGAGGTGCTCGGGCATTTCCGCCGTCTCGCCGAACGCGTGGCCCGCGTTCAGGGCGGCCAGATTCGCGTCCGCGATCTCCGGCTTCTTGGCGAACTTCTTCTTGAGCCATTCCGCGGTCGCGGCGCGCTCACGGCCGTACATCCACAATAGCAAGCCCAGCGCCCACATGTTGCGGCAGAGGTGCGCTTCGCGGGAGCCGAGCCCGAACGGCTTCACGGCGTCGGCGGTGCGCTTCGTGATGTCGAACTTCAGGACCTGGTAGGGCGCGAGCGTATTGTCGTCGAGCGGATTGGTCTTGTACCCCGCCTTGGCGAGGTTGCGCTCGTTGAACGCCGCCGTGTCCACGATGACCGTGCCGCCGACGCTCAGGTCCTTCACGTCCACCTTCAGCGCCGCCGGGTTCATGGCGACGAGCACGTCCACGGCATCCCCGGGGGTCATCACGTCCACGGCGCCGAAATGAATCTGGAACGCCGAGACGCCGAACGTGGTGCCGGCGGGGGCGCGGATCTCGGCGGGGAAGTCGGGGAAGGTCGAGAGGTCGTTCCCGGCGAGGGCGGTTTCAAGCATGAACTGGGCGCCGGTCACCTGCATGCCGTCGCCGGAGTCGCCGGCGAACCGGATGACGACCGAGTCGCGGGTTTCGCGGCCGGCAGCGGGGGACAGGGTGCCTGAGGCCATCGCCTTGGAAACTAGCGCCGGGGCAGGGCGGCGGTAGGGTGGCTGGGGATGTGGGTGACCGAATCGGCCCGTGAATGCTACATTTCCCGGGCCCTGACCCCACTCAGCAGTTGCAGCCCAGCGAGAACACGACCATGCATGCAGTGATCCGGCGTTATCGCGTGAGACTCGGGACCGTCGCGAGCGCGGCCCGTCTTGCGGAAGACAATCTGTTGCCGCGGATGAACCGGCTCCCGGGCTTCGTGGCCTACTACCTGCTCGATGCCGGGGACGGCGTCCTGGCGTCGATCAGCGTGTGCGAGACCAGCGAGGGCGCCGAGGCGGCGGCCACGCTGGCCGCGGAGTGGTTCCGCAGCGACTGGCCGTCGTTCCAGCTCATCCCCCCGGCAGTCACGGATGGCGAGATCTTGGTCCACGCCGAGGTCGGTAGGGGCGCAGGCCGCCGCCGGAGCGAGCGGCGCCGCGTCGAGGATCGGAGAGCCGGCGCCGATCGTCGGGGGAACGCCGACCGGCGGCAGACCGTGCTGCCGGCTGTGGTCGAGCGCCGCGACGGCGCCCCGCGTCGGCTCGCGGCGGAACGACGGGAGCGTGCGGAGCGCCGCTCGGTGGGAGTCGTGGTGAGGGAAGCCGGGGATGGCGCCCGGGCGTCCCGGCGCACGGGGCTGGCGCCGGCATGGCGCCGCTCGTCGCGCATCGGCTAGATCAGGTTCCGCAGCACGAACCACACGTTCGCCGGCCGCTCGGCCAGCCGCCGCATGTACCAGGCGAACCAGGCGCTGCCGTAGCTGATCAGCACCCGCACGCCCACCCCCTCGGCGGCCAGGGCGCGCTGCTGCGGGGCCCGGATCCCGTACAGCAGGTGGAACTCGTATGCCTTCGGGTCGACCCGCAGCGCGTCGGCCGCCTCCCGCACATTCGCGATCAGCGGGAAATCGTGCGTGCCGAACACCGGCCGCGCGCGCTGCCGCATCGCCTCGCTGAGCAGGCGGGTCGCCAGCTTGAAGTAGTTCGCGTCCACATCGCGCTTCGCGGGGAAGGCGACGGCGGCGGGCTCGTTGTACGCGCCCTTGACCAGCCGGATCGCGGGCGCGAGGGGGAACAGCGCCTCGAGGTCGGCGGCGGTGCGGCGCAGGTACGCCTGCACGCACACGCCCACGTTCGTCCACTCGGCTTTGACGCGCCGGTACACGTCCAGCGTGGCATCCACGTAGCGCGACTCTTCCATGTCGATCCACAGGAAGGAGCGCGTCTGCTCCGCCTTCGCCGCCAGCGCGAGGGCGTCGCGCACGCACGCGTCGCGGTCCGCCTCGAGGCCCAGGTGCGTCAGCTTCACGGAGACGTGCCCGGGAAGGCTGCGCCGTCGGATCCGGTCGAACACGCCGAGGTAATGGTCCCGGACCGCCTCCGCCTCGGCGCGGCTGGTCACCTGCTCGCCCAGCTCCGTAAGGACGGAGCCGAGCCGGCTCTTGGCGAACTCGGCCGCCGCATCCAGGGCCGCGTCGAGCGACTCGCCGGGGAGGAAGCGCCGTACGGCGCGCCGGAAGAAGGCGCGATCGCGCAGCTGGCGCGCGAGCCACTGGCTGCGCGAGGCGCGGAGCAGGACGCGGCGGGCTACGCCCATGGGGCGGTAGTATAGCCCCCGAAGGGAACCTGCACCAAGCGAGCGTCCGGGGTATTCTATCATCATCATGACCCCACGGACCGCTGTTCTCGTTTCACTGATGGCGGGCGCCTGCGCCGGGCCATCGGGTGCGCCCCCCCCCTCCCCTGTTGCGCCGGTGGCCGCCGGCGGCGCATGCCTGCTCGACGCTGGCCACGGCAACCACGCGCCGACGGTCACCGTCGCGCTCACGGATTCGGTCGATCCCGCGCACGCCCCCGTGCCGCGTAACGATGCGGAGCGGCTCGTCTTCGGCCAACTCTACGAGACTCTCGTGCGGTTCGACTGCGACGGCCACGCGATGCCGGCGCTCGCGGCGTCGTGGACGGCGAGCGAGGGCGGCCGGCGCTGGACGTTGACGTTGCGCGACCAGGCACAATTCTGGGACGGCTCGCCCGTCACCGCGCGCGACGTGGTGGTGGGGAAGGGCGGCGTCGGGTTCACCCTGAACGCGGTGGATGCACGCACGGTGAGCGTCGCGCTGGCGCGCGGCACGGACGGGCCGCCCGCGTTTCTCGCCGATCCGGCGCTGGCCGTCACCAAGCCGGCGCCCGACCGCGGCTGGCCGATCGGAACGGGCCGGTATTGGGTGACGGGCGCGACCGCGACGGAGCAGGAGATCCGGGCGCACACCACGGCCGGTGACACGCTCGTTTTCCGGCTCGCGGGCGGCAGCGACCCGCGCGACCTCCTCGACGCGGGCGTGGACCTCCTGATTACGCGGGACCGCGCGGTGTTCGACTATGGCGCGACGAGCGGCGCCTTCGCGACGCTCGAGCTGCCCTGGGACCGCACCTACGTGCTCGCCGCCCCCCCCCCCGACGCCCCGGCCGCGCGGCTCGACGGCCTGGACCAGGCCGTGCGCGCCGAAGCTCGGCCGGCCGCGGGGCCGTTCTGGTGGGAGCGGCTCGAGGCCTGCGCCCTGCCGCCCGGTGCCGCCCCGGCGGACAGCGCGGCGGGCACCCGCCCCGCGCCTAAGCGCACCGTCTTCCCGCGCGGCGACGCCGTCGCCCGCGATCTGGCTGGTCGCATCGCCGCGCTGACGCACGGCGTCGCCGCCGGACTATCAGCGCCGGCCTTCGCCCGCGCGCTGGCGGCGGGCACCGAAGCCGGGTACGTGTTCCCGCTGCCGCGCCAGGTGGCCGATCCCTGCCGCGCGGCGCGCGACCGTTTGCCGGCGTGGCCCAGCAGGGTCGCGCCCCTCGTGGACACGCGGCCGCGCGCGGTGATCCGACGCGGGGTGTCGCTGGGGGCGGTGGTGGACGCGGACGCGACCGTGCGCCTGGCGCCGCGGTGACCTTCCGGACCCGTCTGCTCGCCGGCTTCGGCGTGGTGGTGCTCGTCCCCCTCGCCGTCTTCGGGCTCGGCATCCGCCGTGAGATGTCGCGGCGCCTCAGCGCGGAGGCTCAGGGCCGCGTCGCGTCGCTCGTCAAGGTCATCGACGCCGATCTGACCCGCGAGGGCGAAGCGATCGCCGGCCGCCTGGCAGCCCTCAAAGCGGCCCTCGCCGCGGACAACCGGCTGCGCTCGGCGCTCGTCTTGGGCGGCGACCGCGCGTACGTGCTCGACTACGCCGGCGAAGCGATGCGGCTCGCCGGGCTCGACTTCCTGCAGGTCCTGGACGACGAGAACCGCGTGGTGTCGTCCGGCCACTTCCGGAACGAGTACGACCGGCCCGCCCCGCTGCCTTCCGTGCGCCCGGCGCTGGAGCGTGCCCGCGCGCCCGAAGGCCCGTTCATCGCGCTGGTCCGCGCCGACTCGCTGCGCCTCGCCGGCCGGCGGTTCGCCTTGGTGGGGGGGATCGCCGTCGATTCGCTGTTCGTGTCGCGCCTCGCTCCCGACTCGGATCTCGTCGTGTCCATGGTGCTCCCCGGCGCGGCGCCGGCGGATTCGATCGGGACGGTGGTCGCGGAGCTCGGATACCCATTCCTCGACCCCGAGGTGACGTCTGGAGGGGGGGGCGAAGCGCGCATCGTGGTGCAGCGCTCGTTCGGCCTGTTGGACGCCCTGCGGCGCGATGTGAACTTCTGGTTCGCGGCGGCGGTCCTGGTGACGGCGCTCGTCGCCCTCCTGCTCGCGGGGTGGCTGTCGACGCGCATCAGCCGTCCGGTCACTCAGATGGAGCACCGCGCCGCCATGGGGGATCTCGCGCGCCAGGTGAACCACGACATCAAGAACGGCCTGGCCCCGTTGCGCAACGTGTTCCGCCACCTGGCCCAGGTCGCGCAGGGCGAGCCGGCGCAGCTGCGACGGGTCTTCGCCGAGCGGCAGGGGACGGTGGAATCGAGCATCGGGTATCTCGAGACCCTCGCCGCCAACTACGCCCGCCTCTATCCTCAAGCCGAGCGCCGGCCGGCCGACGCGAACGCCGTAGTGCGTGAGGCGCTACGCCAGGTCACCGCGGCGGACCACGCCGAGCTCCGCACCGAGCTGCGCGACGGGCTGCCCCCCGTGCGGGTCGACGCCCTGGTGCTGCGGCGCGTGATCGAGAACCTCCTCGGCAACGCCATCGACAGCCTGGAGGGCAAGCCCGGCACGGTCACCGTCGAAACCGAGCGAGGTAATGGCGTGGTGCGGATTACGGTCGGCGACACGGGGCGCGGCATGAGCAAGGCGGAGCTGACGCGGGCGTTCGAAGACTTCTATACGACCAAGCCGGGAGGCACCGGGCTCGGCCTGTCGATCGTGCGGCGGCTGGTGCTCGACTCCGCGGGGGCGCTGCGGGTCGAGTCCGAGCCGGGAAAGGGGAGTCGGTTCATCGTGGAGCTGCCAGGCGTGGAGGGAGGTCCCGGTGCGTCGTAGTTCCCAGGCTGAAGCCTGGGCTCGGCGCCATGCTGTCCTTAAGGACAACTACTCGCCGAGCCCGCCCTTTGGGGCGGGAATACCATGACGCTCGTACTGATCGTCGACGACGTCCCCGCGATGGCGGAGCAGTACGCCTACGATCTGAAGCGGCTGCGGGGCTACGAGACGCTGGTCGCGGCGAGCGGGCGCGCGGCCCTCGACGACCTCGCCTCGGAGCCCGTGGACTGCGTCATCCTCGATCTCGAGATGCCGCAGATGGATGGCTTCGAGGTGCTGCGCGCGATCGAGCGGCTCGGGCTGCGCGTTCCGGTCATCGTGTACACCGGCACCGGCAACTACGACCGCTGCGCCCAGGCGATCCGGCTCGGTGCCTTCGGCTTCATCGACAAGGCGGAGCCGATGGAGCGGGTGGCGCAGGAGGTCGAGAACGCGATCGAGCGCCGCCGCCTGGTGGACCAGGTCGCTGCGTTGCGCCGGGGCTTCGGCGTGGACTCGCCGCTCGTCGGCGGGAGTCCGGCGCTGAAAAAGCTGCAGGATGCGATCGCCCGGGTGGCCCCGGTGCCCAGCCCCGCGCTCATCGTGGGGGAGAGCGGCACGGGGAAGGAGCTGGTCGCGCGGGAGCTGCACCGCCTCGGCCCCGCGCCCAAAGGGCCGTTCGTCGCGCTCAACAGCGCGGCCCTGCCGCATGACCTGATCGAGAGCGAGTTGTTCGGCCACGAGCGCGGCGCCTTCACCGGCGCCAGCGCCACGCGCAAGGGGGCGTTCGAGGCGGCGAGCGGCGGGACCCTGTTTCTCGACGAGATCGGCGACCTGCCCCCCGCCGCGCAGGCCAAGCTGCTGCGGGTGCTCGAAGACCGGCAGGTCACCCGCGTGGGCGGCAGCCGGACGATCGCCGTGGACGCCCGCGTCGTGGCCGCCACGCATCGCGATTTGGAGAAGGAAGTCGCCGAGGGCCGGTTCCGGGAAGACCTGTACTACCGGCTCAACGTGCACGTGCTCCAGGTGCCGTCCCTGCGCGAGCGGCTGTCGGACGTGCCGGCGCTCGTCGATCACCTGCTCGCCGCGACGTGCGCCCGCTTTGGCGTGCCGGCGAAGCAGCTGGCCCCCGGCGCGCTCGAGATCCTCATGGCCCACGACTGGCGGCGCAACAACGTGCGCGAGCTGCGCAACGTGGTGGAGCGCATGGTGATCGCGACGGACCGGGCCGAGCTCACGCGGGACGATGTCCCGGCCGAGATCCGGGACCACAAGCGTGCGCGCCCGCCCACCACAGACCACGCACCACGCAGTTACGAAGAGTTGAAGCTCGAAGCCGAGCGCCAGATCGTCGTCGCCGCCCTCGAGCGCAACGACTGGCACATCACCCGCACGGCCGAGCAGCTCGGCCTCTCGAGCCACGCCAGCCTGTTGAAGATCATGCGGCGCCTCGGCGTCCAGCGGGATACATAGCCCGCCGGAAACCGTATCCGCAGGGACGCGAACACTCACCGCCGTTTCCGTATCTCATTGTCGTAACACCCGATCCCCGGTACCCGGTACCTGGCACCGCTTCTGCCTTACCACCTGGCGAACCCTCACCAGGAGCACCCATGCGGTACCAGTTCACTATCCAGCCCGCTCGCAAGGCGGGGCGCGGGTCGGTCCTCGTGTTCGCGGCCATCGTATCGGCCGCGGCGGCGAGCTACCTGTTCGCGGCCTGTGGCGAGCGCAATCCCGACCGGGCCGGCGCCGAGGAGACGGCGGTCACCACGCCGAGCCCTGTGCCGGCTCCCCCGGCTCCCGTTTCCAACACGCCGCAGCCCACCACCGCGCCGGAGTTCTACAAGGTCGGGCGCGACGCGTGGCGCAGCGGAGCCTTCGCGCAGGCCGAGAGCGCCTTCGTGCAGGCAGTGGCGCTCGATTCCACCCACGTCAAGAGCCGGCTGTACTTGAGCCGCGTGCTGCTCGAGACCGGCCGCGCCGAAGAGGCGTTGTCGCACATCGACGCGGCGATCGCGCTCGACTCCAGCTCGAGCGAGCCGTTCCGTCTTCAGGGCCGCGCCTACCAGGCGCTGGGCCGCAACGACGACGCGATCTCCGCCTTCAAGCGCGCGATCGTCACGGACAGCGGCGACGTGTGGGCGCTGAACAACCTCGGCTCGTTGTACATCACGCTGGGGCGGTTCGAGGACGCGCTCGGCCCGATCGCGCGCGCCATCGAGTTGGAGAAGAACGTGGCGATCTTCCACAACAACCTCGGTACGGCGCTCGAGAAGACGGGGCACTACACCGCCGCCGCCGAAGCGTACCGGGGGGCACTCGCCGTGGAAGGGACGTACGGTCCGGCCGCGACGAACCTGGCGCGCGTCGAACAGCTGAAGGAAGACCCGGCGACGCCCCCGGTGGACCTGGCGGCCGTCGTGCAGAAGTTCCGGGACGAAGTGGCGACCTGGAAGCAGTGAGCTAGAAGAGCTCGAGCTGCGCGCCTCCCCCGGAGGCCAGGTCGCGGAGGCGCTCGAGCAGTTTGACCATCGCCCAGGTGTCCCGCTCGCAATAGGCGAGGAGCGCCCGCCGCAGTCTGGCCCGCTCCTCGCCTTTGAGCGTTTGGTCGAACAAGAGGCGCATCAGCTCGAGCGTCGCCGTCTCCCCCTCGTGGATGGGGAGGTCGGCGTAGGAGAGCCCGGGTACCAGCGCGGGGAGCACCCGCTTGATGCTGAAGCTGCCGCCGAAGTCGGGGTGGTAGATGTTGCTCCGCACGGCGGGCAGGAGGTCGACGAGCTTGGCCGCGATGGCGTCGAGCTCGGCGGCGAGCCGGGGCACCGCCAGAGCGAGGCTCTTGAGACACTCGCGCTCGAAGCTCGCGTAGTAGGCAACGACCCTCCGCGCCCCCGCGCACGCCTCCACCAACCGCTGGGCGAGGGCCGGACGCGGATCCTCCGGCCCGTCGGCGAGGAAGGCGAAATGCGCCCCGTCGCGGTGCACGCTGAACTGCACCGGCATGTTCTCCCACGGCCGGCAACCGGTGAAGCGGGGAATCGCGTAGCTGACCGTCTCGAAGTCCAGGAACGCGAGCGGCGCCTGGAACTCCGCCAGCGCTTTGCCTAGCGTCCGCTCCACCACCATCCGGCCCGTCGTCACCGCCTTCACCTGGCGGGCGTGGACCACGTTCAGCTCGAGCTCCGAGGGAAGGTCGTACAGCGTTTCGAATCCCTGGGCCTGATATTCCTCGATCTTGCGGCGCTGGATCGTGTAGAGCGTGCTGACGTGGTGCTCCGGGACGCTCGGCCAGCAGCGCTTGAGGAAGGGGCACTTGTGCGGCCGGGTGCAGTGATCGCCGATCGGCACGTCGGGGAGTGGGCCGCCGAGCACCGCCTGCTGCGCCGCGAGCTCACCCGGCACGACCGGCAGAAACAGCTCGACCCTCTCCGTCACATCCTCGCGCACGAACAGATCGTCGAGCTTGGGGAAGCGGCACCTGGGATTGAGGTGCATCACCTCCGCGCGCGGGATCGCGACGCCCGCCTGGCGGAGCACATGGAGCTGAACCGCCACGTCCGGGATGTGCTCCTTCTTCAGGCTGTTCGTGGCCTTGACCTCGATCAGCACGGGGGAGGGGGCGGGGCCGGCGGGGCCGGCCTCGAGAATGTCCACCACGGCGACGGCGTCGTCGGTGGCGAAGCTGGCCTCGTACCGGGCGCCCGGCACGTAGGAGCGCGCCAACACCCCGACGTCCTTCGATTGGTCGAATCGGTTCTGCAACCACGGGTCGGCGGTCAGCTCGGGGGCCTTGGGGTCGTGAACCCGCCACCAGAGCTGCTTGTGGCACTGCAACCCGGCCATGAAGCGGGACTTGGAGAGCTGCACGGATCCCCCTTCAACCTCTCGCGCCCCCAGTTTATGTTCCCGCTCCCATGAAAGCCACCGATATTCGCAAAGGGCACGTCGTCCTGATCGACGGCCAGCCCTGTCGCGTGATGGATTTCACGCACCGGACGCCCGGCAACCTGCGCGCGTTCGTCCAGGTGCGGTTTCGGAACCTCGTCACGGGCAACACGTTCGACCAGCGACTCGCCGCCACCGACTTCGTCGAAGAGGCCCGGCTCGATACGAAAGAGATGCAGGTCCTTTATCAGGACGGCGGCGGTGTGCACGTGATGGACCAGCAGACCTACGAGCAGTACACGCTGGACGAGCGCGCCGTCGGCGAGGACACGCCCTGGCTCCAGCCGGAGATGGTGGTGCAGGTGGAGT
>Ga0137369_10005858_pt1 | contig 12440 bp, 10 predicted proteins | sample SagtaG_12_FD_104918 | JGI IMG/M metagenome (GOLD analysis project Ga0137369, IMG submission 104918) | Vadose zone soil microbial communities from Sagehorn Ranch, Mendocino, California, USA - Sage1_L_113_16 metaG | ecosystem: Environmental > Terrestrial > Soil > Vadose zone | place: USA... | reverse complement strand
TTCCTGGAATTCGTGTCCGAGCGCTATCATTCCGCCGAGGCGTTTATCCAGAAGCTCAATCCCGGAAAAAATTGGGAGCACCTTCAGCCCGGCGAGACTCTCAAAGTGCCCAACGTTTTGCCCTTTGAAGTTGAAAAATTCACCGAGGGAAAAGTTCCGGAAAATCCAACGTTCACTTCTCGCAAAGTTTTCGTCGATACATACGAACATTTGCTCGAGGTCTTCGACCAGGACCACCTCGTCTGCGTTTTTCCGATTACACCTGGATCCAAGACGCTACCCGCGCCCGTGGGCACATGGAAAATCCTCGGCGCGACCATTTGGCCATGGTTCCGTTACGACGAAGGCATGCTCAACTACGGCGTGCGCACCGAAAATTATTACAATCTGCCGCCAGGCCCGAATAATCTCGTTGGCATTCTCTGGATGGGGTTAAACAAACCGGGTATTGGCATTCACGGCACAAACAATCCCGAGACTATTGGCCGCGCCGCGAGTCACGGTTGCATTCGCCTTGCGAACTGGGACGCCGCGCGCGTGAAAGATCTCGTGAGCGTTGGGAACACCGTGATCATTTTTTAAGTGGAACGCGACCTCCGGGCGCGTTGGCAACATGACGCGGCGTTGCCGCCTGATATCTGCGCCTGCGGCGATTTATTTGCCATCGTCTTCGGAGGAGCCGATCCACCTTCAGAAAAATTTTTCGCGCAGAATCGCGTCCTCAAACGTCTAGGTTGTAGATCGCAAAATAATGGATGCCAGTAAAAGTGAACAGTACGAGGCGGCCATTCACGGCGACCGGGAGGCTTTTGAAATGATTATTCGCACGCATAGCCGGACGCTTTTCGCTATCGCTTATGGCGTTTTGCAAAACCGCGAGGAAGCCGAGGACGTAGTGCAAGACTCGTTGGTCAAAGCGTGGAAGACACGCTGGCGCGTGCGTGACGCGGGAAAATTTCCCGCCTGGCTGGCGACGATCGCGCGGCACAGGGCGCATGACATTTTTCGCAAACGCCGCGCTGTTTCGCTTTCGAACGAAACAATCGAAGCGACCGAATCGCACCCTGCTGACACAATGGCGATAGATCAGCAATTGCATTCAGCGCTTGCAGCGTTGCCAGAGCTTCATCGCACCGCGCTTACTCTGCGTTACTTCGAAGAGATGGATTATCGCACCATCGAAAATACGTTAGGTCTGACCAATGGCGCGCTGCGTGGGATTCTCGGCCGCGCTCTAGCCTCGATGCGCAAACAACTTCGTCCCGCGCTCGCTTCACCCGACTAAAGACATGGCAACTATTCACAACGAAATCGAAAACTGGCTTGCCGCCGATCTGCATGGCGAACTGTCTGAAAGCGAACAAAGTGCGCTTCACGCACATCTCGTCGATTGCGCAGCTTGCCGAAAAGCTCATCACGAAACCAAAACTATGAACAAAATCCTCGAAGAAACTCTCGCTCATGAAAAACCCGACCCGGCTTTCGAACGACGGATGCTGGCCGGTTTTCGCAATCGCATCCCGGAAAGAACAGGGGTCTCAAAGGTGCTTGCCAATTTGATGCGCCTGCGGGCGACGCAGATCACCGCGGTTGCTGCAGTGTTGCTCGGGCTTGTGCAAATCGGACGAATGCTCACGGGTGAGAACGCGGCTCCCCTACCCAGCCGCGAAAACTACGTCCGCGAAGGCTTCGTCGCGCAACCGCCACAAGCAGGGGCAACCGGAGCAGATCAATCCACTTCCTTGGCTAAATCGGATGAACTCACCAGGGGGCGGTCACAAGACCTAGCACTTAACGAACCGCCACCGCCCGCAGCACCTGCAAGTCGATCAGAATTAGACAAAGAAACCGCGGCGATGGGGCTTGCTGCGGCGAAAGTAGCTGCCGCAACGCCACAGAATCTTGCCCGCGCAGAACAGGCTGAGGCCAAGCCGGGAGAAACGCCTGCTCCGGTGCAAGCGAATCGCAAACTGATTCGCAACGCCACTGTTCAGCTCGAGATCGTCAGTTTTGACGACTCGGTGCAAAAGATCACAGCGTTGGCGAACGAAGAACGCGGCTACGTCGCGACGACGAGTTCCGAGAAACAGGCAAATGGAAAATTGCGCGGCACGGTCGTCGTAAAGGTCTTGCCAGAAAATCTTGATCGCTTTCTGCAAAAAGTCCGCGGTCTTGGCGAGTTGAAGAACCAAACCCTTGGCACAGAAGACGTGACGAAAGCGTATCTCGACACTGATGCGCGGTTGAAGAACGCGCATGTGATAGAACAGCGCTTGGTCGACATGTTGAAAACGAAGACAGGCAAAGTTTCCGATTTGCTTCAGGTGGAGAAAGAGCTCGGCCGCGTCCGTGAAGATATCGAGAAGATGCAGGGTGAATTGAAGTATTGGGATTCACAGGTGCAGTTCGCCACGGTAACGGTTTCGCTCGCCGAGAAGGAAATGGAAGAACCGGCGGCGTTCCTGATTAAGGAGCGCTCGCAGCTCGCGCTTTACGCGCCCGATGTGGAGAAGATTTACAATGACATCAAAGCACTCGCGTCGCAGAAAGTGCAGGTAACAAATGCGCAGCTGAACCGCGATTATTCCGGACGCGTCTCCGCGACAATGAGCATGTTGATCGCGCCGGAAGAAAGTGATGCGGTGATTACGCGCGTAAAATCGTTGGGCCGCGTCGAGAATTTCCAAACCCAAACCGAACGCATCGCCCAAGGCGGCAGCGGCATGTCGGAAAATGCAAAAACCAAACGCGACAAGGTGGAACTCAACATCACCATCTCTCGCGAGGAACAGGAGCAGGCATTTCAGCAAACGAGTCTGCGGATTCGCACGTCGTCCGTGGACGAAAGGGCAAAGGACCTTCGGGCCGTCGCCGAGAAACAAGGCGGACGCGTTCGCAGCTCTACCTTTAGTCGCGACCCCAATGGACGCGAACTTGCAAACGTTTGGTTGCGCGTGCCGATGAAAAATTATCCGACGCTGATGCAATCGCTCGATTCGTTAGGCAAAGTGGAGAACGTGACTGTGCAACGCCAGGACCGCACAGGCACACAAATTGATGAAGCCAACGCGCCAGCTGATATCTCGATCCAGGTCTACAGCCAGGGTAATATCGTTTCGCACGAGAGCGGTTTGCTCGCCACGCTGCGACGCACCCTGGCTCAAAGCGCCGGCGCCATCATGTGGAGCTTGCGGATGATTGGCGTGGCGATCGCGTTTCTTGCTCCCTGGGTCATCGCGATTGTCGGCGTCATCTGGATCACGCAACGCGTGGTGCGCGCGAAGCGATAGGTGGAACGCGTTGTTAATCCACGCGGCGAAGCCGCAGTTTTTTCGCGATCGTCTTCGGAGAAGCCGATCCACCCACACGCGATCACGGAATCATTCTTGCCCGCGTCGCAAACGCGTCATACGTTTTGTTTTGTACGGAGGTGCCGATGAAATCTGAAGGCGGTATCAGCTATAGCAACGCGGCGGTCGCCGCAACACCGAAACATCTGCTCCAATTCGCAGTCGATCAGCGTTACGACGATTACACGCCCGTGGATCATGCGGTCTGGCGATTCATCATGCGCCAGAACACTTTTTTCCTCCGCGAGTATGCGCACAAAGTTTATTTCAAAGGGCTGCTCAATACCGGCATCTCCTTCGAGCGAATCCCGCGCATCGAAGAGATGAACAATATTCTGGCGAAAATCGACTGGGGCGCGGTTGCCGTAGACGGGTTCATTCCACCGGCCGCGTTCATGGAATTTCAAGCTTACAAAGTGCTGGTGATCGCGTGCGACATGCGCCAAATCCACCACATCGAATACACGCCGGCGCCGGACATCGTGCACGAGGCCGCCGGTCACGCGCCGATTATTGTCGATCACGAATATTCGAAATATTTACAGCGCTTCGGTGAAGTCGGTGCAAAAGCGATGTCATCGAAAAAAGATTTTGAGTTGTATCAAGCGATTCGCCATTTATCGATTTTGAAGGAGCGCCCGAACGCGGACCCCAAAGAAGTCGAGGAAGCAACAAAACTGGTGGAACACCGGCAAAAAACATTGGGCGAACCTTCTGAAATGGCGTTGTTGTCGCGCCTGCATTGGTGGACAGTTGAATACGGACTGATCGGTACACTTGAGAATCCGAAGATCTATGGCGCGGGATTGCTATCGTCGATCGGCGAATCGGTGTCGTGTCTCGAGCCGGCCGTGAAGAAAATCCCCTACTCCATCGATGCGCAGAATTACGCCTTCGATATTACGACCAGACAACCGCAGCTTTTTGTCTGTCGCGATTTTGAGCATCTCAAAGATGTGCTTGAAGAATTTGCCAGCAAGATGGCATATCAAGTGGGCGGACTGGAAGGAATCAACAAGGCCATCGAATGCAGGAACGTTGCGACCTGCGAGTATTCGTCGCGCCTGCAAGTGAGCGGAGTTTTCACTGAAGTTATTACAGATGAAAACGATTTTCCGATTTATCTGCGGACCACGGGTAAGACTGCGTTGGCATTTCGCAATAAGGAGCTCGAAGGCCACGGTATCGATTATCATAAGGATGGCTTTGGTTCGCCGGTCGGGAAATGGAAGCAAACATCGGCATCTCCTGAATTGTTCACCAACGATCAGTTGCACGCGCTCGGGATTGTCGAGGGCCGGAAGGCGAAGCTCGAGTTTGTCAGCGGCATTGTGGTTTCAGGCAAGGTCGAGAAAATCTTACGGCGCGACGAGAAATTACTGCTGATCACGTTTTCCAATTGCAGCGCAAAATATGGCGACCGCGTTTTGTTTGATCCCGATTGGGGCACATATGACATGGCGGTCGGCGAACGCATCAGTTCGGTCTTCAACGGCGCGGCGGACAAAGACGCCTACAATCAGGTGGCGCTCATTCCAAAGGAACGCACGATCAAAGTCCCATCGGACGCAAAACGAAAGCGCCTTGAAAATCTTTATGCGCAGGTGCGCAAGATTCGCGAAAGCAAGACCGGATACGAACGGCTCGGTGAAATTTGGGAGACGCAGCAGGCCGAACATCCCGAAGACTGGTTGTTGTCGATGGAAATCTTCGAAATCCTCGACACGACAGAACAACAGCCGGAGTTAAAAGCGAAAATCGAGCAGTTCCTGAACGAGAAGAAGGCCGGGACCAAGGATCTGTCCACGCTAATCAATTGGGGGTTTCGCCTGGTCGAATATCACAAGAAGCCAGAATACCAGGCGACGTTACAGGCCTCGCCAAAGTAACGAGCGCCGGTGAGGCTTGGTTACGACCGCTGACGTTGAAGCTACTATCGGCTCTTTGGCTCCCTCGCCTATCTATCCTGCATTGTCATGTCGAGCGAAGTCGAGACATCTCTGGACCACATTCTTTTCAATCAGAGATTCCTCGACTTCGCTCGGAATGACAAGGACGGCGTGCGTAAGGCGTTAAACAGCCTCTTCCTTAAAATGGCGTTTGCCCTTTAGCGCCTTTGCGTATTCGTCTTTGCTCAAAATGTTCTCATCCAGCTGCATGTCAGTGCGAAGGAAGTTTTGGAACCACGCTTCGATTCGTTGCCGGTCTTTCAGCACCTCCTCGTTGATGTAATTGGCGTCGATATTGATGCAGATCGCGCCGACGATCCCGAATTCCTTTCGGTTGATCGGGATGGTCGTGCATTTGAATTTTCGCACGCCGATGTTCAGCTCGTAATTCAATTTGTCTTCGTTGAGGAGCTGCCGGCGTTTGAGGTCAATGAGCAGGTTCGTTGTGCCATCACGCAAATGCCGTCCGGTAACATTGTTTTCGAGCGTGATGAGTGAGTGCGCAGGATCTGCCAGGTTGTGCAGCAAGATCTCGATCCCAGTATTTGGAAAGGATTTTCCGATCAGCCGTACAATGCGCTCGTAATTTTCCAGAAATTCGTGCGTGTCATCGGCGATTGTCTTGCCGTTATACTTCTCGAATAGCTGGGCGTATGCCTTTTGCTCGGCCGGTTCGAGTTGTGCCCGCACATTATTTTGCTCACCGATGAAAATGAGCTGTCGCGCGGCAGTATGATCTTCGTTTTTGAGGAAGTAATGCATGCCCAGCCGAAAATCCTTCAAACTAAACTCGCCAAAATTTTCGCGACTTACCGTAAACGGATAGAAATCGTACTCCTCGAGATTTCTTCCAAACTTGTGACGTCGTTCCTTGTATTTGCCCCAGAGAAAACCGAGGGCCAGAAAGAGCAGCGATACGATGATCGACGCGATGACATTGATCGTGAGCTCACTCTGCAAGGCATTAATCATGACTGCGCCTCAATTATCCACGCGCGCAGAATATATGATACTCAGCGACCGAAAGCGATGCGGAGACGTATCGCACTCCGAAAGCACTTCGTGCGAAATCTCCAGCGGACTTATTTGTTTCGCGAAGCTTTGGGAGTGCGTACGCGTCCTCGCGTCGCTTTTTGAGCTGCATCACAGATTTCCAACCAGACTGGAGAGCGTGATATTTTCCAGCGTTACGTCTGTGGGACGCGACAGCGCGTAGGCTACTGCACTCGCGACCTCTTCCGGTGAGATCATTTTGCCGCGCGGCCAATCGCCTTCGATGTGGTCCCAGATGTTGGTGTCAGTCGCCGCGGGGTAAACGTTGATCACCCGAATTTTGCGATCGCGTAATTCTTCCCGCACCGATTGCGAGAATCCTTCAACGGCAAACTTGCTCATGCAATACGCGCTCCAGTTGGGAAAGCCGGTCCTGGCCGCAATGGAAAGAATATTCACAACGCTGGACCCGGGCGGCATTCGCGGAGCGAAATGTTGCGTCAGCATAAACGGCGCGGTGATATTAACGCCGACGGTTTGTTCCCATTCGATTGTCGTAATTTCTGTGAACGGTTTCACCACTGCGACGCCCGCATTGTTCACGAGCAAATCAATTGGTTCCTTACCGGCCTCGGCGATCAGGTCAGAGACTGCGGAAGGCTTTGCCAGGTCATGAACCAGCAGGATCACTTTCGCGCAATGTGGCTCAACGGCTTTGCATGTTTGCGCCAGAGCTACGGTATCGCGCCCATGCAAGAGGAGCATCGCATCATCTGCGGCGAGCTTCTCAGCAATTGCACGACCGATTCCGCGGCTCGCGCCTGTGATGAGATAACGCTTCATCCTTCGAGCGAAATTATGGTCGGTAACACAAAAACACTCAAACGCACTGCGACCAGTCGCCTCTCCCTTGTGAAAGGGAGAGGGCAGGGTGAGGGCTGGCTGCTGCAACTAAACCTCCCCTCACCTTCATCCTCCTCTTCCCTAACACGGGGAGAGGCGCGATTGAATTCCATTGCCGTTAAGTGGTTCTGCGCAAGGTAAAGCGGTTATTCGTCGTCTCCCACAAACGCAATCGAACCAGTCGTTGGTTCACACGATTATCGATCTTCGGCCAAAGCGCGCGGACGATATTTTCGCCGGTCGAAGGCGCATCCCGGAAACCTTCCGTTTCCAAATCCAAATGCCGATCTCGCCACGGCTCAATCGATTCTTCGATCGCTTTCCGAAACGCAACGAAGTCGTAAAGGGTTCCGCTGCGCGCGTTGTATTCGCCTCCGATCATTGTTTCCGTCAGATACCGATGACCGTGACCGAGCGGATTATTGCACTTCCCATAGAGGCTCGTGTTCTGCGCATCGGAGAGGGTCGCTGCATGCAGTCGGTGCGCTGCGTGAAACGGCGCTCGCAATCCTAAAAAAATGCTCTCGCTCTCCCATGCTTCCGCAAAAAAATCGTCGCGTTCGTGCAAACGAACGCGTCGCAACGGGAACATTGTGTTCACACGTTCGTAGATGTATCCGGCCAAACTTTCTGTTGTGATGGGACGCTCCTTTAGCCCGTTGACCTCGTTCAGATAGCGGTGATCGAGTTCGGTTCGCAGGCCCCGGATACACGCGTCGATTGCATCGTAACGGACCATCGGATCTTTGTCGTCAGATCGTTCCGCTCGAAAGGTAAGACGAGCACGATAATTGTGCCCGTGTATTGAAACCGATTCGCCAAACAGGCGCGCGTTTTCTTCCGCGCTCAGATACGCCGACATCGTTTTGCGCGCCGCCGAGAATTCGAACCAGTAATTCGCCTCGCAAGCGCCACTGGAATAATAGGTCGCGCTACGCTCCGGCGACTCGGTAAGGTGACAAGCGCACAGCCTTGCTTCCACATCAGAAAACAGCGGCGCAACATCGAAGTAGAGTTGTCGCGCAATGTTCTCGGCAGTCGGCGCAACGTCCCGAAAAGAAGGATTATCTTCGTTAAGGAATTTGTGATCGAAGCGTTGGCGCACGATTTTGCCGGCCCGCTCTTTGATCTCGCTGATGTTAATTAGCATTCCTGTCGTTGAGTCCACCGGGCCTGTGAAGACGAAATAAGCGACGTAATTGCGACCGCTTCCGTAGCGCGCCTTTGTTTCCGGGCCGAAAGCGCTCAGGTTTTCAGCATCGCTCCAACCAGCAACGAACAGTCGGCGCGAAGCCGAAAACTCGAGACGCTTGCTGACCGTGAGGAGCATGGCGTCTCCCCCCTCAGCAAATAGCGATTGCCGAACACATCGTCAGCCGAGAATTAGTCAAACATTCTCTTGACTTACTCTGAATCCTCATGATCTTTGATTCAATGAAACATATAGGCTGGCGAGAGCGATTGTTCAAAACCACTCGGGGAAAAATCCTCAACCTCCTGCGGATGCGAGAATGCACAGTCAACGAGCTGGCGGAAGAGTTGCACCTGACTGACAACGCCGTGCGAGCCCACCTTGCTAACCTTGAGCGAGACAGGCTAGTGGCCCAGTCAGGCATGAAGCGTGGCACTCGCAAACCGCATACTACGTATGCTCTTGGTCCGGAAGCCGAACAACTATTTCCGAAGGCATACGGGCCACTGGTCTCGCTCCTGATGTCGATATTTTCCCGGCATATTGAGCCAAAAGATTTGCGCGCCGGAATGCGCGCCGCTGGCCGAACCATAGCTCAAGAACATTTGCGCGCCTTGAAAGGCAAAACCCGCCAGCAAAGGATTGATGCTGCAGTTGGCATTCTTAAGGAGCTGGGCGGCGCGGCCACTTTTCGCGAAGAAGACGGCAAGCACTTCATCTACGGCAACGGCTGTCCGATTGCTGCCGCTACGGCGAATCATCCCGAAGCATGCTTGTTGGCGGAGTCATTGCTCAGCGAGATAATTGGCTCGCCTGTGAAGGAACACTGCATCCACGGAACACTACCTTCCTGCCGCTTTGAAGTGAAATAAAACGCGCGGCACGGCGGGCAAAGACATCCAATGATCGCACGACTTTCGTATTGGTAATAAGGAGCTAATTAGTCAAATAATCTATTGACTTATTAAAGACGAAACGAAAGAGTTGCTCACTATGAACACAACCATTGATCAAATGCACGGCGCGGCCACGGCCGCGGATAATATCGCGAGTTCGCCGGCTCATCAGGCATATCGAATCCTTCATTTCGGATTCGTAGTTGCCCCCATCCTCGCAGGGTTGGACAAGTTCCTGCACCTGCTGGTCAACTGGGACCAGTACGTCCCCGGAGTTGTGGCGAGACTTTCGCCCATACCCACACACACGCTGATGCTTGTCGTTGGCGTGATCGAGATTGTGGCTGGAATTGGGGTCGCACTGAAACCGCGGATTTTCGCTTACGTCGTCGCCGCCTGGTTGGCGGTGATAATAATAAACTTATTACTGATTCCCGGCTACTTTGATGTGGCGCTCCGCGATTTCGGGCTGCTGCTTGCAGCGCTTGCACTAGCTCGTTTGAGCCAGCAGTTCGCCCGCAGGTAAACGATTGTCGTCACCGGAGGGAAAAGTCCGTCATTACAAAATCGGTGTCTCTTTGGAGCGCGCGGACATGTCCGCGTTTTTGAAAGCGGCGACAGGTCGCCGCGCTCCAAACTTAATCCTTCAACAGCGAGAGGAATTCAGACCGTGTTCGTGCGTCCTCTTTGAAAACACCGAGCAAACACGATGTTTTCATCACCGAGTTTTGTTTTTCAACGCCGCGCATCATCATGCACAGATGTTTGGCTTCCACCACCACGGCCACTCCCGAGGGTTCCAGGCAATTCATGAGTGATTCGGCAATTTGGGTGGTAAGATTTTCCTGGATCTGCAAGCGCCGGGCAAAAACATCGACAATGCGCGCGACCTTTGAAAGCCCGATCACTTTCCCGTTCGGAATATAAGCAACGTGCGCGCGACCGATGAATGGAAGCAGGTGATGCTCGCAGAGGGAATAAAGCTCAATGTCTTTGACCAGAATGATCTCACTCGCGTCGGACGCGAAGACAGCATCGTTAATGATTTCATCGAGGTCTTGCCGATAACCTTGCGTGAGAAATTCCAACGCGCGTGCCGCCCGGTCCGGCGTTCGTCGCAGACCTTCTCGCTCGACATCCTCCCCAATGGCGCCAAGCATTTCGCAATAGGCCTCTGCGATTCGGTCGAGCTGCTTTCCTTCTAACCGATTGCTCTCACGCGTGAATTTTTCTTCAAGATCAAGATCGGAATTGCGGCGCTGAATCATAGGTGGTCTTTCAGGTTAGCTTAGCATCAAGGAGCGGCGGTCTCCAGACCGCGGGGCGATTTGGAGATCGCCGTCCTTGCTTCGCTACTCGAGCCAGCTCTGCGGATATTTATCATCGTCGAGCGCGACAGCTTGCTCGGTGAGCTCAAGGGTGTGTTGCGTGTCGAACATCACTGCGAGCTCTTCGGTGCGCGTTGCGCTCCTGCTCGCCATGATCGTGCCCGGATGCGGCCCGTGCGGAATGCCACGCGGATGCAGCGTGATGGAAGCCGGCTCAATGCCGCGCCGCGATCCGAAATTGCCGCGCACATAAAACAAGACTTCGTCGGCTTCCACGTTGTCGTGCACCCACGGAATCTTTACGGCCTCCGGGTGAGTATCGAGCATCCGGGGAGCGAACGTGCACACGACATAACCGCGAATTTCAAAAGTCTGATGGATCGGTGGCGGTTGGTGGACCGTGCCGGTGATTGGCTCGAAATCCTGCGCGTTAAACGTGAACGGATAAACGTAACCGTCCCAGCCAACAACATCGAACGGACGATGCGCTATCGTCACAACCGTCCAACGGGGACCATCTTTGACCAAAATTTCCGTGTCGCCTTCCTTATCGGTGATATTCAGCTCGGTCGGTCCGTGCAGATCACGCTCCGAGTAAGGTGATCCCATTTTGATCTGGCCTTCTTTGTTGAGATACCGTTGCGGGATTCGCACCGGCCCGACCGATTCAAGAATGAGATAATCTTCTTCTTCGACTTTATCCGGCACCAGCTTGTAAGTGATTCCCCGCGGAATCACGATGTAATCTTCCGCGCGATATTTTTGTTTGCCGAAAATCGATTCAAGTGTACCGCCACCTCTAAACACGAAGATGATCTCATCCGCGCCGCCGTTCTTGTAGTACTCGAACTTGTCGTAAGCCTTTTCCGGACGTGCACGATAGGCGACCACGTCCTGGTTAAACAAAATCGGAACGCGGCCAGTGTAGAGATCTCCTTTGCGACGAATATTGGCGGTTTTGAGATGATGATGCCGCAGCGGACTATCAGTGACTTTCTGCAGCTCTTCGCATTTCAACAGCTTCACATTGCGCACGCGCGTGGGCGGCCGCAGATGGTACATGATCGAGTATGCTTCGTTGAAACCTTCCGTTGTGATGACATGCTCATAAGCGATGCCCTCATTCTTATAGGTCGGTCCCTGACCATTGCGACTGAACCAAATATGGTGCTTCCTTGGCATTTCGCCTAGCTTTTGGTAATACGGCATTGTCGATCCTCCTTTTATTCGTTCGGGCAGGCGATCAACTCCTCACCCTGCCCTCTCCTCTTGTCTAAGAGGAGAGGCGAGAGACTCGCTCTGGCATTGCATTGGGCATTCGCTTGCAAATTCCGAGGTGCGTCCCATCTTTCGCCTCTCCCCACTGAGGGGAGAGGATTGAGGTGAGGGGTTCGATCGCATTCTCCCAGGGATTGCATTTATAGATTTCCTCTTGCAGCCTGTTCGCGCTCGATCGCTTCGAACAGCGCTTTGAAATTGCCTTTGCCAAAGCTCTTCGCGCCTTTGCGCTGAATAATCTCGAAAAAGAGCGTCGGTCGATCCTCCACCGGTTTCGTGAAGATTTGCAGCAGATACCCTTCATCATCGCGATCCACGAGAATTCCGAGCAGCTTTAAAGCATTCAGTTCTTCATCAATGTGACCAACCCGATCGGGTAACGTTTCGTAGTAAGTAGAAGGAATCTGCAAGAACTCGACGCCGCGTTTCTGTAAATCAGTCACCGTTTCGATGATGTTGTTCGTGGCCATGGCGATGTGCTGGACGCCTTCGCCGTCATAAAAATCGAGATATTCCTCTACCTGCGATTTCTTTTTGCCTTCGGCGGGCTC
>Ga0137369_10005856_pt1 | contig 12442 bp, 7 predicted proteins | sample SagtaG_12_FD_104918 | JGI IMG/M metagenome (GOLD analysis project Ga0137369, IMG submission 104918) | Vadose zone soil microbial communities from Sagehorn Ranch, Mendocino, California, USA - Sage1_L_113_16 metaG | ecosystem: Environmental > Terrestrial > Soil > Vadose zone | place: USA... | reverse complement strand
CCCACGTCGAGCCCGAGCACGGTGATCACGGGGAGCAGGGCGTTACGGAGCGCGTGACGGCCCACCACTCGCGCCTCGGAGAGCCCCTTGGCCCGCGCGGTCCGCACAAAGTCGCTCGACAAGACGTCCAACATCGCTGCGCGGGTCATGCGGGCCAGGACGGCGATGGACCGCGTGCCGAGCGTGAGCGCCGGGAGCACGAGAAACGCCACTCCCCCGTATCCCGAGGGCGGCAGCCAGCGTAACGCGACCCCGAACAGCAGGATGAGCAGCAAGCCCACCCAATACACCGGAAACGAGACGCCGACGTACGCGAGGAGCATGCTGAAGCGGTCCACCGCGCCGCCCGGCCGAACGGACGCGACCACGCCGAGCGTGATGCCGCACGTCGCGGCGAGGACCATCGCGGACAGCGCGAGCTGCAGCGTTTTCGGGAAGCGCTCGACCAGGTCGCCCAGGACCGAGCGCTGCGTGATGTATGACCGGCCGAGGTCGCCGCGGACGACGCCCCAGAGGTAGTGCCCGAACTGCACCGGGAGAGGGTCGTCGAGCCGCAGCTCCGCCCGCAGTCGGGCGATCGTAGCGGAGTCGGCCCGCTCGCCCACCATTTCCGCGACGGGGTCGCCGGGCACCACGTTCAACAAGAGAAATGCGACGACCAAGACACCGAACAGCGTGGGAATCGTCGAAAGCAGACGTCGGCCGATGAGCGGAATCACTTGACGGGTGCAGCTGCGCGCACGCTGGTCCAGCGCTGGCCGTTGAAGATCACCGGCAGATCCCATCCTACCATGGACGGGTGCGCTCCCCACAGGTCCACCGGGAACCACAAGTAGAGCCAGGGCGCGGCCTCGTACACCCGCCCGTCGATGCGCCGGTACAGCTCCTCGCGCGCGGCGTCGTCGGTCGTGCGGCGCGCCACGCCGATCAAGGAGTCCGTCACGGGATCGCTGTAGAAGGAGACGTTGCCGCCTGGTCCGAAGCTGGCGCTGTGGAACAGAGGATAGAGGAAGTTATCGCCGTCGGGATAGTCGGCCCACCAGTCGAGTAGCGCCATGTCCGCCTGCCCGTGGCGGGCCGCCTCCCGCATGCTCGACGCGTCGCGCGCCACGACCTCCACGCGGATCCCCACGGCCGCCAGCTGGGCCTGGACCGCCTGGGCGACGCGCCCCAGCTCCACGTTGCTTCCCGACCGCCACAGTTGCACGGCGAAGCCGTCCGCGTAGCCGGCCTGCGCGAGCAGGAGGTGGGCTGCCGCCGTGTCGTAGGCGTAGCGCGCGCGGGTCGTGTCGCCACCTCCGAGGGAGGGGGGAATCGCGCCGCGGGCCGCGATGCCGCGCCCGTTCCACACGGTGCGCAAGAGCTCGGGGACGTTGACCGCGTGGTTGATCGCCCGGCGCACCCGCACATCGCGCAGCGGCCCGCGCCGGTTGTTGAGCGCGAGGTACACCACGCGCAGGGCGGGCTTGCGCTGCAGCCAGTCAGGGTGCTCACGCTCCCACTTGGCCGTCTCACCGAACGGGATCTCGACCACGGACAGGTGCCCCGCGAGGAACTCGGCCGCTCGGGTGAGCGGCTCTGGGACTATGCGCACGGTCAGCGACTCCGCTGCCGGGGGGCCGCCCCAGTAGTCGGGGTTCGGGGCGAAACGGAGGTAGTCGTCATGCTGCCATGCGGCAAAGCGCCACGGGCCAGTCCCGACGGGGTGCTGGCCGAAGTCGGCCGGCACCGGTGCTGGCACGACGGACGCGACCGGTATCGCCAGGAACTTGGGGAATACGGCCAGCGGCTCGACGAGGGTAAACGCGACCCCCGTATCGCCCAGGACCTGGATCCCGCTCACCCCGGTCGCGCGACCGGCGGCGTACTCCGCCGCCCCCGCGATCGGGAGGAGCGGCCACACACGCCCCCCGCGCGTCGCCGGGTCGAGTACCCGCAGGAACGACCGCTGCACGTCCGCCGCGGCGAGCGGTCGGCCGTCGTGGAACTTCACCCCTCGGCGCAGGTGAAACAGGTAGCGCTGCCCGTTCCGCTCGGCACGCCAGCGGTCGGCGAGGCCCGGCAGCAGGCGGCCGTTGGGGTCGAACTGGGTCAGCCCATCGAAGACCAGCGTCACCATCTCGCCCGTCGGTACGTCCGTGGACAGCGCGGGATCGAGGGAGCGGGGGTCGTAGCTCTCGTAATAGACCGGGCCTCCCGCTGTCGGCCCGCCGCGGTCGCAGGCGAGTGCCAGGCACACGGCGACCAGGCCCAGACAGCGAAGGAAACGGATGCTCACGGTGTCGAAAAGGTTGACAGTGGGGTGCAAGTGACGCAACATAGGGAAGTTGCCAAACCCCGTCAATTGCGCGTGGCGTCCCTCGTTGTGCTCGCCGCCCTCCCTATGGTGGCGCCTCCCGTCGCCGCTCAAGCCGAACCGGAGCGAGTGGTGCGGAAGCTGTCGTTCGCCGGTAACCGAGCGCTGGACGACTACACCTTGAGCACGGTGATCGCGACCACGAATTCGAGCTGGGCCGCGACCTGGCCGATCATCCGCCTCCTCGGATTCGGCGAGAAGCGCACATTCGACGAGCTCGAGTTCCGGCGCGATGTGGTGCGGCTCCTGCTGTTTTACCGGCAGAGCGGCTACATGAGCGCGGTGGTGGATACCGTGGTGCGTCGCCGCGCGCGCGACGTTTTCATCACCTTTCGGATTCACGAAGGCGAGCCGGTGCGGGTGGCGCGGCTCGACGTGCAAGGCGTGGCCGGTATCCTCGATACTTTGAAGCTGCGCCGCGCGCTCCCCCTCCAGGTGGGCGATCCCTTCAACCGGTTCCTGCTCCAGGCGTCGGCCGACACGATCGTCGCCCGGCTGCGGAACGGCGGGCGCCCGTACGCCGAGGTCCTGCGGAACTTCGACTCCGAGGCCGGGGTGCTCCAGGCCAACGTCGCGTTCGAGGCGATTCCGGGCCCGCGGATGCGCGTGGGAGAGGTGACGATCCGCGGCATCGAGACTGTCGACTCAGGGACCGTGCGGCGGATCCTGACCGTGCGCCGGGGCGACCTCTACCGCCAGGAGGCGTTGTACCAGAGCCAGCGCGAGCTGTACGGGCTGGGTGTGTTTCGTTACGCGAACGTCGTGCTGGTGGACTCGCTCCCCCCCTCGGACGACGGGGGAGGGGCGAGCGGGGAGGGGGACTCGACGGTCCGGCTCCTCGTACAGGTGCAGGAGGGGCCCCGTCACCGCGTCCGCTTTGGCGCGGGCTACGGAAGCGTGGAGTGTTTCCGCGTCCAGACCGGCTGGACGGCGCACGACTTCTTCGGCGGCGCCCGAATCCTCGATCTCTCGGCGCGCGCCTCGAAGCTGGGCGGCGGGGCGACCCCCAGCACGACAGGGCTGAACCAGCTGTGCAACCCGCTGTCCGGCACCTGGACGGTGGACACGTTGAACTACACCCTGGGGGCGGCGCTGCGGCAGCCCGTGTTCCTGTCGCGCGCCCACAGCGCGACGCTGGGGGTGTTCGCCGAGAAGCGCTCGGAGTTCCGCGTGTACACGCGCGAAGCGGTCGGTGGCAACGCGGATGTGACGATCAACGCACGGCGCCAGGTCCCCGTCACGGTGGGGTACGGCTACTCGGTTGGGCGCACGCAGGCGGCGCCTGCGGTCTACTGCAGCGTGTTCCGGCTGTGCGACTCGGCCAGCCAGGCGTTCCTCGCCAACCGGCGCCGGTTCGGCGCCGTCACGGTGACCGGCGTGCGCGACCGGGTGAACAATCCGGTGGACCCCACGGAAGGCAGTCTGGTGACGGCGACGTTGCTGTACGCGTCGCGCGTCGTGGGCTCGCAGGCTCCCTACGAGTTCAACCGCGCCGAGCTCGAGATCGCCAAGTACTACCGGCTCGGTCGACGCACCGCCCTCGCCTGGCGGGTGCGGGGGGGGACGATTCTGCCCCAGAAAATCAGTCTCTCGGGGCAGGGCGTCCGGTACGTGCCGCCGGACCAGCGCTTCTACGCCGGGGGCCCGAACTCGGTCCGGGGGTACGGGCGCAACGAGCTGGGACCGCGCGTATACATCACGACCGACACGTCGGCCGCCGCCGTCGACACGATCCTCCCCTCCGGGAAAGTCTTTGCGAACGTGACCACGGCTCCGACCGGCGGCAACTCGGTGGTCGTGCTGAACGCCGAGCTACGGTTTCCCTCGCCGCTCTTCGCCCAGCGAATGCGGCTCGGGGCGTTCGTGGACGTGGGGCAGGTGTGGGAACGAGGCGAGGAGGTCGCCTCGGTCCAGGGCCTCCGCGTGACGCCCGGGATGGGGGTGCGGTTCGCGACGCCGCTCGGCCCCGTGCGGATCGACGCCGCCTACAACGGCTACCCTGCCGAGCGCGGACCCCTCCTGTTCCAGACCGACTCGATCGTCCGGATTCGGGCCGACTATCCGCCGGCGGGGGCCAAGAAGACGTTGTGGCAGCGGATCGTCTGGCAGTTCGCCGTGGGGCAGGCGTTCTGATGGTCCGGCGCTCGCTCGGGGCCGCGCTCTGGTCGCTCGTCGGGCTGCTCGCCTGCTTCCTCGGTGCGCTGAACGGGCTCGTGGGCACCCACGCCGGGCGCTCGCTCCTGGCCCGCGTGGCCAGCAGCGTCGCCCGGCGCGCGCTGTCCGGCACGATCGAAGTCGGCGACGTGCGCGGCTCCATCCTCTCCGGCGTCATCCTCACCGAGGTGCGGCTGTACGACGCCGACACCTCGCTCGTCGCCTACCTGCCGCGTGCGGAGCTGAGTTACAACCCGATCGATTTCGCCGCCGGTCGGGTCGTGCTGTTCGAGGTAGATCTCGACCGGCCCGTCTTCAATATCGTCCAGCACCCCAACGGCAAGCTTAACGTCGAGGAGCTCCTCCGGCTCGACGTGAAGGACAGCGGTCCGGCCCGCCCCCGGGGCTCGCGGCCCCTCGTCCTGCTGCGCAACGTGCACATCACCGACGGGGCCGTGGCGCTGCGCCTCCAGGACCGCCTGTCGCCCGGCGATACGGCGCTCGAGATCGACCGCGCCGGCCGGGACGGGCGCCGCCGCATCCGGCGGTTCGAGCATTTGAACGCTCGGCTGGCGGCGCTGCGCATCTCCGCGCCCAACGAACGGGGCATTCAGCTCGACGTCGCCCAGCTCGCGTTCGAGAGCAGCGACCCCCACCTCACCCTGGCCGGCGCGGCGGGGCGGATTACGATCACGGGCGACACCCTCGACGCCGACCTCGCGCGGGTCCGCTTCCCCGGGTCGCTGTTCAGCGCCCGGGGCCGGGTCAGCTGGCGGGGAGGCCCGATTCTCTGGGATCTCGCCCTGCGCGCCGACTCGGCGACGCTGAGCGACATCCACTTCATCGATCCGCGATTCCCCCCCGGTGCGGTGCTGAAGGGCGACGTGGCAGTGCGCTCTCACGGCAGCAGGCTCCTCGAGATCCGGCTCGATCCCGTGGACGTGTCGTACGGCGGCGGGCGGCTCACGGGACGCATCACCGCGCTCTCCGCCGCCGATTCGGGCATCGTCACGGTGCGGGAGGGGGACCTCGTCGCGAGCGACCTCTCGCTCGAGCTGGTCCGTCCCTTCCTGGACACGCTTCCGTTCGCCGGCCGGCTGACGGGCCACACCATCGCCGACGGGCCACTCGCCCGGCTGCACCTCGAGACGGACTGGGCCTTCCGCGATTCGCTCGTCCCGGGATGGCCCGAGTCGCGGATCCGGGGCCGGGGCGAGGTGGACGTGGCGGGCGCGGACCTCGGTTTCCGGCCCTTCGAGGTGTCGGCGGCCACGCTCGACTTGGGAACGGTGCGGCGGCTCGTGCCGTCGGTCACCCTTCCAGGAGAGCTCGATGCAGTCGGGACCCTCACCGGCACGCTGCACGATGCGCGGTTCAGCGGCTCGCTGCGGCAACGGGAGGGCGACCGGCCGGCCAGCGTCGTGCGCGGCGTTGTGGCGCTGGACAGCCGCACCGACACGCTCGGCGTCTTCGCCGACCTGACGGTGGACTCGCTGGCGCTCGACCGGTTCCGCCCACTGCGCGGCACGGTGGCGGGCTCAGTCAAGCTCGACGGCACCCTCGCGGCGCTCGAGACGCACGCCGATCTGGGCAGGCGGGGAGGGGGGGGCGCTGAGCGCGTGAAGCTCGACGGCGTGCTGGCGTTGGGCATGCCGCAGTACGGCGCACGGGACTTCACGCTCCAGGCGCAGGACGTGAACCTGGAGCGCTGGTTGGCCGGTGGACCGCCGTCCCGTCTGGCGTTTCGGGTGACGGGGAACATCGCGGGGGACAGCGTGACTCCGCCCGCGGGCGACCTGACGGCGGCGGTCGGCCCGTCACTCTTCGTCGGCACGGTCGTGGATAGCGGCGCGGCCAAGCTGCGCTTTGCCGACGGCCGGCTGTACGTGGAGTCCCTGCGCCTCGAGCAACCGGGGCTGGTCACTTGCGGTTCCGGCTCGCTCGGCTGGAAGCGGCCCACCAACGGCACGTTGTCGCTCGACTTCAGCGCCGACAGCCTCGTCGTCCTCGACTCGCTCGTCACGTGGCTCGCGGGCCCCGTCGCGGATGCGTCAGCACCACTGCCTGCCGGCGCGCTCACCGGCTCGGCGCGCGTGCTGCTCACCCTCGATGGCGCGCTCGACTCGGTGGCCGTCGACGGGCGCGTCAATGCGACCAACCTGGCGTGGCGCGGCTGGCACGTGCCCGCGGGGCGCGGGCGTGGCACCTACGAGCCCGGACCCCTGCCCCGCTTCGCGGTCGAGGCGAGCCTCGACTCCATCGGCTACGACCGGTTCGGCTTCGGTGCCGCCTCGGCCAGCGCACGGGGCACGCGCGACTCCCTCAGCTGGTTCGCCCGCTCGCGCATCGGCGACCTGGGGGCGTTCCTCGCGGGCGGCCGGTACGCGCGGGAGCATGGCCTGCGGCGCGTCGGCGTGGACTCCCTGGCGGTGCTGCTCCCCGGGGGCGTGTGGTTCCTCGAGCGGCCGACAACGGTGTCGTTCAACGACTCCACGGCCGCCGTGGACACGCTCTCGCTCAAGAGCGCGCAGGGGATGGGCCGCCTCGTGCTCGAGGGTGACCTGCCGACCCGCGGCCGCGCCAACGCGCGCGTCTACCTGGAGACGTTCCCGCTCACCGGCCTGTACGCCCTGCTCCAGCGCGACACGGTGGGCGTGGCGGGGGCCGTCACCGCCACCATGGGGATGAGCGGCACGCGGCGCGACCCCGCGTACACCGGATCGTTCGCGCTGTCGGACGGGTCGTTCGGCGCGTTCCGCGCCCCGTTCATGGACGGGACGGCGGAGTACCGCGCGCAGCGCCTCGACGGCCAGCTGCACCTGTGGCGCTCGGGGCAGCAGGTGCTCAGCGTGACCGCTCACCTGCCGCTCGACCTGAGCCTGGCGCCCGTGGAGGAGCGCCAGCTCCCCGACACGCTGTCGGTACAGGCGCGGGCGGACAGCGTGGATCTGACCGTGCTCGAGGCCATGACGCCCCTGCTGCGGGAAGTGCGCGGGGTGTTCACGGCGGACCTGGGGATCGGCGGGACGTGGGACGCACCGCGCCTGCGGGGCGGGCTCGAGATCAACGGCGCCGGCGCCACCATCCCGGCCCTGAACGTCCGGTACGACGACATCAACGGGCGGCTGGCGCTGCGCGGCGACACGATCCGAGTGGAGACGCTCACGGCCAAGAGCGAGAAGGGGCGTGCCGAGGTCACGGGCAACGTGCGGCTCGACCGGCTGACCAGGTCGGTGCTCGACCTCAACATCGCGGCGACCGACTTCAAGGCGCTGGACTTGAAGGGCTACCTCACCGTCACGGCGAGCGGCCAGCTGGCGCTGGCCGGCCCCGTCTTCGGCGCGACGCTGACCGGGCGGGGCACGGTCACGTCGGGCGTGCTGCACTTTGCCGACCTCGTCAACAAGCGGGTCGTGAACCTGGACGAGCCGTGGGTGCAGGATCTCATCGACACGTCGCTCATCCGCATGCAGCGTCTCGGGCCCGAATTCGAGAGCGTGTTCCTCGACAGCCTGCGAATCCAGGGGCTGCAGCTGACCATGGGGAGCGACGTGTGGCTGCGCTCGACCGAGGCCAACATCCAGCTGACCGGCGCCGTCACCGTCAGCAAGGTGCGGAACAGCTACGTGTTGCGCGGCACGTTGCAGGCGCCGCGGGGCACGTACCGGCTGGTGGTGGGCCCCGTCACGCGGGAGTTCGTGGTGACCCAGGGAACGGTGCGCTACTTCGGCACCCCCGATCTGGACGCGGAGCTGGACATCGAGGCGCGGCACGTGGTGGACCCCGCGCCCGGCCCGACGCAGCGCACCTCCGAAGACATCAGGGTCGTGGCGCACATCGGGGGCACGCTCCTCGTGCCGCGCCTGACGCTGGAAGCGCAGCGCGAGCAGCTGCCGCAGACCGAGATCATCTCCTCTCTGATGTTTGCCAAGCCGAGTCCCGAGCTGGGGGGCGGGCAGGCGGCGTTGGCGAAGAGCACGGCGGCGAGTCTGGTGGCGGGAGAGCTCGAGCGGACGGTCGTCTCCGACCTGGGCGTACCGCTCGACTATTTCGAGATCCGTCCCGGCGATCCGACCGACCCGTTCGCGGGGGCGCAGCTCGCCGCGGGATGGCAGATCGGGAACAAGACGTTCCTGGTGCTCAACGCTGGCTTCTGCCAGCGGCGGCCGATCCGCGTGACCAACACGCTCGGGGCGAGCCTGCAGTATCGCATCAGCCCCGAGTGGCGCACCGAGGCGAGCTTCGAGCCGGTGCGGAGCTGCAGTCCCGACGTCGATCCGCAGTCCGGCCTCGTCGCGCGGCAGGTCGGGCTCGACCTCTTTTGGGAGCGGCGGTACTGACGTGCCGCGCGCCTTGCTGATCACCAACCCTGCCGCGGCCCGCACCGACGCCCGCGCCGTCACGGCCGTGCGCCAAACGCTGCGCGGCGGGGGGTGGGACGTGGAGGTGCTGGCGACGCTCGGCCCCCACGACGCGCGCCGCTACGCCGAGGAAGCGCGGGATCAGCGATTCGACGTGCTGGTCTGCTACGGCGGCGACGGCACCGCGATGCAGATCGCCGCGGCGCTGGTGGGGACGGGCATCCCGCTCGGCCTCGTCCCGGGCGGCACGGGCAACCTGCTCGCCGGTAATCTGCGGCTGCCCCGCAACCCGGTCCGGGCGGCGCGCGCGCTGCTGACCGCGCGACCCCACCCCATCGATCTCGGCGTCGTCGAGCGGGCGGACGGCCCGCACTACTTCGCGGTGGCGTCGGGCGCGGGGTTCGACGCGCGGCTGATGGCGGGCACCGCGTCCGAGTCCAAGCGCCGCTGGAAGTTCGGGGCGTACGTGGCCCGCGCGATCGCGACCCTGGGCGAGGTCCACAGCGCGCCGTACCGCATCACCGTGGACGGCGCGGCGCACGAAGTGAGCGCGGCGATGTTGCTGCTGCTCAACTGCGGCGAGCTGATCCCGCCCTTCATGCGGATGGGGAAGAACATCGCGCCGGACGACGGCTGGCTCGACGTGGTCGCGCTGCGGGCGGACAGCGTCGTCGAAAGCGCGCAGGCCATGCTCGAGGCGGTCCGCGGCGCGGCGAACGGCGCGGGCCGGGTCTGGCGGGGGCGCGGCCGGACGGTGCGGGTCGAGCGCCTGAGCGCCCCGCCCGATCCCGTCCAAATGGACGGCGAGGTGGTCGGCGAGACTCCGTTCGAGGCGCGGCTCCTCCCGCGAGCACTGACGGTCCTGGTAGGCGCGCATGGCTGATACGCTGCTCCTGGTGGACGACGAGGCGGCCATCCTCAAGTCGGTGGGGGACTACTTCGAGCGCATCGGCTTCGAGGTGTGGCGCGAGGCACGCGGTGAGGAGGGGATCGAGACGTTCAAGCGCGTGCGCCCCGACGTGGTGATCCTCGACCTGCACCTCCCGGACACGAGCGGGCTCGTCGTCCTGGAGCAGCTGCGCCGCGACGGCGCCGCCGTCATCCTGCTCACCGGCCAGGGTGACATCGAGACCGCCGTCCGGGCGATGCAGCTGGGGGCCGAGCATTTCCTCACCAAGCCGGTGGACATGAACCACCTCGCGGCCGCGACGGCGCGCGTGGTCGAGAAAGTCCGGCTCTCCCGGCAGAACCAGTTCCTCCGCGCGCGCGACCACGAGGGGGAGGGCCTCGGCTCGCTCGGCGTGTCTCCAGCGGTCCGAGACCTGGCCCGCCAGGTGGAGCTGCTCGCCGCCAGCGAGCGTTCGACCGTGCTCCTCCAGGGGGAGAGCGGCACGGGAAAGGGCTGGGTCGCGCGCGTGATCCACAACCTCTCCCCCCGCGGCCAAGGGCCCTTCGTCGAGGTGAACTGCGGCGGGTTGTCGGCCACGTTCCTCGACTCGGAGCTGTTCGGTCACGAGAAGGGCGCGTACACGGATGCGAAGGAGCGCAAAGTGGGCCTGTTCGAGCTGGCCGACCACGGCACGCTGCTCCTCGACGAGATCGGCGAGTTGGCCCCCGAGCTGCAGCCCAAGTTGCTGAAGGTGCTCGAGACCAAGAAGTTCCGGCGGCTGGGCGGCACGCGCGAGCTGACGGTCGACGTGCGGCTCGTCGCCGCGACCAATCGCGACCTCATCGCCGAGGTCGAGGCGGGACGATTCCGGGAGGACCTCTACTACCGGCTCAACGTCATGCCGCTGACCCTGCCGCCCGTGCGCGAGCGGTCGCGCGAGGACCGGCTGGCGCTGCTCACGCGGTTGCTCGCCGATCTCAAGTCGCAGATCCCAGGCTGCCCCACGGAGTGCACGTCAGAGGCGCTCGACCGGCTGGTGTCGGCGCCGTGGCCCGGGAACGTGCGCGAAATGCGGAACGTGCTCGAGCGGGCGATGATCCTGTCGCGCGGGCAGCCGGCGATCGGCGTCGAGCATCTCCCGGCGGACCTACGCCAGCGGGCGCCGGAGCGGCGCTACCAGCCCCAGTCCCTGGACGACGTGGAGCGGCAGCACATTGAGCGCGCTTTACGGCACCACAGCGGGAACCGGACGAGGGCCGCGCAGGAGCTCGGCATTTCGCGGGCGACGCTCATCAATAAGATTAAGACCTACAGCCTGAACCTCTGAGGCGCCTATGGAAAAGCCGCAACTCAAAGAGCACGACGGAATGGTCTGCCGCTACTGCGGGAACGAGGAACGAGCCTCGGAGGGCTACCCCTGTTCCGATTGCGGGACGTTCATCTGCTTGATCTGCACCTTCCGGGGGATCACGCGCTGCAAGGCATGCGAGGAGAAGGCCAAGACGGCGAAAGCCTAGCCGCGCCGCCGCTTCACCTCGGCCGCCACTTCCTCCGGTTTCGCCGCCAGCTCCTCGGCGAGCTTCTTGATCGCCGCCTCCGTGCCGGCCCACCCTTTCGCCGCGGCCAGCGCGTCGAGCGCGATCTCCTCGATCGCCGCCGTGCGCTCTTCGAGATCGCGCGTGCGCACCGCCACCTCCCGCGCCAGCCACTGCTCGAGCTGGCGGCGATCCACCTCCAGCTGGCGCTGCCGCAGGGCGCCCTGCAACGCGAGCGCCAGCTCGTCCAGGTCCACCGGCTTGATGAGGTAGTCGTAGGCGCCGAGCTTGAGGCACGCGACCGCCGTGCGCGGCTCGTCGATCGCGGTCAGCATGATCACGGCGAGGTCGGCGTCCTGCGCGAGCGCCTTGGGCAGCAGCTCCACGCCGGTCGTGTGCGGCATGCGAATGTCGCACAGCATCGCCTCGGGATGGTCGGCGGCGAGCCGGTCCAGCGCCTGGCTCGCGTTCTCGGCCAGGGACACGCGGTAGCCGAGCCGCGTGAGGAACCGCTCCAGCGCCAGGCGGATCCCGTCCTCGTCGTCCACCACGAGCACGGTGGTGCGCTCCGCGTCGGCCGTAGGTGCCGGATTCGTCATGGGCGTGAACGTTACCCGCACTCCACAAGGCCAGCAAGCGGAGGTATCTTCGCGCGTCGATGAGCGCGCGTCCGAGTCTCGCCGCCGTCCCAGGGATCACCGTGGGACACGCCACCGTCGCCGCGCACGGCACGGGGTGCACCGTCGTGCTCGGCCCGCCCGCCGGCCTGCGTGCCGCCGTGGCGGTGCGCGGCCGCGCTACCGGCACGCGGGAGATCGACGCACTCAACCCGCGGCACCTGGTCGAGCGCATCGACGCCATCCTCTTCGCCGGCGGCTCGGCCTACGGCCTCGGCGCCGCCGACGGGGTGATGCGGTGGCTGCGCGAGCGCGGCCGCGGCCTCCCCGTCGGGCCGGCGGGCACCATCCCCATCGTGCCGACGGCGGTGATCTTCGACCTCGGCAACACGGGGAAGCCGGCCGGCTGGCCCGGCCCCGACGATGGCTACCGCGCGTGCGAGGCGGCCGGTGAGGACTTCGCCGAAGGCGCCACCGGCGTCGGCACCGGCGCCACCGTCGGCAAAGCGGCGGGCCTCGACAAGATGATG
>Ga0137369_10005854_pt1 | contig 12445 bp, 9 predicted proteins | sample SagtaG_12_FD_104918 | JGI IMG/M metagenome (GOLD analysis project Ga0137369, IMG submission 104918) | Vadose zone soil microbial communities from Sagehorn Ranch, Mendocino, California, USA - Sage1_L_113_16 metaG | ecosystem: Environmental > Terrestrial > Soil > Vadose zone | place: USA... | reverse complement strand
GCCATGCCTCGGCGGCCCGCGTCTCGTCAGGGCGGAGTTCCCCGCCGCTGTGCGGGACCGGCGGTCACCGGGCCACGGCGGGCGGGAGGCGGCGGCGTGGGCACGGGGCGGTCAGCTTGCCTGGATCGTCCTCAGTCCGTCGGCGAGATGCGCGCACAGCTCGTCGACCTCGCCCTCGGTGTTGTAGTAGTGCGGCGCGATGCGGAGCACGGAGTCGATCTTTCGGGCGGCGCAGTCGAGCGGTGCGTCTGCGTACGCCATGGCGGACACGTTGACGCCTCGCTTGTGGAGGTGGTCCTTGACGGCAGCCACCGCACGCGCTCCGCCCGGCAGGCTCAGTCCGATGACGCCCGAGCGCACGTCATCGGTACGCAGCAGGGATGTCCGTGCGATGGGCCGGAGCCGTTCCACGATGTGGGCCGCCAGACCTGTGATACGTCGGTGAGCCGCGTCGACGCCGATCTCCCGCAGGTAATCGAGTGCCACCGCCAGACCGATCTCGGCGGCGACGTTTCGCTCCCACAACTCGAAACGTCGGGCACCCGCTCGATCGATTCTTGCACCGATACCGTTCCGCACGTAGAGGAATCCCGTGCCGCGCGGGCCCCTGAGCCATTTTCGACCGGTTGCCGTGAGTGCATGGCAGGACATCGCGCCGACGTCGACCGGCAGCTGTCCGAGCGACTGACATGCGTCGACCAGGAACAGCGCGTCGGTGGCGGCCACGACGGTGCCGATCCGCTCGACCGGATTGACCCCGCCGAAGTGTGCAGCGGCATGCGTGATCGCGACAAGCTTCGTGCGACCGGTGAGACTCTCGGCCAGGGCGTCGACATCGATCGTCCCGTCCGGCCGGCAGCGGACCACCCGCACCGCGGCGCCGGTGCGTGCCGCCAGCCGGTGCAGGGCGACCAGGTTGGCGCCGAACTCGATCCTCGAGGTCAGGATCTCATCGCCAGGTCGCAGCGCCAGCGAGTCGACGAACATGTTCCACGCGCGGCTGGCGCTCTCGGCGAAGGCGATCTCGTCGGCTCCGCAACCCAGCAGCCGCGCCGCCCCGGAGTGCAGCGTCCGCTTGGTCTGGTTCCTGGCGGCAGCCTCGTAGCCACCTATCTCCCGCTCCAGCCGGAGATGGTCGATCTGGGCGTTGACGACGACCGCCGGCGGCAGTGCCGAGCCGCAGTTGGCGAAATGCGCCACCCGGCCCGCGCCCGGCGTGTCCGCACGCAGCCCTTCGATCGACTTCGTCCCGAGGTAACCGGGTCGGTCGGTGCCAACCTGTTCAGGAGGCAACCTGCACCTGGTTCCGGAACCACTGCGCGAGAGTCCTCATCTCCTCGGCGAGCAGGTCCTCGGACGCGCCTGTCATCATCACCCGCGCCGCCCTGAAGGAGGACGCGGTGGTGGCGTCCGGGACCGTGTCCCCGGGCTCCACGCTGACCTGAGCGGCCACCACACCGGGCTGCATCCGGAGATCGTCCGGACCGGGGATGGAGACGACACGTCCCGGTCGGGCGCTCAGATGCACCCAGCCGTAGGGCCGCCCGTCGGGGCATCGGCCTGCCGAAATGCCCGAGGGCCGGCCGAGGACTGCCCTCGCCCATTCGTCGTAGAGGTCGACGCCGAACTTCACGCCGGCCACCTCCCAGATCATGCCGCCGCCGATGCGTCCCGCGCACTCGCCGAACACGAGCCGGTCGCCCTGGTCGAACGCCTCCAGGTGGAAGACGCCGTCGGTGTGTCCGAGGGCGCCGAGCACGCCCGCGGTCAGTTCCCGGGCGCGGCGGTAGAGACGCGGGTGCGTGTCGGGGTCCACGACGAGGGAGCCCACGACACCACCGCGTCGGATGCCGATGAGGTTCTGCAGGTACCTGCCCACGCCGAGGAAGCCGATCGTGCCGTCCCGCACGACACCGTCGACGTGTAGTTCGCCCCCGCGCACATACTCCTCGATCAGCCACGGCCCGTGCTGGCCGGACGAGGCGATCCCGCTCGCCGCGCTGTCGAGCGACTCCTGGTCGCGTACCGCATAGGTCAGCCGGGTGCCAGCTCCGGCAAGCGGTTTCACGACAAAGGGGCGTGGCGTGTCGGTGCTGCGGAGGTCGGCGACGTCGATGACGGTGCGGCAGCGGGCCGTCGGGATCCCCGCGGCCCGGACCAGACTCTTCTGGACGAACTTGTCCCGCAGCGCCACGGCCGTGAACACCGGAAGGCCTACCTGCCCGTGGGCCTCGGCGAGGACGGCCGCCGGCACGATGCACTGTTCGTGCTCGGTGGTGACGAACTCGAAATCGTGCCCGTCGATCGACTCACGCATGAGGCCTGCGACCACGTCGTCGACCCGGGTCGGGTCGGGAACGACGACCACGGCCCGACCGGCGACGCCGTGCTTCGCCGGGCCTTCCGCGTCCGGGGCGGCCACTACGAACGTGGTGTCGCAATGATGGCGGGCCAGCGCGTCCGCGGCCTCGTTCGACCAACCCAGGTAAAGGACGCGGGTCCGGTCCCCCGCCTGCCGGGCGCCGCTGCGTTCAGACTCCACCGTTAGCCAACCTTCTCAACGAGGTGCGGTCCGGCGCGCCCTCGCGGCCGAGCAGTCGCCATACCGTGCCGGCGGCGTCGGGGGCTATCGGCGACGCGATGACCGCGAAGCAGGCCAGGGTGGCGTATCGATCCTCGGCGCTGCTGGACAGGGCCCGGTGGATCCACTCCTCGGTGGTACGCCACGCAGCGGGAAGATCGACGTGGGTGAGGTCCAGAGCCGTCGACTGCCTGTCGAGGCCCCGCTCCGCGACGGCCAGGACCTCGGGACCGATCCGCGTCCCCGCGCCGACGGCCGCGGACAGTGCCAGTGCCACGACACGCCCGAGGCGTCCGGTCACCGACCGCATGAAACGCGTCAGATCCGGCAGCGACACGTCGACCTCGACATCCGGCGTCGCGATGGAGGCCATGTACGCCCGCAGCCCGTCCCGGCTGAACCCCGTCAGGTCGGCCACGTCGGCGACCCACAACGCATTGGATCCACTCGTCGCCATCTTCTCGCCGTCGTTCCGATAGAACTCGCTGACGAGGTGATGGTCGAATGGGCGGTACCGGTCGGTGGCGAGGGCCAGCGCGGTGTTCTCGATGAGGCGTCCTCCCAGGTTGTCCACGCCGTAGGCGAGGACGGTCACGACGCCCGAGTCCCGGTCGAACGGATTGTGTCGCAGCCCGAGCTTCTCCTTCGTGATCTCGCCGAACGGGATCTGCTCGGCCAGCGTGACCAGCAGCCGGTTGAAGTACACCTGCCCGGGGACGCCGGTCCCGATACCCCACGGCTCCGATGCGGTCCACCTGACGAGGAAATGTTCGTCGGTCAACAGCATGCTGGCGATCGCGTCCGCCTTGCGCCGGGTGACCGCCGGGAGAGGCAGCGAACCGACGTAGTCCAGCAGCTCGCGAGTGTCGATGCGGACGAAGTTGTTCGTGACCGCGCGCCAGTCCAGGGAGTCGGTGGGGTCGGCCGCCCGGGCGTTCCGGATCTGATCGGGGGACAGCTGCAGACCGCACGGGTCGCAGACGTATCCGTGCATCGTCCGGGCACAGCTCGGGCACTCGCCGGTGAGAAGCCGGCCGGTCACCGGCTCACCGGTCCGCCGGCTGTACGGCACCTTCTCCTCTACCGCGACCTTCCGCGCGGCCACCAGATCGTCGAGCTCGACCGCGGTCTGTCGGATGAGGTCCCGTCCCGCGCCGACCGAGGTGTCGAGGAAGACGTCGTAGTCGATGGCGGCGTACTCCAGGTCCCGCGTTATCCCGTCGATGTTGCGCCGGCAGACCTCTTCCTCGGTCACCCCCTGCCGGCGGGCGGCGAGATAGATGGGCGTGTCGAAGGCGTCGACGCTGAAGAGCAGGGTGGCCCCATCGCCCGCCCGCCGGACATGCCGCTTGAGCACGTCCAGCTTCAGGAACTGTGCCCCGATGTGCCCGACGTGGAGCCGGCCGTTGGGTGTGGGCGCCCCGCTGGTGAACAGGTAGTTCCTTGGCTTGCTCATGCCGCCTCTCCCACTTCCTGTGTCACCGGCAGCAGCCGCTCCCGTTCGAATACCTCCGGTGGGATCGCTGTCGCGACCAGCCATCCCAGGCACAGCACGGCCGCGAAGGACAGGTATGCCCACTGAATCCCGGCAAGCTCCGCCAGCACCCCGGCGAGCAGTCCTCCGACCGGAATGGAGCCCCACGCGACCATCCGGTACGCGGCGTTCACCCGACCCAGCAGATCGGGCGGCACGACCTCCTGGCGGAAGGACACCGCGACGATGCCCCAGGTGATTTCGAGTACTCCGTACGCGACCTGGGCGACCGCCGCGAGCCAGAAGTGCGTGGCGAGGGCAATCACCAGCAACGGCACCGGCTTGACGATCAGCACTGCCCGCAGCACGACCGACTCATTGGTTCGGGCGAGCGCCCGCGGGGCGAGGGCGGCTCCGAGGAACGTGCCAGCCGCGAGCGCGGTGAGCAGCAGCCCGTAGCTCCAGACCGGGGCATGCAACTGCTGTTCGACGTACAGCACGAGGAGGGCGGCCGCGCCAGCCGCCGAAAGGTTCGTCAGCGATGTCGACAGCGCGAGAGTAAAAAGCAGCCTGGAGCGACGGAGGTAGGCCCAGCCGGCCAGCACGGACGCCTTTCGGGCCGGCTGCTGAACCGCATTCTTCCGGTTGACGAGCTCGCGCAGGGCAGCGGCGGCGAGCGAGTACTTGGCGGATATCGCGATGAGCGGCGCCATCGGGTGCACGCTCGTCAGGATGCTCGCCACCGGAGCCCCGACCAGATTGAGTCCGGTGTTCTCGATGAGCTGTATCCGCGCGTTCGCGCTTGGCAGCCGCTCGTTCGGGACGACGTGCGGGATGAACGTCTGCGTCGAGTTGTCGGCGACGACCTCGAGCGCTCCGACGGCGAACGCGACCACGGTCAGGCACGGCAGGAACACGCCGGTCGGGAGCAGGACGAGGAGAACCAGCGCCAGGAAGACGACGACCCGGACGGCATTCGACGCGAACAGGAGCCGGCCCGGGCCCTTCCGGTCGATCAGGACTCCGACGTGCACGGAGGTCAACAACCACGGCAGACTCCGGGCCGCCGAAACCGTCCCTATCGCCAGCGGCGACGACGTGTGCGACGCGGCAAGCAACGGGAAGGTGACCAGGGACATGCCGTCCGCGAGGTTCGCACAGACCGCGGAGACCTGCAGGCGACTGAACGGCTGGATCAACACCATCACTTTTCGGCCAGAAGTTGAGGTGGTCCGGGAAACGTTTGCCGTCGCGTTTCCCGGACCAACCTGGGACTCACCCTGTGAAACGCCCAGCCCGGCGAAGGGCCCAGCCTTGTGAAGCGCGCCAGTCCTGATGAAGCAGTCCTGATGAAGCAGTCCTGATGAAGCAGTCCTGGCGAAGCGGTCCAGTGAAGCGCCCAGTCCTGGCGAAGCGGTCCAGTGAAGCGCCGCTCAGTGCTGTGGCTCGCCTTCCGCCCGGATGATGGAGGACAGCTTCTCGGCTTCGTCCGCCCGCTGCTCGATGGTCTCGGCCAGCTCCAGATAGCGGCTGCCCAGCAGGTCGCCGGCACCGATGAGCGGACCTTCGGCGACGCCGAGCCCGCTGAACAGGCGTGCCGCGAACCGCTCGGTGGCCGACCGGCGGTGGCCCAGCGCGTCGAGCATCTTGTCGATCGTGACGGCGTGGTCGCGGGGGTGCCACACGTACCTCTTCAACCGCCAGCGGAGGTCGACCGGGCCGTTCTCCCACCATGCGGAGCGGAACCGGAGCTCGTCCTCGGTGATCTCCGAGAAGTCGCGGGTGTTCTGCGTGTGGAGCCGCTCGTACCGGGTCAGCAGCTCGTTGAGCGTCTCGTGCGTGCCCAGTGGCTCACCGTACCTGGCGACCGTGTCGGTGGCCGGCATCACCTCGGGGTCGAGGCCCTTGCGGCCGCGGTCGAGGGCGTGCAGCACCTGCGGCCGGAATGCCCACCACTCGGCCAGGATGACGTGTGCGAGATTGTCGCGGAGGGACCGCTCCGCCGGCAGCGGAGTCTCCTCGAGCAGGAAGTCCGGCACGCCGACGAACAGGGACTGGAACTCCCGGTACGCCAGCCTGTGCTGAGCGAGCAGGCGGTGTGTGTCGGTCTGCTGGGGGCCGTGCAGGGTGCGCTCGCGCTCCGCCTCCACGGCGAAGTCACAGAGCTCCTGATAAACCTGGAGCACGACCTCCTTGAGGCAGTCGGAGTACCATTCCCAGCCGCCGGTCCCGGGCTTGCCGACCCAGTCGCGGAGCAGCACCGAGTCGGGCAGCTTGGCAACCACCTGCGCAAACCGCTCGACTGCGCGAGGGAGCGGGCCGAGGGTCGTCAGGGGGCCGGCGTCGAAGGAGTCCTCGATCACTCCACCCGACTTCGCCACGGCCAGCCAGCGCTCGGCCTCGGCAACCGCCGTTGCGTCGTACGGGTAGCGTTCCTTGGTGGCACCGAACAGCCGCATCGCTTCGCCGTACTTTCCGCTGCGCAGCGCCGCCTTTCCCCGGGCTACCAGCAGCTGAGCCCGGAAGAGTTCCGGCGTCAGCCTGCCCGGCGTGTCGTGGAACACCGTCTGGTAGCCGACGGACAGCCGGGTCCGCCGCGGGGCACCGTTGAACTCGTGGTAGCGCGTCTCGTCCGCTGCGAGGAGCTGGATCGTCGGCGACCAGATGAAGATGTGCTTGTCGATGATGGCGGTGCTCGCCCGGTCGGGATTCTCGGTGGACACCCGGACCGGCAGCGTGTGTTCGAGGATCTCCTGCGCCACCAACGGATCCGAATAGATTGTCCCGTCGTGGTTGCGACATCCCGAACACGTATCGGAGTGTAGGTCGAGCAGCACCGGCTTGCCTTCGTCGGCCGACCTGGACAACACCTGCGCGAAATCGTGTGGGCCGTACCACTGCAATGTCTGGGTCACAGCAATCCCCTGTCGTGGTGTTCGAAACAGTCTCTCGGCGCCCGTCCGGCGGTCGACGCGATCGAATGTTCCGACGTCGGGATTGCCGGGACGTCTGCCAAGTATTGTCCGCGGGCGCGGCCGCGCCATCTCCTGTCGTGCTGTTTACCGGTCCGGCACCCTATCCGCCTGCGGGCGCCCGATGCGACCGGTCGGTGGGTGTCTGCTCTGCGGCGGGCGGCGCCACCCGAGGCAGCCCGTTCCGCGTCCGCCGGGCGATGCCTGGGTAGGGTGGGCGGTGCGCACCATCGCCGGGGCGTCGAGCCCTCGAGGACGCCGGGGGCAGGTCCGGCGGCCAGGGGAGTGCGCCAGCTCCGGCGAGGTGACACGCATGCCCCAGGACGTAGGCGCCGACCTGTCCATCGGCGAACGGGTCCGCATGCACCGGCGCCGCCGCGGACTGACCCAGGAGGAAGCCGCGGGGCTGGCCGGTGTGAGCGTGTCGCTGTGGCGCAAGTGGGAGTCTGGTGCCCGTGCGGTCGGCCGGTTCTCTCAGCTCCTCCAGATTGCCCGGGCGCTACGGGTCAACGACCTGCGCGACATCACGGGTCAGCCGCTGTCGGCCGGACCGAACGGTCAGCCACGACATGAGGCGGTCGAGATGCTCCGCCCGGTTCTCGTTCGCCACCCGAGCCTCCTGCCCGCCAGCGACCCGCCCGCGCTCGATGAGCTGGAGCGCCGCACGGAGCGAGCCTGGGACGCCGCACAGGCGTCGTCACCGTGGCGGTATGCGCACACCGGTGCCGTGTTGCCCGACCTCGTCAGCGACGCCGAGCGTGCCGTCCGCGGCTACGACGGGGACGAATTGCGCAGGGCCGTCGCTGTGGCCGGCAGCGTGTACCTCCTCGCCCGTGCATGGCTGAAGTGGGTTGGCGAGCACGACCTGGCGCTGTTGTGCGCCGAGCGTTCGCTCAGCATCGCTGAGCGCAGCAACGACCTGGCCATGCGCGGCGCTGCCGCGTGGAACATGGCTCAGGCACTTTCGACCCGCGGCGAGACAGCAGAGGTCCGGGCGGTCACCGACGATGCGCTGCGCCTGCTAGCCGACGACGTGCGATCGGAGCACGCGCCGCCAGAGTTGCTGTCCGCGTGGGGTGCGCTACATCTGATCGGCATGGTGGGTGCGGCCCGCGACGATGACCAGGCGGACGGCCGCCGGTTGCTGGCCGGTGCCGGCCGGGCCGCCGCCCGCCTAGGTGGGGACCGGAACGACTTCCGGATGGCGTTCGGGCCGACGAACGTGGCCATTCATCGAGTGGCCTACTCGGTCGAGCTAGGCCACTCCCGGACCGCGGTGCGAGGCGCCGCAGGGCTGGACATCGGGCGGGCCTCGTCCGTGGAACGTCGCGTGTCTCACCGGCTCGACGTTGCACAGTCGCGGACCCGCCTTCGTGAGGATGTGCCCGCGCTGCGAATCCTGATCGAGGCCGAGAGCGAGTCGCCGGAACAGGTCTACTACTCAGTGACGGCTCGGGCGATGCTGCGGGAGATGCTGCGACGGGAGACCCCGAGCACGCGTCCGCTGCTCCGTCCGCTGGCCGAGCGGGTTGGGGTGCTCACCTGACCGAGTAGCGACACGCCGTGTGTCACTCCCCACGGCAACCCGACCTACGGTCAGTCGCATGACGTCACCGGCCGGTTGCGAGCAGGAACCGCGAGGATTCGCCGATCGCAGCGGTTCAGCTCAGCCGGTCGGTGGCGTCACCGCCCCTGTGAGTCATGCACTGGGTCTGTCTCGCGGGGAAGATCACGGGGGGACGGTGGCCGGCCGCGCCGGATCCGCGGCCGGCGATCGCCTTCCGCACGTCATCGTGGCACCGGAAGTCGCTGAGCGGATCGTGGCGCGTCGGGCGGCGGGCGAGCCGTTGCCGGTACTCACCCGTGGGCTGCGGATGACCCCCGGTGAGGTCCGGGCAGTGCTGGCGGGCCGCCGATGAGCGACATGCCAGGGCTCGACGAACGCACCCGGCGCCTCATCGTCCGCTACGCCGGACCGGACGGACGTGGGTGGCGCATGGACATGGAATACCGGTTAGGCGCATGGCACGCCCAGGGTGGACGGTCTCAGCCGAGCTGGTCGAGCAGGGCGTGGTACTCCGCCCAGAGCTGTTTGGGTAGGTGGTCGCCGAAGCTGGCAAGGTGGGCGCGGATGGACCGGGCTTCGTGCTTCCAGGCCGCCGTGTCGACGGACAGCAGCAGGTCCAGGTCGGCGTCGTCGATGTCGAGGCCGTCGGTGTCGAGGGCCCGCCCGGTGGGCACCTGGCCGATCGGGGTCAGCGTGGCCTCGGCGCCCCCGTCGAGGCGTTCCACGATCCATTTCAGGACGCGGCTGTTCTCGCCGTGGCCGGGCCACAGCCGGTTGCCGTCGGCATTCCTGCGGTACCAGTTGACGTAGTAGACGCGGGGGAGCTTGGTGGGATCGGCGGCGGCGCCGAGGTCGAGCCAGTGGCCGAAGTAGTCGCCCATGTTGTAGCCGCAGAACGGCAGCATGGCGAACGGGTCGTAGCGCAGTTCGCCGGTGCGGGCGGCCGCGGCGTGGACCGGCCGGTCGGCCCTGCCTCCGGCCGGCGCGGTCGTCTCGGAGCAGACGCAGGCACCGAGAAACACGCCGTGCTGCCAGTTCAGGGACTCGGTGACCAGGGGAACGGCGGTGGCGCGGCGGCCGCCGAACAGGATCGCGGAGATCGGTACGCCGGCGGGGTCCTCCCATTCCGGGGCGATGACCGGGCACTGCGCGGCGGGGGTGGTGAACCGGGAGTTGGGGTGCGCTGCCGGTTCACCGGACTCCGGTGTCCAGTCGCGGCCCCTCCAGTCGGTCAGGTGTGCCGGCGGCTGCTCGGTCAGGCCCTCCCACCACACGTCGCCGTCGTCGGTGCGGGCGACGTTGGTGAAGATGCTGTTGCCCCACAGCGTTCTGATCGCGTTGGGGTTGGTGGTCTCGCCGGTGCCCGGGGCGAGGCCGAAGAAGCCGGCCTCCGGGTTGATCGCGTACAGCCGCCCGTCCGCGCCGAACCGCATCCAGGCGATGTCGTCGCCGATGGTCTCGACCCTCCAGCCGGGGATGGTCGGCTCCAGCATGGCGAGGTCGGTCTTGTCCGACGCGGACGGGAAGGCGGCGGCGAGGTACCGGGGCTCGCCGTGCGGCGGGGTGAGCTTGAGGATGAGCATGTGCTCGGCCAGCCAGCCCTCGTCGCGGGCCATCACCGAAGCGATCCGCAGCGCATAGCACTTCTTGCCCAGCAGCGCGTTGCCGCCGTACCCGGATCCGAAGGACCAGATCTCCCGGGTCTCGGGGAAGTGTGAGATGTACCTGCCGGGGTTGCACGGCCATGCCACGTCGACCTCGCCGGGCTGCAGCGGGCGGCCGACGGAGTGCACGCACCTGACGAACGAGCCCCGCTCCTCGATCAGCCGCAACGCCGGGGCACCCATCCGGGTCATGATCCGCATCGACACGGCGACGTAGGCGGAGTCGGTGATCTCCACGCCGAGCCGGGAGACCGCCCCGCCCAGCGGCCCCATGCAGAACGGCACCACGTACATCGTGCGACCGCGCATGCAGCCGGCGAAGATCTGGGAGAAGACGCCCCGCATCCCGGACGGGTGGATCCAGTTGTTGGTCGGCCCGGCGTCCCTCTTGCGTTCGGAGCAGATGAACGTGCGCTCCTCCACCCGGGCGACATCCGACGGGTGGGACGCGGCGTGGAAGCTGTTCGGCCGCTTGTCCGGGTTCAGCCGGGTCAGGGTGCCCCGCTCGACCAGCAGGTCGGTGAGCTGCTCCCACTCGGCGGCCGACCCGTCGCACCACCGCACCCGGTCGGGCTCGGTCAGCTCCGCGATCTGGCTCACCCAGTCGACCATGTCCCGGTGGCTGGTCGGGGCGGCATCAACGCCAGGGGCCGGTCCGGACATGTGCTGCTCCTCATGATCACACCTGAGAGAGGTTGAAGAAGTGTGCAAGTTGCCACATTATCTGTTCTCCATGTCCGCGGGTTCCTGGGTGGCCGGCGCCAGGGCGGGTGGGACGCGCCAGCCGGGCGCGACCCGCCCCGGCGCGGCGTCGATCCGGGCCTGCGGGATCCTCGGCCTGCGGGATCGCCCGCCTGCGGGATCGGAGGTGACCGGCAGGGACAGTCATCAGCGCCTTGGGGTGGCGTCGCACGGGCAGAGGATTGAAGAGTTCTTCAATTCTGTAGATTGGGTGGTTGTGGTGGCTGGTGTGCGCGCTGCCGTGGGGAGGGTTCACCGTGCCGGTTCCGCTGTACCAGGCGAAGGCGGAGTTCTTCCGGATGCTGGGGCATCCGGTACGCATCCGGATTCTGGAGCTGCTGGCCGACGGGCCGCGGCCGGTGCGCGACCTGCTGGCCGCCATCGAGATCGAGCCGTCCAACCTGTCCCAGCAACTGGGTGTGTTGCGCCGATCGGGGATCGTCACCGCGACCCGGGACGGCAACACGGTGGTCTACGCGATGGCCGGAGGGGACGTGGCGGAGTTGATGCGCGCCGCCCGACGGATCCTGACCGAGCTGCTGGCCGGGCAGAACGAGTTGCTGGCCGAGCTGCGGGAAGCGGAGCGGACCACGTGAGCGAGCTCGCGAGCGGACTACGTGACCGAGCTTGCGAGCGGACCACGTCAGCGAGCTTGCGAGCGGACCGATGAGGCCGCGCGAGCCTGCGAGCGGACCGATGAGGCCGCGCGAGCTTGCAAGCGGACCGATGATCACAGCAGCCGCGCGAACGAGATCCGCCGGGCGCCGGCGAGGTGGGTCGTGACCGGCCGGGCATGCCGGGAGCGGTCGTGGTGAGCTTGTGGCGGAAGATCCGGGCGACCGGCAGGGTGGCCGAGCCGGCCCCACCGCGCCCAGGCGGGCCCCGGCCGCGGCGGGCCGCCGCGCTGGGCGGGTCGGTGCAGATCCGGCATGTGGACGCGGGCTCGTGCAACGGCTGCGAGGTGGAGATCGCCTCGGCGTTCGGACCGACCTACGACGCGGAGCGGTACGGGGCGCGGCTGGTGGCCTCGCCGCGGCACGCTGACGCGCTGCTGGTGACCGGGCCGGTGACCCGCAACATGGAGGTGGCGCTGCGCCGCACCCATGAGGCGGTGCCCGAGCCGCGGCTGGTGGTCGCCTGCGGCGACTGCGCCCGCAACTGCGGGGTGTTCGCCGGCGGGTACGGGGTGGTCGGTGCGGTGTCCGATGTGGTGCCGGTGGATGTGGAGGTGCCGGGCTGCCCGCCCGCGCCGGAGGCGATCGTGGCGGCGCTGCGTGGGCTGACCGGCCGATGAACCTTGCCGGGTCGGCGTTCACCTCGGCGCTGGGGTTGACCGCGTTGGCGGCGGCCGCGGGCCTGGCGGCTCCCCGCGGCCTGCGCGCGCTGCTGGTGGGGGCCGGGACCGTGGCTGGCGGCGTGGCCGGCGTGGTGGCCGGGTTGTCCGCG
>Ga0137369_10005840_pt1 | contig 12460 bp, 18 predicted proteins | sample SagtaG_12_FD_104918 | JGI IMG/M metagenome (GOLD analysis project Ga0137369, IMG submission 104918) | Vadose zone soil microbial communities from Sagehorn Ranch, Mendocino, California, USA - Sage1_L_113_16 metaG | ecosystem: Environmental > Terrestrial > Soil > Vadose zone | place: USA... | reverse complement strand
TTCCTGAGGCAGCACGACGGGTTCGTGTTCGACCCCCGCTCGCTGGAGCACGGGAGGGTTGTGCTCTTCGACCGGGCAAAAGGTCTACCGCCTCCGGCCGACGACGACATCCCGTTCTGAGGACTATAGCGCCAAGCGCACGATCAGGCAGGCTTCGCAGAATCGGTCGAACGCTTGAACTTGAGCTGTGGCCGCCTTGGCTTTCAGGCCCCGCAGGATCTCGTACCTCGTGATGATCGAGAGGGCGAACGCCTTGTGCTCAGCGAGGTACTCACGCGAACACGCTGTGACCGCCGGCGTCCCCCGCAGGACTGCGGAGAGGGTGTCCGTGTCCAGGGGGCATCAATGCGTGTCATCGAACAACGGTCGATGACGCGCCATGTCTTCGATCTCGTCGATGTCCTGCGGCGACAGCCCCTCGTAGACTCGGCTTGCGAGCCTTAAGATATCGTCGGGTTTGGCCGGTGCGACTCGCTCGACGGTCAGGCGAACGCGCTCGCCGTCAGGCAGCTCGGGAGAACTCACCGGCCTGAAGACCCCGTCCTGGTACACGGCATCGACGCTCGACTTCACCAGGTAATTCTACTCTGGCGGATCACGTGGGGCCACCACGCACGCCAAGAATACGGTGTCTGGGCGTAAAATGGGTGCATGAGGACCCTGAAAGCAAAGCCCTTCAAGATTGACCCGAAGGAGCGTCAGAGCTTCACCTCCGTGGTGACCGCAGAGACGTTTCCGATCGCAGCCAAGGACGCCAAGACGATCGAACTCTTCGTCAAGGAGTTCACGGAGTCCCTTCCCTCGGTTCCGGGCACCGGTACCCTGAGGACCGCACCGAAAGGAAAGAGCCTCAGGATTTCTTACCTCCGTCGGAAGAGGGCCGGTCGCAGGTGATCGCTTGTCACGACAACTCTCGCATCGCCTCCCTTAGCTGCTGAACAAGCCGGACGTATTCATCAACTGTCCATTCGAAAAGCGGTACGAGCGTGTCTTTCTGGCACTCATCGCTGGACTCGTGGGCCTCAACCTCCGGCCTCGATCGGTTCTCGAGATAGATACGACGCACGACCGGGTTCGCCGGATCTGGAGCCTCCTGCAAAGCTGTCAATACTCGATCCACGACCTCTCAAGAGTCCAGCTCTCGAGAGCCGCGACGAACAAGGGCAAGTTCTCGGTGCCGCGCTTCAACATGCCGTTCGAGGCGGGGCTCGCCGTGGCGCTAGCGCAGACAACGAGACATCAGTGGAAGGTTTTCGAGAAAAGGCCTATCGCATCCAGGAATCCTGCTCTGACCTGAACGGCTACGAGGCGTTCATCCACGACCTCGATCCCGAGGTTGTTCTGCGGAAGCTCCTGACAGCCTTCATGGGGCAGCCGGGAGAGGAAGCCGTCCTCAAGGTCATCTACCTCGCCGTGGCGAAGTACCGCAAGCGGTATGTTGGAAAGGACGTCTTCGACGGCACCGAGTTCAACAAGCTCGTCAGGACTGCGCAGACGACGCGGAAGGCCCTCTCCAGTGGGTGATCCACAGACCTCAAGAGCGCCACATCGCCGAGCAGAGTGCTACGATACCGAAGTGAAGGGATCGGCCAAGAAGAGCGACCGTACGTCGAGGGTCCGAGCTCCTCAAGGCGCCATCCTCTCGAAGATGCGCGACCTTCCGCCCGAGAAAGTCGCCGAGGTCGAGGATTTCGTGGACTTCCTGCACCAGCGCCAGGAGGATCCTCGGCTGACACACGCCGCGAGCAAGATGGCCGAAAAGGCGCTCGCGAAGGTTTGGAGCAATTCGGCGGATGCCGCCTACGACCGGCTCTAGGTTCGGCGCCATTCGTCCTCGTTCCCTTCCCGTTCACGGATCAGTCAGCGATCAAGAAGCAATGATGCGCATGCGATGGCTGGCCGGCTCATCACAGCCATCTCAAGAGAAGTCCAGAAAGTCCGCGACGGGATGACGGCCGGCGTCGTCCTCGACCCGCTCTTCGTCCTTTGCCTCGACAAAGCCCAGCCGCGCCTCGTCTCGGGCCTACCCGATGGCCCGGTAACCACGAAGCCGGCGCTCGAACATCCGAAAGCAGCATCGGCACTTCGCGGTCCACGTAGTCGAAGGTGCGCACCTCTGTCTTCCCTGGGTGCAGGCGATGAAGCCGGCCCGTGTACTGGACCAGCGTGCCCTTCCACGAGATGGGTAGAGCCAGGAGGAGCGTGTCCAGGCGAGGATCGTCGAACCCCTCACCGATGTACCGGCCGCTCGCCAGGACGAGCCGTTCCTCGCCGGATGGGATCGCTGAGGCGCCGCTTCATCGTTGTATTTTATTTTTGACAAATTGCCTGTCAAGCAATTAAGCCGAGGCAGTATGCAGTCCGGAGTTACCACAGCCAAATCACCGCTCTTCAGGCGCGGCAGTAGCAGGTCGGGGGCCGCACGAGCCCTGTCGGCCTGCGCGGCAAGGGCATTGATCTGCTGAAACAGGGGGCCCGCAGAAATCGTCGAATGCCGTGAGTAGCTTCTTCTGGGGAATCAGAATCTCGTTGTGTGGACAGTCTTTCGGTCAAGCGTGGGAACTGAGACCCCGTTGTACTGCTGAGGCGCCACCATGACGGAGCTTTCTCACTCAGCGCGCACAGCTCGGGCCCATTGAGTCAGCTCCACGCCGCCCGCAGAGCAGACCCGTGTCCGGGATTCGAGCCGTTCCGTCGATCGCCAGTTGTAGACCACCTCGTGGAGATAACGATACTCGGCGCCATCGCACTCTCGGCCTCTGGCCACGAACTGTATCGTCTGGCCGTGTGTGGAGATGTAGTTTGGTGGCAAGATCTCGGTGCGCTGGAAATCGTGCCGCGCGATTTCCTTCCTGCGCCCTCCGACGGACTCGAGGGCGTACTCGATCACTTCGTCACCCGAGCGTTCGAAAGCGCGCAGCGACTGGTCGTGAAGCCGCCATGTGCCCTCGAACTCCCTTGCCGGAATAAGCTTAACCACCTGGCCGCTCGAGACCCATCCCGCTTCGTTGTAGCCCGGCCGATAGAACGAGATAAGGCCGCCGGGCAGCAAGGCCAAGCGGTGTGAAGCCGAGCGGGGCCCACTCCTCGCCTGGCCGCCCCGGCGCGCTCCCAACGGCCCCAGCCCTCCGACGCGCTTCGGCGCGCAATCCGGAGGGTAGAAGCTTGAAATCACCAAACACCTCGGCGTGAGAGGGGACACTGCCCGTGAGAACACAAGTCGGCTCGGAAGTTGGTGGCCGCGCCAAAGCCGTGTACCGTGGAGCCGGAGTAGGGAGCGGAACGTCGACGATCGATTTAGGCTCCCTAACCGTAGACGCTGTGCCAGGCGCTTGTCGTATCATCGGGCTGAACAGCGCCGCGGCAACTCCCAGCACCACCCCGAGCCCCGCCGCCGTGGAGAAGAGGCGCCGAGAGACTGTGGGGTCAGTCCTTCCCCCAGCCACCCTCTCGAGCGCTAGCCGGACCTCGACTCCGGAACGGAGCCGCTTCCTGGGCTCGCGCTGGACCATCTTCCTGAGGACACGCGCGAGTTGGGGTGACACGTGGTTCGGCCGCTCAAACTCCAGGCGTCCGTCCAAATTCGCCAGCGAACCAGAGGCCGGCATTGGCTGGCCCGCAAATTGCTCGGGGGGCATGTAGCCGTAGGTGCCGACTATGGTCGAGCCCCGTTCCTGCTCGCCGAGTGCGTGGGCCACGACGCAGCCGAAGTCGATGAGGTACACGTCCCCGCTTTCATTCAGCAGCACGTTGCTGGGCTTGATGTCCCGGTGGACGACCGGCGGGGAGAAGCCATGCAGGTACTCTAGGATCTTCGCCAACTCGGTACCAATTCGCAGGATCTCCGTCTCGGTGAAAGGGCGCTCCGCGTCGATGAGCTGAGCCAGCGTTCTCCCTTGGATGTATTCCTGGACCGAGCAGATTTGCATCCCGTCTTCGTCTTCGAACTTGAAAAAGTCGATGAAACGAGGGATTCGGGCATGGGTCAGGTGGGATAGAGTCTGAGCCTCGCGCTCGAAGAGCTCCAGTTCCTTCCACTCGGACAGGCTCCGGAACGAAAGTTGTTTGACGACACAGTCGCGCGCGGTTTCAAGATCCCGGGCAAAGTACGTGACTGCGAATCGTCCCTCGCCCGCCTTCGCTATTAGTTGGTAGCGATCCTTTAGGATCGGGGCCGTCATGTGAGGCCCCCCGTGTTCTTCGTCGACTTCAAGGGCCGGTGTGTCACAACACTCATCCTAAGCCCAGCGTCTGGAGAGACGGTAACCCTTGCGGGCACAGTCGAGCTTCCACTTGCCTCGCGTGCAGCCGATGCGCACGCAGCCGCCAACAACCACCAATTGACCTAGCCACGGTCGGACGGCCGTGAGAAGGCGCCCGAAGGCCTCGAAGTCCTCCACTCAGCGCCCTCCCTCGATGACGCGATGCAGGACGCGCCTCCTGATCACGTCCGCCTGTTCACGCCCGCGCGACGGGTGCGCTGCCACGTCGACCCATACCTGCAGCACGTCGCATGCGGCCATGCCGTCTGGCCGAACTACGGCACGAAACACGGACTGTGGCGCCGGCGCCTGGCGGAGGATGAGGTCCGGAGACTCGCCCGCGCTGCAAGCCCGCAGGTCCTTCCAGGCTGCCAGATTCGCCGGCTGGATGCGCTGGACGTAGACGTATGGAGGCACGCCGTGAACGAACCCAAGCTTGAGCACCTCTGCCGCAGCGAAGAGCGCAAGGCAGGCCCGGCCGCTGCCCAGCATCTTACGGAGCTGGGCTTGCCGATCGCCCGGGAGGACGAAGCGCATCGGCACCTCCCTGACTGAGCGAGCCGAAAGGGCCTGCCAACGGCTGAGTAGGTCCTCGCGTCGCACGAGGCTCAAGTAAGACGCGGACTCGTGCAGGTAGCCTTCGCGCTGGAGTTGCTGAACGAATCGGAATGCACTCATTACAGATACTTGGGCGGCCCGGGCCAACTGGGAGGCGTTGCGGTACTGCCCTCGCGGTGCGGAGAGCAGCGCGTCCGGCAGCTCGGGGGCCAATAGCACCTTCAACATCCACTGGTTGAGATCGGAGAAGAGCTGGCCGGAGTCCTGCACGGACTGCCGCACGGACGCCGGAAGATCCCTGCCCTGCGCATTCATCTCCTCGAGGTGAGGGCCTCGAAAGAGCGCGAAACCCTCGAAATCGATTACACCGGCGGCCGCGTCCGGAGCGTAGCGCTCAGCGAATGCCATCACCTGCTCAGCGGCGCGCGAGGAAACCCTGGGCGCCGCGACCACAGCGAGGGGTGCGGCCTTCTGATCAGCGGCACGCGCTGCCTGCAGCACCGCCTGTGCAAAAAGAGGCACGAGCCGGTCGCTCCGACCTTCGGGGGCTGACTTGATCTCGACGGCGTATTCGATTCCATCTCGTCGGGCGACGAGGTCGGGACCGCGGTCGGCGCTCGGATGGAGCCGTACATGCCAGCCGGCCTTTTCGAAGAGGGCGGCCAGGCGAGACTCGGCGGACCTTCCCCGCTGGGAGGCGTCGGACTTGCCGGGGGTTCCGTGGTTCTCCATCAGTCATACCGTGGCGGCCGTGGTAATTACCTTGGCCAAGTGAATTACCATGGCCATGGTAGCACGGAGGCCAACCTCAAGGCCGCGCGCCCTACCGCCGAGGGGGGGTGCCGCGGTCGCGATTGGTGAAGAAGAGGCGTCAAGCCGCCCGCTCGTAGACGACAGCCTCTTCAACCACCTCCGGCGTGAGGTTGTAATCGCGCGCGACATCCTCCACGTTCTCCCCCGCATCGATTCGATCGACGATGCTCCGAGTGGAGATGAACGCATTGCTCACCACGGGGCGCCCGAAGGAGATCTGCGGGTCGATCACGATGGACTTGGCGTCGGCACTCCCCGAGACGAGGAAGGGGTAGAGGCGCACGGGGAAGCGGAGCTTGCCCCATTCCACTCTCTTCAGATGGGCCTCGAAGACCTTCCGCATGGCGAGCTGACCGGACGCCGAGAGGTTCATGAGCTCGCCGTATCTGTCGAGGAATAGCTCCCCGCCGGCCGTGTAGAGTTCCTCCCGCAGGAGCAGTTGGTCGATCTTCAACTCGCGTTGGGCATACGCAAGCGCCTGGCGGACGGCGCCCAATGAAACACCATGCTCGGCACGAAGTGACCGCAGCACGTGAGCCTGGATGAGGTTCGAGAAGGACAGCGTCGGCGGGTCCCTCTTCGCCAGCTTCAAGACCGGCGCGAACTGACTGAGCCCTCGTGCGGTCGCATAGGGAGGCCCGAGAACCCAGGACCGCAACGTGGCGGGCAACAGCCTCAGATAGCGGCTGGCCTCCGTGATCGAGTAAGCGGGCTCGTTGCGTGCATCCACCTTCGTCAGCAGTTCCTCCAGCCTGTATTGTTCCTCAGGTTCGCCCGGCTCCTTGACCCGAGAAGGCGTCAACCTCTGCTCCGCCTCCCCCGCGCCACAAGATTTGACTTGACCTTAGAGGTAGGTCCAAGGTTTATCTTGGGCATGGGACGCATGAGAAACGGGCTCAGGATCGGCGAGCTGGCGAGCCGGTGCGGCGTGTCGCAGCACACGATCCGGTTCTACGAGAAGGAGGGGCTCTTGCCCACGCCGCGTCGGACGCCCTCACGGTACCGGGTGTACGGCGATGGAGACGCGAGCCGGCTCCTCTTCATCCGACAGGCTCAGGCCCTTGGTCTGACGCTGGAGGACATACGCGAGCTGGCGCGGCACGACCAGCTTCGGACCCCGGGCCAGTGCCGGCGCGTGGCGGGCCTGCTCCGGGAGCGGATCGAGGCCATCGATCAGAAGCTCGCCGAGCTCAAGACCTTTCGCCGCCAGCTCGCGGAGAGCCTCGAGCGCTGCGAGAAGGCCGACAGCGACGCCTGCCCCGTGGTGCTCGACCTCGCCGTGTCGGTAGCCGGCCGACGACGGGAGTCGTAGCGATGAGATTGCATTCAACCGGGTGAACGCATGGAAGAGAATGTCTCACCCATCCTGCACGTCAAGGACGCCGCCCGTGCCGTTGAATGGTACATGCGGCTGGGGTTCATCAAGGAGTCCGAGCATCGGTTCGAGCCTGGTCTTCCTGCTTTCGTCACGATCATGCGCGGCCCGGTGCGGATCTTCCTGTCCGAGCACAAGGGTGACGCCCGCCCCGACACCCTCATCTACCTCAGCCTTCGCAATCTGGATGAGGTCGCAGCCGAGTTCGGCGTCCCGGTCGAAGAGGCGCCCTGGGGCCGAGAGATCGAGCTTCGCGACCCCGATTCGAACCGAATCCGGATTGGCTCCCTAGCCTAGCGGGGTGCTGAACGAGGCCGGTTATGAGCGCGAGGGCTTTGACGACGGCCGGGTCGGTCGTGAGCGGGATCCTGGCCTCGGCGTGTTGCATCGGGCCGTTGGTCCTCGGCTTAATGGGCATCTCCGGCGCGGCGTTCGCTCATCGATTCGAGCCCTTCAGGCCGTACCTGCTGGTCGTGACCTACGCCCTGCTGGGACGCGCCTTCTACCTCACGTACCGGCCCCAGGCCGCGTGCGGCCCCGGCGAGGCATGCGAGATGCCACGCGCCAATCGCTTCGGGAGACTCATGCTCTGGATCGCGGCAATCGTGGTGGTCCTCGCCACCGCGTTTCCTTGGTACGCCCAGTACCTCCCCTTGTAAGGAGAAGCTGACATGCGACGGATGCTCTTGTCCTACGTCGCCGGGCTCGCGTTCCTGTTCTCGTCCAGTGCGGGCGCGGCCGACGCGACGTCGAAGGCCACGCTCACGATCAAGGGGATGACCTGCGGGGGCTGCGTCGCCGCAGTCAAGCTCCAGCTCAGGAAGACGGACGGGGTCACCGCCTACGACGTCAGCCTGGAGAAGGGGGAAGCCGAGGTCACCTACGACCCCCTCAAGACCGAGCCGAAGAGGATCGCCGAATCCGTGTCGACGACCGGTTATGCCGCTTCGATCAAAGGGGCGGAGGAATCCCCGAAGGGCTCGTCGCCCGAGACGGCGCCGGAGCCGACGGCCAAGAGCGGGCGGCTCGAACCATGGGAGCCAGTGGATGCCGCTTTCAAGGGCTGCAGCGAAGGCGTGTGTGGCATGCGGGGCCGCAACGCCCAGGCCGTTGCGCAGCCAGGTGCGCTGGTCGGCCAATACGTCTACTGCCCCGTGAGCGGCGCCGTCTTTCAGGTAAAAGACACCAGCCAGCGGGTCAACGTCAAAGGAAACACGCTCTACCTCTGCTGCGAGGGCTGCGCTCGCCTTCGCCCAGCACCGCGACCGCGTACTGGCGATGAGGGGCCTGTCGCTCTGAAGAGACCGCAGTGCGAGGACTCTTCGCGATGCTCCTGGGTTTGGGCCTGGTGGCCGGCGGTCGGGCTGGCAGCGGGGAAGACGCCGGCAGATCGAGGGAGAGGATGCACATGGAGCCCCTCTTTGACATGACCCTGCAGTACCGTCCAGAGATGGCCCCCGTCGCTTCCTCCCAAGGCGGGGAGGGCACCCTCCTCGGCAGCGGTGACGGACGCGTTGAAGGCCCCCGTCTTCGAGGAGCTGTACGCTGGTCGATCTTCGAGGTAACGGGCGCGGAGCGCTGCAAAGTGAACCTCGTCGGCAGCATCCAGACCGAGGACGGTCGAAGCATCGAGTTCGACGCAGTGGGGTTTGGGATCGTCGGAGATCCCCGCTTGCCGAACCGATGGCACATGAACGCGGCGGTGCGGTTCAGCACCGAACCACAGGGTCCTTATGCTTGGCTTAATCCTCTTCTCGCCGTCTGGGACGGCCGCTTTGACATGCAGACGGGACAGCACGCCTACCGCGCTTATGCGGCGACCTCCGGAGAGCACTGACATGGAAAGCTGCTGCACAGTCAAGCCCGCCACTGCGGCCTCGCCGACGCACTGCCCGGACTGCGGCAAGCCCGGACGGCTCGTCGAGAGGATCACGGTGAAGGCGATGTTGCGCCCTGAAGCGCTCATGCGGCTCTCGGCTCCCGAGCACCGCTTCTGCGCGACTCCGGAGTGTCCCGTGGTGTACTTCGGGATCGAAGAGGCCTTCGAGCGCGAGGAGATCGTTGTGCCGGTCTTCCAGAAGGAGCCCGCGGGCGACCGTCCCGTGTGTTACTGCTTCGGGATCGGCGAGGGTGACTTGCGGCTGGAGTTGGTAGAGACGGGCCGGTCCACGGCCTCGGACCGCGTCACCGCGCTCGTGAACGCCGACCGGTGCGCCTGTGAGGTCAAGAATCCACAGGGGAGCTGCTGCCTGGGAAACCTGGCCGCGGTTTCAAAGGCGTTGAAGGTAGCGCCCGGCGCCGGTGAAGAGGCAGCGCCACACCATGCGTGATGGCGCCGATGACGCGGGGCACGATCTGCGTTGCGTCCCTTCCGGCTGAGCGGCCGGCCCCCCGTTAGTTCGGCGCCGCGAGCGGATCGACCTGGAGGATCTGGCGGGCGAACACGGCAGGGTCGGCGGTGGGCAGCTTGCAGACACCCCTCGCGCAGACGTACGCCGTCGATCGGCCGCGCAGCGCCGTCTTGCCTGCCACCAGAGGGACCAGCGCGGCCTGCTCCGAGATCTCCTCCTGCGTCCCCCAGGCCAGGACCCGATTCGGCACGAACGCGCCGCGCAGCGGCGCCAGCAGCGACTCCGCCTCTTCGCGGACGGCGGGGGCGACGATCACGACCTCCTTCGGAGTGTCGAGCTGGAAGTCGACGGCCAGGAGCATCTGCGACAGTGCCGCCGACGCCCGTGAGAGCAGCGGTGCGAAGGACCGGAGAGTGGCCTCCGCCCGCTGTCGGTAGCGGTCGTCCGTCGTCAGCTCGTGCAGCCGAAGGAGGTTCAGGGCCTGGACGGAGTTGCCCGAAGGCTCGGCCCCGTCATGGGCCGGCTTCTCCCGGGCCAGCAGCGCTTCGTGGTCGTCGCTGGTCATGAAGTAGCCCCCGGCCTTGTCCTCGTAATGCTTCTCGATCTCGCGGTCGAGGGCGATGGCCTCGCGCAGCCACCGCGGCCGGCCCGTCGCCTCGTAGAGGTCGAGCAGCCCGGCGACGAGGAAGGCGTAGTCGTCGAGGTACGCGTCGTGCCGGGCCTGGCCGTCCTTGAAGCTGCGCCGCAGCCGGCCCTCCACGCGCATCCGTGAGAGGACGAAGTCGGCCGCCCGTTCGGCCCACCGGGCGTAGTCGGGCTCCTTCAGGACGAATGCGGCGCAGGCCAGGGCGGAGACCATGAGACCGTTCCAGGCCACAAGCACCTTCTCGTCGCGGTAGGGTGGATGGCGGAGGGCGCGGGCCGCCTGCAGCTTCTTCTTCGCCACTTCGAGCGCCGCCCGGGCCTGGTCGACTCCGAGCCTGCTCTCGGCGCCGACCTCTGCCAGCGGCCGCGCGACGTGCAGAATGGTGCGGCCCTCGAAGTTCCCCGCGGCGGTCACGCCGTAGTACGCGGTCACGAGGTGGGCCCGCTCGGTCCCGACGGTGGCCTCGATCTCGGCCGGCGTCCAGGTGTAGAAGAAGCCCTCCTCGCGCCGGCCGCTGTAGGCGGGGCTGTCGGCGTCGGTGGCCGAGTAGAAGGCGCCGTCGGGCGAGGTCATGTCCCGCTCCACGTAGCGCAGGGTCTCCCGGACCACGCGCGCGAAGTGGGCCTCCCCGGTGGCCTGGAACGCCTCCAGGTAAGCGATCGAGAGCAGCGCGTTGTCGTAGAGCATCTTCTCGAAGTGCGGGACCAGCCACTGAGCATCCGTCGAGTAGCGGTGGAAGCCGCCGCCCACCTGGTCGTAGATCCCTCCCGCCGCCATCCTCTCGAGCGTGAGAGTGGCCACCTGTAGGGCCCGGGCATCTCCTGTCCGCCGGTGATAGCGGAGCAGGAAGCGCACCGGGATGTCTGCCGGAAACTTGGGGGCGCGGCTCAGCCCGCCCTCCCTGGCGTCGATGCCTCTCTTCTAGTGGGCGGCGGCCTCACGCAGGACCGAGGCGGCGGGAAGGTCACGCTCCGACGGAGCCGGAGCGAGATTCTCCCGGATGGCCTGGGCGATCTCGGAGGCGGCCCGGGCCACACGCTCCGGCTCGGCGTCGTAGCGCTGCTTGAGATTCCGCAGGAGGGTGAGGAAGCCGACCCGCATGCCGCGGTCGCCGTCACGGGCCGGGAAGTAGGTCCCGCCGAAGAACGGCCTCCGCTCCGGCGTCAGCCAGACCGTCATCGGCCACCCACCGCTCCCCGTCAACATCTGGACCGCGCTCATGTAGACGGCGTCGACGTCGGGCCGCTCCTCGCGGTCCACCTTGACCGCCACGTAGCTCTCGTTCAAGACCCGAGCGATCTCCTCGTCCTCGAAGGACTCCTCCTCCATCACGTGGCACCAGTGACAGGTGGAGTAGCCCACCGAGAGCAGGACGGGACGCCCGAGCTTCCGGGCCGTGGCGAAGGCCTCGTCGCCCCAGGGGTACCAGTTGACCGGGTTGTGGGCGTGCTGGAGCAGGTACGGGCTCGACTCCAGGAAGAGGCGGTTCGTGTAGCGGGGCGACCCGTCGCGCCGGAGATGGCGCGTGCGTGGCGCGTAGCCGGGATGGCGGCCCGCCCAGGCCGCTTCCAGCCTCTTTACGAAGGCGTCATCGAAGTCGGTCGCGCCCGGAAGAGGACCGCCGAAGCTCCAGCCCCTGTCGGGAACCGGGGCCGAGGTCACGGGCTCGGCGCCGCCACCCGCGTGCGCCGGGGCCTCGTGGTGGCAGCCGGTTCCCATAGCCAGGATCGTGGTAACGAGCAGCCGGGCGCGCCCGCGGTGGAGGCTCCTCGGAGTCGGCGGGGCACGGATTGGACTCACTCCTCGCTGATGTCCGCCGTTATCGCGATCGGGATGCACCCCCGCACGCTCGTCGCGGCCGGGCACTTCTGCTCGTGCGTGGCCACCGCCCGCTCGGCCGCGTCGCGTTTCCCGGCCGGGACGCGCAGCTCGTAACGGACGCGGATGGCCGTGATGCGCAGGACGCGGTCCAGGGCGCCGACGTCGCCTTCCACCTCGGCCTTCAACTGCTCTGACCCCGCGGGGATCTGGCGCGCCTCCAGCGCGCCGGCGAGAGTGCCGAGCAGTCAGCCGCCCACGGCGGCGATCATGTAGTCCAGGGTGGCCGGGACCTCCTCCTCGGGCTCGACGCCGTAGAAGCTCTTGATGGCGCCGTGGACGCCGAAGCGCACAGGCTGGGGGAAGGGGTGGATGTAGGCGTGGCGGAGCGGCCCCTTCACGCGCTCCAGCCGGATACGGCTCGTATAGACCTGATCGACCATGGCGGTCTCCCCTCTCACCTGAGACGCGGCGGCTCCTCAGCAGCAGCCAGGCCCGCAGCTCGCCGCCACCGACTCCGGCACCGCCACCCCCGGCTCCAGAAGCAGGAACGCCCCGCGATAAGGATCGTGGGAGAGCTTCGAGAGGGTGTCGGTGCACACCTCGATGGCCTGGGCGCGGGGAAAGAGGTGTCCCT
>Ga0137369_10005828_pt1 | contig 12477 bp, 10 predicted proteins | sample SagtaG_12_FD_104918 | JGI IMG/M metagenome (GOLD analysis project Ga0137369, IMG submission 104918) | Vadose zone soil microbial communities from Sagehorn Ranch, Mendocino, California, USA - Sage1_L_113_16 metaG | ecosystem: Environmental > Terrestrial > Soil > Vadose zone | place: USA... | reverse complement strand
CGACGCGCTGGGAGCGCCTGCGCGCCATGCGGTCACAGCCGAGCGAGGCGCTTTCCGGCGACTTCGGATAGGCGGCGGCCCCGCTTCAGGGTAGTATGCAGCCACGAAGGGGAGTAGCCCTCGAAGCCGACACGCTTCGCGAGAACGCCGTCAGGACGGTGGGTGCCATCACCCACCCGGCGCCTCACCCGGGTAGTCTGCCGGGCGGACGAGACCTTCGGACCGAGCAGTGTCCGCGCGTGGACACGCCGAGCCGAAGGAGGATCGTTTGCCAGAGGAGCCACCCACCCCCGCTCGCACCGCCCTCCGTGGCCGCTGGTCCCCGCTCGTCGTCGCGATCGCGATCAGCATCCCGGGGGCGCTGCTGGGGATGGGTGAGCTGCTGCATCTGGGAGTTCCCGAGCTGGTGCCCTGGTTCCAGGCGGTCCTCTACGGTCTCTCGGTGATCGGCGCGGCGTTCGCGCTGGCCTGGGCGGCCGAGGCGGCGCAGCTGGACGTCTCGGCAAGCCTGGCGATCGGCCTGCTGGCCCTGATCGCCGTGCTTCCCGAGTACGCGGTGGGCTTCGTGTTCGCCTGGAAGGGCGGCAACGACGTGCAGCGCTACGGCGCCTCCTGCGTCGGGCCGGGTGGTGGCGAATCCAACTGCTCGCTGGTGCTGGCCAACATGACCGGTGCGAACCGGTTGCTGATCGGCGTCGGGTGGGCGCTGGTGGTGTTCATCGCCTGGCGGCGCATGAAGCGCTCGGAGCGCCACCACCGCGGGACGCTGGTGGCCACCAGCGGCGGCGAGACCCGCCGCTACGGCATCCGGCTGGCCCGCTCCAAGGCGGTCGAGTTCTCCTACCTGGCGCTGGCGGCGGTCTACTGCCTGACGCTGCCGCTGAAGCGCACCATCACGCTGGTCGACGCGGTCATCCTGGTGGCCATCTTCGTCGCCTACACCCTGCGGATCTCCAGGGCGCCGGCCTCGGAGCCGGATCTGATCGGCCCGTCAGCGGCCATCGGCGCGCTGTCGCGCAGGGCCCGCCGCCTCAGCGTCGTCGCGCTCTTCGTCTTTGCCGCGGCGGCGATCCTGCTGGTGGCCGAGCATTTCGCCGAGTCGCTGGTGGCCACGGGCGGCGAGCTCGGGGTGAGCGAGTTCTTCCTGGTCCAGTGGGTGGCGCCGATCGCATCGGAGGCGCCGGAGCTGCTGGTGGCGAGCTTGTACGCCTGGCAGCTCAAGACCAACGACGCGCTGACCACGCTGGTCTCCTCCAAGGTCAACCAGTGGACCCTGCTGGTCGGCACGCTGCCGCTGGTGTTCGCGATCAGCTCGGGCAGCCTCCACGGCCTGCCGATCGCGCCGGCGCAGCGCGAGGAGGTGCTGCTGACCGCGGCGCAGACGGTGTTCGCGCTGGCGATCCTCTCGGACCTCGGGATCTCGGTGCGCGAGGCGGCCGGGCTCTTCCTGCTGTTCGCCGCGCAGTTCCCCCTGCGGGCACTGCTGCCGGAATCGGCGCATGGCATCGAGCTGCTCGCCCTGTCGGGGATGTACCTCACCTTCGGGCTGGTCCTGATCGTCCGCCATCACCGCAAACTGGCGCTGCGGCTCCGCGACGGCTTCCGGACGCCCTACTCGGTGCTGGAGCCCGAGCTCAGCGAGGAGCACGTCGAGGCCGAGGCCCGAGCCGGGACGGCCTGACCGGGGCTCAGGCCGGGGCCGGGGGCCGCGATTCCTCGGCGGGCTCGGCGGCCTGGTCCGCGGAGGGGGCAGACCTGGTCGGCTCGCGGAACAGTGCCACGCTGGCGGTGAAGCCGTGGAGGAAGTTCTGGCCGCCGACCGGCCCCAGCTCGCCCTGGGCGAAGAACCCCGCCATGGGCGCGCCGCCGGTGGCGTTGGCCACCCTGCCGGCGTCGTGGTCGGGCTCCTTGAAGAAGCGGCGGCCGCGGCCGTTGCAGGAGAACAGCAGCGCTCCCTGGGCATCCCAGCCGGGCACCGGGGCCAGCAGCAGGTCAAGCTCCTCGGTGGCGGCGGACGCGTCCCTGACGTGGAACTGGAGGGTCTGGCCCACTTCCACCTGGTCGCCGATGGCCAGCGCGCCGCTCTCCTCCTCCACGCCGATCAGCGAGCGGATCAGGAAATCGCCCCGCCCGAAGCTCAGCTTGTGCTCGTCGATCACCCGGCCCATCTGGACGCCGCCGACCAGCAGGGCCTGGTCGGTCGGGCTGGCGGCGACGATCAGCTCCCGCAGCCGCTCCAGCGGTGGCCGGCCGCCCAGCTCCTGGACGAGGTTGCCCTCGCCACGGGTGACGGTGAAGGGCGAGCCGATCGGGCGGCAGCCCTGGCTCACCACGGTGCGGATGTCCACCGGGCCGCTGATGGCCATCCCAACCGCCCCGGCCGCCAGCGCGCCGGGGCCGAGCAGCAGCCGGTGCGCGCCGGGGCCGTTGGCGCCAGAGGCCATCCCGCCGATCAGCCGGATGCCGGGCTGATCCTCGTTGAGCCTGCGGACGAAGCTGTCGGCCGGGAAACTGAACGGGTCGGGCAGCAGCAGCACGTCGGACCGCTGCGCCGGGTCGAGGTCCGGCCAGCCGGTGACGCCGTAGCCGTCGACGAGCTCGATCAGGTCGAGCGCGAAGGGCGTGACCCGCACCCCGGGAAGGCGCGCCGCCCAGAGCGACAACGCTGGGCTGTCCTCCAGCTCGTGACGGCCGCCGATCACTCCCCCGGCGGTGCAGCCGATGATCGCGGCGGTGCCGGTGCGCTCGGAGAGGCCGAGCGAGATCCCCGCGGCGGCCTCGGCGTGCTCCATGGAGAAGAAGCAGACCACCAGGTCTGGCCGCTCGCCGACCTGCCCGAGCACCGCCGGCACGACCTCGTCGAGGGCCTGCTGGTGATCTGGTGCGGTGGAGGCTGCGGCGCCGAACCCGAACATGCTGGCTCCCAGGGCGTGATTGACGCTTCCAGGCGAGGCTACCCTCCCGTGCGGCCGCTACGCGCCCTCGCCCACCCATTCGAAGTGCCCAGTCCGCGGCCGCAGCCAGCGCCCGCCCCAGGTGAAGCCGTGGCGCGCCATCACGGCGACCAGCCGCTGGTCGGCCCGCCCACCGGCGTTGCCGCCCGCGGTGAGGTCCAGGCCGATCCCCCAGGTGAGGCTGGACAGCCCGCCGGTGGCGCCGGCGCCGGCCAGGCACCCGCCCGCCCGACGGAACGCCGCCGTGTCGACGAGGCCGGCCAGGTGCTGGCGCTGGAGGTCGGCCATGGCCGCGGACAGGTCGCCGAGGATCAGCCGGTGGCAGCGGACCTCGCCGAGCACCGGGATGGCCTGGCTGCCGAGATTGGCGTTCGCCCAGCTCGGGCCCGGGACCGGGTCGGTGAGGCGCTTGACGGCGAACTCCCCGAACCGGAGCTTGAGCTGCGCCATCGGGAGGGTGCCGTTGCCCGCCCGGAACCAGGGGCGTGCACTGGGGAGCTGGAAGGCGAGCCGCCTGCCGCCCAGCAGGCGCCCGACCGAGAGCCGTAAGGTGTCCAGCGCCCCGCGCGGGCGCACCAGCGCGTAGCCGGCGCGGGTGATGCCGAGCGGCTTGCCCCGCTCGGCGCTGATGGCGGCCTCGTAGCCGCCGAGGACGTGGTCGTCCACCACGCCCCTGACCCGCACCGTCTGCCCGCCGGCCAGCTCCAGCGGGTCGCCGACGCCCAGCTTGCGGAGGCTGGCGCCGGTGCGCGACAGCACCACGCCGTTCTCCAGCATGGTGTCGAGCCGGGTGCCCGACCGTCCGACCGCGGCGGCGTAGGCGCGCGGGTCCACCGCCATGGTCTCGACCGGGATCACCGGGTTCGCGGCATTCGGGCCGGCCACCGGCAGGAAGCCGGTTCGCACCGCTGAGATCTGCGCCACCCTGACGGAGTCGCGGATCCGGAGGACCTCGGCGTCGGAGAAGCCGCCCTCGGCCCAGACCAGCACCTCGCCCTTGAAGAGGGAGACGTCCTTGCTCGACCCGGCGACCTCGATCGCCCGCCGGGGTTCCGGGACGACCGAGCCGCTGCTGGAGACGAGGTAGTACGCCGAGAGCGCCATCGCGGCCATGAGGCTGAGCAACACGAGGATCGCACGTTGCCGAGTCGCCATACCCGACCCCCTTGGCGTCTTTACTGAGGGTAGCCGGGCAAGCACGAACCCAACAGAGGGCGATCGCCGTGGTTACGCCTTCGAAGCCGTTGGCGCCACCGGCCGCCGGGGCTCAGGCCACCAGCAGGACCGGGTCCTCGACCAGGTCTCGAAGCGTCGCCAGGAACCGGGCGGCGTAGGCGCCGTCGACGATCCGGTGGTCGAAGGAGACCGAGGTGGTCATCACATGGCGGACGGCCAGCTCGCCGTCCACCACCCAGGGTCGCGCGGCGATGATGCCGGTCGCGATGATGGCGCACTCCGGCTTGTTGATGATCGGGGTGCCCGTCTCGACCCCGAAGCCGCCGACGTTGGTGATGGTGATGGTCCCGCCGGTCAGGTCCGCGACGCCGGCCCTGCGCTCGCGCGCCAGGCCGCTGACGCGTGCGATCTCGCGCGCGAGGTCCAGGATGCCGAGCATGTCGGCGTCCTTGACGTTGGGCACCAGCAGCCCGGTCGGGGTGTCGGTGGCGATCCCGAGGTTCACGTACTCCTTCACCACGATCTGGCTGGATTGCTCGTCCCACGAGGAGTTCATCAGCGGGTACTGGCGCACTGCCGCGCAGACCGCCCTGGCGATGATCGCCAGGGGCGTCACCCGCACGTCCGCGGCGGCCGGCAGCGCCTTCAGACGGGCGCGCAGCGCCATCAGGTTGGTGGCGTCCACCGTCAGGAACTCGGTGACGTGCGGGATCGAGAACTTCGAGGCCACCATCGCCGCGGCGATCTGCTTGCGGGTGCCGGTGACCGGGATGGTCCGCTCCACGCGCTCGCGCGACACGCGCGCCACCGCCACGGCCGCCGGCGCCTCCAGCGGCTCCGGCTCGGTCTCCAGCGCCCGGTCGACGTCCTCGCGGGTGATGCGGCCTTCCTTGCCCGTGCCCTCGAGCTCGGCCAGGTCGATGCCCCGGTCCTTGGCGTACTTGCGCACCGGCGGTGTGGCCATCGGACGGGTCGCGGGAGCGGCTGCCGCCCGCGCGGCCGCCGGCGGCGCGGTGGTCGCGCCGCCGTCGCGGCCCGGGCCGGTGCTGCCGCCGGGACCGGTGGCGCCGTCGGGGCCGCCCCGTGCGCCGATGCGGCGGCGGCGGACCTGCGGGCGCTCGCCCGGGCCGACCAGATGCGCCTGCCCCGACTCCCCGGCCGGCGCGGCCTCCGCCGCCGGCGCGGCCTCCGCGGCCGGGCCGGAGCCGTTGCCGCCGGCGGCGGGCTCACCAGTGTCGACGCTGATCAGCGGGGAGCCCACCTCGACGGAGTCGCCCTCCTTGGCGTGCAGCCGGGTGATCGTGCCGGCGTAGGGGGCGGGGATCTCCACCATCGCCTTGGCGGTCTCGACCTCGACGATCGGCTGGTTCAGCGAGATCGAATCGCCCTCGGTCACCAGCCAGCGCACCACTTCGGCGTCGGTCAGCCCCTCGCCGAGATCGGGAAGCCTGAAGTCACGCTCGGGCACGGAACGGACCCCCTCTAGTAGTCCAGGGACCGCTGCACGGTCCACAGGATCCGGTCGACGCTGGGCAGGTGCGCCTCCTCCAGCTTGGCCGGAGGGTAGGGGATGTCCAGCCCGGCGCAGCGCAGCACCGGCGCCTCCAGGTGGAGGAAGGCCGCCTCGGTGACGCGCGCGGCCACCTCGGCGCCGAACCCCAGGACCTCGGGCGCCTCGTGGACCACCACCATCCGGCCGGTCTTGCGGGCGGAGGCGACCACCGTGTCCTCGTCGAAGGGCACCAGCGAGCGCAGATCGATGACCTCCAGCGAGCCCAGCCCCTCCTCAGCGGCAGCCTGCGCGGCGTCCAGCGCCAGCTTGACCATCGGCCCGTAGGCGACCAGCGTGCAGTCGTCGCCCTGGACCAGCACGTTCGCGCGGCCGATCGGCTCGGTCCTGATCGGCAGGTCGATCTCCTGCTTGGCCCAGTAGCGCCGCTTGGGCTCGAGGAAGATCACCGGGTCGTCGATCTCGATCGACTCGCGCAACAGCGAGTAGGCGTCAGCCGGCGTCGACGGGGCCACGACCTTGAGCCCGGCGGTATGAGCGTAGAGCGTCTCCGGGCTCTCGGAGTGGTGCTCGACCGAGCCGATGCCGCCGCCGAAGGGGATGCGTACGACCACCGGCATGGACTGGAAGCCCCTGGACCGGTTCCGGTACTTGGCCAGGTGGCTGAAGATCTGGTCGAGCGCGGGGTAGCTGAAGCCGTCGAACTGCATCTCGGGCACGGGGCGGTAGCCGCGGATGGCCAGCCCGATGGAGATGCCGATGATGCCGGACTCGGCCAGCGGGGTGTCCATGACCCGCTGCTCGCCGAAGTCCTTGAGCAGGCCGTCGGTGATGCGGAAGACACCGCCGAGGGTGCCGACGTCCTCGCCGAGGAGGACGACCTTGCCGTCGGCCTCCATGGCGTCGCGCAGCGCCGCGTTGAGCGCCTTGGCCATGGTGATCTGCGCCATTCCTCAGCCCTCCTCCGCGACGAACTCGCTCTCGAACCGCTGTAGCCGCTCGAACTGCCGCCGCAACGTGGCGGGCGGATCGGTGTAGACGTGGTCGACCAGGTCCTCGAGCGGCGGCGACGGCATCCCCTCGACCGCGGCGCGGATCCTGGCGGCGGTGGCGTCCGCCTCGCCCTTGGCGGTGCGGTCCAGCTCCTCCGACCACAGGCCGGCCTTCTCGAGGAAGGCGCGGTAGCGGCCGATCGGCTCGCGCGCCATCCACATGTCCAGGTCGTCGGCGGTCCGGTAGCGGGTGGGGTCGTCGGTGGTGGTGTGGGCGCCGAGCCGGTAGGTCACCGCCTCGATCAGGGTCGGGCCGCCGCCGTCGCGGGCCCGGTCCGCCGCCGCTCTGGTCACCGCCAGCACCGCCAGCACGTCGTTGCCGTCCACCTGCACCCCCGGGAACCCGAAGCCGTAGGAGCGCCGCCAGATCGGCGCCGCCATCTGCTTGGACAGCGGCACCGAGATGGCCCACTGGTTGTTCTGGCAGAAGAACACCACCGGAGCGGAGTTCACGGCGGCGAAATTGAAGGCCTCGTTGGTGTCGCCCTCGCTGGTGCCGCCGTCGCCGAAGTAGACGGCCGTGCACTGCTCGGCCCCGTCCCACTTGGCGCCGATGGCGTAGCCGACCGCGTGCAGCGCCTGCGTGCCGATGGGGATGGTGTACAGCGCGAAGTTCTTCTCGTGCGGGTCCCAGCCCGAGAGGCTGACGCCACGATAGAGCTGGAGGATCTTCATGATGTCGACGCCCCGCACGTAGGCGACGCCGTGCTCGCGGTACGAGGGGAAGACGAAGTCCCCTGGTGCCAGCGCGCAGCCGCTGCCGACCTGGGCGGCCTCCTGGCCGAGGCAGGGGGCCCAGATCCCGAGCTGGCCCTGGCGTTGCAGGTTGGTGCCCTCGGTGTCGATTCGGCGAACCACCACGAGCTTCACGTACAGATCGCGCAACTCGTCGTCGGAGAGGTCGACCTTGTAGGTGTCGTGCTTGAGGAGCGTGCCGTCGTCGGCAACGAGCCGAACCTGCGCGTCACTCTGGTCCATGTCCCGTCACTCCCGCGTCGAGTCCGCTTCTGGCGGAGTACCTGCGCCTGACCTCTGGCGGCCCGGTTGTGGCCGGCGAGGTTGGCTGCCGGTTACCGGCGCCGGGCTGGTCAGGGCGCCGCGGCAAGGTCCGGACAAGGCCACCGCGACCGACCGCCGACGCTGCGGACGGTGACGGGCGGCGCTGCCCAGCACGATCCTACCCAACGGGGACCGGCCTCGCCCGGGGGGAGGGACCAGTCCGGTTGAACCATGCCGCACGAAAGGTGCAACTGCCTGCGATTCGGGCAATTTTGGCGGGTGGAACGGGTCTCCCGTACACAAGGGCCGGAACCTCGGTCGGTTCCGGCCCTTGCGGGTGCCGCCCGGGGGGAGGCGGCGCTATCCAATCGCCTTCGGCGTCGACATCCTCAGTTGCCTGCGGCGATGACGGGTGCACGCTACTGCAATCGTTTTCAGCACGACATCCGGGAATCTGCGGAGATGGCGGGGGATGGCTTCTGTAGTCTCGTCATCACCATACGGGCTTGACTACCACCCGAATTGACTACGAAGATGCAACCCCCAGTGGTCGAGGGGTTCCTCCGGAGGCTCGTTGGTGGTACACCGGAGGGGCCAGCGCAAAGCCCGGCGCGGCGCTCCGGCGTCGGCCCCGGATGAGGGAGGTCAGCCTGTGGCGACACCAGCGGACTCCGAAGCGGCCCAGGAACCAGCGCCGGCGATCAACGAACGTCTCTCCTATCTCGATGCGGGCGGAAGGCTGGTTCCTCGGGAAGCAGCGCGGTTCGCGGTGATCCGGGACTTCGACGATGAGGGCAACGTCATCTCGTTCATGACTGAGCGGCTGTAGCACTAGTCCTTCCAGACTATCGAAGAGCTATCAGGGACGGCCGAAAGGCCGTCCCTTTGTCGTCCCGCATAGAATGCGCTGCTGAAAAGAGGCCATCGAGACCCAGGAGGAAGCCGTGCTCGTCGACGGCAAGCGGCTGCTGATCACCGGAGTGCTCACCCCCGGCTCGATCGCCTACGCGGTCGCCAAGGAGGCGCTCGACAATGGCGCGGAGGTGGCGCTGACCGGCTTCGGCCGCTCGCGCTCGCTGACCGAGAAGACCGCGCGAAGGCTCCCCAGCGAGGTGGACGTGCTGGAGCTGGACGCCACCAAACCGGACGACGTCGAGAAGGTCCGCGACGAGCTGGCGCAGCGCTGGGGGGCGGTCGACGGCGTCCTGCACGCGATCGGCTTCGCCCCGGGCGACGCCCTCGGCGGGAACTTCCTCAACACCCCGTACGAGTCGGCGGCCACGGCGTTCCACGTTTCCGCCTTCTCCCTCAAGACCCTCACCGCGGGTCTGGTGCCGGTCCTGTCCGGCCACGACGCCTCGGTGGTGACCCTCGACTTCGACGCCCGCGTGGCCTGGCCGGTCTACGACTGGATGGGCGTGTGCAAGGCGGCGCTGGAATCCGTCACCCGCTACCTCGCCCGCGACCTCGGACCCGAGCGCATCCGGGTGAACGCCGTCAGCGCCGGGCCGCTGCGCACCATGGCCGCGCGCGGGATCCCAGGCTTCGAGCTGTTCGCCGACATCTGGGCAAGGCGCGCTCCGCTCGGCTGGAACGTCACCGATCCGACCGCGGTGGCGCGGACCGTGCTGTGGCTGCTGTCGGACTGGTCCCGCGGGGTCTCGGGCGAGCTGATCCACGTCGACGGCGGCTTCCACGCGATGGGCAGCGACCTGGTCCCGGCCGAGGAGCAGGCCGAGGTCATGGCCGCCGAGGCCGCCGACGGGCAAGGCTAGGCAGGCGTGGACCAGGGGTTCGCCGACGCCATCTGGGAGATGCTGCGCCGGATCCCGCCCGGCCGGGCGACCACCTACGGGCAGCTCGCCGAGGCCTGGTACGGCGTGGCCAGGGGTGCCCGCCAGGTGGGCCAGGCCATGGCCCGCTGTCCCGAGGGGCTCCCATGGTGGCGGGTGGTCCACGCCGATGGCAGCATGAAGGGAGGACCGGGGTCCGACGAGCAGCTCGCCAGGCTGGCGGACGAGGGGGTGGCGATCACCGCGGAGCGGCGCGTCGACTGGGCGAGCTGCGGAGGACCGTGGTCCCCGGAACAGCGATTGGCGCAAAAGCGGCAACGGCGGGCATGACTCTCCAGTTCAGATCGAGAGTCTGTCCCCTGAGTCCGCGGATATCGGTCGTCGAACCGGCGCAAGCGTGATAGTGTTCCTCTGCGGTGTAGAGGCCCTGGCTTCCGCCGCCCGCAGGAGCACGCCTCCAGCCTGCCCGCAGACCGGAGATCCTCAAGGATTTCCGAGTTGCGGGAATGCAGTTTGCGAACATCGTTGTTGGCAAATCTAGGAAGTATCCGACGACGATGCCTCCGCTGCGCCAACGCTGTGCCGAACGAGGAGTGAGATGACGACGGAGAAGGACCAGGACCTGCTCGACCTACAGACGACGGACTCGTTCCGTCTCTATCTCGACGAGGTCGGCCGGCACCCCCTGCTGACCAAGGAAGACGAGATCGAGCTCTCCCAGGCGTACGAGGCCGGTCTCGCCGCCCGGGCCAAGCTCAAGGACCTGGGGCCGGATGACAAGGATCGAGCCGGCCTGCAGGTTACCGCCGATCTGGGCGAGCGCGCACGCCGCAAGATGATCGAGTCGAACCTGCGGTTGGTCGTGTCGATCGCTCGGCGCTTCTCGGCCACTGGGCTTCCCCTTGGCGACCTGGTTCAGGAGGGCAATCTGGGGCTGTTGCGCGCGGTCGAGAAGTTCGACTGGCGCAAGGGCTTCAAGTTCTCGACCTACGCGACCTGGTGGATCCGCCAGGCGATCGCCCGTGGCGCCGCCGACCGCGGTGCCAGGGCCATCCGCCTGCCGGTCCATGTGGACGAGCAGGTCGGGCGGCTGCGCCGGACCCAGACGCGCCTGCACGAGGTGCTCGGTCGCGAGCCGACCGTCGAGGAGCTGGCGGTCGAGCTGGACATGCCGCTGGACAAGGTCCACCGGCTGCTCGACACCGCCCAGGCGATCACCTCGCTGGACACCCCGATCGGCGACGACGGTGCCGCCCTCCAGGACTTCCTGGAGGACTCCTCCGCGATCGGGCCGGACGAGATGGCCGTCGAGGCCGTCGGGCGCGAGGCGCTGGAGCAGGTGCTCGGGGCGCTGCCCGACCGCGAGCGGCAGGTGCTGATCCTGCGGTTCGGCCTGGACTCCGGCACACCGCGGACGCTGGAGGAGGTCGGCGCGATCATGGGCTTCTCGCGCGAGCGCGCCCGCCAGGTCGAGCGGGACGCGCTGGCCTCGCTGCGCAGTCCGGAGATCCGCGCGCGGCTCGAGGACCTCGTCGCAGCCTGATCAAGAGCGGCCCGCCCAGGCGGGCCGCTCGTTCGTCTACCCGCCCCCGCCGTGATGGAGTCGCCATGAGCAGGTTCACCATCAACTTCGACTACCTCTGCCCGTTCGCCCGGATCGCCAACGAGATCGTCGTCCACGCGCTCCAGGGCGGCGCCGACCACGACGTCACCTTCCGGGCCTTCTCCCTCTCCCAGGTCCACACCGAGGAGGGCGAGACCGAGGTCTGGCGCACCGAGCCCCGGCCCTCCGGCGTGACCGCGCTGGAGTGGGGCCTGGCGGTGCGCGACGAGTTCCCGGAGGCGTTCAAGGCCGCCCACCTGGCGCTCTTCTCCGCCAGGCACGACCAGGGCCGCGACATCAACGACCTCGACGTCATCCGCGAAGCGGTCGCCTCGGCCGGGCTGGACCCCGACGAGGTGGCCAAGGTCGTCGCCGGCGGGCAGCCGGCCAAGGCGCTGGCCGCCGACCACACCTGGTCGGTGGACGAGCACCGCGCCTTCGGCGTCCCGACCTTCTTCCTGGAGGACCGGGCGGTGTTCATCCGCCTGATGCAGCGCAAGACCGACCCGGCCGAGGCGCGCGCCACCCTCGACCGGCTGCTCGACCTCCTCACCACCTGGCCCGAGCTGAACGAGCTCAAGGCCACCCGGATCCCCAGGTAACCGGCCCGTGCCGAGATCACCCGCCGCGGAGGCGGTCGGGCTGGTCCAGGAGGTCGTCTGCGAGGGTGTGGCGCACGGCGGGGAGGCGGTGGGGCGCTGCGGTGGCTGCGCCTGGCAGCACATCCGGCCCGCCGCGCAGGCGGAGCTCAAGGCCCGGCTCGTGCGCGAGCAGCTCGCCCACGTCGGCGGCCTGACGGAGGTGCCGGTGCGCCCGACGCTCCAGCCGGCCTCGCCGCCCGGCGAGCCGGAGGGCTTCGGCTATCGGGAGCGCGCCACCTTGACCGCCGCCGCCGACGGGCGGCTCGGCTTCCTGCGCGCCGGCAGCCACGAGGTCCACCCGGTGGACCGTTGTCCCCTGCTGGCCGGCGGGCTCCAGGAGCTTCCCAGCCAGCTCGGCCGGCACCCGGCCGGGGCCAAGGTCCGCCTGCGCCGCGGCGCGGAGGGCGACCGGCTGGCCATCCTCGAGGCCGCCGCGGCCGCCCGGACGCGGTTCCTACCGCCGGAGGGCATCTCCTGGGCGACCGTGCGCGGCAACGGCAAGGTCGTGGACGGCCAGGGCCAGCCGTCGGTCACCGAACGGATCGCCGGCGTGGACCTCCAGGTCAGCGCGGCCAGCTTCTTCCAGGTCCACCGCCAGGGCGCCGAGGCGCTGGTCGAGCTGGCCGGCCGCGCATGCGAGCCGGCGGCCGGCGAGACGCTGCTGGACCTGTACGCGGGCGTCGGGCTGTTCGCGGCCACCGTCGGCCGGGCGGCCGGCAAGGTGATAGCGGTGGAGTCCTGGAGGCCGG
>Ga0137369_10005825_pt1 | contig 12481 bp, 9 predicted proteins | sample SagtaG_12_FD_104918 | JGI IMG/M metagenome (GOLD analysis project Ga0137369, IMG submission 104918) | Vadose zone soil microbial communities from Sagehorn Ranch, Mendocino, California, USA - Sage1_L_113_16 metaG | ecosystem: Environmental > Terrestrial > Soil > Vadose zone | place: USA... | reverse complement strand
GACCACGGTGAAGATCGGCTCGCACCCCGTGGACCGCCACACGATCACGGTGATCGCCGGCCCGTGCGCGGTCGAGTCGCCGGAGCAGGCCGCCGAGGCGGCGCGGATGGCGAAGGGCGCCGGGGCCCACCTGCTGCGCGGGGGCGCCTACAAGCCGCGCACGTCGCCGTACTCGTTCCAGGGGCTCGCCGAGCGAGGCCTCGAGATCCTGGCCGCCTGCCGGGACGCCACCGGGCTGCCGGTCGTCACCGAGGTCATGGAGGCGCGCGACGTGGATCTGGTCGCCGGGACGGCCGACGCCTTGCAGATCGGGGCGCGGAACATGCAGAACTTCGCGCTGCTGAAGGAGGTCGGGCGCGCCCTCCTGCCGGTGATCCTGAAGCGCGGCCTGTCGGCGACGGTAGAGGAGTGGCTGATGGCCGCGGAGTACGTCGCCCGCGAGGGCAACACCGACATCGTGCTCTGCGAGCGCGGCATCCGGACCTTCGAGACGGCCACGCGCAACACGCTGGACCTGGCCGGGATGGTCGTGGCCCGCCAGGCCACCCACCTGCCGGTGATCGTGGACCCGTCGCACGCCACGGGGCAGCGTTCCCTGGTCGCGCCGATGGCGCGCGCCGCGGTGGCGGCGGGGGCCGACGGGATCATGGTCGAGGTGCACCCCCACCCGGAGGCCGCCCTGTCCGACGGTCCCCAGGCCCTGACCGGGAACGACCTCGAGGACCTGGTCTCGGAGTTGGCCGCGCTCGGCCAGGCGCTGGGAAAGGCGGTGCCGGGACGCTGACCGTCAGACGGCGGGGGTGAGCTCGCCGATCACCACGCCTGCCTTCTTCCAGCGCTGGATCGACTCCTGCGCCGGGCCGACGCGGCTACGGCGGCGGTCGGCCAGCACGCCGGCCAGCCGGTCGTACTCCGGGCTCGACGGGTCGATGACGCGCACCGCGGCCATGAACCGGTGCAGCGCGGTGTCCTTCCCCTTCTCCCGCCGGGTGATGACGACGACCTCGTCCGAGTCCGGGATCCCGGGGACGAACTGCTCGCCGGCCTTGCGGTCGGGATCGGAGATCACGTAGAGCTTCCCCTGCTGGTAGACGTACCAGGACGGGGCGGCCACGTCGCGCCCTTCGTGCTCCAGCCCGACCCAGATCACGTCGGTGTTCTTCAGGCCGCGCTCCACCTCCGCCGGCAGCGAGCCCGTGGAGGCCTGCAGGACGACTTCGAACTCGAACTGCCCGACCGGGACCTCATCGAGCAGGAACGTGGCCAGGTGCACCCCGCCCTCGACGAAGCGGGCATCGGTGATCAGGTCCTCCTGGCGCGTCACGTCCATCATCCCGACCATCCGCCGCGCCCGGGGCCCCCACTCGTAGGTCGTCCGGCCGGAGGGCGCGACGAACTGGATCGTCTCGCCGACGAGCCCGGCGGGCGCCTTGTAATGGCGGATCAGCCAGAAGGGAAGCGCGCGCCCGGGGAGCGACGGGACATACGCGCCGGTCGGCCCGCCGTCGTCGCCGGAGGTCCGCACGCGGTCGTCGACGGCATTCGCGAAGATCAACTCGCCGCGCTCCACGGGCGTGATTCTAGTTACGCCGCCGTGCGGGCGAGCCAGAGCGTCGGTTCCTCCAGCTCCGGCAGCGAGGGCATGGCCTCGGGGTCCGACCACATCCGGGCCAGGATCTCCTCCCCGGCCCGCTCGGCGACCGCGTCGCAGAACGTGCGCCCCAGCCGGTACTGGTCGAGCTTCATCTCGATCCCGAGGAGCCGCTCCAGGAGGCGGGTTTCGCCGCTCGCGCCCTCGCGCCGGCGGCGCAGCGCCTCGTCGATCTGCCCGTGCGAAGGGAGCATCCGCTCGCCGATGGCGTGCATCACGTGGTCGCCGTAGCCCTCGGCCGCCGACATGAAGGCCTGCAGCCGCCCGAGCAGCAGGCGGCCCTCGTCGTCGAGCACGCGGTCTACCAGGTCGCTCGGGTTGCCGAACGCCTCCTGCAGCCGTTCGGGGTCGGAGAGGTCGAGCCCGGCCAGCCGCTCCTCGAGCGCGGCGAGGTCGAACTCGGTGCGCTCGGTGAAGTCCCTGATCATTCCCTGGAAGTGCTCGCGCACCCACGGCCGGGAGAACTCGAAGCGGTGGGTCACCTCGTGCAGCGCGACGAACTCCTTCAGCTCGGCCGGCGGGAGGCTCCACTCGCGCTCGAACTCGGCGATGTTCGGGACGACGAAGGCGATCGTCCCGGCGTCGGTGGGAACGGCCACGTCGTACTGACCGAGCACCCGCTGCCCGAGGTAGCCGAGGACGGTGCCGACCTGCGCCCCGAGCAGGAGCGGCGCCATCCGGTCGACGAGGGCCCCGAGCCCGATCGCCTCCGGCGGTCCCTCCCCGCGGACGTCCGACAGCAGGCGCGCCAGCTTCGACGCCACGGGGTCGACCAGCGGGCGGAGCGAGGAGACGTTCGCCTCGACCCAGGAGGCTCGCCGGTGCACCGTCACCGCCGCCACCTGCGCCGGCGCGTCGAGCCCGGTGAACTCGGCCACCGCCAGCTCCGCCGCCCGGGCCATGTCCTCGAACGCGCGGCGATCCTCCTCGCTCGGGAGTGGGTCCTCCTTGCCCCACGACGCCACCGCGATGCCGACCTGGCGGGCCAGCTCCCAGTTGACCGGGCCGGCGCCCGAAAGCAGCACACGCTGGATCTCCCGGAACAGGGGGATGTCGGCGAGGACGTCGCCGAGCGGGACCTGTGGCTCCTGACCCTCCCGCGGCTCGTCCATGAGCATCCATTGTAGGGAGGGCGCTCGGTTCGCACCCGACCGCGCGCGCCACCGCGGTAGGGTCGGGCGATGCGCATCCGGCCGGCCAGCGAGCGCGACGTGCCCGACCTCGTCCGGATCAAGGACCAGGCCACCTCCGGGCCGGGCTGGGATCACCCGGCCGCCCGGGTCGGCTGGCTCGAGGCCCGGCCCGATCCGTCCGAGCCAGACGGCGCTCCCGGCGACCCGGCGATCGCCCACCTGATCCGCACCGGCGCGGTGGTGATGGCGACGGTCGGCGCTCGGGTCGTCGGCTTCGCGTCCGCGACGCGCCGGGAGGACGTCTGGTTCCTGAGCCAGCTCTTCGTCGGCCCGTCCGACCAGAGCGCCGGCGCCGGTGCGCGGCTGCTCGACACCCTCCTGGCGGACGATGCGGCATCGAGCGCCCGGGTCCGGGCGGTGATCGCCTCGGGCGACCCGCGGGCGTTCGGCCTGTACCTGTCGCGGGGCCTGCTGCCCCGCTGGCAGATGCTGGAGATGGCTCCGCGCGCCGACGCCACACCGGGCGCCCTGCCCGAGCCGTCGGTGGATCAGCTCGGTGCCGCCGACGCGGCCGGCCTGGACGCTCTGGACCGGGCGACCCGCGGGTTCGCGCGCCCCGCGGACCACGCGTTGTTCACCGCGATCGGCCGTGGGTTCGCCCTGCGCGACCGGGGCGGGCTGGCCGGCTACCTGTACGTTCGCGACGGCGGGCGCTGCGGCCCGATCGCCGCGCGCGACGGGCGGTGGTTCCGCCGGGCGCTCGACGCGGCGCTGGCGCTCGCCGGCGAGACGGCATGGATGCCGATCCCGTCCGCCGACGCGGTCGCCGTCCGTCACCTGCTGGCGCGCGGGCTACGTCCGCGACGGTCCGCCACCTTCTGCGCCGACGGCGCGCTCGGACCGTTCCGCAACTGCGTCCTCGCCGGCGGCATGCTGCCGTGAACGGGCCGCAGGCCCTGGCGCTCACGCTCCGCGGACGGATCCGGGGACGAGTGCTCGACGACGACGACGCCCTCGAGCGGTACGCGCGCGACGAGGGGCCGTTCTCCGTCCGGCCGGCCCTCGCCATCGTCGCCGCGGACGAGGACGACGTGGCGGCGACCGTGCGGGCCTGCGCCGACGTCGGGATGCCGCTGACGCCGCGCTCGGGCGGGACGTCGCTCGCCGGGCAGTCGATCGGAACGGGCGTGGTGCTCGATCTCGGGTTCCTACCCGCACGGATCGAGGTGAGGGACGACGGCGCGACGGTGCGCGCCAGCGCGTCGGCCACCGTTGACGACGTCAACGCCGCGCTGGCGCCGCACGGCCGGCGCCTGGGGCCGGACCTGACCTCGGCGGCGCGCGCCCGGGTCGGGGGGATCGTCGGGACGAACGCCTGCGGCGCCGGATCGCTGTGGGACGGCCGCGTGTCCGGCGCGCTGCTCGACGCGGACGTCGTCCTCGCTTCCGGGGAACGCATCACGCTCGGCCCGGGGTCGCCCGGCCCGGCGCGCGGTATGTTCCGAGAGCCGAAGAGCGAGTCCCACGATGAGAACGCGATGGGCTACTCGGCGAGCGACAACCCGGCGACGGTCCTCTGCGGGTCCGAGGGAACGCTGGCGGTCCTGCTCGCGGCCCGGCTCAGAACTCATCCGCTCCCGGAGGGCAGCGCCGTCGGCGTCCTGGAGTTCCCGTCGGTGCGGGCGGCGCTCGAGGAGGTGCCGTCGGTCCTCGACCACCGGCCGTATGCGATCGAGTTGCTGGACCGGCGGTCGCTCGGCTCCGCCTGGCCCGGCGATCCGGCGGCGATCCTGGTCGTCGAGGTGCACGGCCCCGACGCGGCCGGCACGCTGCGCGGCATCCGCCTCCCGGGGGCGACGATGGAGCCCGTCCGGTCGCCGGACTCGGGGTCCGTCGCCTGGCGGCTGCGCCGGTCGGTGCTCACTGAGCGCGACTTCGGGCCGGTCCGCCCGGTGGCGCTGATCGAGGACGCGGTCGTGCCCGTGGAACGGTTGCCCGACCTGTTCGACGGGGTCGAGGAGCTGGCCCGTCGGCACGGCGTGGACGTGCTCTGGTACGGGCACGCCGCGCCGGGGCGGCTGCACCCGCGGCCGCTCCTCGACCTGGCGCGCGAAGCGCACCGCCGCGCGGCCGCGGCCATCGCGGGGGGCCACGCGGACCTGGTCGCGGCGCTCGGCGGCAGCCCGTCCGGAGAGCACGGGCTCGGGTTGGCGCGCTCCTGGCTCGTCCCGCGCTTCGTTCCGCCGGACACCGTCGACGCGTGGCGCGGGCTGAAGCGCGCCTTCGACCCGGTCGGTATCCTGAGCCCCGGTCGCGTGCTTCCCGACGAGGAGCGCTTCCCGGCGCGGCTGCTCGCGCCCGATGTGACGAGCGCTCCCTAGAATGCCCAGCGTGCAGCGAAGGCAGCGACGTCTCCGCGCGTCCTTCTTGCAGGGCCGCGACCTCGCCATCGACCTCGGAACCGCGAACACGCTGGTGTTCCATCACGGCGAGGGGATCGTCTTCAACCAGCCGACCGTCATCGCGCTCAATTCACGGACCGGTGAGGTGCTGGCGATGGGCGACGAGGCTTGGGAGATGATCGGGCGCACGCCCGCCTACATCGTCGCCGTCCGCCCGCTGCGGCGCGGCGCGATCACCGACTTCGACATCACGCAGCGGATGATCAAGCTGATCCTGCGCACGGTCGGCGTGACCCGTTTCGCGAAGCCGCGGGTGCTGATCTGCGTGCCGTCGGCGATCACCGAGGTCGAGCGCCGCGCCGTCGAGGAGGCCGGGCTGTCGGCAGGCGCGCGCACGGTTGCGCTGATCGAGGAGCCGATGGCCGCGGCGATCGGGGCCGGCTTGCCGACCCACGAACCGATCGGCAACCTGATCGTCGACGTCGGCGGCGGCACGTCGGAGATGGCCATGGTGTCGATGGGCGGAATCGTCGCCATGCACGCCATCCGAGTCGGCGGGTTCGACATGGACGCCGCGATCCAGCAGTACATCCGGCGCGAGTACGGTCTGGCGATCGGCGAGAAGACGGCGGAGCAGATCAAGATCACCACCGGTTCCGCCTATCCCACTGCCAGCCATCGGCCGGCGCAGGTGCGCGGCCGGGAGGTGACCACCGGGATGCCGAAGGTGATCGAACTGAGCGAGGACGAGATCCGCGAGGCCCTGTCCGACAACGTCCGCGCGATCGTCGACGCCACGCGGCTGTGCCTGTCGGGCAGCCCGCCCGAGCTGTCGCACGACGTGCTCGATCGCGGGATCTTCCTGACCGGCGGAGGCGGCTTGCTGCGCGGCCTGGAGGCGCGGCTGTCGCAGGAGTGCGAGGTGCCCGTGCACCTCACGGAGCAGCCGCTCGAGACCGTCGTGCTCGGCGCCGGCCGTCTGCTCGACTACCTTCCCGACCTTCAGTCCGCGTTCTTCATGAATCCCCAGATGGGACGGCGGTGAGATGACGTTCTCGATCGTGGCGGCCGACGGCTCCGGCGACATCGGCGTGGCCGTCGCATCGAAGTTCCCGGCGGTCGGCTCGGTGGTGCCATGGGCCGTCGCCGGGGTGGGGGCCGTCGCCACGCAGTCCTGGGCGAACACGGCGTTCGGGCCCGAGGGCTTGCGGATCCTGCGCGAGGGCGCCTCGGCCGAGGAGGCAATGATCGCGCTCCTCGAGCAGGACCGGGGCCGCGAGCAGCGCCAGGTCGGGGTCGTTGGCGCCGCCGGTGACGCCGCGTCGTTCACCGGCCTGCGCTGCATGGAGTGGGCGGGCGGACGCGTCGGCGACGGCTACGCCGTGCAGGGCAACATCCTCACCGGGCCGGAGGTGGTGGCGGCGATGGCCCGCGCATACGAGGAGTCCGGTGGCGAGCTGGCCGACCGGCTGCTGGCCGCCATCCTGGCCGGTGACCGGGCCGGCGGCGACCGCCGCGGCCGCCAGTCGGCGTCGCTCTGCGTGGTCCGCCCGCGCGGCGGTTACGGTGGGTACACCGACCGGTACGTGGACCTGCGGGTGGACGATCACTCGAACGCTCCGACGGAGCTCGCGCGCGTGTTCGGGACCTACGACCGGGAACTGCTGATCCGCGACGACCCCGTCCTCCAGGCCACCCCGCCGCTGGTCGCGGACCTGCAGGCGCGCCTGACCACCACCGGGCACTACGGGGGCGACGCTACCGGCCGCCTGGACCACCCGACGCGCGAGGCCATCTCCGCCTTCGCCGGGGAGTACAACCTGGAGGGCAAGCTGCGCGACGACGACGGCCTGTACCAGTCGATCGTCCGCGAGATCCGCGACGTCACGCCGGAGATCCCCGTTCCGGACGATCGCTAGTTCCCGGTCCCGATCGGGCCGGCTACGAGTTGATCAGGTTCTCGATCGCGAGCCGGGCGAAGTGCCCGATCAGGTACAGGGCCGCGGCGCCGCCCGCCGCGAGCAGGAAGATCGTCGTGGCGATCCCGATCACGGCCCGGAAGCGGTGCGGGCGCTCCTCGCGGGCCGTCGGGACGAAGGCGAACGCCGGCGTGGCGGAGACCCCGGCGAACGACGCTCCGGTCACCTCCAGCGTCTCCTCGAAGCGGACCCGGCGCCGGCGGAACGGGCGGCGGCGCGCGGCGGGGTTCGGCCCGATGGTCATCCGCCAGACGACGAGGGCGGAGAGCCCGGCCGCCAGCACGAGAACGAGAACGTCCCGCACGTCCACAATGTACGTCGTTTCGCCCTCTTCCGGTTCGCACCTCCGTCTCCCGGGGCGCTCGATACGATGGCCGCGTGCGGCGGTCGCTCTCCCTGATCCCCCTCGTCGTCTTGCTGGCCGTCCTGACCGGCGTTCCGCTTCCCCTGTTCGAGGTCGGTCCCGGCCCGGCACGGGAGGTCGAACCGCTGATCCACGTCCGGGGCCCGGAGGTCTTCGACTCGGCGGGCCGGTTCCTGCTGACCACGGTGACGGTCTCGCGGGCCACGTCGTTCGAGGCGGTGCGCGGGTGGTTCGACCGCTCCATCGACATCGTGCCGGAGCGGGACGTCCTGCCGCCGGGGATCACCGAGCAGGAGAACGACGAGATCCAGCTCTCGGAAATGGACGCCAGCAAGCTCGCCGCCGCGTACGTCACACTCCAGCGGGTGTCGGGCTACCCGGCCGACCATCGCCCGGGCGCCCTCGTGCAGGACGTGTTCCCCGACTTCCCGGCGGACGGACGGCTCTTTCCCGGCGACCTGGTGCTGGAGGCCAACGGGGAGCCGGTCGCCGGCCGCGCGGCGCTGGCGGCCGCGATCCGCCGCGCCGGCGCCGACGGGCGGCTGACCCTCACGGTGCGCGCCGGCGGCGAGACACGGACGGTGGTCGTCCGTCCGGTACGCGCGGAGGGGGTCGACCACGCGGTGATCGGGGTGTCGTTGATCGACAACTTCCCGTTCTCGCTCTCCATCGAGAGCGGCGACATCGGCGGGCCCTCGGCCGGGCTGATGTGGGCCCTCGGCCTGAGCGACCTGTTGACGCCCGGCGACCTGGCCGGGGGCCGGGTGATCGCCGGGACCGGGACGATCGACCTCGACGGCGCGGTCGGGCCGATCGGGGGGATCGAGCAGAAGGTGGTGGCGGCGGCGCGGGCCGGCGCGGACGTGTTCCTGGTCCCGCGACGGGACCTCGCCGGTGCCCGGGCGGTCGTCGACGGGCTGGAGCTCGTTCCGGTCGACACCTATGCCGACGCGCTGGCGTACCTGTTCTCCGGCTGCCGCTGCGATCGCTTCTGACCTGTATCGCCGCAGGTAGGGCGGCGTATACTCGGTCACCCGCAACGGGCAACGATGGAATCGAGCACCCTCCTGCCGGCGCAGTTCGCCGTTCACCTGTTCGCCCTCACCACGGCCGTCGCGGCGGCAACCGTGCTCGGACGGCGGACGGGTCGTCCGTTCGCGTCGCGCGCGGCCGGCGCGCTCGGCTTCCTGGTCCTCGCCGCGGCCCAGGCCGCCCACGGGGCCGGCTTCGCCGCCGAGACGGAGCTCTGGGCCGGCGCGGCGCGGACCAGCGGGTACGCCCTCGTGCTCCTCTCGGCCCTCGTCGCCCCCGGGGCCGGTCTCGCGGCGCTGGTGGCGCCCGCGGCGGTGATGCCGCCGGCGGTCGCCGCGCTGGCGGCCGGCGTCGCGATGAGCTGGCGGGCCCGCCGCGAGCGCGGGCGGATGGCGATGGCCGCCGGGCTGGTCCTGATGGGAGCGTTCGAGTCCGTGCTGGCGGTCCCGCGCGCCTCGTTCTCCGGGGCCACTGTCACCGCCCACCTCCTGCTGACGCTCGGGTGGGGAGGGGTCGCCGCCGGGGTCGTCTCCGCGACCCGCCGCAGCATCCGCTTCAAGATGGTCGCCGGGTTCGTCGCGGTGCTGCTCGTGGTGATCCTGGCCGTCTCGGCTGCCCTGACGAGCGTCATCGCCGGGAACCTGCGCCGCGAGGCGGCCGAGCGCGTGGGCAACGAGACCGGCGCGATCCGGGAGGAGATCGAGCCACTGGCGCAGGGGCAGGTCGGGAACGTGGTGGCCATCGCCGGGGGACTGGACCTCGGGCAGCCCTCGAGGGTCCTGAACGACCAGCTCGACGCGCTCCTGACCCGGATCTTCCGCGAGCTGGACTTCATCGCCGTGCTGGATCGGGCGGGGCTCGTGCGGGCCCGGGCCGGCGTGGACGAGGTCGAGGCGCTCCAGCTCGCCGGGACCGACGAGGTCCGGTCGGCGCTCGACGGGACCGAGGCCGTCTCGCTCGACACGCTCGGGACCGAGCTGCTGGCGATCGTCGGGGCCGCGCCGGTGGCCGACCTCGACCGGCCGGGCCGCCAGGTAGGGGTGGTGGTCGTCGGCCGCCGGCTCGACGGCGACCTGCTCCGGTTGCTGGCGCGGGCCACGCCGTCGGCCGTGGTCGACGCCCGGGCCGGGGCGCTCGTGGCCGAGACCCTCCCCGTGTTCGAGGCCGGCGACGGCCTGCCGCGGGACCTGGCCCGCCGGATCGCGACCCGGGTGATCGAGCGGGGCGAGGAGCTCCGGGACACCGCGACGATCGGGTCGCGGGAGTACTTCCTGGCCGTGCTCCCGCTGCAGCGCCAGGTCGGCCGGGTGATCGGAGCGCTCCTCGGCGCCGAGCCATCGCAGGTGCTGGCCGCGGCCGAGCGGGGCGTGAACCGCGTGCTGTTCCTGGTGGCCCTCGGTGCCGTCGCCGTGGCGCTGATGCTCTCCGCCCTGTTCGCCCGCCGGCTGTCCGGTCCGGTCCGGTCGCTGACCGCCGCCGCGCGACGGGTGCGGGAGGGCGACCTGGCGGCCACCGCTCCGGTGCGTGGTGAGGACGAGGTGGGCGACCTGGCGATCGCGTTCAACGAGATGACCGAGTCGCTCGGGCGGATGACCCATTCGCTCCGGGACGCCGCGGAGGAGGAGACCCGGCTGCGCGAAGAGCTCGAGACCGTCCTGAACTCGATGGGCGATGGACTGATCGCCGTGGACCCGGACGATCGCGTCGTCACCTTCAACCCGGCCGCGGAGCGGATCACCGGGCTCCCGGTGCCCCAGGCGATGGGCCGGCCGGTCGGCGAGATCCTCGTCGGGCGAACCAAGGACGGCCGCGCGCTGCCCCGCGGCGGCCCGCTGGCGGCCGTCGCCCTCCTTCGCCGGGCAAACGGTGAGACGCCGGTGGCGATCGCCTCGAGCCCGATCCAGGGGGAGGGCGGCGAGACGATCGGCCGGGTCTACGTCATCCGCGACCGCAGCCGCGAGGCCGAGGTGGAGCGGATCAAGCGGGAGTTCCTGGCGACGGTGTCCCACGAGCTCCGCACGCCCCTCACCCCGATCGTCGGGTACGCCGAGCTGATGCTCGGACGCGACACCCCGCCCGAGCGGGTCGGCGACTTCGCCCGCGGGATCCTGGAGTCGGCGCACCGCCTGGAACGGATCGTCGGGATGCTCGTCGATTACTCGGCGATCGAGGCGGGGCGCATGGTGGTCGAGCCGGAGCCGACCGCCCTAAAGCCGATCGTCGGCCGCGCGGTGGATGAGTGGCGAGCCCGCGCCCCCGGCCACCGGTTCGTGACGCGCTTCGAGCCCGCCGTCCCCGACGCACTGGTCGACGTCCTTCTCTTCCGGCGGATGATCGACGAGCTGCTCGACAACGCCGTGAAGTACTCGCCGCAGGGCGGGCGGGTCGCCGTGTCGCTCGAGTCCGCCGCAGCCGGGAACGGCCGGCCGCCTGGCGGGCGGGGGGGGCGGCCCGGGGTGCTGGTGCGGGTCAGCGACACGGGGATCGGGATCGACGCGAAGGACCTGCCGGGCATCTTCCAGGACTTCCGCCAGCTGGACGGTTCGGACACCCGCGCCTACGGCGGGCTGGGGCTGGGCCTCGCCTTCGTCAACCGGATCGTCCAGGCGCACCGCGGCTCGATCGAGGCCGACTCGCGACCGGGCGAGGGGACGATGATTACAATTCACCTGCCCGCCGCCGAGGCAGGAACGTCCCCGGTGCCCATCGCCCAGGGCAAGCGCGACGCTCGGAAGGCGAACAGGAAGGGAAGCCGCGCGTGAGACGCATGGCGCTCGCGGTGGTGGGCGCGATCCTCTTCGGGGCGTGCTCCGCCGGTCCCTCCGGCGGCGCCGGGTCGGCGCGCGCCGTTCCGCTGGGCGGCATCGTCGAGGTGGGCCACGACGGGGCCTGGCGTGCCCTGGAGAGCCCCTCCGACCTGGAGCCCGGGGACCTGCTGCGCTCGGGCGGCTCCGGACGGGCGCGCCTGTTCCTGGGGACGGAGGCGTCCGTGGAGATCGGCCCGGACTCCTCCCTCCGGCTGGACGGCCAGACGCGGGCCGAGGTGCTCGGCGGGCAGGCGCTGGCCGAAGGCGCCCCCGGCGCCGTCGCGCTCGCGGTGAACGACTCCGTCGTCCAACCCTCCGGAGGCGCCGCCTCCTTCCGCGTGGATCGGTCGCTGTCGGCGCGGGTCGGTGTGTACCGCGGCGCCGTAGACGTGCGCTCGGACGGCCGCCCCGTGCTGATCGACGCCCTCTGGCAGGCCGTCGTCGCCGCCGGCGTGGTGACCCAGTCCCCCGAGCCGCTCACCGTCTCGCCCGCCGATCCGTGGGACGTGCGCCTGCTGGGGCAGCCGATCGACGTCGGGGACCAGCTGACCCGCCTCGGCCGCGGCGTGAAGAGCCAGCTCGCGGGGCGCGGCGCCCCGGCGCCGCTGCTGGCCGACGCGTTCCCGGGCGGGCTCTCGACCGGAGGCGTCCGGCGGCTCTTGAGCGGCCACGGGCTCGACGACGTGTTCCTGGCCCTTGCGGTGGCCCACCGTGCCGAGACCGTGCCGGAGGAAACCCCGGTGACCGGCGTGGCCGGCCAGGTCCTGGACCTGCGGGACCTCGGAGCCTCGTGGGCGATCGTGGTGGCGGCCTTCGCCGTCCTCGAGTCCCCGCTCCTGACGCTCATCGCCCAGGTCCTGGCGGCGATCCCGCAGCTGTTCGAGGCGCCGTCCTTCGGGGTCGCCGGTGGCCCGGAGCCGGCCGGCGACACCTCGCCCTCCACCGGCGGCAGCGGGGGGACGACGACCGAGCCGACCGACACCAGCGGGAGCGGCACCACGGACACCGGCGGCAGCAACGACGCGACGATCCTCGAGCCGCCCGCGCCGTCGGTATCCACCTGCGACGCGACCCAGGTCGGCTGCCTGGTCGACGATATCATCGACGGGCTGG
>Ga0137369_10005810_pt1 | contig 12504 bp, 9 predicted proteins | sample SagtaG_12_FD_104918 | JGI IMG/M metagenome (GOLD analysis project Ga0137369, IMG submission 104918) | Vadose zone soil microbial communities from Sagehorn Ranch, Mendocino, California, USA - Sage1_L_113_16 metaG | ecosystem: Environmental > Terrestrial > Soil > Vadose zone | place: USA... | reverse complement strand
GGTGGGGCTGACCGCGCTGATCGGCGTCACGGCCGCGCTGCACATCGCCGTGACCCTCGCGCTCCTGCCCGCCACGGGTCTCACGCTGCCGTTCATCTCGTACGGCCGCTCGAGCCTGTTCGTGGCACTCGTGGCCACAGGAGTCTTAGTCAGCGTCGGGAGGGGTCGTAGATGAGCCCATTGCGGATTGCGGATTTGCGATCGCGGATTGGAAAGGCGAGCGATCGAATCCGCAATCCGAAATCCGCAATCCGCAATCGGTCGGGGGCGGTTGGGCGATGAGGATTGTGATTGCGGGCGGCGGCACCGGCGGCCACCTCATGCCCGCTCTCGCGCTGGCCCAGGCGTTGCGGGAGGTGCGCCGCGACATCGAGCCGGTGCTGGTGGGCGCGGCGCGCGGGATCGAGGCGGAGGTGCTGCCGCGCCATCCGTTTCGCCACTACCTCCTGCCGATCGAGCCGATTTACCGCCAGGCCTGGTGGAAAAACCTCCGCTGGCCGTTCGTCGCCGGGCGCGTGTGGCGTGCCGTCGGGCGGGTGCTCGACGTCGAGCGGCCCGCGATCGTGATCGGGACGGGCGGCTACGCGGCGGGGCCGGTGGTGTGGCGTGCCCAGCGGCGCGGCATCCCCACCGCGCTCCAGGAGCAGAACGCGGTGCCGGGCCTCACGACGCGCTGGCTCGCGCGCCGCGCGCGCCAGGTGCACCTCGGCTTCCCCGAGGCGCGCGAGCGGCTGCGCGTCGCGCGCGACGCTGCCGTGTTCGCGCTCGGCAATCCGATTCGGCCGCCCGAGCCGGGCGATCGCGCGGCGGCGGCGCGCGAGCTCGGGCTCGCGCCCGAGCGGCCCACGCTGCTGGTGTTCGGCGGCAGCCAGGGCGCGCGCGCCATCAACTACGCGGTCGCGGGCGCGCTCGAGCGCCGCCTCTTCGGTGAGACGAACGTGCTGTGGGGCACCGGCGCCGCGCACGCCGCGGCGCTGGCGCGCTATGCCGTCCCAGGACGCGTCGTGGTCCGCGGCTTCTTCGATCCCATGAGCGTCGCATACCGCGCCGCCGAGCTGGTCGTCGCGCGCGCCGGCGCGATGACCGTCGCCGAGCTGTGCGCGTGGGGGAAACCGAGCATCCTCGTCCCGCTCCCGACCGCGGCCGCCGATCACCAGACACGCAACGCCCGCGCGCTCGCCGAGGCCGGCGCGGCGATCCACGTCCCGGAGCCCGAGCTCTCGCCCCACGCCCTCGCCGAGCGGGTCACCGGGCTGCTCGCAGACCGCTACCGGCTCGAGTCGCTCGCCGCCCGCGCCCGCCAGCGGGGGCACCCCCACGCCGCCCAGGACATCATGTCGAGGATCTTGACACTACTCGACTGAGGCCGTGGTCTCTTTCGCAAGTTTCGTAGATATGGTATATTAGCCCCCCACTAATGACCTTGTTTGCAAACGTGGATCCCCGCCCGATCCACTTCATGGGGATCGCCGGAGCGGGTATGAGCGGCCTGGCGCTCCTCGCCAGGCAGCAAGGCGTCGCGATAACCGGCTGTGATAACGACCCCTCGGGGGCGGCCGATTTGGCAGCTCTGGGGGTGGAAATATGGCGGGGTCACGATCCCGGGCACGTCGCCGGAGCCCGGGCCCTCGTGGTGACCGCCGCGGTGCCGGGAGACCAGCCCGAGCTGGAGCGAGCACGCGCCCTCGGGATCCCGGTAGTACGGCGGGCCGATGCCCTGGGCCAGGCCGTCGCCGGCGGAACGGTGGTCGCCGTGGCTGGGACGCACGGGAAGACCACCACGACGGTGATGGTCACGGAGGCGCTGGCGGCCGCCGGGCGGGATCCCACGGGACTCGCCGGCGGCCGTGTCGCTCGGTGGGGTGGCAACGCGCGAGTGGGTGGGCACGCGCTGTACGTGGTGGAAGCGGACGAGTTCGATCGCGCATTTCTCGCGCTCCGGCCGGCGGTGGCGGTGGTGAACAACGTCGAGGCCGACCACCTGGAGTGCTACGGCGGCAGTGTGGCGGCCCTGGAGCAGGCGTTCGTCGAGTTCGCCGGATCGGCGCGCCGCGTGATCGCGGGCGCGGACGACGCCGGCGCGATGCGGGTGGCGGCGGCGGTGGCGGCGCAGGGAACGCCGGTGTGGCGCGTCGGGCTCGCGGCGGACGCCGACGTGCGGATCGCGGAGCCGGAGCTCGCGGAGCGCGGCTCGACGGCGCGCATCGAGCTTCCGGACGGCCGTGCGCTGACGTTGCGGCTGCAGGTGCCGGGGCTCCACAACCTGCGCAACGCGGCGGCGGCGCTCGCGGTGGCGCAGGAGGTTGATGCGGACCTCGAGCGCTGTCTCGCGGCCCTGGCCGGGTTCGCCGGCGTGGGACGGCGATTCGAGCGCGTGGGCGAGGCGCGCGGCGTGACGGTCGTGGACGACTACGCGCACCACCCGACCGAGGTGGTGGCGACGCTCGCCGCGGCGCGGCAGGCGTTTCCCCGGCGACGGCTGGTGGCGGTGTTTCAGCCGCACCTGTTCTCGCGTACGGCGCTGCATGGCGAGGCGCTGGGGCGGGCCCTCGCGGCGGCCGACGTGGTGGTCGTGGCGCCGATCTACGCGGCGCGCGAGCAGCCGCTGCCGGGCGTGACGGCGGACCTGGTGGCGCGCGGCGCGGCGCGGGCCGGCGCGACGACGGTGGCGGTGCGTGAGCGCGAGGGCGTCACCGCGCAGGTCGCGGAGACGGTGCGCTCGGGCGACGTGGTGTTCACGCTCGGAGCGGGCGACGTGACGCGCGTAGGACCGGAGCTGCTGCAGCAGCTGGGGAAGAGGGAAGACGGAATGGGGAAGGGCGCGTGAGCCGGCGTTGGCCGCGCTGGCGGCGACAGGCGCTCCACGCGTCGGCCGGCGTGAGCCTCGTGGCGCTCGGCTGGTTCGCGGCCCCCGCGGCGCTCCGGCGCGTGCCGTTCTTCCGGGTGCGCCAGATCGAGCTGGTGGGCGTGCGCAACCTCGCGCCCGATGTGGTGATCGCGGCGCTGCGGCTGGGGCCCGAGGTAAGCGTGTTCACCGACACGCGGATCCTGGCCGACCGGGTGCGCGGGGTGCCGGGGGTCGCGGAGGCGCGGGTGGTACGCCGGCTGCCGGCGGCGCTCGCCGTCGAGCTGACGGAGGTGGAGCCCGCGGCGCTCGTGCCCGGCTCGCGCGGGGCGAGCCTCGTGGCGGTGGACGCCGCCGGTCGCGCGCTGCCGTTCGATCCGGCGCGCACCGGCCTCGACCTGCCGGTCGCGGCGAGCGCGGACTCCGGCGTCGCGGGTGTCCTGGCGCTGATCCAGGCGGTGGATCCGGCGCTGTTTCACACCATCACCAGCGCGCGAGGGTTTGCGCGCGGGGACGTGCTGCTGGAACTAGGGCCCCGCCGCGTGCTGCTGTCGCGCGACGCCGGGCCGGAGGTCATTCGAGCCGTGGTGCTGGTCGCGCAGGATCTGGCCGCGAGGGGACGCCCCTACGTGGAGCTCGACGCCCGCTTCGCGGGCCAGGTGGTGGTGCGGCGGAAGCCGAGCGCCGGAGCGTGAGCCGGGACCGCCAGCTGGTTGCCGGGCTCGATCTCGGCAGCACGAAGACGTGCGCGGTGATCGCCGAAGTCGTGGGCGACCTGCCGCGCCTGCCGCTCGCCAAGGTGCTCGGCGTCGGGCTCGCGAAAAACGCGGGCGTGCGCCGCGGGATGGTGCGGGACATCGAGGAGACGACCCGCTCGATCGCCGCCGCCCTGCGCGACGCCGAGCGGATGGCGGGCGCGCGGGTCGCGGCGGTGACGTGCGGGATCGCGGGCGAGCACGTGTCGGCCCGCACGTCGCCCGGAGTCGTGGCGGTGTCGGCGGACGAGATCACCGCGGAGGACGTCGCCCGCGTGAACGAGGTGGCCCGGGCGATCTCGCTCGGACGCGACCAGGAGCTGCTGCACGACATCCCGCAGGAGTACGTGGTGGATCAGCAGCGCGGGATCTCGGACCCGGTCGGGATGACCGGCACGCGGCTCGAGGTGGAGATGTACCTCGTGACGGTGCAGGCCACCGCCGCGCAGAACCTGCGCAAGAGCGTGCAGCGCGCCGGCTACCGGACCGCCGATCTGGTGCTCGAGCCGCTCGCGGCGTCGTACGCGGTGCTGACCGACGACGAGAAAGAGCTGGGCGTCGCGCTGGTGGAAGTGGGCGGCGGCTCGACGGGGGTGGCGATCTTCCACGAAGGGAAGATCCGGCACCTGGCGTCGATCAAGTTCGCCGGAACGCACGTCACGAACGACCTGGTGCAGGGGCTGGGCGTGACGCAGGCGGATGCGGAGCGGCTCAAGGAGCGGCACGGCGTCGCGTACCAGCCCCTGGTGGACGCGTCGGAGATGGTCGCCCTCCCGTCCACGCCGAGCCAGGGGGCGCGGCAGGCGTCGCGCGAGTTGCTGTCGCACATCATCCACCAGCGGGTGGACGAGATCTTCCAGCTGGCGCAGCGCGAGTTCGAGCGGGCGGGGTACGGGGGCGGGCGGCTGCCCGCGGGCGTGGTACTGACCGGCGGGACGGCGCACCTGCCGGGAATGGTGGAACTCGCGCGCGAGGCGTTCGCGGTGCCGGTGCGGGCCGGCAGCCCCGAGCAGGGGATCTCCGGGCTCGTGGACAGCGTGCAGGCGCCGCGCTACGCCGTCCCGGTGGGGCTGGTGCTGTACGCGGCGCGGAAGGTCGCGCTGGGCGGCGCGCCCGGCGGCTCGCTCGTGAAAGGGGCGGGTGTGGAGAAGCTGTTCGGACCGCTGAAGCGCTGGTTGCAGGACTTCTTCTGATCGGTCAACCGAGGGAGCCATGATCTTCGAGCTCGAAGAGACCGTCTCGCAGAACGCCCGGATGAAGGTCGTCGGCATCGGGGGCGGCGGCGGCAACGCGCTGAACCGCATGGTCGACGAGGGGCTGCAGGGCGTCGAGTTCATCTCCGTCAACACCGACGCGCAGGCCCTGCTCAACAACAAGGCCGACGTGAAGGTGCAGATCGGGAAGAAGCTCACCCGCGGGCTGGGCGCGGGGGCGCGCCCCGAGATCGGCCGCCAGGCCATCGAGGAGAACCGCGACGAGGTGCTGCACGCGCTGCACGGCGCGGACATGGTGTTCGTCACGTGCGGGATGGGTGGCGGCACGGGGACGGGCGCGTCGCCCATCATCGCGCAGATGGCGCGCGACCTGGGCGCCCTCACGATCGGGATCGTCACCAAGCCGTTCCTGTTCGAGGGCCGGAAGCGGATGCGTCAGGCGGACATGGGCATCGCCGAGATGCGCAAGCACGTCGACACCATGGTCGTGGTTCCGAACGAGCGGCTGCTCGCCGTGGTGGGGAAGGGCATCCCGTTCCAGGACGCCCTCAAGAAAGCGGACGAGGTGCTGCTCCACGCCACGCAGGGGATCGCGTCGCTGATCACCGTCACCGGCATCGTGAACGTGGACTTCGCGGACGTGCGCACCGTGATGCAGAACGGCGGCGCGGCGATCATGGGGACCGGCACCGGGCGCGCCGAGAACCGCGCGATGGAGGCGGTGCAGCAGGCGATTTCCTCTCCGCTGCTCGACAACATCTCCATCACCGGCGCCACCGGGGTGCTGATCAACATCACGGGCGGCGAGGACTTGACCCTGGGCGAGGTCACCCAGATCTCCGACGTCGTGAAGGACGCGGCGGGCGAGGACGCCGAGATCATCTTCGGCACCGTGAACGACCCCGCGATGCACGGCGAGATCCGCGTGACGGTGATCGCCACCGGGTTCGACCGGCCGGCCGCGGAGGCGCCCGCGCGCGCCGCGCCGGGCGTGCTGCCGTTCCGCGAGCGCGGCGCGCGGCCCACGCCGGTGCCGCCGCCCGGATACGCCAAGCCCGCCGAGCAGCCGGCCCGGCGGTCGGCCGCGCCGCCGCCCTCCGAGCTGAACGAGCTCGAGATCCCCACCTTCATCCGACGGCAGATGGATTGATGACCCGTCCCTGGCGCGCGAGCCACTACGTCGTCGCTGGCCTCCTCGCCGCGGGCGGGCTCGCGTGGGCCACGCGGGACGCGTGGCCGTGGCGCCGGCCGCTCACCGCGCCCGCCATCGTCGTGGACGCGGCCTACGTGAGCTTCGCCGACACCCTCGGCAAGCGGGAAACGGTCACCCACGTGCTGGCGCGCGTCGGCATCACCGGGCGCGACGCCGCCCGCCTGCTCGCCGGCGCGCAGAGCCTGCCGGTGCGCCGCCTCCGCCCCGGGCTCGTGTTCCAGTTCCGGCGGCTCTTCACCGACAGCATCGCGGACCTGGTCACGGTGCGGCTCTCGCCCGAGCGGCGCCTCGCGCTCGCCCGGAGCGACTCCGCGTGGGTGGAGACCGTCGACGTCATCCCCTGGGCCGTCATGCGGCTCCGCGTCACCGGCGTGATCGAATCGTCGCTGTACGACGCGCTCGACAAGGCGGTCTCGGACACGTTCCTGCCGGCCGGCGAGCGGCGCTCGCTCGCGTGGGCCATCGCCGACGTGTACGACTGGGAGGTGGACTTCACGCGCGACATCCGCCCGGGCGACCGCTTCACCGTGGTGTGCGAGCGGCTCGAGTCGCCCGAGGGGGAGCGTCGCTTCGGCCGGATCCTCGCGGCACGCGTGGACGTGGCGAAGAACCCCAACTACGCGTTCTACTTCGACGACAGCTCGGCGGCCGTCGCGGGGTTCTACGACGAGCGCGGCCGGTCGCTGCGGCGCGCGTTCCTGCGGGCGCCGCTCCAGTTCCGCCGGGTCTCAAGCCGCTTCGGGAGCCGCTTCCACCCGATGCTCCACATCTGGCGCGCCCACGAGGGCGTGGACTTTTCGGCGCCGTACGGCACGCCGGTGCGCGCCACGGCCGACGGCATCGTGACCCGCGTGGGGCGCGAGGACGACGGCTACGGCAACCTCATCGAGCTGCGGCACGCGAACGGCATCCGCACCCGCTACGGCCACCTGTCCGCGTTCGCGCGCGGGCTGCGTGTGGGCGAGCGCGTGGAGCAGGGAGAGACGATCGGCTTCGTCGGCTCCACCGGCCTCTCGACTGGCCCGCACCTGCACTACGAGTTCCTCGTGAACGGCCGGCCCACGAACCCGCGGCGCAACGACATGGGCTCGGGCACGCCTGTGCCGCAGCGGCTCGCGGCCGCGTACGACGCGGTGCGCGACGTGCTGCGCGCCCAGCTCGAGCCGAAAGGGCCCGCCGCCCCCGCCGCCCCCGCCGTCACCGCCGTCACCGCCGCCGCGCGCGATTAGCTTCCTTTAGTTTTCTTTTGGCCGTGGAGCTCTATCCCGCCGTTGACGTCCAGGGCGGGCGCGTCGTGCGTCTGCGCCAGGGCGACGCGCACCGCTCGACCGCGTACGCCGGGGACCCGATCGCCGTCGCGCGCCGCTTCGCGCAGGACGGGGCCCGCTGGGTGCACTTCGTCGATCTCGACCGCGCCTTCGGCCGCGGCGACAACCGCGAGCTGGCGCGGCGGTTCCTGGCCGAGGCGGAGATGCCCGTGCAGGTGGGCGGCGGGCTCCGGACCGAGGAGGCCATCGAGGAGATGCTCGGGTGGGGCGCGGCGCGCGTGGTGATCGGCACCAAGGCCGCGACCGACCCCGCGATCGTCGAGCGCCTGCTCGCGCGCCACGGCCCCGGGCCGCTGGCCGTGGGGATTGACGCGAAGAACGGACAGGTGGCGGTCCGGGGCTGGACCGAGGTGTTCGAACTCACCGCGCTCGAGCTGGCGGGGCGCGTGCGATCGCAGGGCGCGCGCACGGTGATCTACACCGACGTGGCGCGGGACGGAATGCTGACGGGGCCGGACCTGGACGGCGCCCGTGCGATCGCGGCGCTCGGACTCGACGTGGTCGCGTCGGGCGGCGTCGCGTCGCTCGACGACCTGCGGCAGGTACGCGCCGCCGGCCTCGCCGGGGCGATCGTGGGGCGCGCGCTGTACGAAGGCCGCTTCACCCTCGTCGAGGCGCTCGCGTGCAGCGCCGCGTGACCGTCGGCCTCGCGCTGCTGCGCGCCGCCGGGCTCGGCGCGCTGGCGCTGCTCCTGTGGAACCCGGCGGCCTCGCGGATCGAGCCGGGGGGTGCTCCCCCGCTGGTGCTGCTCGATGCCTCGCTGTCGCTCGCCGGGCACGGCGGGCGCTGGCGCCAGGCGCTCGACACCGCCCGCACCCTCGCGCGGGGCGGCGTCATCTGGCGCTTCGGCGCTCGCGTCACCGCGTTCGACACGGCGCCTCCCGCCGACGGGGCGAGCCGGCTCGCCCCGGCGCTCGCCGCCGCGGCGGCGCGAGGCGGTCCCGTGACCGTCGTGACCGACGGCGCGATCGCGGACCTCGCGGATCTCCCCGCCGACCTCGTGCGGCGTGCCCGCCTCGTCGTGCTCCCGCGAGCGGCGTTCTTCGATGCGTTCGTCGCGTCGGTCGACGGGCCGCGGCGGGTTTCCGCAAGCGATACCGTGAGGTTGACGGTCAGCTATGGAACCACGGGGACGGGGGACGGGAGACGGGGGACGGGTAAGGCGAGGCTCGTTGTCAGCAGCGACGGGCGCAGGCTCGCCGCGCGGACCGTGCCCCTTCCGGACAGCGGCATTGTGTCGGCGGACGTCACCCTTCCCCCGTCCCCCGTCCCTCGTCCCGGTTGGTCGGCGCTCGCGGTGCGTCTCGAGGGCGCCCCCGACTCCGAGCCCCGCGACGACGCTCGCCTCTTCGTGCTCGAGGTGAGCCCGCAGCCGTCGGTCGTCCTGCTCGCCTCGCCCCCCGATTGGGAGACGCGGTTCCTGGCGCGCACGCTGGCGGATGTCGCTCGGGTGCCGATCCGGACGTTCGTCGAGGCCGAGCCGGGCGGCGGTCGCTGGCGCGACGCCGCGACGCTCGCCCCCGTGCCGCCCGCTGACGTGAGCCGGGCCGTGGCCGCGGCGCGGCTCGTGATCGAGGCGGGCGAGCCGCGCGCGTTCGCACGCTTCTCACCTCGAGGCGCCGTGCTGGTCTGGCCGGCGTCGCTGCGGCGGGAAGGGGACTGGTACGTGCAGCCGCCCGGCCCGTCGCCGCTCGCGGGCGCGCTCGCCGGTGTGGCGTGGGACTCGCTCCCGCCCGCGACGGGGCTCACCGAGCTCGCGCCCGACAGCGCGGCCACGGTGGCGCTCACGGCGCGACTCGCGCGGCGCGGCGCGCCGCGGCCGGTGGTCGTGCTCTCGGAGCGTGGAGGGGGAGGGACAGGGGGGGCCGCGCGCCGCGCCGTGATCGCCGCGGGCGGGCTGTACCGCTGGGCGTTTCGCGGCGGCGCCAGCGCCGAGGCGTACCGCTCGCTCGTCGCGGGACTCACCGATTGGCTGCTGGCAGGAGGTGCCGGACGCGGGGAGCGGTTCCTTCCCGCGGCGTACGAGGTCTCGAAAGGGCTGCCGCTCGAGTGGCGCTGGTCCGGCGCCGCGGCCCCGCAGGACGTGGTGCTGAGCCTCCTCGGCCCGGGCGGCGAGCGGCGCGACACGTTGCGGTTCGACGCGCGGGGCCGGGCCGAGCTGGCGCTCCCGCCGGGCGTGTATCGTTACGGCGCCGTCGGCGGGGGAGAACGCGGCGTGGTGGCGGTGGACGAGTACTCCGACGAGTGGCGCTGGTCGCCGCCGGTGCTCGCGGCGCGGCCGGGTGCGCAGGCAGGGCGGCTCGTGACCGAGCCGCTGCGAGACCGGTGGTGGCTGTTCGTGCTGGCGATCGCGGCGTTCGCGGCCGAGTGGGCGTGGCGGCGCCGGCAGGGGATGCCGTAATCGAGGGACGAGGGAAGAGGGAAGGGGGACGGGAAGTGACGCTGCAGCTCGCAACCTCGGTGAAGTACTTGAAGGGCGTCGGCCCCAAGCGCGCCGAGGCGCTCGCGCGGCTCGGCATCCGCACCGTGGGGGACCTGCTGTACCACGCGCCGCACCGCTACCTCGACGCGACGACGCTCGTGCCGCTCGCCAAAGCGCATGTGGGCCAGGAGGTGACATGCGTGGGGCGGGTGGTGAGCACGGGCGTGCTCCCGACGCGCCGCGGCCTGCGCGTGTTCCGCGCCGTGTTGCGCGACGACAGCGGACTGCTGGAGTGCGCCTGGCCGGGGCAGCCGTTTCTCGAGCGTCAAGTCAAAAAAGGACAGCTCCTGCTCGTCACCGGGCCGGTGCGCTACTATCACGGTCGCCAGCTCGTGCCGCGCGAGTTCATGATCCTCGCGGAGGAGGGCGAGCAGGGGCCGGACGGAGGGATGGTGCTGCCGGTGTACCCGGCGACGGAGGGCCTCACCCACCGCCAGATCCGCGGCCTCGTGCACCAGCACCTCGACGCCCTGCTCGCGCTCGCCGCCGACCCGCATCCGCGGGCGCTGCGCGACGCCGTGGGCGTGCCCGACCTCCGCACGGCCTTCACGGCGGTGCACCGGCCCGCGAGCGTTGCCGAGGCCGAGGCGGGCCGCCGCCGCCTCGCGTTCGACGAGCTGTTCGACCAGCAGCTGGTGCAGGCACGCGCCCGCGCCCTCGCCAAGCGGGCCCGGGCCGGGATCACGTTCGCCCTCAAGAAGGAGCTCACGACGCGGCTCAAGGAGCACCTTCCTTTCGAGCTCACCGCCGATCAGCGGCGCGCGGTCCGCGAGATCGCGGAGGACATGACGGCGCCGCTGCGGATGCACCGCCTGCTCATGGGCGACGTGGGGACGGGGAAGACGGTGGTCGCGCTGTTCGCGATGTTGCTCGCCGTGGAGAACGACTACCAGGCCGCGATCATGGCGCCGACCGAGCTGCTCGCGGAGCAGCACCTCGCGACGCTCACGCGGCTGCTCGAGCCGCTCGCGCTCCGGCCCGACCTGCTCATCGGCCGGCTGGCCGCCCCGGAGAAAGCGGCGGCGCGCGAGCGGATCGCCGCGGGCGCGTCGCGGCTGGTGGTGGGGACGCACGCCCTGATCCAGGAGTCGGTGACGTTCCGGCGGCTCGGCCTCGCCGTGATCGACGAGCAGCACCGGTTCGGCGTGGAGCAGCGCGCCGCGCTGGTCGAGAAGGGCGGGGCCCCCGACGTGCTGCTCCTCACCGCGACCCCGATCCCGCGCTCGCTCGCGCTCACGCTGTACGGCGACCTGGACGTCACGCAGCTGCGCGAGCGGCCGCCGGGCCGGGGCACGGTGAAGACGGCGCTGCGCACGGAGGCCGCGCGCCAGAAGATCTACGAGTTCATCCGCACCGAATGCGCCGCGGGCCGCCAGGCGTACGTCATCTACCCGGTGATCGACGAGTCGGAGCGGGCCGATCTCAAGGCCGCGACCACGATGGCCGAGCGGCTCGCGCGGGCATTCCCCGAATTCCGGATCGGGCTGGTGCACGGCCGGCTCAAGGCGGAGGCGCGCGACGCCACGATGCGGGCGTTCCGCGACAACGCGGTGCACATCCTCGTCGCGACGAGCGTCATCGAAGTGGGGATCGACGTTGCGAACGCGACGGTGATGCTGATCGAGCACGCCGAGCGGTTCGGGCTGGCGCAGCTGCACCAGCTACGCGGCCGCGTGGGGCGCGGCGCCGCCGCGAGCCACTGCATCCTGCTCTCCGACGCCCCCGAGGCCGCGGGGCGCCTGCAGGCGTTTACCGAAACGACCGACGGATTCGAGATCGCCGAGCTCGATCTGAAGGAGCGCGGCATGGGCGAGCTCGCGGGCGCGCGCCAGTCGGGGGGCGTGCCGCTCAAGTACGCGAATTTCGCGACCGATCTGCCACTGCTCGAGGCCGCGCGCCGGGCGGCCGGCGAGATCATCGCGCGGGACCCGACGCTCGCCCGGCCCGAGCACGCGGCGTACCGGGAGCGGATCGTGGCGCGGTACGAGCGGGGGTTTGAGCTATTTCGAGTGGGATAGGCAATTGCGGATTGTGGATTTCGGATTGCGGATTGTAACGACCGATCTCGTGGCTCAGGACCGCAAACTTCGAATCCGCAATCCGCAATCCGAAATCCGCAATTCTTAGAACGTCACCCGCACCCCCACCCGCGCACCGCCTGCCCACACGTCTCCCAGGACTTGCAGCGGCGCGAACGGGATGTTCCCCGGCCCGCGCGAGCGCTGCCGCAGATCCGCGATGAAGAGGCCCGCCGCGACGAGCAGGGACGCCTGACCGGCGAGCAGGCGGGCGCGCGCCCGCCGGTCGAAGATGACGGACGCCTGGTAGAGCTGCTCCGCCGTCGGGTTCAAGTAGCGGCCGTCGGAGCCGAGCGCACAGTCGGCGATGTCGGTCCGGCACAGCGCCAACAGCCGGTCGAATTCGCGCTGCGCGTTGTCGTGCTCGTGCGCGCCCATCGCCGTGAACGCCACGGCGACCGCGACCGGCAGCCATTTGCCGTAGTGCACGACGGCACGACGGAACGTAGCACGTTCCCCGGAAGTCGTCGTGCCGGGCGATGTGCCGTCGTGCCGTCGTGCGGCGCTGTCCTCCTGAGCCGGAAGCGCGGCTGGGACGGACAGTGCGAGGACGAGCAGCAGGCGAGTCGCGCGCATCAGCGATACGAAT
>Ga0137369_10005803_pt1 | contig 12514 bp, 11 predicted proteins | sample SagtaG_12_FD_104918 | JGI IMG/M metagenome (GOLD analysis project Ga0137369, IMG submission 104918) | Vadose zone soil microbial communities from Sagehorn Ranch, Mendocino, California, USA - Sage1_L_113_16 metaG | ecosystem: Environmental > Terrestrial > Soil > Vadose zone | place: USA... | reverse complement strand
GGGAGAGCTGGCGATAGTGATCGCGTCCTTTCGACACGGCGCGCCTGTGAAGCTTTGCCATAAAGTTCCCGACGTCTATGGCCGGATCGCCCAGACATGTTCGGTCAAAGTCCAACACGGCCACACGTCCGGCGGGGTCGATGATCAACTGGCTTGGCGCGTAGTCCCCGTGGATAAGGGATCTGGTCGGTCGGGCGGGCGGGTGGCTCGACCGTGCGATCCGGTGCAGAAGGTTCTGCACTTGCCGGCCCAGCTGCGGTGCTACCAGCCCAAGCCCCGCCGCCCGTTCTCGCACATTTTCCAGATCAGTCTCTAAAGAGCGCACCTCCCGGCTCTCAATGCGCAGGGTGTGGAGTGCTGCCAGGCTGACAGCCGCCAGCCTTGTAGCCTCTTTGGCCTCCTCATTGGTCTCCGCCTTCCACAGGATCGCGTTGAGGGAGTTCCCTCGAACGCTCTCCATCAGCAATGGACCGCCGTTGTCCAGCACACCGAGCGGCTTCGGGATGATCACCCCATGAGCCCTCCCCTGCGCGTGGAGGTATTCCATCACTCTCGCAACCTGTCCTGCGAGAGGCCCTTTTGGATACACCTTCCCGATCACGTCCTTCGAGCCGTTACTTCTCTCCGATCTCTCCCTGTAGCGAAGGACGCACCGTCTTTGCGGAAAGTAGCGCAGTACTTCGATGTCAGGAGACCATCCTTGGTCAGCCTTATGAGCGCGACCGAGAGCCGGCGCCATTTCCTCTGGGTCGGTAGCTCGGCGAAGGGAGGGCAGCTTCCAGTCCATGGGAAAGAACTCAATCAATGCCTGATGGTCCGGGACGAAGAGAGCCCGAGCAGGTGATGGCCGGGTGGATGACGGCCCACCGTTTCGGTAGTGCCGGTCATAGATATCCTGGAGAGTGGCTCCTGCAGCGAAGGTCACCACGCAGCGGGAGGGAGGCGCTGCGCACTCATCGAATTGAAGCGAGTAGAGGACGACACATTGCCGCCCAGGCTCGAAATACGTCGTTTCTCTCGTAATCGTTGTGACTTCGCGGTTGTCGCCAACGAACGGCAATACCCTTTGATTGAAGAACTCCGCCGTCTTCTCTTGCGACCAGACGAGATCCAGAAACGGCAGATTCGGGTCGGCCCCCAGTGCGGTCACGAGCCACCCCTGCTCCGCGGAACGCGTCTGGCTAGAGTCCGCTGGGCCAGCGCGATCAACTGCTCCGCCGTATCTTCGCCGCCCTTCGCAGCAAGCGAGACGAATGAACGCAGCGCCCACTTCACGTTTTCCACCGCTCGATACCAGCGCAGCCAGCGGGAATCGAGGCTCCCGTTCAAGGCCGCGGCGAAGACCTCCTCCGAATGGCGAAGGACGGACCTTAGCCGCGGCCGCCGCAGCGCCATCCTGTCGAGGCACGAAAGGAATTCGCCGGCGTCGGCGCTGGCACCTGACAGACGAAGCCCGTCCCAATCAACTAGCCCAACCTTGTCGCCGCAGACGAGCATCTGCGTGTGGCGGAATGCGCCGTGCGCTGGCACCAGCGGCTCCGGCGGGAGACTGCTCGCCTCTAGTTCCAGAGCGTGAAGCTGCAGCTCGATGGAATGAGCCAGGACGGGGGAGACTGATGCGATGCTCTTCATGCTCCGGCGGAGCGACTCCAGCAATGCATGTGGCGTTATGGTCTGCAGCCCAGATAGCTCCACACGTTGAAGAAAAGCAAGCCCCTCTGCCGCTTTTTCCACACACTCGTCTGCAAGCCGCCTGCTGCCTGGGCTTGCGACAGCATCCTTCAGGAGCTCTTTGATCTCCAGTCCATTTCCGAGGTCGCCGAGGACGAGGGTGTGGGCAGCGGGAAAATAGGCGATCGGGGAGGGAACGTCCCAGGGGGAGCCGCTGGCTGCCAGCTGGGCTTTTAGGGCCCGGAGCCTGGTGAACATGGCGCGGCCCCGGTCATCGCGAAACACCTTTGCGAAGTACAGAAGACGACCATCCGGGCATTCAACCGTGTAACGAAGGACCAGCCGGTGCCAGGCCTTGTAGCGCAGTGGAAGAGCCTCAGTGACGTCCATCTGCGCGTCGCACAGCGCAGAGTTTCGGGAGAGCGCGTCGGTTGCCCAAGTCGCTGATGCGGCAAGAACAGCGCCCGGGAGCCTGATGTCCAGAGGGAAAACCTGGAGAAGGACTCGATGCTCCGGCAGATACCGGTAAGGGGAAGACTGAAATTGCGCAGCAGAGCTGGCTTTCTCCGCCAGGCGAAGGAAGGCCTGACGGCCCACTATCTCGCTGCCTTTCCCATGGCGGAACATTTTGGCGGAGACAAGCACCGGGTTCCCCAAGGCAGCGGCGAAAGACCACTGCGCGATGCAGTCCTTGCCCGGCTTATAACGAACGTAGCTCAACTCGCCTCCGTGCCCATTCAGAGCCTGCCCCGTTGCCTCCTCCGCCATCTGGACAACAAAGGCAGGCGCACCACTGGTGGGGAATAGCTCCGCCAGGCCCGGGAGCGCTGGATCAGACGAGATGGAGCGTATTTCGGCACCTCCTCATGGCCGGGCGACCAGAACATCTTTGAACTGGGCCTTGAAGAGCTCGCGATATCTACCGTCAGTTCCCACCAGCTCCTGGTGATTTCCTTGCTGGACGATCCGCCCGTTCGCCATCACGACCAGACGGTCCGCGCGCTGGACGAGGGACAGTTGGTGAGTGATGATGACTATCGTCCTCCCCGCCATGAGGCGCTCTAGGGCCTCCATCACCATTGCCGCTGAAGAGGCGTCCAGCCCTACCAGCGGCTCGTCCAGGATGATGATGGGAGTGTCGCGAATCATCGCCCTGGCGATGGCGATAAGCTGTCGCTGTCCACCTGACAGCGTGTCCCCTCGCTCTCCCACCTCGGTGTCGTAGCCATCGGGAAGTCCGGCGATAAGGTCGTGGACTTTGGCTGCCTTGGCCGCTGCGACAATCTCCTCGATGGAGGCCGAGGGACGCCCGTAGGCGATATTCTCGGCGATGCTGGCCCGCAGCAGGACCGATTCCTGGAACACCATGCCGATCTGCGAGCGCAGGGACCTCAGCGTGTACTGCCGGATATCGACGCCGTCGATCAAGACGGCGCCCTCGTCGGGATCGTACAGGCGCGGAATCATGGAGGTTAGCGTGGTCTTCCCGGCACCGGTCTGCCCTACTATGGCCGTCACCTGTCCTGCAGGTATCGTGAGATTGATCTCATTAAGCGTCGGGCGTCCAGGTTCATACTCGAATCGGACGCCACGAAACTCAATAAGACCTCGAAAGCGGGGGGCGTGAACGGCGCCTGGGAGGTCGATTGCGCCACCCTCGATATCCAGCACTTCCACAACTCGCTCTGCCGAAGCCGCGGAGCGAGTTATCTTGTTGAAGTGCTTGATGGCATTCTTCATCGGCTTATAGAAGTCGCGAATGTAGCTCACGAACACGATCAGTGTGCCCGCCGTAATGGCGCCCGACGTTACCCGCTGCACACCGAAGCCAAGCACCAGGGCGCTGACAACGGCGCCCATTACGCCAACCAGCCAGGAGAAGCGTTCCTCGGTCAGACTGGCCGCGAGGCCACCTTCGAGGCTGGCTGCGCTCTCCGCTTCGAACTTTAGCCTGGCCGAGTGCTCCTGGTTGAAGACGCGCGTCAGGCGGGTGGTGGCCAGGGCTTCGTGAAACACCGAGGCGAGCGCGCCCTCGCGCTTCTTCTCGACCCGAGAATACTTCTGGATCTCGGTGGTGAAGCGAACGACGGCTAAAAAGAGCAGCGGCCCGGCGCCCATGGCCACCAGGGTTAGCTGCCAGTCCAGTATGGAGAGCGCTATCCCCATTCCTAGTAGGAAGATGAAGCTGTAGACCACCTCCGCCAGGTCGTCCGTCAGGATATCTCGCAGGGCCTTGACATCGCTGGTTACTCGTGTCAGCAGGTCGCCGCTGGACTTGCGGCTGTGGAACTGGAGGGAGAGGGTCTGGATGTGGTCGAACAGCGCGACCCTCAGGTCAAAGACTACGGTCCTGCCCGCTCGATTGAGAAAGAGGGTTCCGAGATAGCTGAACAGGCCGTCAAACAGCGCTATGATTACCACCGCTACCGATAGGCCAATAAGCAGGTACAGCGTGGACCCTTCCACCGGTCCATGCCCGAGGATACGATCGAAGACGAACTTCAGGGGCCACGGCTTGAGCAGGTCCATCGCTGCTCGGCCCAGCAAGAGCAACAGGGCCAGAGAGATGGCCATCCAATGCGGGAAAAGGAAGCGCCGCAGGCGGGACACGGTCCGCCAGTTGGCGTGAGCCGTCCCGGCCCCCGTCGAGACGACCCAGCTCTCACGCGATCTCGCCAAACCTGGGGCATTGTCCTGCCCACCATTGTTCGTGGCAAGATCCCGCCACAACTTCACCTTGGGTATCGGCCTCTCCCATCGCATGTTGCGACCGAAGACGGCGAGACGGGCTTGCCGATAGTCTTTTCCCCGCCCAGAGGAACGACGCGCAGCCGGAGCGTCTAGGCTCCAGCCTGTTTTGTCTCGGCTGATGGCCGGCCCCTTCTTACGCCCAAGTCTCATCCCCGAGTCCCCGCCTTCATCAATAGCGATTCAGCCAGCTGCGCGATGCGGCCTGCATTCTGCTCCCACGTCTGCTCAGATAGGACCCATCGCCGCGCCGCGGCCCCCAACGCCGCCCCCCGGTCCGGCATCTGCAAGATCGCCAATATCCCGCCGGCGAGGTGATCCGCATCGCCGGGTTCGTAGAGGAGGCCGTTCACCTCATCAACGACAACTTCTGCGATCTGGCCGATGCGCGCGCCCACAACAGGCTTCCCCATCGCCATGGCCTCAAAGAGCTTGAGAGGCGAGAAATAGGATTCACAGCCCGGTGGATACGGCGCCACCACCACGTCCATCGCCGCCATGAACGCAGGCACGTCTTTATAGTGAACAGCCCCCGTGCAGGTCACATAATCCGTCTTCAGCCCATTCAGCTGGCCCAGCTTCGGACCTTCGCCCACCACGAGAAGGTGCACATTGCGGCCGACGGCGGCAAGGTGCGTGACGGCTGCCCTGAGGGTATCCAGATCGTGCCAGGGCTTGAGGCTCCCGACGAACCCGATGACCGACTTCCCGTTCAGGTTATAGCGAGAGCGCACCTCAACGCCCGAAACCGCAGGGTGGAACCGCTGCGGGTTCACGCCGTTTGGCAGGACGGTGATCCGGTGCGCGGGGACTCCCAGGCCACACGCATATTCCGCCAGTGCGCGCGAGACTACGATCAGCGCGTCGGCGCTGTTAAGAATTCTCCCTTCGAGTTCCTCAGCGGTGTGAGTCAGGACCAATTGTCGGTATTTCGCCTGCTCGAGCCGCAACGGAGCGTTCACCTCAAGCAAAAAGGGAACTTGAAGACGGCGCGCCAGCTCAGCGCCGGCGTAGCCGAAGAGGGAATAGCGCTCGTAGATAACATCTGGCTGGAACTCGCGCAGGACAGGCAGAAGAGCCTTCTGGATGTACTCGGCGTACAACAGGGCGCGCCACTCCTTCGCTAAGTGGCTTTGGGGGATCGCGGGTTCCTGCGACGCAAGCCGCACCACCTCTTCTGCAAAGCCATCCAGCGGTACCGCCTCAGCCTGCTCTCGGGCTTCACCCAGCGTGTCAGCTCCCGGGGTCGGCGAAAAAATCTTGACGATATGCCCCAGGCGTCGGAGCGCTTTAGCAGTCTCCCGAACGTGTACAGCGGCGCCCTTTGTCCCCGAGATGGGCACACCAAAGTCGCAGCACAGATAGGCGAATCTAAGCTGCCTATCGACCCTCAGATCTCCCACCGACGTCTCGACCATCATCCTGCTGTCACGCCGCTTCCCAGTGTGCCTTGCGGGACACGCCCAGCTTCCCTGTTGCCTGGTTCTCGTCTTCGCCTGCCGGTTGCCGGCGAATTAACTCCCTCACCCATCCGATCTGCTGTTTTAGACCTTCTTCCAGACCTACCGCTGGCTGATAGCCGAGCTCGCCGATCGCCAGGGCCGTGTCCGCTGCGGTCCGTCGCGGGTCCTCAGCGTTCGCCTCCTGGTGGCGAATCTGTACGTCCGCGCCAGTGAGAGTCTTCAAAGTTCGGATCACCTCATTCAGCGTCACTTCGACGCCGCCGCCTATGTTGTAAACCCGCCCGGCCGGGCCTTTTTCCGCGGCCAGAACGTTGGCAGTGACCACATCAGAGACATACGTGAAGTCGCGGCTATGTCCACCGTCTCCATAGATTGAAATCGGACGTCCGCTCAGGAAAGCATGGATGAAGGTATGAAAGCCCATGTCAGGTCGTTGCCGCGGTCCATACGCGGTGAAGTACCGCAGAGTAACCGCCGGCACGCCATACCTTCGGCAGTAGAGCAAGCAGAGATGTTCTCCAGCCAGCTTTGTAACGCCGTAGGGAGATATGGGACGGGGCGTAATGGATTCTGACGTGGGAAACTTCTCGGCCTCACCGTAGATGGACGAAGAGGAAGCGTACACGAACTTCCGGATAGCGGTGCCTCTCGCGGCCTCGAGAAGGCGTTGGGTGGCCAGAACGTTATTCCGAACATATGCTTCAAACGCGAGGCCCCAGCTGGAGCGCACCCCCGGTTGCGCTGCCTGGTGGAAAACGCATTCCACGCCATCGAGGACCGAGTTGAGGTCCAGTGCTACGAGGTCACCCTCTATGAAGGAAAACCGCGGATGACTCAGGCTCTCCCGCAGGTTCAGCTCTTTCACCCAGCGGGGATAGGAATCCGTGAAGCAGTCGATGCCGACGACGGTTGCCCCTTGCTTCAGCAGCCGTTCGCTCAAGTGCGACCCGATGAATCCAGCCGCGCCGGTGATCAGAGCTCGCAATGCCTGCCCGTCCTACACCGCTCTCGCTGCCGGAGCGCCGGGCCGGCGAGACATAGTTTCTGGCCATAGCAACTCCGCCAGTCGCCGGGCATGAATCTTGGAGTCAAACTCCGTTGCCACAGTGAAGCGCGCGTTTCTCCCCAACCCCTCCCTCAGCGCCCCATCCTGGAGCAAGAGCTCGATTGCTGATGCCAACGCCTCGGGGTCTCTCTCCGCCACCAGGAGACCGTTCCGCCCGTTCTCGATTAGTTCCGGGATTCCTGACACCGGGGTAGAAACAACAGGCAGCCCCGTTGCCATCGCTTCGAATAGGACGTTGGGTATTCCATCCCGGTCACCATCCTTTACGACCTGACACGGAAGCGCGAACACGGTTGCCCGGCGATAAGAGTCCAGCACTTCCTCTTGGCTGCGGGAGCCCTCGAAGACGACCACATCCTGTAAGGCAAGCGTTCGAACCATCTTCTGCAGACTGCGCCTGTCCGGCCCCTCCCCGATGATCAGACACCGGAAATCGTGGCCCTTGTCCCTCAGAATCTTGCAGGCATTCAGCAGGTGACGGAATCCCTTTTTCTCAACCAACCTTCCCACGGCTAAGATCAGGTGCCTGTCCCGAATGATCCTCCCCTCAAACGGTCTGAACTTAGATATGTCGACGCCGTGGTAACAGAGATGGATTTTGTCGCGTTGGTCCGCCGCAACTATTTCTTGGAGGTACTTCTGGTTGGCCCGCGTGCACGTAACCACAAACCGCGCCGCCTGCACTTTCTCGCGCAGATCAGCGGGGTCGGCGGCATAGATGTCCTTAGCATGAGCCGAGAAACTGAACGGCAATCCCGTGAGCATCCCGGCGAGCATCGCCACTTGGGTGCTTCTGTGGGCGAAGTGGGCATGCAGGTGATCCACCCCGCCGTCCCTCATGAGATATGCCAGGTAACTAGCCTGAAGGAAGCGGCGCCAGACATCAGGTTTTACGCTCCTTAAGGAACGGACCAGTACGTACCGCAGCGTTCGGCGGTAACGGACCGGGTCTATGCCACGGATAGCCCTCTGCGCTCGAACCAGGCCCCAGACATGGCGGTAGAGGGGGTCTGGAAGATAAGCAATCTTGGCGCGTATCAGCCGGAGGAATCCGTGGTAGACCGCGTCTTTCGGCCTCCTGTAGGAATATATCCGGATAGGGACGCCCAGCCTCTCCAACTCGAGGACCTCGTTCGCGATGAAGGTTTCCGAGGTCTGCGGGAACATGCGCAGCACATATCCGAGTCCCGGTGACGTCATTCTGGCTATCCGATCTCCCTGGCGGGTGTTGGCGTCACGGCAGCGGCTTGAAGATGACGCAGTTCCGCGGGACTCCGGTGCCCATTGAGCCTGCCCTGGCCGTTCCACCGGATCGCTTCGTTGATCCGTTGAACAGACCTGAGCAGCTCCGGCACATAACCCTTACCCTCGGCGAAACCGATGAGCTGAACGAGGTCTTTGGGCAGGCAGGTACCGCCCGCAGGATCACCATGCATTTTCGCCCCGTAGGTGGAGACCCTGGGGTCCTGGCTGCACAGTATTCCCACTACGTGAGAAGGCACCCCTGTTAGTTCGCAGATCAGGTGGATCTCGTTCCAGAATGAGATCAGGGTATGGAAATGAGCGTTGAGCGCCAGCTTGACCATCTCTGCCGTAGAAGTCGGCACTAGAGCGTAGGGTACCATCAGCGGAGCGAAGATCTCGGCCACAGCCTTGCCCTGCCCTTCGTCCTGGCAGCCTATGAGCATAAACGGAGGGTTCATGGCGTCCCAGATAGGAGTCGCCTCTCTTAGTGTCTCCGGCACGAAGACAAGAGGGCGTCCCATTTCCACAGATAAGCGCTCAGTAGTGCCCGGCGGAACCGTGGAACGGATGACGGTGATGGGACTGCTGGGAGCGAAGGCAAGCGCCTCGCGAACGTATGCCTCCGGCACGCAAATGAAGAGGGCGTCCGGCTCCGTAGCCTGATCAAGAGCGCCAAGGCCCCGACCGCAAGCTCGTTCGATTCGAGCAGGGTCGGTATCGTTGACAAGAACGCGGTGGCCGAGCCGTCTCAGAACCTCAGACGTTGCGCTGCCCACTACTCCGTAGCCGATGACGCCGACAACCATGGGGCTACCCTCCTATGCTTTGGGCAGCCAACCCGCCGACAGGGGCGCCTTCGCCGGCAGAGACTGGACCGCCCAGAATCACGTTTGCTGCCTTCTGGGCCCCGTCCAGCAGCGGGATGTTGGACGGGTCTGGAACTTCGTTTGTCGTCAGCAGCCCGGATACCTCATGGGCCAGCCTCCAGGGTGTAAGGTCATCAGGATCCAGCATTCGGATCAGGCGACGTTCCGAAAAAAGCCTGCTTCGGATCCGCTGTTCCGCGCTGGGCCCGGCCCGAGGGACCACCAGGGCCTTCTTGCGCCAGGCCAGCACTTCGCACAGGCTGTTATAGCCGGCCATGGTCAGGACGGCTGAGGCCTGCCCGAGCCACGACGTGGCATCTTCGCAGCGTATATCCACTGGCTGCCCGGCGGCCTGGGCAGTCAAAGCTTGGCGCTCGGCGAGAGGCATGTTAGGGCCCGTCAGGATCACAGCTCGAAACTGGACCTGCCGCCTGACAAAACGTAGGGCTTCCAGGAAAGAACTAGCTAGCGGAAACAGATCGGCTCCCCCTCCGCCCATAACCAGGAGCAGTGGTTCCTCTAATGGACGGGGCGTGAGGCGCACCCGTTCCGAGGGGCCAACGTAATGACAATATACCGCCTGACAGTTGGGGGTTAGTTGATAGGCCGACACAGTATCGTACAGCTCGCGGCAGCCGTAGATTAGAACGGCGTCGTAGCCTTGCAAGTAGTGGAAAGCGTCGAGCTCTCGCCAAACCTTGCTGATGACTTTTGGTGAATCCAGCACATCGCGCAGGCCGAGGAAGAGTTTGGGCCGCGCCGGCCCTGCCATCGCGCTATCGAGCAGCGGCTTCAACTCCCCGAGGGCACCCACGGGCATGTGGTCCACCAATACGAGGTCGGGCTTGAATTGGCGGAATATATCTATGATCATCCTGGACCGCCGGTTCAACACGTCCTTAACGTTCACGAAAGGCGTGCTCGCCCGCCAGGAGGCTTTGTCCGTCTTAATGATGGTTGGCAGTTTCAGATACCGGATACCGGGCAAAGTCGGAAAGAACGGCCCGGCCGGCGAGTCGGCCATGATAAGAATGTCGGTCAGGGGTTCGCGTGATAGGACTTCTTGGGCGATGTTGCGCGTGCGACGTAGGTGTCCTAGGCCTAACCCGTCCTGGCTATAGACAAGCAGACGCGTCACCATCGACCCTTCCGTGTCTACGGCTACTCCGCGCGGGCACGAACGCTGCCTCAGCCGGTTCTAGCCTCGCCGACGACACGAGCGCTACCGCCCCACTAAAACACAAACCCGGTAGCTTTGGTCGAGGTCGTCCCTGCGGGTAATCGGTTAAGAGTTGGTTAAGGTGCATAGTATTGGGGCGCATGTCACGCAAAAATAACAACGGGTATGTCGGCCATTGCAAAATCATAGAATTCGCCAGGATAGTGGCCGTGGCCGGGCGATAGCTATCGCTGACGACGACAACCGGCGACTGGTAAGGGGAGAATGCGCGCCCGGTCAGCCCCGAGATAGTCGTGCAAAAAGTACGTCCGCGTGCCGGAGACTGGATCTCGCCTACGGAGCCGCGTTCTCGGCGTAGATGGCAATGCGACGAAGGTGCCCGAGTCCATCCTGGAGGTACGCAAGCAGGCGCGGTGACCATCGACCCTCACGTGTCTACGGCTACTCCGCGCGGGCACGAACGCTGCCTCAGCCCGTTGTACCCTCCACGAGGACTCTTACTGCTACCGCCCCACTAGCCCCGGTAGCCTTGGTCGTGGTCGTCCCTGCGGGTAATCGGTTAAGAACTTGTTAAGGGGAACGTATTTTAAGACAGGTGCTATGTCAAGTGGCAAGGCGGGCGGTATACGCTGCAAAAGCGCGTATTCGAGACGATAGTTGGCCTCAAGCTGGCTCACTGCCATCAATTTCGCTGTCTTTTGATTCCCAACCTGCAGTTGGTCGTTACGGCTTTAACGCACTCACCTCGGGCAGCGGCCGGCTAATCGTGCTGTTTGCTTCAGCCGGGTCATCGTCTCTCAAAGCGGACCCGCATATGCCGTCGAATACCTCGAACAGTTCGTCACACGACAGCTCGTCATCGGCGTGTGCATCCGCCACGGCCCTGATCTGCCAGTTGAATCCGTCCACCGCCGCAGGGTTGGCGCATGCGAACGCAACGCTGCCACTTAGCGTCAGCTTCCGGCCAGGGAGCATGCTCGTTGAAGGGAGGCCCTGCGTGATGCGCGTCCAGTTGTAGACCTGACGCGCGTCCTCGCCGGCCGTGGCGCCTGGCACGGAAACGGAGCAGCCTCCGGTGTTGGTCGCGAAGCCGTCCGGCGAGTCGAAGGCCAGGTAGACGCTCACGTAATCAGCGTGGTCACTGAGGTTGGCGGCGACCACAACCACGCGGCTATTCGCGCGCGGGACCCCGGGTAGTAGGGGAATGGTGTGGATCGTGCGCAAACGCACAATCGCCCCGTCGTGATTGAGTTGTGGCGTCGCGGTGGCCGTGGGTGTCAGGGTTGACGTCGGCGTGGGTGTCGGCGTCGGCGTGCCTGTGGGTGTATCCGTTGGCGTCGGCGTGGGGGTGGCCGTGGCCGTCGGGGTGGCAGTCGGTGTGGGTGTCTCCGCTGGTGTGGCGGTTGGCGTCGGAGTGCTGGTGGGCGTTGGCGCCGCAGTCTGAGTCTCCGTCGGCGTGGCAGTCAATGTCGGTGTCTCCGTCGATGTGGCGGTTGGCGTCGGAGTGGTGGTGGGGGTTGGCGTCGGAGTCTGAGTCTCCGTCGGCGTGGCAGTTCGTGTGGGTGTCTCCGTCGGCGTGGCGGTTGGCGTCGGAGTGGTGGTGGGCGTTGGCGTCGCAGTCTGAGTCTCCGTCGGCGTGGCAGTCGGCGTAGGTGTCTCCGTCGATGTGCCGGTTGGCGTCGGAGTGGTAGTGGGCGTTGGTGTCGGCGTCGGGGTGCCCGCAGCCGTCGGCGTTGGCGTCGCGGTCGGCGTGGCAGTCGGTGTAGGCGTCTCCGTCGATGTGGCAGTTGGCGTCTCCCCAGGCGTTGCGGTTGCCGTCGGGGTTGGGGTGGGCGTCTCCGCAGGGGTGGCAGTTGGCGTAGGTGTTTCTGTCGGTGTCAGCGTTGCTATTGCGGTCGGCGTTGCTGTGGCCGTAGGTGTGGGTGTAGTTGTTCCCGTCGGCGTAGCGGTTGCAGTGGGTGTGGCCGTCGGCGTTGGGGTCACTGTCGGGGTGGCAGTCGGGGTTGGCGTGGCAGTCGAGGTCGGCGTGGCAGTCAGCGTTGGCGTGGCAGTCGGAGTCGGCGTGAGCGTTGCCGTCTGAGTCGGCGTGGCCGTCGGCGTCGGTGTCTCAGTCGGGGTGGCGGTCGGCGTTGGTGTGGCAGTTGGTGTCGGCGTAGACGTTGCTGTCGGAGTGGCCGTTGCGGTCGGCGTCGGGGTCTCGGTCGGCGTGGCGGTCGGCGTAGGTGTTGCCGTGGGTGTCGGCGTTGGGGTGCGAGTGGGCGTGGCCGTCGGCGTC
>Ga0137369_10005796_pt1 | contig 12529 bp, 15 predicted proteins | sample SagtaG_12_FD_104918 | JGI IMG/M metagenome (GOLD analysis project Ga0137369, IMG submission 104918) | Vadose zone soil microbial communities from Sagehorn Ranch, Mendocino, California, USA - Sage1_L_113_16 metaG | ecosystem: Environmental > Terrestrial > Soil > Vadose zone | place: USA... | reverse complement strand
TCGCTGATCGCCACATCTGTCGATGAGCTCAAAGATCAACAGGGCCCCCATGTGGTGCTGGTGCCAGTAGCTCCAGTATTACAATCTCCTATGGAGTGTCGCTAACTCACACTCGAGTGTTCCGCCGACAACCTGACCGCCGACGGTACGACAACCTATACCTACGACGCGCTGAGCCGCATGACGCAGCGCGGCACGACGACCTACACCTACAACGGCGATGGCACGCTGGTCAAGCAGATCGCCGGCGGCACTACCACGCTCTATACGCAGGATCTGGCCTCGCCACTCACGCAGATTCTTCAGACCAAGGTCGGCGGCGCCACTGCGACAGATTACGTGTATGGATTGAATCGGCTGGCATCTCTGAACAGCAGCACCACGACCTGGTACGCCCAAGACGCGCTGGGCAGCGTGCGCCGCACGTTCAACACTGCCGCGACGCCGCTCGGCATCATCAACTACGACCCCTGGGGCACGCCCAAGAGCGGCACCGTGCCGACGTTTGGCTTCACGGGCGAGCTGCAGGATACGACCACCGGGCTCGTCAACCTGCGTGCGCGGTGGTATAGTACCACTCAGGGCAAATTCACGACGGTCGATCCATACGCGGGCGATCCGGCGCAGCCATATAGCTTGCATCAATACCAGTACGGGCTGAGCGATCCGGTGTTGCTGATGGATCGGAGCGGACGTGCTGTACAAGGTGAAGATGGAGGCGGACAGGGGTGTTTGTGGGATATCGAGCTCGGGCGATGCCGTAACGAGATAGATTCTCATCATCAAGCGGGTCCTAATCCCAATAGTCTTAGTATTATTACTATCAATCTAAGCGACCCGTTAATCTTCACCCGCCCTTCTGAGAATCCTGGCATCGAAATCTTTGCCAAGCCCAATAAGGATCCAGGCATCGAAATCTTTCCCGACTCTGGTGAAGACCCAGGGCTACTAATTTTTACGAAGCCTGGGGAACTTCCGACTTGCAATATCTTCGCAGATAATAGAGAGCTGGAAAAGCAACTTGGAATTACCCCGGATTTTGTCACTAATACGGATCCTAATAAGCTGCCCCATCGTCCAGGTCTACGACGTACAGAACGAGAATGGCGGAAAAAGGGGCAACTCACTGATGATGAATTTGAATTCTTGCGCGAATTCGCTCACAAGCGCGGCAAGAAAATCATTCTGACTGGGAGCTTGAGCGAGACTCCTTGGGGTATTGAGAATCGCATTAAGCATCCAGAAAGGTTGCCTGGCTGGCGTCTAGGAGAGGATGGCAGCAGCGCAATGCCGAGTTTGGTTCATCCAGACAAAGCAGGAAAGATTAAGGATATCGATTTCTGGGAGGGTTCAGATCTTTCCGGCCCAGAAAGAGCTGAAATTAGTGCCTATTTCCAACCCAACGCACAAAATCCAAAAGTGCCAATTCCAGTCGACGCCGGTCCGGACGGATACAGTAGACTACTGTATCCTTTACAGAGAAGCTTCAAAGAACCAGCAAGAGATGTCGGAGGGAGAGAAGGTGGGGATGGAGGGGGAATTGTATTCTATCCGAGCGGCCGAACCGAACGTCTACCAGCAACTTGGCAGGTTGAACTATGGCCATAGCCTAATGAGTTTTGACGATCATAATCGGTAATGGCACGGCATATGCAGCACGCACGACTGGGTTGTTTTTCCAGGCCTGAAAGGAGTGCGTGATGAGCTATCAGCGAACCCTGGAGTTGGCGGCCGGACAGCGACAAACCTTACAACACCATCGCGATCACGATCCGCGACCGTACGTGCGCGAACGCTGTGCCGCGATGCTGAAAATTGCCGACGGCTATTCCGCTCATTGGGTTGCCCGCCACGGCTTGCTAAAAGAGCGCGATCCCGATACTGTCTATGCCTGGCTTTCCCGCTATGAGACCATGGGCTTCGCCGGGCTGATTGTGCATCAGCACGGTGGGGTGCGACGGGGGTGTTTTTGACCAACCAGATAAGTTGCTTGATCGCTTGCGTCAAGGTCCCGGCGAGGAGGCCAGGCGCGAAGTTGCGCCCCAGCCAGACCAGAGCGGCCCAGTACCGAGCCGCTGGAGCTTGCGGACGATTCGGGCTAGCGTCCCAGCCCTGCGCGACTACTGCTTGAGTGGTGTCTGGCGCGTGCTGCAGCGTTGTGAGTGCCGCCAGATCTCGCCCAAAGTGCGCCTGTTCAGTCCTGACCCGCTCTATGCCAGCAAAGAAGCCACCCTGCTGGGCTGTTTGCAGCAGGTCGCACACGCACCAGATCGCTGGGTAGTGCTGTTTCTGGATGAGATGGGCTACTATCGCTGGCCGAGCAGCGCCGAGGACTGGCGGCCGACCGAGGATGCGCCGCTGGAGCTGCAAGGCAGCGGGAACAATAGCCAGTGGCGGATTGTCGGCGCGCTCAATGCGCTGAGTGGGCAGGTGGACTATCTGGACAATTATATTGTCGGTCGCAAACAATTGATCAGCTTCTATGGCCGGCTCGATCAGCGTTACCCGAATGTCGAGCAAATCTATGTGGCGCAGGACAACTGGTCGATCCATCAGCATCCCGATGTGCTTGAGGCGCTCTCTCGCTGGCCGCGGATCAAGCCAATCTGGCTGCCGACCTACGCTCCTTGGCTGAATCCAATTGAGAAGCTGTGGCGCTGGTTGCGCCAGGACGTGCTGAAATTGCACCGCCTGGCAGGCGACTGGCCAGGGTTGCGGCAGCAGGTCCGCACATTCTTGGATCAATTTGCAAGCGGTTCGCACGCCGTCCTCCGCTATGTCGGGTTACTGGGAGAGGGCAAACTTGCCCAGGCGATTTACGGGCCATGATTACCGATTATGATCGTCAAATTTCATGAGGGTTAGTACTACAGTTGGAGTTATCGGATAAATAGCTGATTAGAAAGCCAAGGAATTTTGGGCAGGCTGTCAGCGGATGGCTTCCTAAAGCCATATTCAATTAAGTCCAACTGTAGTATTAGTGCCTATCCGAGTAAGTCATATGGAAGGTTATAGGAAGCCAAAACCAGTTATTCGGATAGGCTGTTAATGTGGAAGGGAGTTCAGGAAGTGAAAGAAATAGATTGGATTGAGATTCCAGAGGGTGACTTCATTTATGGCCTGAGAACAGCACAGGCAGAAGGACTACTCGACGCACTACCTATTCCACTGAAAGAAAATTCGACAGTAGAAATTAGCTTACGGCAAGAACTGTTGCATGAAGTACCTGAGCGTGTCGTTAACTTGCCCACTTTCTATATTAGCCGGTTTCCTATCACGTGGGAGCAGTATTTGCCATTTGGACAGAGTAGTCATCACTTTTCGTATCGGAAGCTTCCGGCTTATGCTGGAAGTGCACGTAAAGCTGTTCTCGAAAGCCTTCAGAAAGCAGCTGATACACATTCAGACCTGCCAGTGTGCACTGGGTGGTACTTTGCCCTGGCCTTCTGTGATTGGCTCGGTGCTCGGTTACCAACATCGGTCGAATGGGAGAAGGCAGCACGGGGAACAGATGGTCGACTCTATCCTTGGGGAGATGTCTGGGATCCAGAGCGAGGTAACTTTTCGCGTGACCGAAGTTATTGGACTGAAAAGACACGACCGGTTACCGCCTACCCGTTGGGACAAAGTCCGTATGGCGTTATGGATATGGTGGGCAATACGTATGAATGGACATTTTCAACCAGTATTGAACATAACAGTATTGGAACGCTTACAGAGTTAGTTGTTTGTCGGAGTTGTCAAGGCGATCTTGTTGTTGAGGAAGATGAACCACCGGAGTGGTTCAGAAATCGCGTAACTGCACGCCTCGCGCGAGAGCCAAATGACAGCCCGATTACTCGATTAGGATTTCGACCAGTTCTCACTGCGTGGCACAAACAGATTTGGACTGGTGTGGGAAAACCAAATAATAATGGATAACGTGATCGTCCATATTGGAGAAGAGGTTTCCACTGTGCCTCAAACCCCAATATCGCCCGACATAGTCGCCAGGACGCTGCGACACTCCCACCTGACGACCCGTATCGTCAGATTAGCGACACCTCTATCAGCAATATCTCGGACGCGCTGCATGCCTATACACCTACGACCTGGCCGGAACCGTACCTCGGTGCAAGTCAACGGCGGCACGCCGACGATCACGACCTACAACTTCGCCAACCAGATCACGAATGCCGGCTACACCTACGACAACGCCGGCAACCTGACCGCCGAAGGTACCACGACCTACAGCTACGACGCGCTCAGCCGTATGACGCAGCGCGGCTCGACGACCTACAGCTACAACGGCGACGGCACGCTGGTGGCGCAGGCCGCGGGCGGTACCACGACGCTGTACACCCAGGATCTCGCCTCTCCGCTCACCCAAATCCTCCAGAGCAAGGTCGGCGCAGCGACCGCGACCGACTACGTGTACGGCCTGAGCCGCCTGGCCTCGCTCAACGGCAGCACCACGACCTGGTACGCCGCCGACGCGCTCGGCAGCGTGCGCCGCACCTTCAACACGGCTGCGACGCCGCTGGGCATCGTCACCTACGACCCCTGGGGCACGCCCGAGAGTGGCAGCGTGCCGACCTTTGGCTTCACCGGCGAGCTGCAGGATGCGACGACCGGCCTGGTCAACCTGCGGGCGCGGTGGTATAGTTCCGCACACGGCACGTTCACGACCGTCGATCCGTACGCGGATGATTTAGAGACGCCGTATTCATTACATCCATACCAGTAATTATGCTGGCTTGACTCCATTACCGCGTGAGTCGGGCACAAGCGTGCGAGGACGCGCCCAGTTGGGACGGGATGGCAATGCACGCTTGCGTACGGCCTTATATCGCGCTACGATCAATGCAGCGCGGTTTAATCCAATCATCAAAGCCTTGTTGGGCCGCCCGGCTATTGCGGTTCAGTATCAATAACCAGGTGTTTGAACTGTGTCACAGAACACACAGTGGTAGTCAGCAGTTTGTATGCTTCGGTAAAGTCGCGATCAGCCGTAATTATATAATCGGCTTCTGCGGCGATAGCACAAGCCAGAAACTTGGCGTCTTTCTGATCACGTGGGAAGTCGACTGCCACACTCACATCAACTACAGTGATAACCGTCTCAAATAGGTCTGACCATTCTTGCAAGAGCGTATTTGGGAGCCGAAATTTTGGACGCTGTAGCACTTCATTATATTCAGCGAGGATGTCGCGCGATGCAATCCACTCGTACTGGCCATGACCGATCACAAAGCGAATAATCGCCTCTGGATCGCGATCTTTGAGAACTGCTGACACCACGATATTTGTGTCGATCACGACTTTCATTGGCCATTCCGATAGGCAGCTACTTCAGCGGCAATCTCGTCGTCGGTAAGCTCCTGTATGTGAGGCAATGCTTGGGTACTTTGGAGCAGGGTATCGAGGCGGCGGAGCGCCAGCGCCCGATCGGTATCCTGCGCAAGAATGAGCACTTCTACGACTTGCCCAGGCTGGAATGGCACATCCGAGAGTACCACCTGCTTGGCGTCTGTGACTGTAAGATACGTCCGATAAGCTTTCATCGCTATCCTCCGTCGCTGTGTGTTAGCACTCGTTCGCTGGTTGGCCGATGGACAAACATGGCGCAAGAGCATTATACACGATCGCGGTGGAAGTGAGACGCGAGCATTTTGTGGCATTGAGGGCAGAGCCACAGGGCATCCACGATAACCATTCCGCATACGAAAGCATCACATTGGGGTTCAGGGTCAACGCCCCTGCCGGGGTCGTAAGAGGCGGCGGCGCGCTCCTAACTGCGGGGTGCGGGGCCGCGCAGGCCCCGCAACAATGCACCACACCGAATCACCTGGTACGCCGCCGACGCGCTCGGCAGCGTGCGCCGCACCTTCAACGGCGCCAGCGCCACGCCGCTGGGCATCGTCAACTACGATCCGTGGGGCACGCCCGAGAGCGGCAGCGTGCCGACCTTTGGCAGATTAGGTCCTTTCAACTCGATCAGGACCATGCACATCGCTGGGCGCTGGTTCAGTGGTATGGGGCTCCCATCGCTGCGCTAAGCGACGCAGCCCCTCAATCTGCTCCGGCCAATCATGCAGCGTGGCCGGATCAAAATCGGCCCCGTTTGGCCAAACCAGGGTGTGTATTTCTGGATCGAGGCTCACCTGGTTGAACAAGGCCAGATCGCGCAGTGGACCATACACCACGCCCCGCAACAGTGGCCCAAAATCAATCGTTTGCCATGAGTGATCATCAAATTGGACCCGAACGGTGTAGGGGCCAATGATTTCATAGCTGAGCACACGATAGATTGGATGTGCAATCATGCCTTCCTCTCCTTAGTGCAGCGGATCAATCGGCTGCGGGAGCTGGCCCGCTTGAAGCGCCTGCCATGCCAAGGCTAACTCTTCTGCGTGCAGTTCGGCCCATGCTTCCACGAGCCGCCGCTGGCGGCGCGGAAGATCGCCGGCAATCAACTCTACCGGCTCGAGACGATAGATCGCAACCTCCGATTGGTAATAGGCATGAAAGTGCGGGGTATGGTGCGGTGCTGCGACCTCGACATACATCCGAATGATGACGCCGAAAAAGCGGGCAAGTTCCGGCATAGTGAACCGATATCCTTTACACACATGCGACAATATTGGTTGTTGTGACGATACTCGTATCGAATTGTATGTCAAACTGATTCCTGCCGGCACGCGTTACTTGATGCTGCTAGTATACCATGCGGTCTCACACCCCGCGCACCGGCTGTGCTTGCCGGCCCGACGCATACCAGCGCGGATGGCGTGGGCGGCACTGGCGAAGATCGATCGATGGATGTGGCGGTGGACAGCCAGGGGGCCGCGTACGTCACCAACATGGCGTCATCGGGCTTCCCGACCAGCCCGGATGCCTTCAAGAAGGTCGTGGACGTCAGTAGCGATGCGTTTGTGACCACGCTGCTGCCGAGTAACGCTGGGGCAGCGTCGTTGGGGTACAGCACGCTGTTCGGCGGCAATGATAGCGACATCGCGCGCTGCATCGCGGTCGACGCGGCGGACAATGTCTACATCACCGGCGACACGTTGTCGAGCAACCTGGCGACGCAGGGCGCGGCACAGACGACCTATATCGGCGACCAGACCGCCGCGTTCGCGGCCAAGATTGCGAGTTCGGCGCGGCTCGACCAGTACAGCTACGACGGGCTACAGCGGCTGATCGGCGCGGTCGAAAGCCCGGGCAGCAGCTACGCCTACGACTACGACCTGGCCGGTAACCGCACCGCGGTGACCGTGAACGGTACTACCACCACCACAACCTACAACGCCGCCAACCAGATCACGAATGCCGGCTACAGCTACGACAACGCCGGCAACCTGGCCGCCGATGACACAGCCGCATACACCTACGACGCGCTCAGCCGCATGAGTGCGCGGCTCGACGACCTACACGTATAATGGCGACGGCACGCTGGTCAAGCAGATCGCCGGCGGAGTCACCACACTGTACACCCAGGATCTGGCCTCGCCGCTCACGCAAATCCTCCAGACCAAGATCGGCGCGGCGACAGCTACGGATTATGTGTACGGCCTGAACCGCCTGGCGTCGCTGAACGGCAGCACCACGACATGGTATGCCTCCGATGCGCTCGGCAGCGTGCGCCGCACGTTTGGTGGCGTCAGCGCCACGCCGCTTGGGGTGATTAACTACGACCCGTGGGGCACGCCCGAGAGCGGCAGCGTGCCGACGTTTGACTTCACCGGCGAGCTGCAGGATGCGGCGACCGGGCTAGTCAATCTGCGGGCACGGTGGTATAGTACCACTCAGGGCAAGTTCACAACTGTGGACCCGTACGCGGGTGATGCCGAGACGCCGTATTCGCTGCATCAGTACCAGTCATTCCGCTGGCAAACTAGCGCGAGTGATGATACTGTCCCCTATAGCCTGCACCCGTACGCCTATGCGCTGAGCAACCCGGTCAACTTAAGTGATTAGAATACGAGAATGAACGAGATGGTCTAGCGGGCTAACGACCACGCTTCAGCCACGGGCGGGTAGCAGGCACTGCCACACTGAAGCGAGAAGGTGCATGGGTGCCACCGCCTATGAAAATCGCACCGACAAAGCCCGTCGGACTGGAAGCGCTGGTTGGGCGGCCTACTGTCGGTGAATGTTGCTGGTCAGGAGTGAGTAGCACTGGGCTGGCGCCGGTAGTCGCTTGCCGCGAGCTTCCAGTACTGCACATCAAAGCCATAATGGTGGGCATCGTGGTGATAGTGAAAACCAAGCTTGCTCAGAACGTGTTGTGAAGCTTGGTTTTCGGGACGAACTACGGCAACAATCTGCGGTAGCTGGAGCTGTGTGAAGCCGTACTCAAGCACTGCGTGACTAAGTTCAGTTGCCAAGCCGCGTCCCCAGGTAGATCGACCCAAGTAATACCCCAATTCAACTGCGCCTGTCTGCTCGAGATATTGGAGCCCAGCATGGCCAATCAATTGCTGTGTCGCTTGCTCGATCACGGCCCACATGCCAAAGCCGTACTCTTCCCAATCCCGAATACGGCTTTGAAGAACCGTTTGTGCTTGCTCGCGCGAAAGAACCTCACGCCGCCAGGTGACCTGTGGATCGCTGTCTATCATTGCATAATGGGCTTCAAAGTCATCCAAGCGCAACGGCCGTAGCAATAGTCGTGCAGTTCTGATCTCGTTCTCCATCGCTGGCCCTCACTTACGAAACAGAAATGGCGTGATTGGGATCGGTGCAGCAAGAGTGCATTGATTCGCGTACCATCTCCTTCAAGTTATATGCCGTGATCCAGGTAGGGTACTTGAGCCGCCCAACGGGCGGGCGCTTAGCCGTGCCGCGCTCCAAGTCGAAAGAACAATCAAACCCAATCAGCTGCCAAAATGCGCACGATCTTGTGGCCGCGTAGCGGCGTCGGCTACAGCGCCATGTTGGGTGGCAGGGGTTGATATCCATACCGAAGAGCTCTCGTTGATCAAGCAAGACGCTTGACTGGAATCTTTAGCCGAGCGTCTTGCCTTGCCTCTACGACCACCAGTTACTTTACAATGCCAAAGCGAAGATGCGTTCTACCGACGGGAAGTTCCAGCACCTTCTTTCTTTCCAGCCGAATCTGTTCAGTGCTAATCGCTTCAAAAAGCCGAAGACCATCGCACAGGAGCACCGGCATGATGTCAATGTGCAGTTCATCGGCAAGTTCAGCATTCAGGCATTGTTGTGCGGTACTTGCACCACCGATAACCACAACATCTTTGTTACCCGCGGCCACTTTAGCTTGACTGATGGCGCTTTCGATGCCGTCAGTCACGAAGGTAAAGGTTAACTGGTCGGTCTCCTTTGGTCGCCTTTGCGGCAGTGCATGGGTCAGAACGAAGATCGGCACTTGAAACTCGTAATTGCCGGCGTAAAAGTCGGGGTCGTTTGCCATGGCAAACGCGTTCCAGCCCATGACTACCGCGCCGGTGTGTTGAATGGCTTCACGCAGGGGCTCGGTATCGCGCAGTGTATCGAGATCAGGATAGAGCGCGCCTACACTGCCATCGCGATCTTGGACAAACCCGTCCAGTGATATGGTCATACCTACAATGACTTTTCCCATGCAACCTCCTTTGTTGGTTGGAGTGTCACAATCGTAGCATCTTCCTGTGACAGAGAGAGTCTCAGAGGCATCACGTTGCCAAGGGGCTTGACTGCCACCCAACAGTGTGATTGGAGCCGCAGATGCGGTCTCACTACGAAATAACACACTTTGGATTGCAATCATTCATGAGCTTTCCTCGCAGAATGGTGACTCCTGAGCCTATCCTGTCGGTTTTCGACAGGATAGTTCTGCTCCCATATGCTGGGATGATTCCTCTTGTCCCGAAAGCAGCACATGCGATCTACTGGGCATCCAGTCCAAACAGCGCTGCCAGGGCATCCGCATGGGGATTCTCGTCCGCGCGTAATGCCGCCAGGTAGCGCCCGGTCGTGGCCAGGCTCTCGTGGCCGAGCCGTGCCTGGATCTCTGACACCTTCGCGCCGGCGTCTTCCAGCGCCCGCGCAAAGCTATGCCGGAGGACATGTGCCTTGCCTGTCCCGAGTCGATCCTGGCAGATCTGCTCGATCGCCCGCGTCGACAGGCGCTTGCCACGCGTGCCATTGGTCGCCAGGCTGACCCATAGCGGCGCATCAGGCGGCAGATCACCCAGCTGGCGGCCATAGAACGCCTGCAGCCAGCCAAGCAGTGTGCGGGTGAGCGCCGGCGGGATAGTGTCGCGCATGGTCTTGCCGCCTTTGCAGCGCTGAAAGGTAATCGTCGCTCGGCCATCGTCGTGGAGCCGCAGATCACCCCAGGTCAGCGCCGCGATCTCGGCCAGCCGCCGGCCGGTCTGGAGCGCAATCGCCAGGAGCGCATGATCGCGGAGGCCGTCCAGCGCCGACCGGTCAATTGCCTGGAGCTTCTGGCGCACTGCTGCCGGCGTCAACGCGACGGCTTTGCCATAGGCCTGCACGCGCTGGCGTTGGATGCGCGCGATCGGGTTTTCACCGCGCAGCAGCCCATGGCGAATGGCATAGCGAAAGCAGCTGCTGACACAGGCCAGGCGCTGGTTGTAGGTCGCTGCCGCAGCATCGCCCAGGCCAGCCCAGGCTTGCGCCGCCAACGCGACCGCCTCGGGCGCGGCGTCGAGATCGTGCCCGGCGGCCTGGAGCGCCGCGCGAAAGCTGGCAACCGCATCGGCGTAGGCCCGGCGGGTGCGGAGGCTCGCGCGCTGCGCGTCGAGCCAGGCCTGCACGATCTGGTCAATCGTTACGCCGGCGGCACGGCGGATGATGGACGCTCCGACATTGCCTGATACAGTCACAAGTTCAGCAGCCATCCAATCCTCACATGGGCAGTTTCAACGGCACTTCGTCAATAGAAGCAACGCTCGGATTTACACGCTATCGAGATCGTCTAATGAGGCTTTGACGAAGTGTACTGCGAAATGGCGTGAGGTGCAAATGTGTAGCACTGATTTTTAGCATGTCTCGGCAACGACGTAATAGCGAAGGTCAGACCGTCCTGAGCCGACAAATCCCGCATGGCATTACCAATGCCTGAACCTTACGGAAACTCCTCTCCCAAAATGCGGCTTGTTTTTCCTGCTCTTACAATGGGGGTGCCCTGAGCGGGAACCTTCACCCCTTTCACGAGCAGGTATCCGAGCATCCAGATCTCCGCGATCGTGGGCGGGATGGCCAAGAAATCGTGGATTTGCTTGCCCACGTCGGGAACCAGGAACGCCGCGAGCATGTCCACCAGGTAGGAGACGCCCCCTACGATGAGCGCGACCCCCAGTGCTTTCGGGAACATCCCTGACGTGTAGGCGAGATACCCCAGTGGCACGAGCCACAGGCCGAAGAAGATTTGAGCGATGAGGAAGCCGTAGTGATGCATATCGAGCAAGAGCATCACGAGCGCATTCGAGCCCGCAGCGCCGAAAGCAGCCACGTAGGATCCGTCGGTTGCCACGAGCAAGGCGGCAAACTGGAAGACATTGTTGAGGCACATCATGGTGGTCGCGATGGCGACGAGGATCACCATCGCGCGAGCCGCGTTCTTGTTCACGTCCTTCAGCAGCACGTAGAGGGTCATCGCGAGGAAGACAAAGACGGTCGCCTGCAGCAGATCGGCGATGACGCCAATGCGGACAAGTCCGGAGTTCGCCAGGACGTTCCCAGCCGTGGTGGCTGCGTCGCCTGGTACGTACACCTTGGCGGTCACATACGCGATGGCGAAGCCGCCAAAGATGCCAACAATGAGATAGAGAAACCCGGCGATTCTCGCGAGGCGCTTGGGTGAAGACATGCGTGCTCCTTTTTGACGATACCGAGATTTGCGTTGTTCGTTCATAGCGATGCTCCTGTGTGAGAATCCTCCCACCAAAATTGCCAGCAGGACAGCCGTCGAGGCGTAGAGCGTGTCGTATCGGGGCAAAAGAACATTCCAAAACTTCCGTGCTGATACTGTGCAATCAGAGCGCTCTCTTACCTTACGGTTGGCGAAGTTGCGCGACCATCTTCACGATCGCTGTGGCAGCAGCGTCTGGCTGGTCAAGTTGGATGTTGTGGCCGCTCTTGTCGGCAAACACTTGCTGGCTATGGGATGACAATTGGAGCAGTTCCGTCTGCATCGCCTGCCAGTCCTGATCCGGATCTAATCCGCGCGACAGCACGATTAACGGTACATCGCCAAAGGTCTTTACGGCGCCCGCCTGAATGAAACTTTCCGGCATACCCGTGCCTTCGTCCAGCGTCGTTTGGATGGAGCGCGGGGTCACGGAGAACGCAGTGTAGGCTTGTTGTACCTCCGGCGACAACCCTGACTTGAGACCGAGCGGCCCGGCGAACAAGCGAAGCAATCCGATCCGCGCCGGGAGCGTGAGGATCGAAAAATCACTGGAGTGTGTGGCCGCAGGTGGCGGTGTGCCCGTGGCAGATGGCTTGGCTTGTCGCGGGTTCATCGATTCGATCAGCACCACCCCAGCGACGTCCGTCGCATACGCATGCACAAACACCC
>Ga0137369_10005791_pt1 | contig 12534 bp, 12 predicted proteins | sample SagtaG_12_FD_104918 | JGI IMG/M metagenome (GOLD analysis project Ga0137369, IMG submission 104918) | Vadose zone soil microbial communities from Sagehorn Ranch, Mendocino, California, USA - Sage1_L_113_16 metaG | ecosystem: Environmental > Terrestrial > Soil > Vadose zone | place: USA... | reverse complement strand
TCCCGACAGCGTTTGGTGAGCCCATGCGCCTAAGGAACCTCTGAATAAGTCCCGCGTGGCCGCGACGGAGGCTTTCCGGGATGAGCTGCACGAAGCGACGCGAAGCCCATGGCAGGCCCCCATCGGCGAGCGGCGCGACAAAGCAGATCGCCCGGAAAGCCCCGTCCCTCCGGGTTTCGGCGCAATGGCCTCATCTGCTTTGTTGCGCGGCTTGCGAATAGTACGAACTATTCGCTGCGCCACGACGCCGCGCATCTAAGGCCATTGCGCCAGAAACGCGGCTCACGTGGGACTTGTTCAGAGGTTCCCTAAAGCGCCGCGCTGCCGAAAGTTGCTCGCCTACTTGTCGGCGAGCGCCTTGATCACCTTTTCGGTGATGTCGATTCGCGTGCTCGCGAACACCACCGGATCCTGCAAAATCAGGTCGAACTTCTCGGCCTCGGCGATTTGCTGAATGACCTTGTTGGCGCGCTCCTGCACGGAGCCCAGCTCTTCGTTGCGACGCAGGTTCAAGTCCTCGCGGAACTCGCGCTGCAGGCGCTGCAGGTCGCGGCTCATGTTGGCGAGATCGCGCTCCTTGTTGCGACGATCGCCCTCGGCCATGGTGACGCCGTCCTTCTCGAGCAGCGCCTGAAGATCGCGCACCTGCCTGGAGAGTTTTTGGATGTCGGCGTCGCGGCCGGCGAATTCCTTCTCCAGCTTCTGCTGCGCCCGCTTCGCCGGCGTGGCTTCGCGGAACAGCCGCTCGGTATTGACGAACCCGATCTTGTACTCGCCGCCCTGAGCAAACGCGAGGGTAGCGGCCAGCGCCACGACCAGCGCGCCAACGGTCAGCGTCATCGATTGCCTCATGCCATGTTTCTCCTGCTGCGAGGCCGCAAACACCTGCCTCTCAAAACACCGTCCCCACCTGGAACTGGAAATGCTGTACGCGGTCACCGATCTTCTTGTTCACCGGGTAGCCGTAACTGAACTTGAGCGGCCCGACCGGAGAGTTCCATGCCACGCCCACGCCCACCGAATACCGGAACGACTCGAGCTGCGGCTGCGAACCATTGTCATAGATCTGGCCGGCATCGGCGAACACCGACAGCCGGACCGATTGATCGTTTGCCTTGGCGCCCGGCAATGGAAAGAACAATTCGGCATTGCCGATGATCTTGCGCCTGCCGCCGATGGTGTTGCCCTGGTTGTCCTGCGGACCGAGCGACGCCGTATCGTAACCGCGTACCGAACCCACGCCACCCGCATAATACGCCTTGAAGAACGGAAGGGGCTTGTTGCCGAGGCCGCCGCCATAGCCAACATCGCCGCGCAGCATCCAGACGATATTCGCCGGCAGCGGAGTGAACCACTGAATCAGATAATTCAGCTTGTAGTAGGACAGGTCGCCGACCGGCAAGCCCCATTCTACCAGCGCGCTTTGCAGCAGGCCCCGCGTGGGGAAGAGGATGCTGTCGCGCGTGTCGCGCGACCAGCCCGTACTCACGATGTAACTGTTCGTGGACGAGCCGAACTTGGTCACAAAGTCGACATAGATCGGCGGGCTGCTGTCGACCAGCGACAGATTGGTGTGCTCGTAGCGCATGGCGAAGATCACGCTATCGGTTTCGGTCACGGGCACGCCGAATCCGACCGCCCCACCCAGAGTCCTCGAAGAATATTGCGCGATCGGCAGCGACGAAGAATTGACGCTCTTGTCGTAGACCTCGATCGTCCGCGCGATGCCGTCGGCGGTCCAGTAAGGCTCGCTATAGGTCACGGCGATCGTGCGATTGATGCGGCTCGTATTGACCGCCGCCGTCAGCGCGTTGCCGGTGCCGAAAACGTTGTTCTGCGAAACCGACCCCGAGAGCACCAGGCCGTCGGCGCTGGAATAACCGACCCCCGCGAGCAGGTTGCCGGTCGCTTTTTCGGTCACCGTCACGTCGAGGTCGACCTGGTCGGGGCTGCCCGGCACGGCCGGCGTCTCCACGTTCACGTCCTCGAAGAAGTTGAGCCGGGTGATGCGCACCTTCGAGCGCTCGATGCGCGTCGCGTCGTACCAGGCGCCCTCGAGTTGCCGCAGCTCGCGGCGAATCACTTCGTCGCGGGTCCTGGCGTTGCCGCTGATGTTGATCTTGCGGATGTAGACGCGGCGTCCCGGATCGATGAAGAACGTGAATGACGCCGCGCGCTTTTCGCGGTCGATCTCGGGGACCGCGTTGACATTGGCGAAGGCGTATCCGTCGCTGCCGAGGCGGTCGGACACCGCCTTCGCGGACTGCGTGAGTTTTTCGCGCGAATACACGTCGCCGGGCTTGACCAGGATCAGGCGCATCAGCTCGGGCTCGGGCAGCAGCAGCTCGCCGGCAAGCCGAACATCGCCGATGCTGTACTTCGGGCCCTCGGTGATATTGATCGTGATGTAGATCTGCTCCTTGTCCGGCGTGATCGAAACCTGCGTCGAATCCACTGCGAACTCGAGGTAACCCCGGTTAGTGTAGTAGCTGCGCAACGTCTCCAAGTCGGCTTGCAGCTTCTGCTTCGAGTACTGGTCGTTCTTGGTGTACCAGGTGAACCAGCCTGACGTCGAGAGCTGCATTTCCTTGATCAGCGTGCTCTCCGGAAACGCCTGGGAGCCGACGATGTTGATATTGGCGATCTTCGCGACATCGCCCTCCTCGACGGTGAAATTCACCGCGACGCGATTGCGCTCCTGCGGCGTCACCGTGGTCGTGACCTGCATCGCGTAGTAACCGCGATTGATGTACTGGCGCTTGAATTCCTGTTCCGCCCGGTCGAGCGCCGAGCGGTCGAAGATGCGCGACTCGACGACGCCGATATCCTTCAGCGCCTTGCGCAGCGTGTCCTTGTCGAATTCCTTGGTGCCGACGATGTCGATCTGGCTGATCGTCGGCCGCTCCTGGACGATGACGACCAGCACGCCGCCCTCGACTTCGAGTCGCACGTCGCGGAAAAAACCCGTCGCGTACAGCGCCTTTACCGCGGCGGAAGCCTTTTCGTCATCGACCCGGTCGCCGACTTTGATCGGCAGGTAGTTGAACACGGTCCCGGCGTCGGTACGCTGCACCCCCTCGACACGAATGTCCCTGACGGTGAACGGCTCGAATGCGAGCGCCGCAGGCGCGAGCCGCGCCGACAGCAATACCACGAGCAATGCGAACCACGCCTTGATCCTTCCGGACGCGCGCGGCGCGACAGCCCGCACGCCCTGGCGGGCATCAAAGGAAGCGGGAAAGATCATTGAAAAGCGCCAAAGCCATCAACAGGGCCAGCACGGCCATGCCGATGCGCTGGCCGACCTCGAGGACGCGGTCGGAAACGGGACTGCCTTTGAAAATCTCGACCAGATAATACAACAAGTGTCCGCCATCGAGTAAGGGCACGGGCAGCAGGTTGAGCACGCCGAGGCTGATGCTGATCAGCGCGAGGTAACCAATGAAAGTAAGCACACCGGCCTGCGCAGACTGCCCCGCGAAATCCGCCATTGTCAGAGGACCGCTGATGTTCTTGAGCGACGCACTGCCGGTAAGAATGCGTCCGAGCATCTTCAAGGTGAATATCGATAGCTCCCACGTCTTGGCCGCTCCCTCCACGACCGCCTCCGCGGGTGCGTAGCGCAACGTCACCGCCAGGTTCGCAGCCATCGCCGGATCGACGGCGAGCCGCATGCCCGCGACGCCGATCGTGCGCCCGTTCTGCTCGGTCGATTCGGGCACGAGCACGGCATCGTACTCGCCGCTGTCGCGGCGCACGGTGAAGCGCAACCGATTGCCCGGATGTGCGTTGGTTATCGCCGCGACGTCGGCCGGCGAGCGCATGGTCTGACCATCGATCGCAACGATGGTGTCGCCCTCGCGCAAGCCTGCCGCGTGCGCAGGCTTGCCGGGCAACACCTCGTGCACTCGCGGAGCGCCCAGGTCGATCTTTAAGCCAAGCGCGGCCATGTAATTGCCTTCCCAATCGACGGACGCCAGCGAGACTAGCGGCAGCATGTGCGTGGCGCGCGTGCCATCCGGCCGTTCGACCGAGAGCACCGTGCGATCTCCGCCGGAGAGACGCAACAGCCGCCAGCGCAGGTCCTGCCACGAGCGCACGGGCTCGCCATCGACGGCCTTTACGACGTCGCCCTCAGCCAAACCGGCAACGGCCGCGGCGGAACCCGGCGGAGGCGATGCGAGCACTGCGCGCTGTCCGGGGATGCCCATCATGTACGTGCCCGCGAAAAGCAGAACCGCGAGCAGCAGATTGGCGAGCGGCCCGGCGGCAACGATTGCGATCCGCTTCCACACGTTTTGGCGATTGAACGAGCGCGGCCGGTCCACGGGAGCGACGTCGCCCTCGCGCTCGTCGACCATCTTGACGTAACCGCCGAGCGGCACGGCCGAGATCGCCCACTCCGTGGCATCGCGGCCGATCCGCCGCGACCAGATAACGCGACCGAACCCGATCGAGAAACGCAGCACCTTGACGCCGGCGAGCCGCGCGACGACGTAGTGGCCAAGCTCGTGAAATGTGATCAGAACGCCGAGCGTAACGGCGAAGGCAATGACTTTCTGCGCGATATCGATCATGCGGTTAGGGCCTGCCGGCCGAGCAGCTCTCGGGCCAGCGCGCGACCCGCGCGATCGGCCTCGAGCGCGTCGGCGAGCGAAGCGACGGGGCGTGCCGGCAGCCGGGCAAGCGCCTCGGCGCACACGTCAGCAATGTCGAGGAAACCGATCCCGTGCCCGAGGAAAGCCGCCACAGCTTCCTCGTTCGCGGCGCTGAGTGTCGCCGGTGCGCTGCCGCCGGTGACGAGTGCGGCACAGGCGAGGCCGAGGCAGGGAAAACGCGCCGCTTCGGGGACGGCGAAATGGAGAGCGCCGATCTGCGCCAGGTCGAGCGGCGCCACGCCCGCCGCGATGCGCTCCGGCCATGCCAGCGCCTGTGCGATCGGCGTGCGCATGTCCGGATTGCCGAGCTGCGCCAGCACGGAGCCGTCGACGTATTCGACCAGCGAGTGGACGATGCTCTCGGGATGGATGACAACCTCAATCTGGTCGCGCGCGGCGCCGAAAAGCCAATGCGCTTCGATGACTTCGAGGCCCTTATTCATCATCGTCGCCGAATCGACCGAGATTTTGCGGCCCATCCGCCAGCGCGGATGAGCACAGGCCTGCTCCGGCGTAACGCGGGCAAGCTCGCCGAATGGCGTTTCGCGGAAGGGACCACCCGAGGCGGTGAGCAGGATCCGCCGTACGCCGCACTTTTCAGGCGCGCCTGTGTAGCCCGCCGGCAGACACTGGAAGATCGCGTTGTGCTCGCTGTCGATCGGCAGGAGCGTTGCGCCGCCTTCCCGAACGGCCGCCATGAATATCCCGCCAGCGAGCACCAAGGTCTCCTTGTTGGCGAGCAGAATGCGCTTGCCCGCGCGCGCCGCTGCCAGCGTCGGAGCAAGTCCGGCACCTCCGACGATGGCCGCGATCACCGTATCGGTTTCAGGCGACGATGCGGCTTCGCACAGGCCTTCAGAACCCGAAAGTACGCGCGTGGCCAAGCCCTCGCGGCGAACCGCCGCTGCGAGCTCGTGCGCCGCATCCGCATCGAGCAACGCCGCGTAAGCCGGCCGGAAACGGACGACGAGCTCGAGCAGGCGCTGCCACTGCCGATTCGCCGCGAGCGCCGTCACGGTGAATCGCTCCGGGTGCCGTGCGACAACGTCGAGCGTCGATGCGCCGATCGATCCGGTCGCGCCGAGGATCGCTATCTTGCGTGCAGTGTGCGGTACCGTCTTCATCGGATCGCGTACTGCGCGATGAGTGCGGCCGCCGGCATCGCCGCGAGTAGCGCGTCGATGCGGTCGAGCACGCCGCCGTGGCCCGGCAGGACGCGCCCGCTGTCCTTGACGCCGCGCTGCCGCTTCAACTGTGATTCGAACAGATCGCCCACGATCGACAAAGCGGTGAGGGCGAGCACCAGCGAGAGCCAGATCGCGAGCGCGCCGAGTGAGCCTGGGCGCGCAAGACCCGCGTCGGGCGCGAACCAGACCAGGGCGAGCGCATAGAGTCCCGTAGCGAGCAGCGCACCATAGACTCCCTCCCAGGTCTTGCCCGGACTGATCGTCGGCGCGAGCTTGCGCTTGCCGAAAGCGCGGCCGCTGAAGTAAGCGGCGGTGTCCGCGATCCATACGATCGCCATCAAGGCGAGCAACAGCCCGGGCGAGCGGGCCCGAATCTGCACCACGGCCACCCACGTCGCGATCAGAACGAGCCAGCCGATAACCGCGAGCACGAGCTTCGACTCGATGCGCCACCCCGCGGCGAGCCACGCCGGCGCCAGCAGCAGCCAGAAAAGCGTTGCCGCGCCGCAGACGCCGAGCGTAATCGCCTCGGGCCAGCCGCGCTGCGTCTCGAAGCCGCTCATCGGTACGAACAGAAGAACGAGCCCGATCAGCAACGTGCCCGCGACGAACAGCAGCCACATAGCGCTCCGATAGTCCGCAAGCTCGGCCCACTCCACCGCTGCAGCGCCGACGATGGCCAGCGTGAAGACGCCCCAGCCACGGGGGCTCAACCAGAACAAAGCCCCGAGCGTCAAGGGAATCAGTACCGCCGCGGTCAGAATGCGCGTCTTGAGCATCGCCTGAAACCTAGCTGCTTGCCTCGACCTGCTCGCTGGTGCGCCCGAAACGGCGCTCGCGCCGCTGGAACGACGCGATTGCCGTCTCCAGCGCTGTGGCGTCGAAGTCGGGCCAGAGCATGTCGGTGAAGTAGAACTCCGCGTAGGCGAGCTGCCAGAGCAGGAAGTTGGAGATTCTCTGCTCGCCGCCGGTGCGGATGAACAGGTCCGGTTCCGGCGCGTAGGCCATCGACAGGAACCGCTCCAGCGCCTCGGGCTCGAAGGTCTGTGCCGCCTCCGGATTCGCCGCGATGAGCTTGTGCGCGGCTTGCGCGATGTCCCAGCGTCCACCATAGTTGGCGGCAATGGTGAGGGTCAGTCGCGTGTTCTGCGCGGTAAGCGCCTCGCCGGCCGCGATCAGCTCCCGGATTCGCGGCTCGAAGCGCGCGGTATCGCCGATCACCTTGAAGCGGATGCCGTTCTCGTCGAGCTTGGCCACTTCCTGCTCGAGTGCGCGCAGGAAGAGCTGCATCAGGATCGAGACCTCCTCGGCGGGGCGGCGCCAGTTCTCGCTCGAAAAAGCAAAGAGCGTCAGGAACTCGACGCCGCGTTCGATGCACGCGCGCACCGTCGTGCGTACGGCCTCGACGCCCTTGCGGTGGCCGGCGACGCGCGGCAGCATGCGCTGCTTCGCCCAGCGGCCGTTGCCGTCCATGATGATCGCGATGTGCCGCGGAACTTTGCGCGGCACGGGGATCTCGCGAGTGGAGCTTTCGAACACCGGAAACGGCCGGGGCGGCAGGCGGGACTCGTTGCGTGGCGATTGCGACGGACGGGGCGACGCCGCCCGGTCCTTAGACCGCCAGCAGATCCGCTTCCTTGCCCTGGAGCACCTTGTCGATCTCGGTGATGTATCGGTCGGTGAGCTTTTGCACATCGACCTGCGCATGTCGCTCATCGTCCTCCGAGACTTCGTGATCCTTGAGCAGTTTCTTCAGGTGTTCGTTCGTGTCGCGCCGGATATTGCGAACCGCGATACGCGCGTTCTCAGCCTCGTGGCGAACCACCTTGATCAATTCCTTGCGCCGATCTTCCGTGAGCGGAGGCATCGGCACCCGGATCAAGTCGCCGGAGGTTGCGGGATTGAGACCGAGATCCGAATCCCGGATCGCCTTTTCGACAACCTGGACCATCTTCTTCTCCCACGGCTGCACCGCGATCGTCCGCGCGTCGGCAAGCGTAACGTTGGCGACCTGATTGATCGGCATCATCGAGCCGTAATAATCCACCTGAATATGGTCGAGCAGACCCGTATGCGCGCGGCCCGTCCGCACCTTCTGATAGTCGTGCTTGAGGGCGTCGACGGTCTTCTGCATTTTTTGCTCGGCGGATTTTTTAAGCTCTGCGATCATCGGCTCCTCCTAAGCCTGTTTAACAGTGAACGAGCGTGCCTTCGTCCCCGCCCAGCACTACGCGCTTCAGCGCGCCGGGCACGAAGATGCTGAAAACCTTGAGTAACATGTTCTGGTCGCGGCACAGCGCCAGCGCGGTCGCATCCATCACCTTGAGGTTCTTGACCATCGCTTCGTCGAAGGTCAAGGTCGGATAGCGCTTCGCCGCCGGGTCTCTCTTCGGGTCGGACGTATATACGCCGTCGACTTTCGTGGCCTTGAGCACGATGTCGACGCCCATCTCGCGGCCGCGCAGCGCGGCGGCGGTGTCGGTGGTGAAGAACGGATTGCCGGTGCCAGCGGCGAAGATCACGATCTTGTTCTCCTCCAGGTAGCGCAGCGCCTTGCCGCGAATATACGGCTCGGCGACCTGGTCGATCGACAGCGCCGACTGCACGCGCGAGACGAGCCCGGCGCGGCGCATCGCGTCCTGCAGCGCCAGCGCGTTCATCAGCGTCGCCAGCATTCCCATGTAGTCGGCGGTTGCCCGATCCATGCCCGCGGCGCCCGGGGCGACCCCGCGAAAGATGTTGCCACCGCCGATCACGACCGCGACCTGCACGCCGAGCCGGACGATCTCGCCGATTTCGGCGACGATGCGGTCGATCACCTCGCGATTGATGCCGTACGGGTCATCGCCCATGAGCGCTTCGCCCGACAGCTTGAGCAGGACGCGCTTGTACGCGGGTTCGGCCCGCACGGCCGCTGCGGCAGTGGGCAACGTCGCGACAATCGGTGCAGTCATGGCGGTGCGCTCCGGGTCGGTTATCTGGAACTCAAGGCAAGTGAGGCGACTTCAGCCTGTCTTGGCCATCGCCGCAACCTCCGCCGCAAAATTATCCCTTTTCTTGTCGATGCCCTCGCCGACGACGTACAGCTCGAAACCCTTGACGGTCGCGCCCTTGGTCTTCAGGTATTGTTCGATCGACAGATCGGGGTTCTTGACAAACGGCTGGCCAAGCAGCGTCACCTCTGACAGGAACTTGTTGATCCGGCCGTCGACCATCTTGGCGACGATGTCCGCAGGCTTCCCCGACTCGGCGGCCTGCGCCGCGTAAATCGCGCGCTCCCGCTCGACCAAGTCCCTGGGCACCTGGTCGCGAGCCACGCAGACTGGGCGCACTGAGGCGACCGACGCTGCGACATGCATTGCAATGTCCTTCCCGGTCTGCTCGTCGCCGCCTTCGTACGCAACGGTGACGCCTATGCGGCCGCCCCCGTGCAGGTACTGCGCGAGCCTTCCCGAGGTCGAGATCCGGACGAAGCGGCGGATCGACACGTTCTCGCCGATCTTCTGCACCAGCGCCTGCCGCGCACTCTCCACCGTTCCACCGTCGAGCACCGAGGACGACAACGACGCAGCGTCGGCCGGGTTCTTCTCGGCGACGATCTGCGCCAGCTTCCTGGCGAACGCGACGAAATCGGTGTTACGGGCCACGAAATCGGTTTCGCAGTTCAACTCGACCATGGCCCCGGTCTTGCCATCCGCCGCGACAAACGCACCGATCACGCCCTCGGCGGCGATGCGCTCCGCCGCCTTCGATGCCTTGGCGCCGCTCCGGATGCGGAGCAGTTCCTCGGCCTTCGCTGCGTCACCGCCGGTCTCAGTCAGCGCCTTCTTGCATTCCATCATTGGCAACCCCGTCCGGCTGCGCAGGTCCATCACCATGCTTGCGGTAATTTCCGCCATGCTGCTTACTCCAGGTCTTCGAGTCGCCGGCGCGTCAGGCGCCGAGCAACGCATTGCGCTTGTCCATCCCCACGGCCTGCCAGAGCAGCCGGCGGGACCGATCAAAAAGGGGCTGCGGTCCGCGGATCCTTGAGGTCACGCCGCCGCTTCGTCTCCCGATACTTCGACAAACTCATCGGGCTGAACGATTTCCTGGATCACCTGGCTGCGACCTTCGAGGATTGCGTCGGCGATACCGCGCGCGTACAACCGAATCGCGCGGCTCGAGTCGTCGTTGCCGGGTATCACGTAGGCGATGCCGTCGGGCGAGTGATTCGTGTCGACGACACCGACGATCGGAATATTGAGTTTTTTAGCCTCGGTCACCGCGATCTTCTGGTAGCCGACATCGATGACGAAAAGCGCATCGGGCAGCGCGTTCATCTCCTTGATGCCGCCGAGGCTGCGGTTGAGCTTATCCATCTCGCGCTGCAAGGTCAGCGCCTCGCGCTTGCTCATCTTTTCGAAAGTTCCATCCTGCGCCATCGTTTCGAGATCCTTCAGGCGCTTGATCGATACCTTGACGGTCTTGAAGTTGGTCAGCATGCCGCCGAGCCAGCGGTGGTCGACGTAGGGCATTCCTGCCCGCTGTGCCTCCTCGGCGACGATGTCGCGCGCTTGGCGCTTAGTGCCGACGAACAGGATCGTGCCGCGGTTCATGGCCAGTTGGCGGACGTATTTGATCGCCTCCTGGTACAACGCCATCGTCTTTTCAAGATTGACGATGTGAATCTTGTTGCGCTGGCCGAAGATATAGTCCGCCATCTTCGGATTCCAGTAACGGGTCTGGTGGCCGAAATGCACTCCGGCTTCCAGCATTTGACGCATTGTTACCGCCATTACTAAACTCCTTGTCAGGGTTGAGCCTCGATCCGCCATCGGGCCTTAGCGAGGCTCTTTGGCCGCGCAAGGCACCCTGAACGGGCGGATCTGCGAATTACCTGGTTCAAGACCGGCCGAGCCTCCGCGGGATCGCCGTGCAAAACGGGCTGCAACGTTGCCTTTCTCGCTGTTCGCCCATATTTACCCGGCATCGCGACATTAAGTCCCAGCGACCGCTGCCAAACCAAGCTAACATTCGATTTTAGCACAGTTTTCCTGGACTCCGATCACTGGCGTCCTCCATACCAGCCCATGACCGCCTGGACCGATTTCCTGCGCGCGCGCGGCGCCTCCTTCGAGGGCGCGACGCCTGTCACCTTCGGAAATCCCGCCGGCGAATTGGAAGCGGCGCGCGATGCAGCCATTATCTGCGACCTGGGTCCCTTGGCCGCATTGCGCGTCGCCGGAGCCGACGCAGCGAATTTCCTGCAGGGCCAGGTCACGAGCGACGTCGAGGCGCTTGCGCCAGGATCATTGCAGCTTTCGGCGTGGTGCTCGCCTAAGGGCCGCGTGCTGGCCAACTTCATCGTTCGCCGAATCGATGCCGAGCGCTTCGAGCTGCTGCTGCCCCGGCTGTTGATCGAGTCGATTCGTCGGCGCCTTTCGATGTTCGTACTGCGCTCGAAAGTCGCCATCGACGATGCAAGCGATCCGTCGGTGCGCATCGGCATCGGCGGGCCCGCCGCTCTCCAGCGCATCGCTGACGCCGGCTGCCCTGCACCCGCGCTTTATCGATCTGCGGCGATCGACGGCGGAACGATCGCTGCGCTGCCCGGCTCGCGCTTCATCGCTTTCGTCGCGCCGGCCGGAGCCCCCGCGCTCTGGGATCGACTCAGCAGCGTGCGCGCCGCGGGATTTCCATGCTGGCGCTGGCTGACCATTCGCGCCGGCGTGCCGATGATCCTGCCGCCGACGCAGGACCAGTTCATCCCGCAGATGCTCAACTTCGACGCGCTGGGCGGTATCAGCTTCGGCAAGGGCTGCTATGCCGGCCAGGAGATCGTCGCGCGCACCCGCTACTTGGGCCGCCTCAAGGAAAGGCTTGCGCTCGGCCACGGTGACATCGTTCCGGCGCCAGGCGCACGGCTGTACGCCCCGGCATTCCGCGATCAACCCTGTGGCACCGTTATCAACGCGAATGATGCACCGGGCGGTGGCGGCGAATTTCTTTTCGTCGCCCAGATGGCCGCTATCGCCGGCGGCGAGTTGCACCTGGATACCGTCGACGGTCCTGCCGTCTCGCTGCTGCCGCTGCCGTACGCCTTGCCGGAAGCCACGGCGCCGCGCGGACGCATCGCGTGAAGCCCGCTTCGCCGGTCCACTACTACATTTATTATCGCGTCGCTGCGCCGCATGCGGCCGCGGCGCGCGGCGTCATCGAGGCGGTGCTGCGCGCGCTGGAAGATCGTGCCGGCGTCGTCGGCCGGCTGCTGCAGGGCATGGAAGACGCGCTGCTGTGGATGGAAGTCTGCGAAAACGTAGGCGATCCGCAGCGCTTCGAAGCCACGCTCGAGGATTTGCTCGCCGCGCGTCGTTTCGCCGCGTTTCTCGCGCCCGGTTCCGAGCGCAGGATCGAGCGCTTCGTCGCGCCGTCGCCGTAGCAGTCTGCGCAGACATACTTCTTAACGCCCGCATATCGACTGAAACGCTGCCATGTGCCTCGCCCTGGTCGCGCTCGACGCGCATCCCCTTTTCCCCTTGGTGATCGCGGCCAACCGCGACGAATTCCACGCCCGCGCCGCTGCGCCAGCGCACTGGTGGAAGGACGGCACCCTCGCCGGGGTCGATCTCACCGCCGGCGGCACATGGTTCGGCGTCAATCCCCGCGGCCGCTGGGCACTGGTCACAAACTTCCGCGAAGGCATTCCG
>Ga0137369_10005790_pt1 | contig 12536 bp, 17 predicted proteins | sample SagtaG_12_FD_104918 | JGI IMG/M metagenome (GOLD analysis project Ga0137369, IMG submission 104918) | Vadose zone soil microbial communities from Sagehorn Ranch, Mendocino, California, USA - Sage1_L_113_16 metaG | ecosystem: Environmental > Terrestrial > Soil > Vadose zone | place: USA... | reverse complement strand
CTCTCTGTAAGTGACGACCGCTGGCGCGAACTTATTGTATCGACCAGATAGTGCAATGAGACCCCGGCTTCACGTCGTCATACAAGAGCAGACGTCGAGGAAAGGGGTCGAGATGGCAAACGAAGCAGCAGCCAGACCCATGAGCCACGATCCCCATCGCAGCGCCGAGTCGGCGGCGTGCTCACTCGGTCGCGCCATCGCTGCAGTTGCCATGCCGGCCTCCCTTCGGATGTCCCCACCCGTAGAGACGAGGGGGCAGGACCCAGTATTGCGCGAGCCACCGGATGCAATAAGTTCGTCCCCTCGCTCGTCAGTACGGACGTGAGCCGAGGGAGCCGGACCATGGAGGCCGAACGAAGGGCCCTGTCACAGGACCGGGAGGACCGCCCGACGTTCCAGGACCTTGCCCGGGAGCATCTCCCCCGCCTCTACGGCCTGGCACGACGGCTGGCCGGCGACGACGCCGAGGACCTGGTGCAGGAGGCCCTGATGCGCGGGTTTCGCGCGTTCGCGTCACTGGAACGCGCGGAGTCGGCGGGAGCCTGGCTTTCCGCCATCCTGCTGAACAGCCACCGCGACCGGCTCCGGAAGGAGGCACGGTCGGTGCGGGAGATCAGCATGGAGGAGGTGGACGACTTCTCGCTGTACCGCCACATCGCCGAGGAGGACCCGTACCCCTACTCGGACACGCTGCACGCGGACTTCCTCGGCCTGTTCGACGCCGACGACGTCCACCGGGTCCTCGACACCCTGCCCCCGCTCTATCGCGCGCCACTCGTGCTGCGATACATCGAGGAGTACGCCACCAAACAGATCGCCCGGGTCCTGGACGCGCCCCTGGGGACGATCCTCGCCCGCCTGCATCGCGGGCGGAAGCTCTTCGAGAGGGCCCTGTGGGACTACGCGGAGGTCACCGGCCTGCTCGAGAAGGAGGAGGTTCGGTGATCGCCTGCGCCGACGCCGTGAAGCAACTGTGGGACTACCTGGATCGCACGCTGCCCGAGATCGATCGGGTGCGCGTCCAGGAGCATCTGGAGGTCTGCCGGACGTGCTGCGGCGAGCTCGAGTTCGCCCAGGAGCTGCAGGCCTTCCTGGCCGCCCAGCGCGACGACGAGATCCCACCGGACGCGCGCGCCCGCCTGGAGGCGCTGCTGGCCGACCTGAAGGAGTCGTGATGGCGCACGACCTGCTGCACCAGGAAGAGATCAGGGACGTCGTCCGCAGGGCCTACGGCGCGCTCCCCTCCGGCGGCGGCCGTGCGGTCGCCGAGCGGCTGTATTCGGACGAGGAGCTCGCCGCGGTTCCGCAGGGCGCGATCGACTGGGCCCTCGGCGTCGGCAACCCCGTGCGCGATGCCGGGCTCCGGCCGGGCGAGACCGTCCTGGACGTGGGTTCCGGGGGAGGGATCGACACGATCCTGGCCGCCCGGGACGTGGGCTCATCCGGCCGGGTCATCGGCCTGGATCTGCTCGAGGAGATGTGCGAGCGAGCCCGCGCTCACGCGCGCCAGGCGGGGGTCCGCGGCTGGACCGAGTTCCGCCGCGGCGAGATGGAAGCGATCCCGCTCCCCGACGAGACCGTGGACGTCGTCATCTCGAACGGGGTGATCAACCTGTCCGCGCGGAAGAGCCGCGCCCTGGCGGAGATCCACCGGGTCCTGAGGCCCGGCGGGCGGCTCTGCGTCACCGACCTGGTGGTGGACGACGACCTGCCACAGGAGGTCCTGACCAGCGACTCCGCGTGGGCCGGGTGACTGTCGGGCGCCCTGGCGGAGCGTGTCTTCGCCGCGAAGCTGGAGAAGGCGGGGTTCACCCGCGCCGAGTTCTCCTCGCGCGGGGCGTTCAGCATCGACGACGCCGCCGCCTTCCCGCTGTTCACACCCGAGTTGATCGGGCTGATGCGCAGGCTGGTCCCGCCGGAGCGCCAGACGCGCGTCGCCACCTCGGTCCTCGTGCGCGCCCGCCGGCCATGAACGATGGTGTAACTATCTCGGCTGTGATGTAACCTCACCCCCGTGAAACGACTGCAGATCAGCATCGACGAGGACCTGGACGAGGCGCTGGCGATCGAGGCCGCTCGCCGCCGGACCTCCAAGGCCGCCCTGATCCGTCAGTACGTCCGGCAGCGCCTAGGGGGACGAGCGATCCGGGACCCGATGGCGGCGCTGATCGGGGACATCGACGACGAGGCAGGTGACATCGACGAGGCGGTCTACGGGACGTGAGGTTCGTCGACACGTCGTTCTGGATCGGCCTCCGTTTCCGCCGGGACCGTCGCCACCCCGAGGCTCGGGCGATCTGGGAGTCCGGCCCCGGGCCCTTGTTGACGACCAGCCTGGTCGTCGGTGAGACCTGGACGTTCCTCGCCCGGCGGGCCGGGCACCGGCGCGCCGTGCAGTTCCTGGACGCCGCATCACGTCTCCCCAACCTGACCGTGCGCCACGTCGACGAGGACGCCGAGCAGGAAGCATGGCGATGGCTGCGCAGACACGACGAGCGCACCTACTCGTTCGTGGACGCGACGAGCTTCGTCCTGATGAAACGGCTACGCCTCCGAGAGGCCCTGGCCTTCGATGACGACTTTGCGTCCGCAGGCTTCGTGGAGGTTCGTCCGCCGACCTGAGGCCTCAGGACGCGGCCGGAATCAGTTCGGCGAAGAGGCCGCGGACGCGGCGGTCGATCTCGTCGCGGATCGGGCGGACCTCTGCGACGTCCTTGCCGGCGGGGTCGGGCAGGTCCCAGTCGAGGTAGCGCCTCCCGGGGTACACGGGGCAGGCGTCACCGCAGCCCATGGTGACCACCACGTCGGCGGCCCGGACCACCCCGTCGGTCAGCGGCTTCGGGAACTCGCGCGAGAGGTCCACGCCGACCTCGGCCATGGCCTGAACCACCGCCGGGTTGATCACCTCGCCCGGCTGGGTCCCGGCCGAGCGGACGTGGACGCGGCCCCGCGCGTGCTGGTGCAGGAGGCCGGCGGCCATCTGGCTCCGCCCCGCGTTGTGCGTGCACACGAACAACACCTCGGGAAGATCGGCGCTCACGAACTCAGGGTATGACGCTTCGGTGAACGGCGAGCGGGCGGGGCGGCGTTGACAGGGATCCGCCCGCCCCGGAGACTCGCTCTCAGCGAGACGACCAAGGAGACCCGAGATGGGATACGAACCGACCGAGCCGGAGCCCGACCGGTCCAGCCCCGTCGGCTACGCGGCGATCAAGTACACCGCGATCGTCGTGATCGTGATCGCGATCCTGCTGTTCCTCGTCTGGCTCATCAACAAGATCTTCTGAGCACCGCGGTCACCGGATCGCCAGCATCGCGTAGCGTTCGATGAAGACGTCGCCGGTGACGCCGACGCGCCCGCCGTCGCCCGCGGGTCGGGCAGGGAGAGGTTCCCGGCGGCGTCGGTCATGAACAGGTACGGCACCTTCCGCGCCGGCCCCAGGTTGCGCCCGGTCCCCGAGAGGCCACTTCACGCCCCGAGAGACCACTTCACGCGGGTTCGGCGGCGAGGGCGGCCTGGTCCTCGACGCCGGTGACGGCCTCCAGCTCTACCCCGGTGCGCTCCCGCTGGCGGATCTCCAGCCGCCGCGACAGCCGGGACAGCGTCAGGTTCACCACGACGAACATCACACCGACGACCAGGAACACCTGCAGCACCGGGGCGGGCGTCGTGCCGAAGAACCCGAAGCTCGTCACGATCCGCCCGTGCCGCATCACCTCCTGGATGGCGATGATCGACACGAGCGTCGTGTCCTTGTTCAGCGTGATCAGCTGGGACACGGTAGCCGGCACCATCCGCCGCAGGCCCTGCGGCAGGATCACCAGCCGCATCGCCTTCCAGCGCGTCAGCCCGAGGGCCGCGGCCGCCTCGCCCTGGCCGCGCTCGAGCGACTGGATGCCGGCCCGGAAGATCTCGGCGATCACGGCGGAGTTGTAGAGCGTCAACGCCAGGAAGGCCGCCAGGACCCGCCCGGTGCGCAGCGCCTCTGGGAGGAATCCCGGCGCAAGTTCCTCGTACGCGGCTTTCCACGACCCCGGCAGCGCCAGCGAGAGGAACAGCATCACGAAGATGATCGGCAGGTTTCGCCATGCGTCGATCCACGCCCCGACCGGGGTGCGCAGCACGCGGCTCCGCGACAGGCGGCCGAGGGCAAGCAGCAGTCCGATGGCGAGCGACAGGACCATGCAGATCCCCGCGATCTGCAGGTTGACCAGGAATCCCTCGAACAGGAACCGCAGGTTGTTCCCGGTGAACAGCCACCGCCAGTTGTCGGGCGAGAACAGGTACTCCATCGGTCCGCCTCAGCGCCGCACGGCCAGGCGCCGCTCCAGGAACCGGACCGCGACGGTCGCGGAGACCGTCAGGATCAGGTAGCCCACCGCCGCCCAGAAGAAGGTCTCCGTGGTCTGGAAGGTGTCGTTGTTGATGACCCGCGCCTCCTTCAGCAGGTCGGGGATCGCGAGCAGCGAGGCCCCGACGATCGCGGAGTTCTTGATCATCGCGATCGTCAGGTTGCCGAGCGGCGGGATCACCGTGCGCACCGCTTGGGGGAGGACGATCCGGCGCAGCACGCCCCGGTAGGTCAGCCCGAGCGACAACCCCGCTTCCACCTGGCCGCTCCCCACGGAGAACACGCCCGACCGGATCGCCTCGGCCACGTAGGCGCCCGTGTACAGGCCGAGGCTCGCCGTCCCGGCGGCCCACGGACCCACGCGGATACCGGCGCCGCGCAGCCCGAGGAAGGCGATGAAGATCAGGACCAAGAGCGGGATGTTCCGGAAGAACTCGACGTAGACGGCGCCGATCCACCGAAGCCAGCGCGAGGACGCCGCGCGCAAGGCCCCGACGAGCGTCCCGGCCACCATCGCCACCACGAACGAGATAGCGACGAGGCGGAGCGTGACGAGGAAGCCCGAGCGGAACTGCGGGAAGTGCCGCACCAGCACGTCCCACAGCTCGCTCACGGCGACCGCTCGCTGGGGCCCGGCGCCCGGGCGCCCCCGCCGGCGACTAGCAGGTCTCCTCGCAGGGCCGCAGCTCCAGTGCCTCCTCGAGGGTCATCGTCGGCGGGTCCTGCGACTCGCCCGTGTACTGCCCGATCCACGTGTCGAACATGTCCGCCCACCTGCCGTCGTCCTTCACGGCGCCGATCACCTCGTCGACGAAGTCCTGCAGCTCGGTCTCGCCCTGCTTGATCCCCGCGCCGTAGGGCTCGACGGTGATCTCCTCCCCGACCAGCTTCAGCGTCGGGTCCTGGATGATCATCCCGGTCAGGATCACGTCGTCGGTGACCACCGCCTCGACGGCCTCGGTCTGGATCAGGCTGAGGCACTCCGAGTACGTGTCGACCAGTTGCGTGTCCGCCTCGGGCGCCTGCTCCTCGACCGCGCCCTCGTAGGTCGAGCCCGTCACCGTGCAGACCTTCCGGCCGGCCAGGTCGTCGATCCCCGTGATGTCGGAATCCTCGCGGACCAGGACCCGGCCGTGCGCGATGTAGTACGGCTCAGAGAAGTCGATCTCGGCGTCGCGGTCGGTGGTGATCGTCATCGTCGACAGGATCAGGTCCACCGTCCCGTCCTTCAGGAACGGGATCCGGTTGTCCGAGATGGCCTCGACGAACGACGGCTCGACGCCGAGCGCGTCCGCGACGTGTCGCCCGAGGTCGACGTCGAACCCCTCGACCTCGTCCGTCTGCGGGTTCTTGAACCCGAACGGCGGTACGTCGAACTTCACGCCGATCACGATCTCGCCGCGCTCGACGATGTCGGCCGCCAGGCTCCCGGCCGGGAACTCCGGCCGCTCCACCGGCGACGTCGGGCTCTCCTGGCCCGACGGCTGGTCGGACCCGCACGCCGCCGCGACCAGCCCGAAGGCCGCCGCAACGGCCAGCAGCACCCGTATCCGTCTCATGCTCCCCCCTCCCCGGCCGCTCGCGGCGGCCGCTCCGTCTCCCTCCGCCGGGTCTCAGTGGTGGATGATCTTGTCGACGAACTCGCGCGCGCGGTCGCTCTTCGCGCCCGAGAAGAACTCCTCCGGCGGGCCCTCCTCGACGATCCGGCCCGCGTCCACGAAGACGATCCGGTCGCACACCTCGCGCGCGAAGCCCATCTCGTGCGTCACGACGAGCATCGTCATGCCGTCGCGGGCCAGGTCCCGCATCACGTCGAGGACCTCGCGGATCATCTCCGGGTCGAGCGCGGAGGTCGGCTCGTCGAACAGCATCAGCTTCGGCTCCATCGCCAGGGCGCGCGCGATCGCCACGCGTTGCTGCTGGCCCCCGGAGAGGTCCGCGGGATGGGCGTCCGCCTTCTCCGGGATGCCGACGCGCTGCAGCAGCGTCCGGGCGCGCTCGGCCGCGCGGCGCTTCGGGACGGCCTGCACCTCGATCGGGCCCATCGTGATGTTCTCGAGCACGGTGCGATGCGGGCACAGGTGGAACTGCTGGAAGACCATCCCGATCTCGGAGCGCAGGCGATAGATCTCCCGGCCGGCGTTCGGGATCGACCGGCCGGCGAAGCGGATGTCGCCCCCGTCCACGGACTCCAGGCCGTTGACGCACCGCAGGAGGGTGGACTTGCCCGACCCCGACGGGCCGGCGATCACGACGGCCTCGCCGGCGCCCACCGTCAGGTCGATCCCGTCGAGCACGACGTTCGAGCCGAAGGCCTTCCGGACCCCCTGCAGGACCAGCAGCGCGCCGTCGCCCTGCGGCGTCGTCGCCATCGCCCGAAGTGTACGGGACCATGACGGACCGGGAGAGACGCCGCGAACCGCTAGCGGAGCGGCTCTCCGATCAGGCCCGCGCGGACCACGAGGCGCTGGGCGGCGCTCCCCGGCGGGTGGCAGGTGGTGAGGGTGAGGGTCGCGCCCCCGGTGGCGGCGATCACCCGCCAGTCGTCGGGCTCGACCACGAACGGCGCGCCGGTGACGCGGTAGGTGCACTCCCCGAGCGGGGTCTCGATCTCGATCCGGTCGCCCGTCCGCAGCTGGTCCAGGCGCGCGAACGGCTTCGAGTACGTGGTGCGATGGCCGGCGATCGCGGCGTTCCCTCCCTCGCACGGGAGCGCCGTCGCCTCGTAGTGCCCGGCGCCCGCCCGCAGGGCGGAGAGGGTCGTCCCCTCCACGACGATCGTGTCCACGCCGAGCTCCGGGATGCGCAGCCGGGTGAGCGCCTGCCCGGTGCGGACGGTCCGCGTGACGTAGCGGCGCTCGGTGCTCTCCGAGCGGAACTCGCGCGCCAGGCTCCCCTGCCGGTAGTTCGCGTAGATGTTCGTGGCGAACGGGTAGGCGATCAGGGTGGCCCCCGCCAGCAGGAGGACGATCGCCAGGGCCTTCAGCAGCCGCCGCGGCCACGGCCGCCGCCGCCACGTGTCGAGCACGAGGTCGGCCGACCCGGCCGCTCGCGACAGCCGCCCATCGTCCCGGCCGGGCGTCAGGACCTGCTTCGGGTAGAGGGGCGACTCCCCGCGGGGGCTCACGGCGCAATGATGCCTCAGCGGGCGGCGCTTACGGAGTCACCAGGGAGAGCGGGCCGGCCACGCGATCGAGCTGCAGCGGACGGTGGCGGGCGTAAGCTCCGGGCATCGCCGCGAGGCCCGTGCGGAACGCCGCCTCGGCGGTTCTCGACCGGTTCGCGAGCAGCCCGGCGCCGACGACGTACTCGACCAGGAACGAGTTCCCGAGCGCGTCGCTCTCGTATGCCAGATCGTTCTCGGCCGACGCGGCGGTGAGCACGCGGCCCGGGGCCAGCGCGTCGCGAAAGCCGGCGCCGTGGCACGCGGCGACCACCAACCACATCCGGCCGGCCGATCCCTCCAGGGCGCCGGCCAGGACGCCGTCCGGCACCAGCCGGCCGTCGGCGGCGAGGATGGCCTCGTCGACGTCCTCACGGTCGCCGTCGAGGTGCCGCAGCTGGACGGCGTGGCCAGCGTAGAACAAGACGCTCGTGCCCCCCTCTCCCGTCCGCGACGCCAGCCACCGGGCCGAGCGGCGGATCGCCGCCGCCGTCGCCTCGCCGTTCAGCAGCACGCGCACCTGGCGGCGGGGGAACCCCAGCCGCCTCACCAGCGCCCGGGCCGTGTCCCGGGCGTCGGCGGCGGAGAGCAGCAGGTCCCGGGAGGCGCCCGGATACTCGTCGATCCCGATCACCAGCGCCCAGCGCCGGTCGGGCTCGCGAGCCACCGCGCGCTGGCGGGGAAGCGAGACCGGCTCGGGCACGACGTCGGGGAACGCCGACGCGACGGTCTCCGCGCGGGCGGCCCGTGGCGGGCCCGCCGCCGCCCCGCTCCCCGCGGCAGCCGCCCGCGCGGACTCGGCGGGAGCGACGGCCACCATGAACGCAGCCACGGTGAGGGCGAGGAGGAAGGGCGAGCCGCCGCCCCCCGGTACCCTCCGGGGTGCGCGGAGCGGGACGGGCTCGCCGGGACGCAGCCGTGCCACGCCCTCATATCGGACCAGTCACCGCCGCGAGACCATCGGGCGCCCTCCCCAATTCCGCAGTGGCGCGGCGGACCGACGGGAGGCTCCGGTGACGAGCCGATAGCGTGGGGAGCGCGAGGGACGGCCGGCTCCCGGAGGCCACCGGCCCCACCCGCGCGCACGGGTTGACACTCGCGGGGTATCGGTTCAATATATCGGTTCGATATATAGGATCGATACGTACGGAAGGGAGTCCATGCTCGAGCTCGCGATCCTCGGACTGCTGAAGGAACGTTCGATGCACGGCTACCAGCTGAAGAAGCGGGTGGCCGAGACGCTGGGAGCGTTCTGGCAGGTCTCCTACGGATCCCTGTACCCGGCGCTGAAGCGCCTGCAGCGGTCGGGGGCCGTGGAGATGGTGTTTCCCACGGAGGACGTGGGCCGGCGCAAGAACGTGTACCGCATCACGGAAGCCGGCGAGGCGCTCTTCCAGGAGCTGCTCCAGGAGACGGGCCGCGAGACCGGCGAGGACGGAAAGTTCCAGGTGCGCCTGGCGTTCTTCCGCTACCTGAAGCCCGAGACCCGGATCGGCATGCTGGAGCGGCGCCGGGCCTTTCTCGAGGGCCGGCTGTCCGAGCTGCGCCGCGGGTTCAAGGAGTACCGCGAGCGGATCGACAGCTACACGCTGGCGCTGATGCGCCACGGCGTCGAGTTCACCGAGCAGGACATCCGCTGGCTCGACGACCTGATCGCCGCGGAGCGCCGTGGGGCGCGGGTGAAGCGCTCGCCCCGCACGGCGCGCCGCGCCGCAGCCGCCCGCATTCCCCAGAAGGAGCGTGCCTGATGAGTTCGACCGAGGTGATCCGCCTGGCGATCGTCGGCGTGGGCAACTGCGCCGCATCGCTCGTGCAAGGCCTGGAGTTCTACAAGGACGCCGACCCGGCCGACGACGTCCCGGGCCTGATGCACGTCAACCTCGGTCCGTACCACGTGCGCGATGTCCAGGTGGTGGCGGCGTTCGACGTGGACGGCAAGAAGGTCGGCCACGATGTCGCCGAGGCCATCTTCACCGAGCCGAACAACACCGTGCGGTTCTCCGACGTGCCTCCGACCGGGGTGGAGGTCCTGCGCGGGCCGACCCTCGACGGGCTCGGCGCCTACTACCGGGACGCGATCACGGAGTCCGACCAGCCGGCCGTGGACGTCGAGGCCGTTCTGAGCGAGTCCGGCGCGCACGTCCTGGTCTCCTACCTCCCGGTCGGGAGCGAGGAGGCGACGCGGCACTACGCCGCCGCGGCGATCCGCGCCGGGGTCGGGTTCGTGAACTGCATCCCGGTGTTCATCGCCTCCGACCGCGAGTGGGCGAAGCGCTTCGCCGACGCTGGGGTGCCGATCGTCGGCGATGACATCAAGAGCCAGGTCGGGGCGACGATCATCCACCGCGTGCTGGCCAGGCTCTTCGAGGACCGCGGGGTGGTGCTCGACCACACCTCGCAGCTCAACTTCGGCGGCAACATGGACTTCAAGAACATGCTGGAGCGCGAGCGGCTGGTGTCGAAGAAGCTCTCGAAGACGCAGTCGGTCACCTCCCAGCTCCGGCGGGGCATCGACAAGGACGACATCCACATCGGGCCGTCGGACTACGTGCCGTGGCTGCAGGACCGGAAGTGGGCGCACATCCGCCTCGAGGGGCGGGAGTTCGGCAACGTCCCGATGTCCGTCGAGCTGAAGCTCGAGGTGTGGGACAGCCCGAACTCGGCCGGGATCGTCATCGACGCGATTCGCTGCGCCAAGCTGGCGCTCGACCGCGGCGTCGGCGGCCCCCTGATCGGGCCCTCGGCCTACTTCATGAAGTCCCCGCCGGTACAGTTCTCCGACGACGCCGCCCGGGAGATGGTCGAGGAGTTCATCCTCGGGAACGGCGCCTCGGCGGCGGCCGACTGGACGGCCTTCTTCGACGCGCACACCCCTTAACGGTCCGGGGGATTTGGGGGGGTAGCTCGCCCTGGGCACGGAATCGCCCGACCCGGCCCGGCGAGCGAATCCCCCGAGGGAACCGGGCACGGGCCCTTCGCGGGTTCGCGCCCGTCGCGCGCTCGGGCACCGCGACTTCCGGTACCTGCTCGCCGGGCGCCTCCTGTCGCAGTTCGCCGACGGCCTGTTCCAAGCCGTCCTGGTCACCCTGATCGTCTTCCTGGACGTCGAGGCGCAGGACACGGCCGCCGGCATCGCACGCGCGACGCTGATCCTCGTGGTGCCGTTCTCGTTCGTCGGGCCGTTCACCGGCGTGTTCATCGACCGCTGGTCGCGGCGCGGCATCCTGGCCGTCACGCCGCTCGTCCGGGCGACGGCCGCCCTGGCCCTCGTGGCCTTCGACCACGGATTCCTCCTGTACGCACTGGCGCTCGTGCCGGTCTCGCTGAACCGCTTCTACCTGGCGACGGCCGCGGCGTCGGTCCCCGCGCTCGTCGAGGAGCGAGACCTGTTGGTCTCGAACTCGATGGCCGCCGTCGGCGGGACCGTGGTCACGTTCGCCGGGTTCGGCGTGGGGACCCAGGTCGTGGAGTCGATCGGCGTCGCCGCGCTCCTCGGCGCGGTGGCCGCCTGCTGGGCACTCGCCGGCCTCCTCGGCTGGCAGATCACCGCCCCGCTGCGAGGGGCCGGCATCCGCCACACCCTGGCCGACGTCCGCCGCGACCTGCGCGACCTGATGGACGGCCTGCGCCGGTTGGGCCGCGCCCCGGCGGCCTTCGGGGCGATCGTCTCGGCGTCGCTCGACCAGATGCTGGTCGGTGTGGTGACGACGCTGTCGCTCGTGGTGTTCCGCGAGGAGTTCAGCGCCGGGGTCGCTTCCTACGGGCGGATCATCGCCGCCGGCGGCGCCGGGATCCTGCTCGGCACCCTCACCGTGGGGATGCTCGAGCCGCGGCTCCCGAAGACGCGCATCATGGCCGGCGCGTTCGCGGTCGCCGGCGTGACCTGCCTGGCCGTGGCGCCGGCGATCACCGGTCCGACGATCTTCCTGGTGTCCTTCGTGCTCGGGCTGACGTTCGCCTACCGGAAGGTGCCGGCCGACACCATCGTGCAGGAGGACATCACCGACGCGTTCCGCGGCCGGGTGTTCGCCGTGTACGACCTGCTCTATGCGACCGCGCGCCCGATCGGCGTGATGCTGGCGGTCCCGCTGATCCCCAACCTCTCGAGCGGTGCCCTGCTGGCGCTCGTCGGAGCCGTCTACCTGGTGTGGACCCCCGTCCTCCCCGTGTGGGCCCGCCGCGCCCATGCATGAAACGCCTTCCGGAGCCGGTGATAGGTTGTTTTGGTCGCCCAACGGGAACACCGAGTGTGAGACCACTCGAGGGGAAGGAGGGGTGGATGCCCAAGCTGAGCGAATGGCTTCGGCCGACGCGCGTGGCGTACGCGCACTGTGACCTGCCGTGCGGCGTCTACGACCCGGCCCAGGCGCGCATCGAGGCCGAGTCCGTGAAGGCGATCCAGCAGAAATACCAGGACGCCGAGGGCCAGAAGAAGCCATCGGAGTCGGTCGAGGACTTCAAGGCGCGCTGCCTGACGATCAAGGAGGAGCGGGCCGACCTGGTGAAGCATCACCTCTGGGTGCTGTGGACCGACTACTTCAAGCCCGAGCACCTCGAGGCGCACCCGGACCTGCACGACACCTTCTGGAAGGCCACGAAGGCCGCCGGGGACGCGAAGAAGTCACAGGACCCGTCCCAGGGCCAGGAGCTGCTGGACCTGATCAAGGAGATCGACTCGATCTTCTGGGAGACCAAGAAGTAGGCCGCAGGATCCTTCTGCTCGTGGCGGCCGGCGCCGCTGCCCGCTCCCTGTGGCGGCGGTTCCGGCCGTTTCCCGTTGTGGTGGCCGGAGGGAGCATGGCCCCGACCCTCGAGCCGGGAACCCTGCTCGTCGCCACCGCGCGCGGGGCGGTCCGCCCGGGAGCCGTGGTCGTCGTCCGCCGTGGAGGCCGCGAGCTCGTGAAGCGCGTGGTGCGCGCCGGCCCGGACGGGATCGAGGTCGCCGGCGACAACCCGGCGGCCAGCACCGACAGCCGCCACTTCGGCCCGCTGCCCGCCGCCGCGGTTGCCGGGGTGGTCCG
>Ga0137369_10005779_pt1 | contig 12546 bp, 9 predicted proteins | sample SagtaG_12_FD_104918 | JGI IMG/M metagenome (GOLD analysis project Ga0137369, IMG submission 104918) | Vadose zone soil microbial communities from Sagehorn Ranch, Mendocino, California, USA - Sage1_L_113_16 metaG | ecosystem: Environmental > Terrestrial > Soil > Vadose zone | place: USA... | reverse complement strand
CCGGCTCCCACACATCCGGCCACCCCGGCCGGTGCAGAGCCTGTCCGCGGTCGTGCTGGGCAGCGTCGCGGCCACCACCGCGGCCAACGCCACCCCGGCCGCCGCCCACGCCACCACCAACACGACACCGCACCTGAACCTTGACCCTCCACGACCGGCCCACACCGGGCTGCGACCGGCCGATACCTCCCGGCCCGGCCCGGTGATGGTGCGCCCCGCTGACCGGCGCCCCACCTACACCGTCCGTCGAGGCGACACACTATGGCGCATCGCGGCCACGCGGCTGGGCGACCCCCGGCGCTGGCCCCAGATCTACCAACTCAACCGCGACCGGTTCGACCAGCACGGCCGAATGCGCCGCGGCCACCACATCGAACCCGGCTGGATTCTCCTCCTACCCGACGATGCAAGGCGACCCGCCGGCGCCCAGCCCGCACCCCCGCCACCCCACACCGGCGCGTCTGCCACCCCGCCCGCCACCTCGCCGTCCCCACCCGCCGCCTCCCCTTCTGCGACCGCCGCACCGTCGGCCACGCCCACCACCGCCTCCACCGGCCCACCAGACGACACGGTGATCATCCCCGCACCGACCAACTCGCCCGCCCCGTCCCAACCAGCCAGCACACAGCCATCGCCGACCCCCGCCGCGGCCACCTCCCCCACCCCGGCCCCGCCCGGGCCGGCCGCACACCACAACGGCGGCCACCACCGCGATCCCGGCGTCGAACTGCCCGGCGGCGGCTGGGTCACCGCGCCTTTGGCCACGGCGGTCGCCGCCGCCGCAGCCCTGGTATGGATCCAGCGACGCCGCCGCTACCGGCCCCGCCCTCCAGCAGGCCGTGACCGCGACGACGCCGACCTGACCCCGCTGCCCCGCACCGTCGCCGCCCTGCACCAAGCACGACCGGTGCCGACCTTCGACAACCACGCCAAGGACGAGCACGTGGACCACATCGACGACGACAGGGAACACCTCGAACCGCAGGCACGAAAAGCCACCACCGCCACCGCCACTTCGTTCGGTGTACACGCCAACCGGCAACTGCGGCTGCCCGACCTACCGCCACTCGGCGTCGGCCTAACCGGACCCGGTGCCCACGCGGCCGCGCGCGGCGTGCTGGCCGCCGTCCTGTCCGCCGGCGGCCCCTGGGCACCCGGCGACGAAGCCACCATCACCACCACCACAACCGACCTGGAAACCCTCCTCGGACCCGACGCGCCCGACCGGCACCCCTTCGAGCGGCTCCACGTGGCCGACAGCATCGACGATGCCCTGACCCACCTGGAACGCCAACTGCTACGCCGCGCCCGGCTGGCCACCGACCACCACAGCAGCGACCTAACCACCCTGCACCCCGACAACCCCGACCAGCCGCCGCCACCGATCGTGTTCCTCGCCACCACACCCGAGGGTCCGAGCGCCACCGCGCTGGCCGCGATCCTCGCCGTCGGCTCCCGCCTAGCCATCGCCGGACTCCTCCTCGGCCCATGGCACGCCGGCACCACCTGGCACGTCAACACCGACGGCACCACCCGCTCCGACACGAACCCTGACGCCGCCGGTCCCCGGCTCAACGTCCTGGACACCACCGCCGCCGCCGACATCCTCGACACGCTGCGCCAAGCCCACCCGGCCAGCAACGACCTCCCGCCACCCCCACGGCCGCAGCGGCAGACAGCGCCGATCCTGCACACCGCCGCAACGAAACCCACGACGCCGACCACCCCGGCGGAGCCGCCGAGCGTCGACCCCGACCACATCCCACAGCCGCCTGCCGCCCAACCCGCCCGCACCGATGGCCAACCACCGGCGGAGCAGGGCTCGACACCTGCTGGCGACGGCCCCCGGCTGCGCCTGAGCGTGCTCGGCAAACCAACCCTGCACCTCGTCACCGGCGACACCACCACCCAGGTGCGGATCCGCCGTAGCCACGCCGTGCAAATCCTGGTCCACCTCGCCGTCGCACCCGAAGGCGCCACCAGCGACGAACTGATGGCCGCCCTGTGGCCCGAAACCCGCCCGCACTTCTCCCGCGGCCGCTTCCACACCAACATCTCCGAGCTACGCGACGTCCTCGCCGAAGCCGCCGGCACCGAGGCCATCCCCCGCACCGACGAGCGCTACCACCCCGCACACCTCGACGTCGACATCTGGCAGCTGACCGCCGCCGCCCGCCGCGCCGCCACCACCGTCGAACCCACCCACCACGCCGACGCGCTGCACGAGGTCATCAAGCTCTACACCGGACCCGTCGCCGACGGGCACAACTGGCTATGGCTGGCCCCCTACCGGGAAACCATCCGCCGCCACGTCCTGGACGCCCACATCGGGCTGGCCGACACCGAAACCGACCCCGCCGCCGCCCTCGCCCTCGTTCAAGACGCCATCCGCCTCGACCCCTACAACGAAGACGTCTACCAACGGGCCATGCGACTGCACACCACCCTCAACAGCGCCGACGGGGTCACCCGCACCCTACGCACCCTCACCGAACGCCTCGCCGAACTCGAAATCGACGTCTCACCCCAAACCCAGCAAGTCGCCACCGACCTGCTGACCAAACTCGAAGCCCGCCGACGCAACCACGGCAACGCCGCCTAACAGCAAGCCAGCCTCACCGACCCAATAGTGGCGGGGCGGGCCGGCAAACCGACGGCCGCGCCAGCCCCAGCCGCGCCAGCGCCGGCCGCGCCAGCCCCAGCCGCGCCAGCGCCGGCCGCGGCCCCGGCGGCCGCCCCAGTCCGGGTCGAGGGACCGCGGGCGCCGGCCGGCCGGCGCCTCCGCGGCGAGCCGCGGGGTGCCTGGTGAGGGCGGACCTGCCGGCCCGGATCCTGGCCGGTGCGGTGCGGTTCCTGCCGGAGGGCCGCCGCGCCTGGGGGCGGGCGATGCGGGCTGACCTGGCCGCGATCGCGCCTGACGGCGGGCGGTGGCGGTTCGTGCGCGGCTGCCTGCAGGTCGTCGCGGTGCAGTGGTTGAGGCCCGGCGTGCTCGGCTACCCGCTGTGCGGATCGGCCGCGCTCGTCGCGGTGGTCGGGCTGACCGAGCCGGTGGGGTACGCCCCGCTGCGGCGCGGGCTGATCGGCCTCGTGGCGGTGCTCGTGGTGGGCGCCGGGCTGGCGCGGCGCCGGTGGGTCTTCGGCGCGGCGGGCACCGGCCGAGTGGCCCGGTTCGTCGGCGCCGGCGGGTACCTGCTGGTCGCCGCCCTGGCGCTCAGCGTCGTCCTGGATCTACGCGGGCCGGTACCCAACCCCGACGAGAAGGCCGCCGTGGGCGTACCCGTCTACACCGTGCTGCTCGCCGGGTACCTGGTCGGGTTCCTCGCGCTGACCGCCGGCCGGAGCGGCGCGACCGCGCGGGTCCTGGCCATCGGCGCCGGGCGGGGGTCGTCGCCGCACTGCTGTGGCTCGGGATCGGGCTGCTGGCTCCGCCGGTACCCGCAGACCTGGGCTGGGCGCTAGCGTTGACGGTGAGTGCCGCGGCCGGGGCGGGGTACGCCAACGCCGGGCGCCGGGGCGGTACCGGCCCCGGCTGGCTCGCCGCGCTGTGCACGGCCACCGTGGCCGCCCCGCTGATCGTCCTGCTCGTCTGGGGTGTCGGCCGGTTCGGACCGCCGGATTTGATCCCGGACCTGGCCCCGGCCGCACTATCCCCGGCCGACGACCTCGCGCAGAGCCGTATCGAGCTCCAGGATCCGTACGTCGGGCTGCTGGCGCTCGGCTGCCTCGCCGGCACCGCGCTGGCCGTGGCGAGCGCTGCCGCCGGGCGGCGGAGGCCGGCCGCGACGACGGAACCGTGACCGCCGCCGGCGGGCCCTGGGACCCGGCGGGCGCCGGGGTCATGCGGCTGCCGTCGGGCCGGCTCGTCCGTGGCCGGGGGTTACGGCGGCCGCTGCCCCCCGGGCCGGCGCCCACCTTCGCCGTCTACCTGCTGGGCCGGCCCCCGCCACCGGTCGCGTGGGAGAGCCGGTGGCTGCGCTGGCCGGACTTCCGGCTGCCCCGGGATCCGGCCATGGCCCGCCAGGTGCTGCGGGAGGCGTGGGACCGCACGCTGACCGACCGGGTCGAGATCGGCTGTGGCGGCGGTCGCGGCCGGACCGGCACCGCCCTGGCCTGCCTCGCGGTCCTTGACGGGGTCCCGCCCGGGGAGGCGGTCGCCTTCGTGCGGCGGCACTACGACCCGCGGGCGGTCGAGACGCCGGGGCAGCGGCGCTACGTCGCCGGCTTCACGTAGACCTTGGACGCTTGTACCCCTGGAGGGGGTACAAGCATCCAAGATCTCGGCGGTCAGCCGTCGTACGCCTCCCGCAGCGCCTGGATGTCGATCTTCTTCATGCCGAGCATCGCCTGCATGGCCCGGTTCGACTTCACCGGGTCGGGGTCGCTGATCAGGTCGGTGAGCGTCCGGGGGACGATCTGCCAGGACAGGCCGTAGCGGTCCTTCAGCCAGCCGCACGGCCCCTCCTCGCCGCCCTCGGACAGCCTGGTCCACAGCTCGTCGACCTCCTCCTGCGTGGCACAGTCGACGTCGAGCGAGATCGCCTCGGTGAACTTGTGGTGCGGTCCGCCGTTGAGCGCGATGAACTGCTGCCCGGCCAGCTCGAACGTGACCGTCATGACCGATCCCGGGGTACCGGGGCCGGCCGACCCGTAGCGCTGCACGTGCACGATGCGCGAGTCGGGGAAGATGCCGGCGTAGTGGTTCGCCGCCTCCTCGGCCTCGGTGTCGTACCACAGGAACGTCGTGATCTTCTGCATGGTGCGCCGACCAATCGGTGGAGAAGTCGAGAGCCTACGCCGGATGGACCGGCGCGGCCCGCGAAACTCATCGCTGGACGATCTGGTACGCCCGCAGCACGGTCTGGGTGACCGAGTCACCGGCCGCGTCGCGGGCACTGATGCGCAGCGAGACGAAGCCGTCCCGGGCGGGGTGCTGGAGCAGCGCCACCCCGGTGTCCCCGAAACGCGCCGTGTGCACCCGCACCCAGGTCGTACCGTCGTCGAACGACGCCTCCACCCGCAGGTCGACCAGGCGCACGGCCAGCGCGCCGGGCTGCCGCTGGACGGTCAGCGCCAGCGGGAACAGGCAGCCGGCCCGGGCCCGGTCCTGGTCGTCCACCGGACCGGTGGCGCGGACCACGAGCAGCGACAGCGGGCGGACCGGCGCGCCGGCGCCCGGTTCCCGGAACCGCCAGGTGACGTCGGCCTTCGTCCCGAGCACCGACCACGGCACCGTCCGGTCGGCGGTGGCGTGCAGCGTGTACGTCCCGGCGGTGTCCGGGATGTCGAACACCCCGATGCCGGGCTTGGCGCTGGTACCGACCACGGCGCCGCCGCGCGACAGCGTGGTGGTGCCGGTGACCTCGCTCGACGGCACGGCGAACTGGTGCGGGTCGTTGCCGGACACCAGCGGCACCGCGACGGACAGCTTGGTGCCGGTGCGCACCACGCCCCAGCCCAGGCTCGGGTCGCCGAACGCCGGGCCGAGCGGCGCCCGGTTCCAGGCCGCCGCTTGCGGGCCGGGCCGGTACGGGCGCACCGAGTACTGCGCCTCGATGCCGCGCGAGTCGGCGGTGTCCACCAGCATCAGGCTCAGCCAGGTGACGTCCGGGCGCGCGGTGAACAGCTCGGTGCGCCGGCTGGGCAGGGTGTGCGGGTAGAGCGGGAACGGGGCGTTGCCCATGATCGGCAGCCGGGCCCCGTCGCCGCGCAGCGCCAGGGACGGCGCGCCCTGCACGTGGTACCGGGAGTCGACGGTGGCCAGGTCCCGGTCGCGCACCCGGAACGCCAGGTCCGCCGGGACCCGGCCGAGCGTCACGAACGCCAGGTGGTACACGAAGCCGGCCGGGTCGACGCCGGGACGCTGCGCCGCCATGGTGGCGCGGAAGAAGAACCCGAACGGATGGTCGGTCACCGGCGCCGTCGGCAGCGCGAACATCCGCGTCGTGCGGCCGGCGTCCCCACCCACGCCACTGGTGACGCCGTTGGTGCTCGTGCCACCGACGTCGAAGGAGCCGAACTGGCGCACCGCGCCGGCCCGGTCGACCGCCGCGCTCACCGGCGGCGCGGCGGTGCCGTCCAGCGTCACCGTCGTGTCCGCGTCCAGCACCACGCCGGGGCGGGCCAGCAGCGTGGCGACGTCCGGCTGCTCGGCGTTGCCCGGGTCGGTGGACCTGGCCAGCACCTCCACGTCATAGCGCCCCTTGGGCAGACGGAGCACCGCGGTGTCGCCGACGGTGAAGATGTCGCCAGTCTGGCCGGTGTCCACGTTGAGCACGCCGCCGAACTGGAACAGCAGGTCCCCGCGGACGGCCGCCTTCACGGTCAGGTTGAAGCTCTCCGGTTCCAGGAAGGCGGCCAGCGCGGTCTGCACGGTGACGCCCGGCGCGGTGGCGGTGAGCCGGCCGCTGAAGTGGCCGACCGCGCTCGCCAGCGGGGCGAGCACGACCCCGGCGTCGGCCGTGCCGTGCGCGGGTACCGTCACCTCGCCGGCCGAGGTGGCGACCAGGCCGGCCGGGGCGGGCTGCCCGGCCGGGCCGGTGGCGGTCACGCTGAGCGTGAGGGTCACCGGGGCGTCGCCGTCGTTGCGGTAGCTCACCGTCCGGGTCACCGGCGGCTGGGTGTGCGGCCAGGCGAACAGGCCGTAGCTGAGGCTGCCGCCGGCCGCGGTCACCCGCTGGGTCACCGCCCGCGCCACGTCGACCCGCCCGGCGCCCTGGTCGAACACCGGGCCGGTGGGCTTGGCGGTACTCATCAACGTGGCCTTGAGCCGGCCGGCGTCCCAGTCCGGGTGCTGCTGGAGCAGGATCGCGGTGGCACCGGCCACGTGCGGCGCCGCCATCGACGTACCGGACAGCCGGGTGTAGTTGGCGTCGACCGGATCGGCGTCGCCGACCGGGGTACCGGCGGCGCGCGCCGCGACGATGCCCGTGCCGGGCGCGGCGATGTCCGGCTTCACGGCGAAGTCGCCGACCCGCGGACCGGGGCTGGAGAACACGCTGGTCTCGTCCTGCTTGGTCACGCTGCCCACGGCCAGGGCCGCGTCCGCCGAGGCCGGGGCGGCGACCTGATCGGCGCCGCGGGAGTTGCCGGCGGCGACGACGAACAGCGTGCCGTGCTGCGCGGTGAGGGCGTTCAGGGCCTGCGACACCGGGTCGGTACCGTCGGTGGACGGCCCGCCGAGGCTCATGTTGACCGACTTGACCTTCGGCGCGATCCACTCCATGCCGGCGATGATCGCGCTGTCGGGGCAGCCGAACTCGGTGCAGACCTTGCCGACGACGAGCTTGGCGCCGGGGGCCACGCCGGTGAAGCGGCCGGCCGAGGCGGCGCCGGTACCGGCGATGATGCCCGCGACGTGGGTACCGTGGCCGTCGTCGTCCCCGCCGCCGGGCAGGGTGTCGGTGAAGTCCCGCTGCTCCACCACCTTGCCGGCCAGGTCGGGATGGTCGGCCTTGACCCCGGTGTCGAGGATGCCGACGGTGACCCCGACGCCGGTCAGGCCGGCCGCCCAGGCGGTCGGCGCGCCGATCTGCGGCACGCTGACGTCGAGCGTCGGGTGCATCCGGCCGTCCAGCCAGACCTTCGCGACCGCGGGCGCGAACCCGGCGGTACCGCGGGTCAGCCAGGTCCAGAACTCACCCGCGCGGCCCCGGTCCTCGCGCAGCGCGGCGCCGTTGATGCTGGGCAGCGCGCGCACGGTCGGCGCGGCCGGTGAGGGCGCGGCGAGCCGGGCCGCGCCCGGCGGGTAGCTGACGATCAGCGGCAGCGCCGAGCCCCGGGCGTCGGCGAACCCCTCGCGGGCCAGCTCGGTCACGTTGAACAGCCGCGCGTCCAGCCGGCCGGCGGCCAGCAGCGGTACCGCGTCGGACGGCACCACGAGCATGTCCGCACCGTCCGGGCCGGCGGTCTTGCGGTGCTGGAAGGTGACGTGCTCGCGCCCCGGGCCCCGCTCGATCCCGGCCGCCACGTCCCCGCCGGCCTCGCGGACGAGGTGGACCCGATCCCCGGTGATGAGGGTGACCGCCGTGCCGGTATCCCCGCCACGACCGGCGACCGCGGCCGGCGGCGCCGCACCCGCCGGACCGGTGACGACCAGCGCCACGCCGAGCGTCACCACGGTCAGACCCGCTGTCGTTACGCGGTTGCGCCGCATGAGTGCCTCCCCAAAAGGACCCCGCCCCGGCCGTCGCCGGAAATAGATAACTTTGGTTACCGATCCGCGGCCGATCGTCGCATCGCCGGCCGTTATGTGGTGACCGTTCCGGACAGATGCCCTTTCCGGCCAACCGGGGCGGTGCTACCGTGCCGGTGCGGTGCACCCCGGGGAGGCGGTAGCCGGTGTGGCAGTCGGTGGGCGTCTCCGGCGTCGAGGAACAGGTCTACCGGGCGCTACTGCGCGACCCGCACGTGTCCGGGCCCGAGCTGGCGCGGGCACTCGACCTGTCGCCCCCGCGGTACCGCACGGCGGTCCGCCGGCTCGTCGCGGCCGGGCTGCTGGACGCCGGCACCGGCGACGGGCCGCGCCCGGTGGACCCCCGGGTGGCCCTCGGCGCGCTGATCCGCGACCGGCAGGGCGAGCTGGAGCGGCTGGCCGCCGACGTGGACCGGCTCGCGACCGACTTCTACTTCGGCCGGTTGAGCGCCGACCCGCGCATGATGGTCGAGGTGCTCGAAGGCGACCCGGCGATCACCCTGCGCCTGCGGGACCTGCTGTCCAGCGCGCGGCACGACGTCGTCCTGCTCGACGCGCCGCCGTACGTCATGGACGGTGACGAATGCGAAGAGCTGGAGACGGCGGCGCTGGGCCGCGGGGTGCGCTACCGCTGCCTCTACGCCACGGGCGTGCTCAACGAGCCGGACAAGCTCGGCTATGTCGCCGCGATGGTGCGCCGGGGCGAGCAGGCCCGGCTGCTGCGCACGGTACCGCTGAAGCTGGTCGTCCTGGACCGGCGGGTGGCCGTGCTGCCGTTCACGGCCAGCGAGGACAAGGACCGGTTCCGGTGCATCGTGGTGCAGCGCTCGGCACTGACCGACGCCCTGCAGCGCTGTTCGAGGTGCTCTGGCGGCAGGCAGCCGCGTGGCCGGCCCAGCTCGCCGGCAACGGGGCGCGGCCGCGCCGGCCCGGCGCCGGGCTGACCGAGGAGGAGCAGAGCCTGCTGCGGTACCTGGCCGCCGGGCTCAAGGACGAGGCGATCGCGCGGCACCTCGCGTGCAGCCGCCGTACCCTGCGCCGTCGCGTCGACGGGCTGCTGGACAAGCTCGGCGCGACCAGCCGCTTCCAGGCCGGGGCGCTGGCCGCCCGGCGCGGCTGGCTGTAGCGGCCGGCGGGCGGTTCAGCGGCCGGCGGGCGTGCGGAGCCAGCCGCCGCGCACGGCCGGCCAGCGGCGCGGTCGGCGGTAGCGCCGCAGGGCGCCGCTCAGCGCCCGGCGGCCGCCCGCAGGTCGGCGACCTCCGCGGGGGTCAGGCCGGCCGCGGTGGCGGCGTCGAGGGCCGCCTCGACCTGGGCGTCCAGCGCGGCGATGGCGCGCTGCCGCCCGCCGGTCGTCGTGCATGCCGCGGTCAGCATCCGCAGGCTGCGCATCACCGCCATCATGACCTCGAGGTGCGGGGCGGCGTAGCGGCGCAGCTGCGCGTAGGCGTGCCGCACGTACTCGCCATGGTCGAGGTCCCACGGCGTGAGCAGGACCCGCCCGGCCTGGTCGCGGGCGGAGGCAGGTCGGCGCACAGCAGCGGCCGGACGACCGAGGAGACCCGCAGGACCACCTCGATCGCCGTGGTCGGGTCGTTGACCGCCGGGGACAGCGCCCGCAGCGCGATGTCGTTGAGCTGGCGCAGGCCGAAGTCGATGTCCTGCTGCATGGTCCGGCTGACCCCGACGATCACCGCCTCCCCGATGCCCCGGGCCACCTGCGGCTCCAGCGCCGGGTCCAGGCGCGGCCAGATGGTCGCCAGCGGGGTGTTGGCCACGACGTAGGCACCCTCCATCCGGACCACGCTGTCCGGCGGGGCCGCGCCGATCACCGCCCGGCGGCTGATCTGCTGTACCCAGCCGTCGAGGGTCCCGCGCACGACGAGCGGCTCCCCCAGGCCTGTCACATCCGGTGCCGGTACCGGATCGCCCACCCGCTGCCCGACCCGGGTGCCGTAGGGCAGCTCCCGGACCAGGCTCAGCGTCTCGTCGGTGATCCGCTCCAGGATCCGCCCGACGTACTGCTGGCGGGTGAGCCGGTTGAGGTAGGCCACGATCGCCGCGATCGACAGGAACGTCAGCAGCAGCGTGCCGACCATGGTGAGCATCGGTGCCCGGGGCGCGCCGGGGTCCACCTGGGTCAGCGCCAGCACGCAGAACGCGAACGTGGCCAGCAGCAGCCCGATCAGCAGCTGCCCGAACCCGGTCCCGCCAGAACGTGCGCAGCACCCGCGGGGAGAACTGCCCGCTGGCCAGCTGGAGCGACACCACGAGCAGGGAGAACACCACACCGGCGGTGGTGATGGTCGCACCGGCGATCGCCGCCAGCAGCGCCTCGGCCGCACTCGGCGACAGGTCGAACGGCGTGGACGGCACCCGGACGGCCCGGTCGAGCACCGCCAGCAGCTGCTCGACGAGAACCGCGCCGGCCAGCAGCAGCACCGGCAGGAACAGCAGGCTCTCGGCCAGCCGGTTGGCCCGGGCCCGCTGCCGCAGCCGCCGCACGTGCGCCGCGACGTGCTCGTACCCGACGAGCTCCTCGTGCTCGTCGTGGCCCCGCCGGTGGGTGTCCACCGCCCGTACTCTAGTGTTCCGTGTCTGAGGTCTTTTGACGGTCGGCTTTGGTGAGGATCTGGTCGGCGGTCTTGGTCCAGGTGAAGGGCTCGCAGCGCTGGTTGTAGGCGTCGATGAAGATGCGGATGGCGCCGATGAGGTCGGGCACGCTGGTGAAGGTGCCGCGGCGGATGGCTTGGCGGGTGATGATCCCGAAGAAGATCTCGACCATGTTCATCCAGGAGGCGCCGGTCGGGGTGAAGTGCATGGTGATGCGCGGGTTGCGGGCCAGCCATTTCTTGACGTTGGGGTGGTTGTGGGTGGCGTAGTTGTCGGCCACGACGTGCAGCTTGACCCTGGGGTGGGCCTTGGCGACCTGTTTGAGGAAGGCCAGGAACTCGCCGTTGCGGTGCCGGGGGTGGCAGGCATCGGCGGTGATCCGGCCGGTGGCCACCTCCAGCGCGGCGAACAGGGTGGTGGTGCCATGGCGTTTGTAGTCGTGGGTGCGGCGTTCGGCTTGCGCGAAGCGCATCGGCAGCAGCGGCGCGGTCCGGTCGAGGGCCTGGATTTGGGATTTCTCGTCGACGCAGACCACCACAGCATTCTGCGGCGGGTCGAGATAGAGCCCGACCACGTCGCGGATCTTCGCCTCCAGCTGCGGATCGGTGGAGAACTTGAACGTCTCGATGCGGTGGGGTTGCAGGTCCCAGTCCCGCCAGATGCGGGCCACCTCGGCGAAGCTGACCGGCATCCCCTCCCTGGCAAGGTGAGCGGACATCAATCGGGCGGACCAGTGTGTGACTCCCCACTCAGCTGGTGGCGGGTTCAGCGTAGCCACCACGACGGCCGCCTCGTCGAAGACCGGGGGCCGACCCGACCGGGGCAGGTCCGCCAACGCGTCGATGCCGCCGGCCTCGTAGCGGGCCCGCCACGAGATCACCGTCTGCCGGGTCATCCCAACGCGCCGGCCGATCTCGGCGTTGGGCAGTCCCTCGGCGGCCAGCAGCACCATCCTGGCCCGCTGCACATGCCCGGCCGGCGCGGCAGACGAGCGAGTCAACGCCCGCAGACGAGCACCATCACCAGGGCGAAGACCAGCGGCGCGGCAACAGTCACGCCATCAGTGTCCCGCACCCCCACCGTTAAATCACTTCAGACACGCCACACTAGGGCCGATCGGAGTTCGGCCTCGGCGAGACGCCCGCGGCCAGTTTCACGGATGCAGCGCGCCAGGTTGTTATGGACGTCAAGCGTATCGGGATGAGTCTCACCGAGAACGCCGGTTGCAACATCGAGGACGGCGCGGAAGTCTGTCTCCGCCTGCTGGTACAGGCCGGCCATGTACCTGTACCAGGCCGCCCGTCGCGCCGGAAGCAACGCAGCAGACCGTGTGGACGCGGTGGTTGGGGCATCCGCGGTGACCATGCCAAGCATCGCGAAGCAGTGAGGCGCCAACGCGGCCCACTGATGCCAGTCAGTGGCGTTGCCTGGGTCAAGGTCGTCCGTGTCCGCCACAAGTAGGTCGATCATGAGCCTGAGATAAGTAGTTGGCTCGTCGGAGAGCCGCATGTTCGTTCGGGTGGCCGCTCGGACGAGCGGATGCACCGTCAGCAGAGCCGACCATGCACCGACCCCGGTGGATGTGTCCTGCGAACCGTCCTCGACGACGACCAAGCCAAGGCCGCGGCGCGTGTCAAGATTTTTGAGGCAGGTTGTTCAAGGATTCGTTGAGTGAGCCTGCTCCTCGTCCTGGTCGGGCTTGTTGATCCACACGGTGGTGGGTAGGGCGGCGGGTTCGGGATGCT
>Ga0137369_10005777_pt1 | contig 12546 bp, 19 predicted proteins | sample SagtaG_12_FD_104918 | JGI IMG/M metagenome (GOLD analysis project Ga0137369, IMG submission 104918) | Vadose zone soil microbial communities from Sagehorn Ranch, Mendocino, California, USA - Sage1_L_113_16 metaG | ecosystem: Environmental > Terrestrial > Soil > Vadose zone | place: USA... | reverse complement strand
CATCCGCACACCGATCCGCGCGCCGAACGCGAACGCCTACGCGGAACGCTGGGTCGGCAGCGTGCGTAGGGAGTGCCTCGATCGGCTCCTGCTCTTCGGTCGCCGCCAACTCGAGCATGTCCTCCGCGTCTACGTCCGCCACTTCAACCAGCAGCGGCCACACCGAGGTCTCGAGCTCCGACCACCAGATAGCCGCCGCGGACTCGATCCTCCAGCCGCGGCCATGGCTCGCACGCCTCAAGTCCGGCGGCGCGACCTTCTCGGTGGGCTACTCAATGAGTACGAACTCGCAGCGTGATCGGGTTTGTGCACCCCACGGGTAGGAGAGTCCAGGTTGTTGAGGACTTGTTGCGGTTTCGGGCGCGATTGATCCCGTTTTGGGCAAGATCCCCCGACGCTCGCGGCCGTCCCTTAAGGCCCGCTTAATCTCCCTTGCTTCATGGCGCAAAATGCTTGCAGCAGACCACCCGCAGTTGCGGCTCGGGAGAGTGTTGGGCGAAATCGAACCCGCTGCCAAGCGGGAGGTCAGCGGATTCCTTGCCCTCCGTTGGCAAGAGATGTGCACGTCGACATCGAGGGGCATAGCAGCCGCCTCTGCGTCGGGCGCTCCGAGTTTCGGCTTCGGGCCTGAGCGGGAAGAGCAAGATTCGGCCGGGGCGGCGCGCGGCGGGACTGCGGCTTCCGGCCGGCATTTCTCCCCGGGGAGACGGGGGTCGAATCGAGTTAGGTGATGGTCGCCTAGCGTGCGGACAAACGAACGGCATCCTGGTCGCGCGCTGTCTGGCTGGCCTCGTGCTCCGCGATCTCGCGCTCGATCACCGTCAGGGTCGCCATCTTCGCCGGCCCGTCGAGCCACGCCTCGACCTCTTCGCGGCGCCGGAGGAGCGTGGCCAGGGCCGAGGCGTTGTCGTTCTCGGCACGCACAGCCATTCTTTGCCCTACCCGATCGAACGGGGAGTCGAAACGCGGCTAGTCCTTCGAGGGGCGCGTCGCAGCAGCGCCCCCGTTACGGTCCCCTAGCCGGGACAGCGGGAGCCGCGGTTTGGCGAAAGGCCGCAATCCTCCCCCGGCCGCGGCTCCCCTCTCTACAGAGGCCCGTCGGGCCGCGTTCTTGCGTCCCGTCCTCGTCGTCTACCACCCCGTCCGGGCGCACTCCTCGCAGACCGTCCCGAGCTGACCGATTCAGCGCAGGAGCCCGCTCCGCCGGGGCGCGATGCCGGTGTCTTGCAGACGGGACCGGTCTGGCGAGGCCGATCCGCCTCATGGCCGTCTTTCTTGACCGGGTGGGAAACAGAGGGGGGCACTATGGCCCGTGCCCCCCTCTCGTCCCTGGTGCCTAGCAGGCGAGCGGTACGGTGCCGCTCAGCCCGTCCGGGTCACTGGCGGTGCAGGTGAAGAGCAGGTCGCCACCCTGCGTGATCGTCATCGTGATGTCCGTCGTGGTGAGGACGGGGTTCACTCCCGTCCAGTTCGGGTTCGGACAGCCAGCCGCCGCCCCCGACACCGTCTCCGGCGCCGTCAAGACGGCGGGATTAGTCGTGAAGCTCACGTTGCCGTTCTTGATCTGGTCGGCCGGGATGATCGTCGGCGCCGTGACCGGACCGACTAGGACCCTGTTCTGGCCCGGCGCGGTGTTACCGCCCTGGTTCTGGCACTGGTAGACGGCGGAGCCGCTTACCGTGACGTCGATTTCGAGCGTCTCCATGCCGAGCCCGGCGAGCGACGCCGAACACGTCGTCGACGATGTGTTTGTGTCCGTCGAGACTATGCAGACGGGCGAGCCGCCGTGCCTGAAGTGCGGGTTGGCCGCCATCGCCGATGAGGCGGTGATGCCAAACCCGGTCAGTACCACGGTTAAGCAAATGAGTAATCGCCGCATCTCTCACCTCGTTTGGTTGGTCGTCTTCAAAGAGCGACCCCCGCCGTCCCGTCGCGAGGGGCAAAGCTTCCTCTCCCCGGCTACTCGCCTCCTTTCGGCGCAGAACTCCAGCGCCATGGGACCTACCCCGGGCCGCATCGGGTCAAACAAGTGGTTGAAACAGGCCCTGCTGACCGCCTAACTACGGATTGCCCGGACTCAACGCGGGGCCGCTTGCCGTGCGCGATAGGGGGGCACGTGGCAAGCGGTCGACCACGGACTCCCGGCTACGAAAGCGGGTGCCGTCCGCGACGGCGTCTCGTGACCGCCTTCCAGGCACACTCGCTGCACTCGGCAAGCGACTAACCTGAAGAGGGAGGCCGGTCGCCCCTCCACGGTCGCCAGGGGGCCGCAGCCCTGGGGCTGGAAGCCGGGCTCCGGTCTCCCTTTTGCGAGGCCATCCGCCCGTTTACGTGCGGGATATGCCCCGTGCCCTCGACCCGCAGAAGCGAACTGACGCTCGGCGGCTCCGGACGCAGGGCAAATCGCTGACCGAGATCACGTCCGAACTGGGCATCAGCTACGGCAGCGCCCATCGCTTCACGAAGGGCGTCTGCCCGGAGAAAAAGCGCTCGCCTGAAGTACGGGGGACGTGCCAAAGCCTAGAGAGTGACCCCGGTTGTTGGTCGGCCGGTCGCTTTCTCGATGGAGAGCGACGCGAGCTCTTGTCGCCCTTCTCGCAAGGGCAACATCAAGGTGGCCGTTACCAGTCGGGTCAACTGACCGCCGAGTCGCGTAGCGAACCGGAGCTAATTTGAGCGCCGCTTACAGCACGCGCCGTGTCCGACGTAGGATCTAGCCCATCGAGGAGTACGGGCCCTCGACCTACGGCGACCGCTTCGCCGAGATCTACGACGAGTGGGTGGAGCAGCGTGCCCTCAACACTGACGCGGCCGTCGCCTTCCTCGCCGAGCTTGCTGGCGCAGGACCCGCGCTCGAACTCGCGATTGGAACAGGGCGCATCGCGCTGCCGCTCGTCGAGCGCGGCATCGAGATCCACGGGATCGACGCCTCGAAAGCGATGGTCGCGCGGCTGCGCATGAAACCGGGCGGGGACGGGATCCCGGTCACAATCGGCGACTTCGCCGACGTCCCGATCGAACGTCGCTACCCACTCGTTTACATCATCTTCAATACGCTTTTTGCGCTTCAGACGCAGGAAGCGCAGATCCGTTGCTTTCGCAACGTCGCCGCGCACTTGGCCGAGGGCGGTGTCTTCGTCGTGGAGGCGTTCGTCCCCGACCTGAGCCGCTTCGATCGCGAGCAGCGCGCCGAGACGGAACGCGTCGGGCTCGACGCGGTATGGCTCGACGTCGCGCGCCACTACCCGGCCGAGCAGCGAGTGGACTCCCAGCACGTCCGCCTAAGCGAGCAGGGGATTCGCTTCTATCCGGTTCAGATCCGCTACGCCTACCCGCCCGAGCTCGACTTGATGGCACGGCTTGCCGGTCTTCAGCTTCGCGCCCGCTTCGGGGGATGGAGGCATGAGCCCTTCACGGCGGAAAGCGGCATGCACGTTTCGCTGTACGAGCGCGCTGAATGAATTGATGCTCTCCAGCAAAGGAGTCGGCACCGCGTCGCCTTTTCAACAAAGGGCGACGCTCGAGAGCCGGCGGCGCATGGGGCGGCGACGACTGAGCTCGAGTCGGAGGGAACGCATGCAGCCCGCTCCCCCCGCGCCAGCCGAACGCCGGAGCCTGATTGGTGGGCCGCCTACTCCGGGGAGGGTGCCCAGTCGGCGAGGAAGCCCTCCACCTCGAGGCTTCGCACGGACTCACCGTCCTTGCGCGTGGTGTAGAGCATCCCATCCCTGCTGAACACGAGCCATTCTCCGTCGGGGGACCAATCGGGCGCCATGTCGTCGTGGCCGCGTGTCAGCTGCCGCTGGCCGGACCCGTCCGCCGCCATGACCCAGATCGTCCCGTGGCCTTCAAAGCCACGGGTGTAGGCGATCTCCCGGCCGTCGGGTGACCAGGCGGGAAGTCACTCCGGGTCCGTATCGCTCGTCAGCTGCTGCTCGTGCGACCCGTCCCCGTCGGCAACCCAGATGTCGGAGAGGGGGAGGCCTCGCCCGAACGCGATCTGCTGGCTGTCGGGAGACCACGCCGGGTACTTGTCCACGCCGTCGGTCAGCCGGCGGAGCTCCGATCCGTCCGGGCTCATCGCCCACAAGGCCAGCTGCCCGGATCGCTCGGAGGCAAAGACGATCCTCTGTCCGTCGGGAGACCAGGCGGGAGACCAGTCGTTCGCCGACTCGCGTGTGAGGTTGCGGGCGCGCGAGCCGTCCGCGTTGATCAGGTAGATCTCGTCGTTTCGATTCACCCCGGCGCGGGAGTCACGAACGAGCCGTGAGGTGGTAGGCGACCAGCTGGGATCGAACTGCCCCCCGCGGATCGAGGTCACCCGGCGGATGCGCCCGTCGGGCAGGGAGATGATGAAGATGTCGTCCCCCACCCCGTGCGAGAAGGCGATCAGGCCCTCCGGCCTCGCCTCCCCACCACAGGAGGCACCCGCGAGGCTAAGGAGGACGGTGAGCGCGACCACTACGCTGCATCGACGCAGAACTTGTGCCCGCTCGACTTCCTCCATGGGAAGGTGATCATGCACCCGGCGCGGCCGACAAGGTGATCGGCAACGCGCTCAGTGAGCGAATCCGGAACCGCGCGTGCCGCAAGAACAAGAACAAAACTACGCCCACGGCTGGGCTTGCTTGCCCCGCACGAAACGATGCGACACACGTCGCAGGGCCGAAAATGGGTCCGCGCCACCCCGCAACCGGCTTGCCATGTCGCGTTCAGTAGCGACAAATCTCCTCTAGGACGAGGAGATGAGCACGATGCCACCCTCGCCTTCGTCCGAGGCGACAGTGGAACCGGCCCCACGTCTATACAAAAACATCACGCAGCGGCAGAGGCAACCGGACACCCGCGCGTGCTCGGCATCAAGGAGGAAGTCGTTCTGACGAGCTGTTCGACTTCCTCTCCCGCCGTCTCTTCGGACCCGGCAGGCTCGATCTCCTCCGCGACGACCTCGCCCGCACCTCCGCGGGTGGCTGGCACGAGCACGAACAAGAGGTCGCGCGGCGACGACGAGAGCTGGCCGATCTCGACCGCTCGCTCTACCGCCAAGCCCTCCGCCTCGAGGAGCGCGACGATCCCGCCCATCCCGTCGTCGCACTCGCGAAGCGACGTATCGTCGAACTGACGGCCGAGCGCGACCGGCTTGGGCGCGACCTCTCCTCACTCGAAGCACAGCCGCCGACCGACGTCCACCCGACGCCGTCGAGGCCATGCTCGCGTCCGTGCCCGATCTCAGCGACGCGCTCGCAGACTACGGGCCATCAAGACTTTGACGTCGAGGTGACCTACAACAAGCACGCGAGGAAGCTCCAGCCGCGGCACCGCTCGCGCTTCGACACATCCCCAGAAATAGCGCGACCGCCTCGCGGGCGGTCGCACAATTGTGACATAGCGGGGGCCCGATATGGACCCATTAGCGACCGCTCGATGCGGGTTGAATCGCACGTCCCATGGCCGGTTTAGGCGGAGTCTCCGGGTCGACCTCGACATGGGCGTCGCAGGGTCGAGTTCAGACACCAAACGCGCCATCGCCGCTGGCGGGCGGCCGCGGCGCGTGGTTGGCGCTTCGGCTGGCTGCAGCGCGTCAAGCGGCGTCGGTCTCGGGTAGTTCGAGCATCGCGGTCGCTGACGCGATGAAGGCTTTGGACGGCGCGGCTCACGCACATGACAGTCCCGAGGCGGCTCGTCAAACCACAAGTCACCGCATCCCTTCCGCTCCCGTTCGATCCGCAGAAAACGGAGGAAGCGCCGGAATCGGCTGTCGCGGCACCCAGGCACGCGCCCAGGTTAGCGCGGTAGTGCGGCGAGCAGCATCGGCTCGGGTCGTGTCTGACTAAGACGCACGAGCATCGTCAGATCAGGCGGGGAGCGCCGTGTCGCGCTTCCACCAGAACGCGACTTACGACAAGACCGGGCTGGTCTCCCGGCTCGCCGTAGGCGGGGTCGTCGAGCCGGCTCTCGGGGGAGCGGCCGGCCCGAAGTTCGGCCTCCACACGCACGCGCCTCCTACGCCGAGTGCGGTGACGTTCTTTGACGCCAGCACCCGTCGATCCCCGACCACAACCACGGCTTTCTGTCCCTCGGACTATCCGCCCGACTTCCTCCGGCGTGGTCACGCCAGTTGCAATTACCTCCCCTGAGGAGTGGCACAGCGTCGCCTCCGGCGTGGAGGCCGTCGACCTCGTCGCTGCCGATCATGAGGTCCGTGTGGACGTGGGCGCGGTTGACGCCCATGCCCCGTAGTTCGTCGTAGGCGCGCTCTGGTCGGTGCTGCGGAAAGACCCACATGCTCGACGCAAGGACAAATCAGCGCATGCGCGCTACACCCGTCACGTCTCGGGAACCCAGGAGGGCCAGATAGCCTCGCGCGGAAGCCGTACGCGACGCTGGCCGGATCCGTTGGCATTCATGACGATAATCCGGCTCGGGCCGGCGAACGTCTGTCCCGTCTCGTCGCTGCGTCCAAACGCGATTCGACTCCCATCCGCTGACCAACTCGGCGCTCCATCGCGGGCTGGCCCCGAGGTCAGCCGTGTGACTCGGGAGCCGTCGGAGGCCATCACGTATATGTCACCGTTCCGCCCGAAGGCGATGTGGCGTCCATCGGGCGACCATGCCGGGGTGAGGTCGTATTCGGCGCCGCTGGTCAACCGCTTTCGGCCTGAGCCGTCGGCGTTCACGACGAAGATGTCGTTGTTTCCCTCCTCCGTGAACGAGCTGAACGCTACCTCGCTCCCATCGGGCGACAATGTGGGATCCGCGTCGGGCGTCGTCCCGTCAGTCGCCGCCCTTGCTCCTGAGCCGTCGTGGTTCATGACCTGAATCGACGCGGCGCCGCTGACGCCTTCTACCCAGGCGATCTTCTGACCGTTTGCGGAGAAGACGGGTTCGGTTCCAGCAGGGCGATTTCCATCCGCATCCCTGAGCTCTCTCGCTCGCTTCCCGTCCGCTGCCGCAACGTAGATGCTCGGAGGTTGCGTGCTCTGATTAGAGTCGAGCTGACGCGAGTAGAGAAGCTCGCGGCCGTCGGGCGACAGCGCCGGGTGCGAATCGACAGTCCAGTAACCGGGCTCGTCGGCCGGCCTCGTAATCCTCGTGAGGTCCGACCCGTCGAGATCGACGGCGTAGACGGTTGCCGTGTGACCGTCTCTGCCGACGAGCGCGACGAGCAGGCGCCCTCGGCCGCGAGCGGGAGCCTCGGTCGGCTTCGTCGGAGGTTTCTCGGATCCGGTGGTCGAAGGCGGCGTCCCCGTCGTCCCGCTCGATCCTGGATGTACGAAAGTGAGTTCCACCTCCACCTTCGCAGTGCCGGACACCCGCATGCCGAGCTGCTGCGGAAACTCGAGCTCGAAGTCTTCGCGCCGGATCTCGACCTGGCCGGCGAGCTGGAAGGAGTCGCCGTTCCAGCGGGCCTGAAGTGTCGCGTCCACTGCCTTTGTAATTCCGTGCAGCGTGAGGTTTCCGTGGGCTGTCAGATTGAGTTCCCTGCCAACTTGGGGCGAATGCAGGTCGATCGGATGGGTCAGCCGGAAGCTGCCCGTGGGAAAGCGGTCAGTCGCGAGCGCCATCTGAGCCGCCGGGTCGCGGCCTTCCTCGTCGCTCCGCAGTTGGGTTAGGTCGGCCGTTGTCTGCACGGACTCGATGCGGCCGTCGGAGATCACGATCCTCCCCCGGACGGCAGTCGTTCTCCCCACCGCGTCGTTCGGCGCCGGGAGAACGCCGAGGACCTCGCGAACGCGGTAGCCGGCGAAGCCCGCATTCTGCCGGGCGAGCACCCACTCCCCGTCCAGCTCGCTCGGGCCTCCGCCGGCTTCCGGCGCCACACCGAGGCTCGCGGGTGCGGGGGCGCCGGAGGTTCGCACCGCGAAATAGGAATAAGCAGCGCCCGCAAACGCGATAAGGAGAATGGCGGCCGCGAACATCATGCGGACCCACAGCCGCAGGCCCTTCCACTTCACGAGCATCGACTCCTCTACACCATGTCGCACAGGCGGGTTCCAGTCGGCGATTCCCGGCCGGCGCCGCACCGGATGCCACCGCAGCTAGTGGAATTTGCCGCGATCAGGCGGACATACCGCCCCCTTCGATGCTGAATGGCTCCCCCGCATTCCGCACATCAGCACCTGCGTGAGGAACATGAGCAGGAGCAATGAGATTGCGGGAGCTTCGCCGGCCCGAGCCGCGTCATGATCATGTGGGCCGACGGAAGCGGCATCGCCCGAGCATCGTTGGGACACGAAGCGATCTCGCCCGATTGGATAGGAGGCTAGCGCTTGCCGGAACCGGTGGGGCTGCGGTCGTGTACCACAACCGTGAACAGCAATGGCGGCCGCGACGGCCACTCAGTGACTGCGACGCGACGGGCCGCGGAGATCCGCTCGTCTGCGGGGCGGAGCAACGAAGCGTCCGCGCATTTGTATAGCGCCACATGATTGGGTGCGCCAGAACGGTCGTTGTGACGATGCTGGCGCTTGGCATGGCCCTCAGTGCCCTGGGCTGGCTAGCGGCCTGTTCCCAAGACTCCCGCACCGATCGCAGTGTCGGGACGTCCACCTCCGGTAGCGCTTCTTCCGCCGTTTCAGGCGTCGCCGGCTGCCGACCAACGCGCGGCGAGCCCACCCAAGGACACGCCTTCGGTAGCACGCGTGCGCTGCGCTCTTTCGCAAAGCTTCATCCAGGCTCTGCCGTCACCGCTGACGAGGCTGCCGCAGAAACGTCTGCCCGGCAAGGAACGCCGTTAATCATCGCGGGGACCGTCTATGCAGCCGACTGCAAGACGGTCTTGGCTGGCGCTCTCATCGACGTCTGGCAAACCGATACACGAGGCGAGTACGGCCCGGGCCACGGGACCGAAAACCTGAGGTGCTGCTACCTGCTTGGGACGCTCAAGACGAATTCCCGTGGTCAATATCAAATCGAGACCGTTCGGCCCGGTCATTACCGGGGGGCTCACCCGCCGCCGCCGGCACACATCCACTTCAATGTTCTCTATCCAGGCAAGCGTGGGATCACGACCGAGCTCGATTTTGCTGGCGATCCTTACCTGACACGCGAAGGCCGAGAGACCGAGGTAACCACACTTCATCGCGAAACCGGCGCAGATGGGACGCCGTTGCGGGCACGCTTCGATATCGTGCTTGCACCCTCATGACCGTGGGCGGTTGCCGCGAATCACGACGAGCCGGCATCGAGCCCGAACCCCTATGGGAGCCGCCGAGCGGTCAAAGTCCCGGCGGCAAAGTCATCCCTACGGTCGAGGCCGAAACGCTCTCTGGGCTGACTAAGGCGCATTCCGCACGGCGGTGGAGGCACTCGAGGCTCGCGGCATCCCGAGGCTCGGAAGGCTTCTGGTTGCGCAGCCGCTAGGGTCGGAACCGAAAGCTCCGCCACGGTGTACCGCAACCGTGGACAGCAACGGTCGACCAAAGCGGATACTCGTCATTGCCAACGAAACGGTGGCCGATCCGGCACTCAAGGCAAAGATCCTCGAGCGCGCAGGCGGGCGGACCGCGAACGTGCTCGTCGTCTGCCCCGCGCTCAACTCGCGATTGAAGCACTGGTTTTCTGACAGCGACGGCGCTCGAGCGCGGGCCTCAGAACGCCTCGACGCCTCGCTCTTGGAGCTATTGACGGAACGCCTCGACGCTCGCGGCGAGGTCGGCGACTCGGACCCGATCGTTGCGCTTCGCGATGCGCTCGCGACACATGCGCCCGATGAGGTCGTCATCTCGACGCATCCGCCTGGGCGCTCGAACTGGCTGGAGAAGAACGTCGTAGAGCGAGCACGCACGCTCTGCTCCCCCGTTCCTGTCTTCCACGTCGTCGCGACCAGCGCGACGGCCGTTGCCGAAACGATCAGAAGCGCCTGACGCACCGATAGTGCCTCGTTTGCGGAAGGCCGCTTCACGACAAGAGCGGCTTGGGAGAGTCTGCGGTCCCGGTGGAGAGCAGCCCACCTCCTTTAGCTGGACCAGGCGCGTCTGCGACGGGTCGTCGACCGCATTCTCGGCCCGCCCAGTCAGCAATTGGAGCACCGACGGTCGTTCGAATCCCAGCGCGACATGGAGGTCGCGCTGCTGCGCGGAGAAGCTCGGTGCTCCGATCGAGCGTCACGCGCTGTTCAGCGTGGGGGCTATTCGACCGGCTTTGTCTGCGCGGTCCACTACTTCGTTTGGTGCCACGAGAGGACGCCTGGCCGAGATTAACGACTTGAATTCGCCGCTCAGGAGGCGGCGACCTTCTTATCGAGCAGACACTGCTTCGGAAGGTAAAGAACGACCTCGCCGGGCCGGTATTGGAGCGATGCCCTGTTCGGCGGCCCTCCTCCACGCTCGCCGCACGCCGTCATGCGGCGAAGAAGCTCCCCTCTATCGACCGAGGCCGGCAGCTTCATCGCGATCTGCGTCTCGTCCTTGACCAACGGGCCGAGCTCGACGCCGACGGCGACCATGCACGAGCGGAAGGACGTCGCCCAGGCAACGAGCGTGAGCGATTGGGCTCGCGTGAGCCGACGTTGATTCGACCGGAACGAAGCACTCCCGCCTGGGACCAATGCCGAGTCAGGACGGGTCGCGCCCGAGCGTTGCTTCGCCTGCGTCTCCGGCCCACATCCGCTCGCTCCAGCGACCGCGAGCGCCAGGGCAAGCACCGCGCAAGCGAGCGTTCTCGGTCGTCCAGACACGCCAGACGAGAGCCAAGCAGACAAAGCTAAGAAAAGCATGAACGCGCGTTCACGCGAGTTCGGTACGAGCTCGAGCCCGGCTAAGCCGCGGTCGAGGATCTCGCGGGCCGCTCGTAACGCAGCGACGTCGCTTTCCAAGGCGAGTGTTGCCCTCCTGACCCTGTTTGCCGCCAGGAGTTCTACGCCTTGCGTGCAGATACGGCGGCCCGAGATCCTCAACGGAACGATCGGGGCGGGAGGCCCGGGTGACTTTAGCCGCGCTGAGCAATCTCTGACGTTCCAGGGCGCCCGCCTACCGGAACCAGATGGGGTCTCCGTCGGTAGTGAGGCAAGCGCCAAACGGAGGAGGAGTCATGCGCGCAGTTGAGCACGCGGTCGACGTCTGGGACCTGACGGGCATGGATCCCCGGCTGCACTCCGGGTTGCTTCTCGTGCATCTGCACGACTTCGCGGCAGAGGGCTGGGAGCTCCTCTGGATTGGGGTAAACGTCGATCTCGCCGACCACCATCGGGGGCCCTGCCACGTTCTTGTCTTCAATCGAGTGATGGAGCAGGCCTAGAAACGTTTACCGCCAGCTCGGTTCGTACCCTCGGAAGCGGTCGTCCGAGATCGTGCGTTCGTGCGACCCGTCAGCGTCCATCACCAAGAGCTCCGCGTTTCCTGGCGGTCCCCGCGTGAAGAGGATCTCGGAGCCGTTGGGCGACCAGGCGCCGGCGATGTTGGCCGCGCCCGGCTCCGTCAGTCTGCGGACCTGCGTCCCCTCGGCGTCCATCACGAAGACGTCCGCACCCCCGCTGCGGTCGAAGCGCGTGAAGAGGATCTCCTTGCCGTCGGGCGCCCAGGCGGCGGCCTGCTTGGCTTCCGGCGTCGCGAGCAAAAGCCGGCGGCCCGATCCATCCGCATTCATCACAAACAGGTCGCCCTCGCTGCCGACGGTCGGCGCGGCGAACACGAGCTGTTTGCCGTCGGGCGACCAGCGGGCTCCGAAGCCGCGGACAAGCCGCCGGAGACCGCTGCCGTCGTGACGGACGGTCCAGATGACGGAGTCGCCCTCCTCGACCTGATGGGGCGGAAAGCGGGAAAAGCTGAGCAAGGTGCCGTTGGGCGACCACTGGGCGTCGATGTCCCACTGCTGCGACCTCGTCAGCGTCTTGAGGCCGGTTCCGTCGCGGCGGACGATCTCGATGTCGAAGTCAGTGAGCGGTGCCTTGCCCGGTGCGGCGCCGTCGAAGGCGATCCACTTGCGATCGGGCGAGAGCGTCGGGCGCTTCGCGTTCTGGTGCGTGCGGTAGGCCCAGCCGAGCTGGGAGCCATCCGGGCGCACCGACCAGATCGACGGCCAGGGCGACTCCTTCCAGAAGAGAATCAGCCCTTCCCTTCGCCCGGGCACGACGGCCTTCGGGGCCGATTCCGTCTCGCGAGTCGTCGGGATCACGTCCGTCTCTGCGTGATTGCCGCCAAGCGAGCAGCCGTCAGCGACCGTCACCAACAACGCCGCGCAGAGCACGAGCCGGAACGTTCGCCGGATCACAGCGAGAGCTACACCGAGGGGGCTGCATGGGTTCCCCGCCACGGTCGAGCACGGCAACGAGGAGCGCGCAACTTGGACGGCACGGGCTGGGCCGTCGGCCGGACGCTTTGATCTGAAGACACGTACATCGCGGTGATCGACCAAGCAGTCGAGAACCGCCGATCAGCTAGCGCTGCCCTTCTGGCGATCAGGCCGTCGCCCTCTCAACAGAGCGCGACGTCGGAGGGCGGCTGACCGCTCGGCGTATCGGTGCTTCAGGGCCGGAGCCCAGCGCTTCCCGGTCCACATCGCCTGCCGCGTCGATAGCGACGCCCTCGCCCGTTGCGCCGTGGCCTG
>Ga0137369_10005771_pt1 | contig 12554 bp, 6 predicted proteins | sample SagtaG_12_FD_104918 | JGI IMG/M metagenome (GOLD analysis project Ga0137369, IMG submission 104918) | Vadose zone soil microbial communities from Sagehorn Ranch, Mendocino, California, USA - Sage1_L_113_16 metaG | ecosystem: Environmental > Terrestrial > Soil > Vadose zone | place: USA... | reverse complement strand
GGCCGCCTGCTTGACGGTCAGGTGCTCGGGCCGCTTCAACCAGACGTAGCGGGTGCCCTTCAGCTCCGGGTGGGTCTTGGCCTCGGCGCGGCGCACCTCGTCGACCGCCTTGGTGGCATGGCTCACCAGGTGATAGCGGTCCCAGGTCAAATACGCCTTGGGCAGACTGGCCCGCACGCCCTTGGCGAAGGCAGGGCTCATGTCCGCCGACACGTCCCGGACCTTCACCGGGTCCCCGCCATGGGCCACAAGGTCGGCGGCGAACCGCGCCACAGTGCTGTGGTCGCGGCCCTCGGTCGCAAACAGCACCCGGGGGTTGGGCGCGTCCAGGTCCACGAACAAGCTCACGTAGTCCTGGCCGCGCTTGGCGGAGGTCTCGTCCACGCCGACCCGGGTGACCTCGGCCAGGTCGAGCTTGGCGCGGGCCTGCTCGACGTGGTGGTGCAGCAGCCGCCACAGCCGGGTGTCGTGCTCGCCGACCAGCACGGCGACCGCTTTGACAGGCATCTCGGCGAGCAGCGCCATCAGCAGCGCCTCAAACAGCAAGGTGAAGCCGCTGCCCGGTCTGGCCCACGGCAACGCCACCTGGCGGGTGCCGTGGGCGGGGCAGATCACCTGTGGCACGCGGGCGTGCAGGTAGGCCTGGTGCTGGAAGAAGTCCAGGTGCCGCCAGGTCTTGGGCTCGGTGTCATGAACCGGGCAGGCGCTCTGGTCGCCTTGGGGGCAGGGGAAGCGGGCGCCCATGGGGAAGTCGAGGTACAGGTCCAGCCGGCGGGCGGTGGCGTCGAAGGTGGTCCGGGTCACCTGCCAGGGCTCGGCAAGACCAAGAGCGGCCTGGAACAGGTCATCGACTTCCGCCATCAACGGTCCTCCAGAGTCGGGTTGGAGGACGAACCCTACCGCCTGACGGAGACCCTACCCACACGATTCAGCGAGGAGCCGCAAAGAGGCGGCATTTTCGTCCTCCGTGCGCCTATCAGTCAAATCGCGAGGGATCTTCCGTCCGCCCGCCAGGCCACTGACATGACCGCCAAATTCTGGTCTGGGCAAATTCCTTGACATGGGATAAGGGTCCATGTCACGTATTCTCCGCGAGCTGCTGAGGCTGTCTCACACCAGCGGTCGCCGGGGGGTGGTGGGTGATGGCTCAGCTGGCAGAGCGGCCACCGTGGTTGGTGCGGCTGTACGGCCGGGCAGCCGGCGGCGGCCGGAGAGTCGTGGGCGGTGGCTTCCTGGTCGGCACGGATCAGGTGCTGACCTGCGCGCACGTGGTCACCCAGATCCTGGGCGAGAAGGAGACGGTCCAGTCCGGTGCGGTGGCCGGGCGCCGGGTGCTGCTGGATTTCCCGCACCTTCCGGCGGCCGGCCCATTGGAGGCGGAGGTGCTGGCCGAGGGCTGGGCGCCGCTCGAGGAGGATTACGGCGACATCGCGGTGCTGCGCTTGGCGCACGTGCCCGAGAGCGCGGTGCCGGCGCCGCTGCGCCGCCCCCCGACGCTGGACGGGCATCGCTTCAGCGTGCACGGCTTCCCGTTGGGCCCCGGGGGCGGGTATGCCACCGGGATACTGCGCGGCCGGCGCGGCCCGCACGGTCGCTGGGTGCAGATGGAAGACGTCAAGACCGAGGGCGCTGCCATCACCGAGGGGTTCTCCGGGTGCCCGGTGTGGGACGTCGATCTGGAGGCCGTCGTCGGGACGGTGGTCAGCAAATACCAGGAGGAAGGAGCCAAGATCGGGTCCATGATCCCGGTCGAGGAGATCGAACGGGTATGGATGCCGCTGTCAGCGTGGGTGCGCTGGCGGCTCGACCTCGACCCGCAGGCCGAGACGCACTGGTTGCCGCGTGCTCGCGGCGTGCCGCTGGGTGAGTCCGATGGCTGGTTCTTCATCGGTCGCCACCGCTTGCTTGCCGAGCTGAGCGAGTGGCTGCGCCAGCCCCCGGGCGCGGACCGCAGCATTCGGCTCATCACCGGCCGGGCGGGGTCTGGCAAGTCCGCTGCGCTGGCACGGCTCGTGGTGCTGTCCGACCCGGTGCTCGGCCCCGAGGTCCCCGTTGCCGAGCCGGACCGGGCTGTGGCGCCGCCGCTGCGGGCGGTCGACGTCGCCGTGCACTGCCGCGGCAAGACCGCCGATCAGGTTGCGGCCGAGCTTGCCGCCGCCGCCGACGTGCTGGCCGCCTCCACGGATGAGCTGATGGTGGCCCTCCGCACGCGCCGCCGGCCGTTCACCGTGGTCGTCGACGCCCCCGAGGAGGCGGCCTCCGGCCACGACCGCGCGATCGTCAGCCTGCTGGCCAAGCTGGCCGCGCATCCGAGCGGTCAGGTCCGGGTCGCGGTCGGGATCCGCACCGGAAGCCGGTCCGCGATCGGCTCGTTGCTCGTCGACCTGCTCGGCCACCGTGTCGTGACGCTGCCGTTGGACGACCCGGAGTACCTCGACCGCGAGGACCTGATCGCCTACGCCTTCGCCCGGCTCCACGGCGCTTCCGGCGGCGACCATCCCTACCGGCTCGACGAGGAGCTGGCACGAAGCGTCGCCGCGGCGGTCGCGGCGCGGGCCGACCCGTTGTTTCTGGTGGCGCAGCTGACCTGCCAGGCGCTGATCCTGCAGCCGGTCGACACCGGGCGGCCCGGCTGGGAGGATCACCTGCCCTCCGACGTGGACCTGGCGCTCGGCCAGTACATGGAACGGTTCGGCGACCGGGAACGCACGGTCCGTGAGCTGTTCACCGCCCTCGCCTACGCCGAGGGCGGCGGGCTCCCGGAGGGAGCGCTGTGGGCGGATCTTGCCACCGCCCTGAGCTTGCGCAGGATCCCTTACCGGGAAGCCGACGTGTACGAGGTTCTCGAGAGCGCGGCCAGCTTCCTGGTGGAAGACCAGGCGGGGCCCGGCCAGCCGCGCCGGTTCCAGCTCTTCCACGGGGAGATGGTGGCCTACTTCCGCTCCCAGCGGCCCGAGCGGGAGGCGCAGGGCCTGCTCTGCGACGCCCTGCTGCGCCGTGTGCCGCTGCACGCCGACGGCACCAGGGACTGGTCGGCCGCCGACTGGTACGTTGTCAACCATCTGGCCAGCCATGCCGCCCTGCCGGGCGTCTCGGCAGCCTGCTCGACGACACCGGCTATCTCGTCGCCGCGGAGCCCGGCCCGTTGCTCAGCGCCCTCAGCCGCGTGCGGCCCCTGCCCTCGGCTGGCAAGGCGTACCAGGCCGCGCGTCACCGCCTGGATCGCATTCGCCCGGGCGACCGCGCCGCCTATCTCGGCCTCGCCGCCCGGACGCTCGGCGACGATCCGCTTGCTGAGCGTCTCGACGCGCTGCCGCTGCCGCGGCCCTGGTCGGTCCGCTGGGCGCACAGCCGGCGGGTGCCGGCGCATCTGACCATCGGGCGCCACCTCGAGTGGGTGAATGCCGTGGCGGTGACCGGCCTGGGTGACCGGCTGGTCGCCGTGAGCGCTGGCGAGGACGGTTCGGTCCGGGTCTGGGACCTGGCCGCTGGTCAGCTCTTGCGCTCGCTGGGAGGCGGCACGGGCTCGGTCTACGCCCTGGCGGTGACCGGTCTGGGTGACCGGACGGTCGCCGTGACCGGCAGCACCGACAGATCGGTGCGGGTGTGGGATCTGGTGTCGGGGAGGGCGGTGGGGGTGCCGTTGCAGGGGCATGGGGGTCCGGTGTGGGCGGTTGCCACTGGTGAGCTGGGTGGGCGGTTGGTTGCGGTGAGTGGTGGTGAGGATGGGTTGGTGCGGGTGTGGGATCTGGTGTCGGGGAGGGCGGTGGGGGTGCCGTTGGAGGGGCACTTCGCTCCGGTGTACACGGTGGTGGTGGCCGCGGTGGGCGCGCGGACGATTGCCGTGACCGGCAGCAAGGACCGGTCGGTGCGGGCGTGGGATCTCGCCGACCAGGACGGGCCGGTCGTTTCGCTGCGGCTGGGCGCCGGTCGGGTGGACGCGGTGGCGGTGGGCACGGTGGCCGGCCGGGCGGTCGCGGTGACGGGCGCTGAGGACGGCTCGGTGCTGATGTGGGATCTGACCAGCGGCGCACCGGTCGGCCCAGCGCTGGTCGGCCACGTGGGTGGCGTTCGAGCGGTGGCGGTGGGCTCGGCGGGTGACCGGGCGGTCGCCGTGAGCGGTGGCAGCGATCGCACCGTCCGCGTGTGGGACCTGGCCGCCCGCGCGCCGCTCGGCGCTCCGCGCCGGCATGCCGACCCGGTCAGGGCGCTGGCGGTCGCCGCCGTTGGCGAGCGTCAGCGTCGAACATCCGCCAGCTCTCGCTGGGGCGATAGAAGAAATCGGGTAGCTGGGCGCCGGCCCTGGCCTCGGCGGTCAGCCCGGGTTCCGAAACCGGCAGGATACGCATGCCCGACAGGAAGGCGTATTGCAGCGCAAAGCGCACCAGCTCGTTCACGTGCTCCTGGAACAGCCGGTAGGTGGTCAGCTCGCGGGTCACGTCACAGGCCAGCTCCAGGTGCTCCTCCACCTTCGCGTCCTGCCTGCCGTCCATGGCGAGCAGATGCGCGAGGTGAAGGTAGGAGCGGATGAGCATGACCCGGGCGTTGGTGTGCCAGGCCAGCGTCGATCCTCTCGACCAGATCTTGTCGGCGGGGACGCCGTGGGCCGCCTGCCCGATCGCCTCGCTGATGAGCTGCTTGGCCAAGGCGGCATGATCCCGCGCCCGCTTGAGCAGCTCGTGGAGCTGGCTGGTCAGCAGCGGGTCCTTGGGCGACCGTCCGCGACGCTCCTGGAGGTACCGGTAGCTGATCACCTCCTGCTCGTAGATGCGCAGATACAGCCCGGAGGTGGCCAGGTTCGCCTGCTGGCTGGCCTCGAGAAGGTTGACGTACTCGTCGCCGTCCTGGGAGCGTCGCCGCTCCCAGTCGGCGGCCGCCGCTTTGTGGATCGCGAAGGCGGCATGCGCGGCGCGCTCCGCCTGGGCGAAGTCCTCGTGCTTGCTGTACCCGATGCTCAAGGTCCGCGCGACCAGGGCGACGAACGGCCCGTGGTGCCCACGGGCGGCCAGGTGGCTGAGCAGCGGCAGCAGCAGCTCCGGGAAGCCGGCGTAGCCCTGCTCACCAGACCGAACAGTGCGATGTTCAGGCCGTGGAACATGCCCCGGAGCTCGTCGTCGCTCAGGCGTCTCCCCGGCTCCTCGACGATGGCCTTGAGGGCCAGCCTGATGTAGTTCTCGGTCAGCTTGAGCTGGCGTGCTTTCGGGTCGCGGTCCGGGGTGCCGAGGTCGGGCAGCCCGGCCGCGGCGATGAAGCGTTGCACCGAGGCGGCGCTGGCGCCGGCGGGGAGCGCGGGGGTGCGGCGCCGCCTCGGCGGGACGTTGGGATACTTGCCCAGCGCCAGCACGACCTCGTGGTTGGTCTCGGGGTCCAGCAACCACGCCGGCGCGTTCTGGTAGCTCCCCTCCTCCAGGGCGTCGAGCACGGCATCGAGGACGGCGCCTTCGAGCACCTGCGGCGGCGGCTCCGCGGCCTGCTCCTCACCGGCTGCCGCCGGCTGCGACGGCGCCGCGCCGGTGGCGGGTGACGGCGTCCACAACCCCATGGAGCTCGGCAACCCGGCCTGGAGCACCTCGTCGAACCAGTACTCGGCCGCCGAGGCGAAGAAGCGGTCGACCGCCGCCTGCTCGCTGGGCTCGCCGAGCAGGGGGCCGAGCGGGTGCGGCAGGACGGGGCTGACGTCGGTCAGGGCGAGCCCCAGAGCGGCACCCACCATCTTGCGGTCCGCTTCGGTCAGGCGCCGGGGAAGCGGCAGGGCTCCGCGCGCGAGCCGCGTGGCCTCCTGCACCAGCGGTGGCTTCGCCGGCTCGATCCAGATCTCCTCCAGCGTCGTCCAGTGGTACGCGACGGGCACGTCCACGAGCATCTCCGCCACGAGTCCCTCGTCGAGGAACTCGTGGCGGGCCGCGCGTCGGGGGCCGCTCGAGGCGCGGGAGAGGTCGACCGCCTCCGGATCCGCACCCACCCTGATGATCCCCAGGCGTGCCAGCCATTGCGGGTGCCACACCATGATGTACTCGCCGGCGCGCCGGTAGGCCGCCTCCTTGAGCGCGCGGTAGAAGACCCGCCTGACCGCGCCGGCGGTGGCGGTGGCACCGTCGCCACTGCCGGCCTCCTGCAGGGTCCGTTGGACCTCCGAAAGAAAGCGCCCGAAGGTCGGATCCGCGCGGTGCCGCAGCCGGCAGGCGTCGAGGTTGTCGAGGAAGCGCTCGCAGGGCGGGCTGGCGGCGGCCGTCCGGGCCATGTCGTGGAGCACCGAGTGCAGGTCAGACGGCGCCACCGGAAGACCTTCCCTGGGAAAGACGTCGCTGGCGGGAAGGGGGTTCGAGAAGTAGGCGTACGGCTCGATTGGCTGCCATCCGCCCTCGCCAGCAGCGGCATCGACAGTCAGCGAGGCGGCCAGCTCGCGCTCTGGCGCGGTCATGTGCAGGTCGCGCCGGCTGACCGGCAGGGACAGCAGCGACCTCGCCGCAGGCTGCCAGAGGCTCCCGCCGTCGCATGCTCCCGGTCGGCCCGGTAGCTGCCGTCGTACCAGGAGCGGATCCGGCGCCGCAGCGCCGGCAGGCGCACCCAGCTCCCGTTCTCGCTGAGGAGCGCACCGAGCTGCGCCGGCAGCTCGGCGCGCTCACCGCGCAGGAGGAGGGCAAAGCAGCGCATCGCCTCGCCGGCAGGACAGCTCGGCGGAACGCGTTCCGCCAGCTCAGTGCTCCCGTCCATCATTGCTGGCCACTTTCTGGTAGAGATCGCGCATCGAGCGCAGAGCGGCGTTGATCTCCTGGAGGTACTGCGACGCGGTCACCGAGCCTCGCATGCCGTCGTAGGGGTGCCCCTGATAGACCCCGACCACCTCGATCCGGCAGCGCCAGGGCAAGGCCAGGACCCGCAGCGCGTCGGCCGCCTGGAACGGCACGTGGATGGAGGACGTGACGATGAGCACGGTGCTCATCGGCTGGAGGCGCACCACCCGCTCGGCCCAGAACCGGTAGGTGTCCGCGGTGTTCGCCCGCCTCCTCGCACCGTCCCCGGACGGAGCCGACACGACATGCAGCGGACGCCTCCCGTCCAGGCCGTAGGTCCGGACGCGCCAGGAGCGGCCCGGGTGCTCGTCGTCGCCACCGCAGTCCTGCTCGATCACCTGGCCGAGCCCGAACTCGTGCCGCACGGCGGCCTCCAGCGCGTCCGCCTCGGTGCTGACCTCACCGAGCTGGTAGTCCCGCTGCCGCAGCCTGCTGAGCTGCGCGGCTTCCATGTCCGTCAGCGGTCGGGAGGAGCCGAGCGCGGCGATCTCACCGGCCATGAGGTTGTGCTCCCTGACCAGGCGGGCAGTGAAGGACGAGCGCAGCAGGCAGTTGCGCAGCAGGCTGCCCAGAATGAGGACATTGTCATAGGCGTAGCCGGCCGGCTGGGTGTCGTTGACCATGTTGAGGGCGGTCGCGGCCGCGAGGATCAGGTCTCCGCGCTCGGTCCCGTCGTAGCGCGGGTCGAAGGCGGCATGGCGCTCACGACCCCTTCGGAAGTCCCACTTCTCGGCGGAGAAGGCGAGCAGGCGCTCCAGATAGCCGGCGTCGAGGCGGTCGGCGTCCAGCGCCGGCCCGTCGAACGCCGCGACGAGGTCACGCAGTGGCTCGGAGCAGACCCACCTGGCGATCGCGTGAAGGATCTCCTCCGGATCGCTCTCCTTCAGGTCCGTCCCGGGGGGAGCCACCAGCTCGTACGACTTCACCACGCGTCTCCTGTCTCGAAATGTGGTCGCCTTCCTCGCGCAAAAGTTACCTCTCGAGCGAGCAACGCACTATCCCGGATCGCAACAGTCCGAACAGGACCGACCGACCGGCACCAGGATAGGATCGCCGCCGAAGGTGCAGCTGCGTCACGCCCCGTCCTTCCCTGACTGTGAGGTTGTTGATGAAGGTCACGAGCATCGGCCACGCCGGGCTGTACGTGGAGACCGCCGCGGGCAGCGTGCTGTGCGACCCCTGGCGCAACCCGGCCTACTTCGCGTCATGGTTCGTCTTCCCGGACAACAGCGGGCTGGACTGGACGAGCTATGAGCGGCCCGACTACCTCTACGTCTCGCATCTCCATCGCGACCACTACGACCCCGAGTCGCTGCGGAGGGTGGCCAGGACCGCCACCGTGCTGCTGCCCGAGTACCCCACCGACGAGCTGCGCTCCGTCCTCACCGATCTCGGCTTCCGGTCGTTCCTGCAGTTCAGGAGCGGCGAGCCCATGGAGGTCGACGGGCTGCGGGTGATGATCCAGGCACTGACCGCGCCGAGCGACGGCCCGCTGGGCGATTCGGTGCTCGCGCTCGATGACGGCCACGCCCGTATCGTCAACCAGAACGACGCCCGCCCGCCGGAACTGGAGACGATCGCCGCGTTCGGCCCCTACGACGCGCATTTCCTGCAATTCTCTGGAGCGATCTGGTATCCGGTGGTCTACGACATGCCGGCCAGCGCGATCGCCGAGCTCGGCCGGCGCAAGCGGGAGAGCGGCATGAGCCGGGCACTGCGGTACGCCGACACGGTGGACGCACGATTCGTGTTCCCAACCGCGGGGCCGCCCTGCTTCCTCGACGACGACCTGATCCGGTTCAACGATGTCGACCGCGACGAGGGCAACATCTTCCCGGACCAGACCGTCTTCCTCGACTTCCTCGCCGAGCACGACCGGGACAACGGCCGGCTGCTGATCCCCGGCAGCACCGCCTCGCTCGACGGCAAGGGCTGTGACATCCGCCACCCGGTCCCCGACGACGAGCTACGGGCCATCTTCGACGACAAGAAGGCATACCTCGCGGCCTACGCCGAGCGGGCGAGGCCACGGATCGAGGCTGAACGGCGCTCGTGGCCACAGCCGGGCATGGACGTCCTCGCGGAGCTCAAGGCATGGCTCGAGCCGTTGCTGCGGCAGGCCGACCGCATCCGCGACGGCGTCGGCGGTCCGGTGCTCCTCCAGATCGGTGACCTGCCGGTCGTGGTCGACTTTCCAGCCTGCGAGGTGCGCGAGTGGGCGGGCGAGCGGTGCCGCTATGAGTTCGAGGTCGAACGGCCACTGGTCGAGACGCTCATCCGCAACCATGAGACGGACTGGTCGAACAGCCTCTTCCTGTCGCTGCGGTTCATCGCCCGTCGAGTCGGCCGCTACAACGAGTACGTCTACACCTTCTTCAAGTGCCTCTCCGAGGAGCGGATCAACTACGTCGAAGGCTGGTACTCGGAGCAGGACGGCGTCGTCGAGGAGGTGCCGCTCGGCGACTGGGTGGTGCAACGTCGCTGCCCGCATCTGAAGGCCGACCTCACCCGCTTCGGCGAGGTGGACGAGCACGGCGTGCTCACCTGTCACATGCACGGCTGGCAGTTCGAGCTTCCCACCGGCCGGTGCCTGACCGCCGAAGACCACCCGATCAGCGCCCGCCCAGCAGTCCCACCACCGCCTCAGGCTTGATGCCGAGCTTGCGCGGCAGCGGCGGGCCCGGGTGGCCGCCAGTCGTGCTCATCGCCCGAGCACCCGCAGCGCCGCCCGTTCGGCGGCGCGCTCGAACGGGTTGCGGCGGTAGCCGGCAAGGCTGGTGAGCAGGTAGGCGGGGTAGAACAGCGGGCCCCAGCGCTCGTGCTGGGCGACGTGGGCCAGCTCGTGGGCGAGGAGGTGGTCGTCGAGCTGCCGGTTGGCGACGATCACGTGCCCGAGGGTGATGGCGCTGAAGCCGCGCCAGGCGAGGAAGCGGGCGAGCCCGCGGCGGTTGCCCTCGATCAGCAGCACGCCGCGGCAGGGCACCGGCCGGGTGGCGGTCGTGAGCGCGCCCGCGAGCCCGACCAGGCTGTTCGGTCCCGCCCACAGGTAGCCCCACCAGGGCCGGCGCAGCGGCAGCCGCGCGCCCAGACCGTCAGCGCGCGGCCCGTCAGCGCGCGGCGCCGGTTCCGCCACCGTCGCCTCCCAGCGGCCGCAGCCACAGCCGGACCTCCTGCCCGTCCAGGTCGACGCGGGCGTCGAAGCCGTCGCCCTGGGGCGAGCCGAACAGCTCCACCGCCAGCGTCTCGCCGAGCAGGTAGTCGCGGTGGGCCTGGGCCGCCTCGGCCACCTCGCCCGCTGCCCTGACCGCCAGCTGGATGCGGTCGGAGACCTTGAGGCCCGCCTCCTTGCGCAGGTCCTGCACCGCGCGGACCAGCTCCCTGGCGAGACCCTCGCGGCGCAGCTCGGGCGTGACCTCGAGGTCGAGCGCGACGCTCGAGCCGCCGTCGCGGGCGACCCGCCAGCCGGTCACCGGCTCCTCGACCACGCCGACCTCCTCCGGGCCCAGCTCGACCGGTCCGCGGCCGGGCACCTCGACCTCGACCCGCTCGCCGCCGGCGAGCAGCCTGGCGAGCCGGCCGGCGTCGGCGGCACGGACGGCCGCGGCAACCTTCGGGGCGTCGGAGCCGAAGCGCGGGCCGATGGCGCGGAAATTGGGATTGAGCCGGTAGCTGACCAGCCCTGCCTCGCCGTCCGCGAAGCGCACCCGCTTGACGTTGAGCTCGGCGGCGACCAGGTCGAGCAGGCCGGCAACCGCCTGGCGCCGCGCCGCCGGCACCGTCACCAGCGCCGTGGCCAGCGGCTGGCGCACCTTGACCTTGGCGTCGGTGCGCGCCTGGCGGCCGAGCACGACCAGGCGCCGGGCCTCCGCCATGGCGGCGCGCAGCTCGTCGTCGGCCGCGGCGCGGTCCGGCTCCGGCCAGTCGGCCAGGTGCACCGAGTCGGGCGCGTCCGGGTCGACCGCGACCGCCAGCCCCTGCCACAGCGCCTCGGACACGAACGGCAGGTACGGCGCGAGCAGCAGGGACAGCGTCTTCAGGCAGGTCCACAAGGTGTGGAAGGCCGCCTCGGCGTCCTCGCCGGCGCCGCGCCAGAAGCGCCGGCGCGACAGCCGCACGTACCAGTTGGAGAGGTCGTCGACGAAGGTCGCCAGCCGGCGCCCGGCGGTGGCCGGGTCGTAGGCGTCCAGCCGCTCGGTCACCTCGGCGACCGTGTCGGCCAGCTCGGCGAGCGCCCAGCGGTCGAGCGGGGCCGGCGTCGCCGTGGTGCGCCTGGTCGGGTCGAACCCCGCCAGCCTGGCGTACAGCGTGAAGAAGCCGTGGACGTTCCACAACGTCAGGAACAAGGAGCGGGTGACCTCCTCGAGCACCTCGGGGCTGAGCCGGCGCGCGACCCACGGCGAGCCGCCGGCCAGCATGAACCAGCGCAGCGGGTCGGCGCCGAAGCGGTCGAGCAGCTCGAACGGGTCGAGCGCGTTGCCGAGGCTCTTGGACATCTTGCGGCCATCACGGTCGACGATGTGCCCAAGGCACACCACGGCGCGGTAGGAGGTCTGGTCGAACAGCAGCGTGCTCACCGCGAGCAGGGAGTAGAACCAGCCGCGGGTCTGGTCGATCGCCTCGGAGATGAAGTCGGCCGGGAAGGCCCGCTCGAACTCCTCCTGTCCGGTGTGCGGGTAGCCCCACTGCGCGAACGGCATCGAGCCGGAGTCGAACCAGGCGTCGAGCACGTCCGGCACGCGGCGGGCCTGGTTCCCGCACTGTGGGCAGGCGAAGGCGACCTCGTCGACGTATGGGCGGTGCGGGTCGAGGCCGGAGAGGTCACGGCCCGCGCGCGCTGACAGGTCGGCGAGGCTGGAGACCGCCGTGACGTGGCCCTGCCGGCAGCGCCACAGCGGCAGCGGCGTGCCCCAGTAGCGCGCCCGCGACAGCGCCCAGTCCACGTTGTGGGCGAGCCAGTCGCCGAAGCGGCCGTCGCGGATGTGCTCCGGCTGCCACGCGATCTTGGCGTTCTCGGCCAGCAGGCGCTCCTTGACCGCGGTGGTGCGCGCATACCACGACGTCAGCGCGTAGTAGATCAGCGGGGTGCCGCAGCGCCAGCAGAACGGGTAGCTGTGCCGGTACCGCTCAGCGCGCCACAGCAGCCCGCGGCGGCGCAGGTCCTCCACGATCTCGGCGTCGGCGTCCTTGACGAACCTGCCGGCCAGCCAGCCGGCCTGCGGGCCGAAGTGGCCGTCGGCCCCGACCGGGTGCAGGACCGGGGTGCCGTAGCGCTGCCCGACCGCCAGGTCCTCGGCACCGTAGGCGGGCGAGGTCTGTACCAGCCCGGAGCCGTCGGTGGTGGTGACGTACTCGTCGGTCACCACCTGCCAGCCGCGCGCGGCCTCCTCGTCGCTCACCGGGACCATGTCGAACGCCCGCTGGTAGCGGGTGCCGACCAGCTCCTCCAGGGGCACCGGGCGCAGGACCCGCGCGTCGGGGCCCACGGCCTGGGCGACCAGGTCCCTGGCGACCACGAGCTTGCGGATGTCGCCGGCGACCCCCGGGCGCTCCGCCTCGACCAGGACGTACTCGATGCCCGGGCCGACCACCACCGAGACGTTGGGCACCAGCGTCCACGGCTGGGTGGTCCAGACCAGCAGGCCGGCGTCCTCGGCCGCCAGTGTCCCCGAGGTGGCGGGCAGGACCACGTAGGCGGTGAGGTCCTCGACCTCCTGGTAGCCCATGGCCACCTCGGCGTCGGACAGGGCCGTCTCGCAGCGG
>Ga0137369_10005764_pt1 | contig 12565 bp, 7 predicted proteins | sample SagtaG_12_FD_104918 | JGI IMG/M metagenome (GOLD analysis project Ga0137369, IMG submission 104918) | Vadose zone soil microbial communities from Sagehorn Ranch, Mendocino, California, USA - Sage1_L_113_16 metaG | ecosystem: Environmental > Terrestrial > Soil > Vadose zone | place: USA... | reverse complement strand
TGACGTGCTTCGCGGCGCTCGGCGCGGTGATCGAGCGCGGCGAGCAGCACCGGCGCGTGTTCGAGTTGCTACGTCCAGGCCTCGATCTTACGCACGAGCATGCGGCGCGTACCGCCGCCGGCCTCGCCGACCGGATCGAGCTGGGCGACTTTTACCCCGACGCGCTGCCCTGCCTGCGGGTGCTGCGGGCGCGCGGCTACCGGATCGGGCTGGCCGGTAATCAGCCTGCCCAGGCCGAGGAGCAGCTTCGCGCGATCGGCTTGCCGGTCGATGTCGTCGCGTCGTCGGACGGGTGGGGCGTGGAGAAGCCATCGCCGGCGTTCTTCGCGCGGGTCGTCGAGACGGCCGGGGTTTCCCCGCCCGCGATCGCTTATGTCGGCGACCGCCTCGACAACGACGTGATTCCGGCAGCCGAGTCCGGGATGGTCGCGGTCTTCCTGCGGCGCGGGCCGTGGGGCTATTTGCACGCCAGCCGCCCCGAGGTTGAGCGCGCGGCGATCCGGCTCGATTCGCTTGCCGAGCTTCCGGATGCGCTCGAACGATACGATCCGTCGCAACGATCGCCGCGCGGATGAACGCGCTGCTGCTTTTCCGTTGATTCGGCAGGCGCGTGCTTCATCCTTGTTGACAACAGAAATAAGGATTTGGAATGAGCGGGCGACAGGTAGTGGATTTGAAGGCACAACAACTCCGAGCGATTCCCGAGTCGATTAGGGACCTTCATACGCTTGAAGAGCTGAACCTCGATCAAAATTATCTCACGTTCCTTCCTGAGTGGATTGGTCAGCTATCGCAACTCCGATCTTTGAGTTTGTACAATAACCAGTTGAAGGCTGTCCCCGACTCAGTTTGGCAGCTAACAAATCTCCACGCCTTAAATCTGGCGGATAACCAACTCGTTACTCTATCGGAAGGTATTGGAAACTTGGTCAATCTTCATATGCTTGACTTAGGCCATAATGCATTGAAGGCCCTACCCGAGTCGATTGGCAATTTGACGGGGTTAGCATTTCTCTATATCAGCAACAATCAGCTGACCTCATTGCCCCAATCATTCAAAAAGCTGAGCCATCTTATCTATCTGAATATTACCGATAATCACCTGATGTCGCTTCCTCCAAGCGTTGGAAGCCTGTCGACGTTGGTAGAGCTACGGCTGTATAATAATGTACTGACGGCACTTCCCGAGGAGCTTGGTCAACTGAGAAAACTCAAAGAATTACATGTGATGAACAACAAGATTGAAACGCTTCCCCAAACGGTTGGGGATCTCATACATCTTAAGAAATTAATCCTCCAAGATAACCGATTGATCGCCCTTCCTGAGTCGCTGGGTAACCTTATCAACCTGACCGATTTGGACTTGCGGAACAATCGGTTGACATCGCTGCCTGAGTCACTTGGTCAGTTGCAAAAACTGCGGTATCTGGACTTACGCGCGAACGCCTTGTGGATGCTGCCCACCAGTTTATGCACACTCACAAACCTTGAGAAACTCGATCTGCGCTGGAATAAGCTGGCTATGCTCCCTGAATGGATAAAGCAGCTGGAACAGCAAGGATGTACGATTTATGTCTGACGCCGCCCAACAACGCGTTCAGCCGACCGCCTTCGGCGCGCGAGATCGAAGCGATTCGCGATTTATAATCCCTGTGGCGCTCGACTGCCCGCGCCATCTATCAGGGCCGTAAGGCGGTCGGCTGAACCCTGGCCGTTAGACGCCTCAACCACACCGTGTGCTCACTCCTCTCTCATCAAACTCTCAGCAGCCTAGCATTACCGCCACGCCAGCGCCGTACGATAATCAATGATACTGATATATGTATCGCATGAGCACAACGCGGGAAACACCAGCGCGTTTGCTCACGCTGCGAACAAGGAGGTATGCAGCGAATGTGCACATCTCATCGTATCGGGCTGTTCATCATCCTGGCGCTGCTAGTGAGTAACTGCCAGACTGCCCCAAGCACGGGGCGGGATCAACCGCAACCCTCTGCGGATCAGCCGATCAACGCGCCGACCATTTTGGGCGCCGCGCTTAGCCCGTCCAGTACGCCAGCGGCGCTGGTGCTACAGACGACAACGCTGGTGCATACGCCTGCTACGGCACAACCGACAGCAGCGGGGGCCGCACCGCCCACTGCCCCTGCCGTCCTTGGCCGGAACCGCATGACCCCTGCGACGCTCGCCGATCTGCAACTCATCCATGAGGTTGTGCTCCCCTTTGCCGTGGAAGCCGCTATTGCGCCAGACAGTCACCGGCTTGCGGTGGCCACGCCAGAGATGGTTGTGCTCTTCGAGCTCCCGTCCCTGCAGCAGGTGAACGCCATCGCGCGCTCCCTCCCACGACGTGCCGAGCCTATCCGATTGGCCTTTCACCCTGATGGGACCGCTGTCGCTCTCCGCGAGACCGTATTTGGCGAGGGAGAGGGCGATAGTGTCACCATCTGGCCTATCACGACGACAAACAGCACAGGCGGCGCACGCCACATGAGTCTGCTGGTCGATCATCAATTCACGCGTGCCGCCTTTAGTCCAACCGGAGCGTTGGCCTGGCAAGATCCTGCTACTGGGCACATAATCCTCCAGCAGAGTGCTGGTGTCACGCTGACCGTGACGAACATACACGATACGCCGGATTTGATTGATCGGTCGATCGACCCAGACAAAGGGGGGCTGCTCCGATCGACAAACGTGAGTGCCCTCGAATTCAGCGCGGATGGATCGCTCCTTTGCTTGGGGAGCAGAACCGGCAAAGTCCTGCTTTTTCAGACGACCGATGGTGCACGTATTGGGAGCCTGGAAGTGATCGGAACAGCACCGGGCGCGTTCATCGAGGGATTGATGTTCAGCGCCGATAATACCCTGGTAGGAGCACAACTGACTGACCGGCTGATCGTCTGGCAGATTGGCACACAGAAGCCCGTGCTGGAGCTTACGATGAACTTGCCGCGTCCGGAAAGGACCCCCGCCCACGATGTCGTGACCTTCAGCCCAGATAATCAACTCCTGATCACCGCCAACGCAGCCGGTGTGACGTTCTATAGGCTGGAGACCGGAGAGGTGCTGCGGACCCTGCCGCTGGCGAGCCAAGGGATGGCGCTCAGTCCTGATGGGCAGTTCCTGGCGATCGTGCATGATGGGAAGGTAGGACTTTGGGGGATTGAACCAGCTTCACGCTGAGTTGCTGGAACGGCACCCCGGCATCGAACACGATCAGCCGACCGCCTGCGGGGGCAAGATCGTGGCAATTTTAGCGCTTTCTCGTGCAGCGCGCCTCGGCGGCAACTGATGCGTAGGCCGTTATACCACAGCCTGATCTCAGCGACTCATCGCCCGCAGCACCCCAGGCGTGAACTGAATCGCCACCTCGCGCTCGGCCCGTACGAACGGCGCGCTCGTTGTCTCGTCCGCCGTGTACGAGAGCGCCGACGTCAGAACCAGCCGCTCGCCGCCGGCCTCGACCAGGTAGGGCCGGCCCCAGTCGTCCGTCCCGCGCATGAAGTTGTACGCCCGTCGCGCCGGCCAGGCCGTGCTGATCGTCCAGTCGCCGGGCGACGGCCAGCCGTAGTACGAGCCGCCGGCCGGCTGCGCGCGGCGCTCCAGTGTCCCGCGCCGGAGACACTGGACTGTTTCGACGAGCAGGCGCGCGCCGAGCGTCGCGCACATGCGATCGGTCTCGGCGCCGGAGATGCCGTCGGGCAGCGCGAGCGGCGCCTGCGCGGCGATGTCGCCCGTGTCGAACTCCTCGTCCATGAAGTGGATCGTCACGCCGGTCGTGTCTTCGCCGTTGCGGAAGGCCCAGAAGAGCGGCGCCGGGCCGCGGTAGGCCGGCAGCAGCGATGGGTGAACGTTCAGCCAGCCGAGCGGCGGCAGCCCGAGCAGCGCGGCCGGGATGCGCCAGGGGAAGCAGGCCACGCAGGCGATATCGGGGCGCAAGTCCGCCAGCGTCGCGGTCGTCGTGGGGTCGCTGAGATGGCCGACCTCGAAGGCTGCGATGCCGCGCTCCCAGGCAATGTGGACGATGTTGGGCGCCAGGTAGGGGCTAGCGATCGGCAGCGGCGAGCGCGGGCGCTCCGGCGCGAGCCAGGCGATCGGCGCCGGTGTCGGCCGGCGCTCCGCCGGGACAACCACGCCGCAGACCTCGACCCCGGCGGCAAGCAGCGCCAACAGTGGCGTGCGCGAGAACTCGCCCGGCGTGCCGAGGTACAGGACGCGCGGGGGACGATCGGTCAAACCCATTATTGTCATACCCAATCCCCGATCATGACCATATTCTATCATGCGCGGATGAACCAGTAGGGGCGATTGCGAATCGCCCCTACTGGTTGTGGCACGCGAGATGCTGCATGGCGGCAGGCGCACCTCATATCATAAATCGCGTGCGTGCCGATATAACCAGGAGAGGACTATATGCGAACGACATGGAAATACGTGACTGTCCTTGCGCTCCTGCTGATCTGCGTTGGCGTGGCGAGCGCCGAGGCGATCGGCCGGCCGGCGTTTCAGCGGGTCTGGCAGCGCACCGACCTGCCGGTCCAGCAGGGCGTTGCCGGCTACTCATGGGTCTGGGGGCCGGAGCCGTTCACGCCGGCGCTGAGCGAGGCGCACGTCGAGGGCCAGGGCGGACGGCGCGATGTCCAGTATTTCGACAAAAGCCGTATGGAGATCAACGATCCGAACGCCGACCCGAACGCGCCCTGGTTCGTCACCAACGGCCTGCTGGCGAACGAGCTAATCCAGAGCAAGGTCCAGGTAGGCTTCAACAAGTTCATCCCGCTCGGCCCGGCGAACATCGCGATCGCCGGCGACCCCGACAATCGCTTCCCGACTTACGCCAGCCTGGTCCGAATCTTCAACACGCCAGTCGGCTACCAGCAGGGCACCCATATCACCAGCGTGCTCTTGCCCGAAGGAAGCGGTGAGTTCCCACAATACGCCAACATTTTGGACACTGAGATCGTCCACAGCGAGAAGGGCTTCGGCATCCCCTTTGCCTTCTGGGAGTACCTGCATCGCACCGGAACGGTCTATGAGAACGGCAGATACATCCCCAAGCAGCAGCTCTTCGACTGGCTTTTCGTGACAGGCTACCCGACGACCGACGCATTCTGGACTAAGGTGAAGGTCGGCGGCGTCGAGAAAGATGTCATGTTCCAGGCGTTCGAGCGCCGCATCCTGACCTATACACCGAGCAACGCAGCGGCCTTCCGCGTCGAGATGGGCAATGTCGGGCGGCACTACTACCAGTGGCGCTACATCGATCCGTTCGCAGACGGCGTAAAGGCGATCATCACCGTGCCGGCGCGCGGCGACACGCCGCCCAACGTTCGCAGCCCGCTGTTGGTGCAGGGCTTCGAAGACGGCAGCGCCTTCGAGGCCCGTATCGGCGTGCGGCTGAAGAACAAGGCCAACAGCGTCGATATCGCCAAAGAGTTCACCGATGTCATACGCGCCGATGCCGGCGTGGCCGGGCCATTCGAGACAACACTGAACTTCGCGACGCCGGCCGCCGACACACCTGCGACGCTGGAGGTCTTCTCGAACTCGCCACGCGACGGCTCGGAGACGATCCTGGATAGCATCGATGTGGTGGTGAAGGGAGGCAGCTAAAGGCCGGCGCGTTTGTTCGCATCCGCTGAGTGAAACGTAATGGGTGAAACAGGAATCTGACCCTCTTTTCAAGGCTCAGATTTCACGGCGGTCAGGCACAGGCTCCTGGGAATACTCAGGAGCCTTGTCAATCTCTCCTGTACGGGCTATACTACTCCACACCAAGCGCCCAACCGCGGGAGGATAACCATGCCCGACTCCGACCTTGCGCCGCTCGCCCAGCGTATGGATGTCCAATTCGACGAACTGGTCGAGCGGCTGATCGAGCAGCTCCCGAGCGCCAGCCCCTTCTACGCTGCGTTACCGCCCGAGATTCTTCGCGGCGCCGCGGTCAACCTCTACAAAATCCTGCGCGACAGCGTCGAGGATGGTGGCATTGATCGCTACGCTGAGGCGATCACCCAGATCGCGCACACCCGCATCGCACAGGGCGGCTCGCCGGACGACTTGCGGGCGGCGACCGAGCTGGTTCGCCGGATCAACCTCTCGCTGGTGGACGAGCTGGCGCATACCGATCCGAGCGCCGCCGTCCCCGCGTTCGCCTGGCTCGACCGCTTGGCATCTGTATCACTCCAGATCTTCAACGACTTCGCGCAGCAGTCGCTCGCCCAGCAGGCCGAGGAATTGAACGTCCTGATGACGCTGAGCGAGCGTACCGAACAGATCGAGCAGACGACCGACGTCGTCGAGGCGCTGTTCGAGCAGATGCCGCGCCTGGGGGTCGACCGGGCGCTTGTGTCGTTGCGCACCAGCGACGATTCGACGATTCACGAAGTCATTGGCGCCTACGATAGCGACGAGCGCGCGCCCCGGTCGCCCGCAGGGACGCGCTTCTCGGCCGAACCGTTGCTCCAGGACCGCACGTCGGAGACGGTCTATTTCCCGCTGAACGTGGCTGATCTGGACCTGGCCGGCGCCGAGCGCGAGCAGCTCGCACCTGCCGGCATCGAGACGCTGGAAGTCTTTCCACTCCGCAACCAGCGCGGTACCTATGGCCTGCTGATCCTCGGCTATCGCCGGCCGCACCAGCTAACGGCCGCGGAGCAGCGATTTCTCGCCTCGCTGACCCGGATGTTGCGCAATCGTATCACGCATCTTCGTCTGATCGAGTCGCTGCAGCGGAGCAACGAGGAGCAGCAACATATGCTCGAACTGCTGCGTCAGGTTTCGACACCGTTGGTGCCGGTGATGGACGGCATCCTGGTCATGCCGATCGTCGGCGACCTCGACAGCCGCCGCGCGAGTCAGGTCATGGAAAAGCTGTTGGAAGGCGTGACTCGTGAAGCCGCCGACATCGTCATCCTGGATATCACCGGCGTCGCGCTGCTGGATACCAGCGTCGCGAACGCGCTGGTGCAGGCCGCCCGCGCGGTGCGGCTGCTCGGCGCCGAGGCGCTGCTCGTCGGCATCACGCCCGAAGTCGCCCAGACGGTCGTCGGCCTGGGGGTGGACCTCAGCGCGCTCACCACCCGTGGCGACCTGCAGAGCGGCATCGCCTACGCCCTCTCGCGGCGCGGCTACCGGATCGCGCGCGACGGCAACGCGCGGGCGTAATCCTACAAATGGTAATGTGGATGTTATGCTCGGCGACGGTTTCTTCGCCCACCACGGCTACGCAGTCGAGAATACTTGTTTAATCCGGGCTATGGAGCATACGTGATAACTAATTGCGGCGGATTAGAGCCTTCACGAGAGGAAAATATCGCTCCATCAGAACTTGTCGCAGTAAGGTTGAATGAATACGTTCCATTTTCTCCGACTGCCGAGGTTACATCATACTCTACCCATGTTTCTGTTCCGATTGCACCGGCATCAGCAAGTACACCACTTGTTCTTGCTGGCCGTGTGTTATAAGTAACACCTGTTTCAATCCATGAGCTGGCAGTTGTATAGACCGCTGGCCCGTCATTTGTTCCGTTTGTTGTAGTAAATACCCGTAGAATAGCACGCCGCACTGTACCGAAAATATTGCTCACTTGAAATCTAATATAGGTATCCTTTGCTGGGTTGCTGTTACCATTAACGCTCAAAGATGAAGAGGTACCAAAATTAGATGTAGGATTGCTCTGATCAACATATGTGTCAGCATCTGCAACAATAGTAACTATTACCGAAGCCTCTGTTGACGGTGTAGGAGTAGGCGTAGCAGAATCGCTTAGTACTGGAGTAGCTGTCGGAGTAGATGTAGATGTTGGACTCGGTGTTGGCGTGCTACCAGATGTCCCGCCACAAATACCTGTATCGTTGATATCCACACAGACTGTTGCTGATGATCCATTTGCAGACAATAAGCGTATTTTCACTTTATTGATCTGATCATAAAATGTATCTGTGGCATCATTCCCAAGATGAAGCGCAGCATCGTCGAAATTAGCATCAAACGGTGCGCTTGCATCGACTAACGTTGTTGCCGCTTTACGGCTTGAGTTCAGATATTTTGTGTTGCCATAGATATGAATGATAAGTTGTCCGGCAGGATAGGCAGTAATCGGCCAAAGACTATCCACGTTGCGAGGTGTACGGTATTCGACGTAATAGTAATCAGATGAGAATGTCTCAGTTGCGGTTCCGATCAGCTTGGGAATACGGATGACTTGATATCCTGATGACGAAAAATTCTCCAGTGGCAGAAGCCTTATATTAGTCGTCGCCGCTGTTATTGCTTTTTGTCTGCTTGAAGAAAGCCAGCCTAACTTCATCTTGTATCGAGCATTGAAGTGTGCTGCTGTCGTATATGAGATATCTCCATTTGCCTGCAACTTCCCACCCGAACCCATTGCGTCGTACTTATCTCCATACTCATAATTGCTCACGCCTATTCCACCATCCTTCGGTAATCTACATGTATCGTAGTAATCAATAGCTTTACTGGGATTTGGCTTTGGGCAACTGATAGAAATTGAATGTGACAATCCAAAATTATGTCCCAGTTCATGGGCAAATGTGCGGGTGGTAATCATACCATTGATCCATGTTTTGCGCCCGGGTAGTTCTGCCCAACCATTCCACGGCCCCTCTACCAATGAAGAATAACAGTTATTTTGTCGTGGCCAGATATAGATAATCCGCTCATACGTTGAAAGTTTGGTAGCAACATCAGCATATAAGCTTTTTGCTACTGATTCAGCGGATTGTGCATATGTGGTGATATTACATTCATTTGTAGAAATAGGTTTTGTGTTTGAGATCTTAAACCATCCATAAACATCGTTTATTGGATCTCCACTCAATGTTACTCCCCTACTTCCTGATACATAATATGATGTTTGTTCAATAAAGTTTTTAGCGCTGTCTGGGGCAGTAAATATGCGTTGTCGCACATCATCGATCGTAAAGTTCCGTTCGGACTGCTGGCTGTCTGCGAACTCAAAAACAAGAACGACCGTACGCAGATTACCACCATTTGTTATAGAAGCTGCAGTTACTTGTGCTATCTGTTCTGATTGGATGCTTGATACTACCATATCATCGGCTAACACTACTCCTTCAATACGTACCTCTGCTCCTTCAATAGCTGCGGAGTCAACCCGCCGAACATGATATGTTTTTCCATCAGCGTGTGAAGTAAATAAATCTTGTTCTAAGCTTTTCCCGGCATCAAAGTTATCCCCATGGAGGTGAATCAGTGTACCATCAGTATGAACCGGGCGTTCAATAAAATCACGAAGTTCTACTTGTGCAGCTGGGGCAAGTGATGCGTACTCGTCGGCGAGAGTTGCTTCTACAAGAAATGCGCGTGGATCATGCTCAAACACTTGTAACAATAACTCTTTTCTTGCCTTTGCAATTGATTGTAGTTGTGTACGGGTATTTGCATCTAATTGTGCGTATTTGGAAAGTTGCGCTGAGAGTTTGCTTGTTGCATCTGCGATCTCGATATGTTCAGACGTGGCAAGTAAACGAATTGGAGAAGAATGTTGGGAAATAATAACTATCACGTACATGATAAGATAGAAACCAACTAACACACGACGATGCCCCTTCATAGTCACTATCTCCCTTTCAGTTGAGCTCTCGCTACGCAGCGCGCTCCCATCAGAGCGCACGATTGCTTCCTTCCACCCAACACAGCCGACTGACGCAGCGGGCAGACCAGGGGGCTGACGGATCACCTATCCACTCAGGAAAACGGGATCGAGCAGCGGTGGGATACGCCCGGAACCTACGCCCTAGCGTCGTAAAAGACGCAACCCATGCGCCGCATAGGTGGTTGCTCACTACAATGACGCTGCTTGTGCGAGGATAACTCTGAAAATAAGGCATCCGGACGCTGCTTCCGTGTGCTGCTGTGGCGCTGACGGTTGACACAGAAATACTTTCGTGTTATGTTCTGCATCAGCATCTTCCCTATGACCCTTGTTCTCCATACTGGATGGTATGCATAACCCCTGTTGTGCATACCCGATCGTCCGGCGGATCTGACTTGGTGCAACCAGGATCCCATTCGGATTCGATTCTCGCGCGTTGGATTGTGCAAAGGAGGACAACCGTGAAGCTGCGGATTCGGGCGAGGCGGTCAGGACGGCTGGTGTTCGGGCTCGTTGTCGGTCTTCTCCTGGTGTTGTCGGCGGGGATGGCGCAGGCGGTCCCACGTGTCGTGCCCAAGATCCCACAGCCGAAATTCTCGACGGCTGTGGCATTCGACAAAACGCCTGCGCTGCGCGACATGGTGCGGCGTGCGACTAGCCGGGCGGCGCCGAAGGAGCTGCCGCCCGAGCGCGGGCCGTTTGTCGCCGATCGCGGTTACTCGGGCGACGGCGCGCTTCAGGCCGCGGGTGAGCAGCGAGGTGACGCGCGAGGGCCGGCGCGAGTCGCTCCGGCGATCGCCGCCCCGATCGCGAACTTTGAGGGCCTGAGCAACCAGGATAACCTTAACGTGCTCGGAGGCCGCGTCAACCCGCCTGACCCGGTCGGTGACGTGGGGCCAAACCACTATGTCGAGATGGTCAACCTGGTGTTTGCGGTCTACTCCAAGACCGGCGCCCACCTCCTTGGGCCGGTGGACACTGGTACCCTCTGGGCCGGCTTCGCGGTCCCGGACTGCACCGATCCTTCAGGCGACCCAATCGTGCTCTACGACCAGTTCGTGGATCGCTGGCTGCTCTCGCAGTTCACTACCAGGGGAATGAACCCAGACGGCACTTTTAACGGTCTGCCCTTCTATAACTGCGTCGCCATTTCACAGACCGGAGATCCCACTGGCGCGTACTATCGGTATGCGTTCATCACCTCTAACCCAGGCACGACGTCGACATTCTTCCCTGACTATCCCAAATACGGCGTATGGACCGATTCCTACGTGCTCACCTCCAGGGATTTCGGGTCGCAAGACGAGTATGGGATCAGTGTCTACGCCCTGGAAAAGAACAAAATGGTCAACGGCCAGCCGAACGCGCGCGCCGTTCACTTCTTCCTGGATGGGAATGACCCGGATATCTTGCCACTCGTTGGTGATGGACTACTGCCAGCGGATATTGACGGCAAGCAGAAGCCGAAGACCGACACTGCCATCCCGATCGTTGGCACACAAGATGACGGCTTCCCGTACGGAGCAACCTTCGACGCGCTGAACATTTGGGATCTCACCGTGAAGTGGCGCTCCACTCCGACCGCCTCACTTACTCTCAATACACAGCTACCGGTCGCCTCCTTCGATTCGGTCTTCCCTTGTGGCGTTGTGCCAGGCTCCCTTCCTCCGAGCAGCCGAGACTGCCTCCCGCAGCCGGGAATCACCAATGGGAGCCAGTACCTCGACATCCTCTCGTACAGACAACGGCCCACCTGGAGACTCGCCTATCGCAACTTCAAGAATTATGAGACGCTTGTGACGAACCAATCAGTAGAGGCTCTGCCCGGTGTGGCAGGGGTGCGCTGGTACGAGATCCGGCGAACCGGCGGCACCTACTCGGTCTACCAGCAGGGAACGTACGCCCCGAACGACGGCGTGCATCGCTGGATGGGCAGCATCGCCCAGGACAAGAAGGGTGATATGGGGCTGGGCTACAGTGTTGTCAATGGAACGACGGTCTACCCTGGCATCCGCTACACCGGCCGGCTGGCCGGCGACCCGCTGGGGCAGATGACTCAGGGTGAGGGCGTGATCATGAACGGCTCGGGCGTGCAGACAAATACGAACTCCCGATGGGGCGACTACACTTCCATGAACATCGACCCGACCGATGACTGCACGTTCTGGTATGTCAACGAGTACTACCAGACTACCGAACCGCCGCCGGACCGAAATTGGCAAACCCGGATCGCCAGCTTCAAGCTACCGGGCTGCTAGAAATTGGTGCGACACAGGCGCACCGACGATTCGGCCGGGTCGATTTGAGCGGTGATATGTTGTGGGGCCGGCGCGGAGTCTCGTTCTTCGCGCCGGCTCCGTCTGCTTGCCGCGCGACGATCCATCGCGCATCGCCGACGCGCATCCCTTTCAGCTGCGCGTCATTATTACGCTGCTTATACAATGACAACCCGGAAAATAGGGCATCTGGACGCCCAATACTGAGGTGATAGAGATAGATCCATTTCTTTTCAGTGATCGACGTCACGCCTTAATTCACGGCCTTGTGCTGAAACTGTTGGTTTGGGGTGCCAGGACATAGGGAGCGGGCCGCATCCAGTGAAGATACGGCCCGCAGCCCTGGCAGGCTGAGACATCGTATGCGTCGGTTCCCGGTTACCTGCTGTGTGCCCGCAGATAGTCCATCACGCTCTGCTGGGCCGGGTCCAGCGGGCGCGTCTCTGCGGCGCGATGCACCCGCAGATAATCCAGTACACTCTGCGCCGCCGGGTCCGGCGATACGACTGAGGCCGAGATAGTCTCGACAGCCGCGTGCGTACGGAGATAGTCCATCACACTTTGCTGCGCCGGGTCCAGCGATGTGCCGGACGCCGGGAGCGGCTGGTCGGTGCTGTGCGCCCGTAGGTAGTCCATCACACTCTGCTG
>Ga0137369_10005757_pt1 | contig 12574 bp, 16 predicted proteins | sample SagtaG_12_FD_104918 | JGI IMG/M metagenome (GOLD analysis project Ga0137369, IMG submission 104918) | Vadose zone soil microbial communities from Sagehorn Ranch, Mendocino, California, USA - Sage1_L_113_16 metaG | ecosystem: Environmental > Terrestrial > Soil > Vadose zone | place: USA... | reverse complement strand
GAATACCATGTGACCACATGGTTATGAAATGGTCAACGATAGGGCGAAGGAAATGATTGATGGCTGTGGCAGGCGGTTCGTTGGGACCAGGGATGATGCCGGTGAGGAACATGTTTTCTGATCGATATCGTAGGTGTGGTGGGAGATTCAAGCAGACGAGAGTGATTAACCCAATGGAAATCTTCTTGCCAGCTTGCTTATTTCCAAGGGGATTGAAGAAGTCCACAGACAGCGAAAAAGTGTATCGACCCTCTCCATTGCCAATACTGAAGTGCTTTCCATCTGGGCCTTTGAAGTTTCGAAGTAGATCCCCATCAAAAATGTCCTTCATCAAACCAGGGTTACTCTTTCGAAAACTCTGTGCATCTGTCCATGAGCGATCCATCTCTGCCTCTAAACCAGGACGCGATAACAAACGGCCTAGCCACTCGACTGGGCTAAAGTAGACGAATGGCTTGATAGGCGTGTAGATCGTCGTGGAACCCCGTTTGGATGGTACCGCCCTTGGTCGAAGAAGAATTGTATTGCAACGCCTGCCCCCACGACGATGTCTGCACTTTGAAGGATAGATGGGGATAGGTGATTTATCCCGGAATTTTGGAGGATGCGTGGCATGGCAGCTTGGTTCAGGACAGACGGCATAAATTACAGTTTCAGGCTCGATGTCGAACGAGTCATCAATAGTGCGGGGATCCTTTGGGATGCTGGCTAAAACGGATTGCTCCCGATAAGAGAGTTTTGGAGAGCCTCTCATTAGACAGAGTTGGGCGAAGTACGAAAGAAATCCGAGTACGAAAATGCAGCCCTCGCGACTGATACCATAAATGGTCCGCAAAACAATCACAAAAAAGCCTATGGCCTGCAGTATGGGGTCTGCGTTGGGCAGCAAAGGTTGGTAGAACGACTCTACTCAATGATGATTAGATGATTGAAGTAGATAGATCCAATGGGGAATCATACCGGTCGTGTAGGCCGTAGCAGCAGTGTGTTTACTATGCTCCTTAACCCGCTCCGACTTCTGGGCCTCCAGTTGGACTTGAACGTTTAATAGGATTTGTGATATTCCCTCTTTCATAGCTGTGACTGGAGCAGCCTTGAGGGTGACCTTGCTGAGGTTGGCTTGGAGACGATAGCAATCGCGTAGAAGAGGGTCGAGAGCGAAGCCTGAGCCATTGGTACTGTGCGCCTTCCCAATATTCTCAGCAACCTTGAGCCGCAAGCTAGCTACGGCTGCCTCAATCTCACTCAAGTGTGCAACAACGTCCCGGATCGCAGAACGTCGAGATGGATTCTCGGACGATGTCGACTTTGGATTTAGGTGGAGGTCAGAGAGCCTGTGACAGAGATCATCGGCTGCAGCGTGAACAGGAGTGTCTGCGAGTGTAGTCTCTGCGAGGTGTTGGGAGATGTGATCGAGTTCTTCTTGAACGGCGCGCTCGCTGTCGGCCTTGGCATCTTCCAATATCTTCAGTTGATCCTCGAGTCGATGCTTCTGTATTATTCTTGTATCCCACTGGACACCACCCTGGGCCCGACATCCACGGCTTTCGCATTGGCAGACGTCGCGCATTCTGAAAGAATCAAGACAATTCAGTGTGATAAGTCAATTAAGTGAAGCTTTTATCTGAAAATACAAAACACACCGTCACCATGACTATAAACATGTTGCCAGGCCTGTTGTTATAGAAGCGAAGGCCAAGGGCATGAAAACAAGGGACCCTGGACAACCAGTATATCTTGTAGTGGATCCTAACAAGATTTCCGCGATAGTGGTGAACACGCAGTGTACGTGCTGGATAGGCAGAAACACGATTGATTAGAGGCGTCACCAAAGCACGTTTCACTAACAATGTGATGTACGCGCGTCGATCGTCTTTTTGCTTTGTGCAAGGGGCGCTCTCGGGATCGCATGTAGGGGCGCCCTCAGTTTAGTGAAGGGATAGAATTGGGATGGGTTGGAAGAGGACGGTTAATGCCTTGGGGTTTATGAACAAAAACGATCAACACGATCTTGACACGATCACAATTACAAAGACCGATCACATGAGTGACGACGCACACGATTTCAAACAGGATTGCCGTCGATACAGTAAAAATTCATTTCATAAAACAGTACCAATAGATAGCTACAGCATACGGGTAAATAGGGTATGAGGCCATTCACAAAGGGATTCGGCAACGCAAGACTTCTGTGCGGTGGACAAGACTAAGTGTGGTGTAGTCGCAGCGCGAGATGCCTGAGTCGTTGACAAGACGGAGAGTGGTGGAGTGGTAAATAAGAGATGCCCGAATGACTTGGAAAGAACCAAGTTGACTTCTGGTGATCCAATTTGAGGGATTTCGGTACTGTCTTTAGCATCAAGCTGCCCTTGTGTTTTGTTGACAAAGCTTAGAGGCTGGAAACCTATCTTCAAGGCATAAGATTAACCTGAAATGATCGCGATTGACATACCTGGACTGTCACTGCTGGAATTGAGCCACCGACAATGGCAAAGAGAGCTATGAGAACAATAATAATATCAAAGATGAGATAAGTCAATTTGAAGTGGACATCTGGACCAGGCTTTGCGACCTGCACCTGTTAGAGACATTGAGATGGCGGCAATAGCAATTTAGAAGATTACTTGCACTTACGTGCTTGCGCCAGAGGGAGAGCTCAGACTTATCATCCGATGTCGCACTGGCAATATAATGGAAGTCATGGGTAGTCGTAGTCTGCATACTATGAGCTAGCATGGTCAATAGAGTAATTGAGATGTCACCTACATCAATAGCCTGTATCAATGACCTTACTCCACCCTGCTTAAGAGTCTGAATGGGCTCCGGTCCATCAATGGAAAATACATATATAGTTCCGTGATCGCTCCCGCTGACAATGACGGCTGCGCCTTCTGCAAATCCAACATCCTTGGTGCATCGACGCTTAGATGGAACAGAGAAAGTACATGATGGTGATGAACCAGGAAGCTCATAGAGATCAACACCTCTGGACAACGTTTCAACAAGCAAAAGCCGACCCTCTGGACAGATACATGCATGGCCGCTATACGAATGGTCAGTTCGGAGGCTACACTTTAAACACTAGTCACCATACATTGTTGATTTCAGTATTTTTCTCCAGTCTTCACATCCAGAGGAGGTATCCTTACAAATCCTATAATGCATCATGGTTATTACCAGGCATTGGAGGCAATCAACCAACCTACTCACATTTCGCCAGATTCAAGCACAAAAATAAGGACCTTCCGGCCACTCTCATAGAATCGCACGCTTTTAGCGATGTAAGCAAACTTGTCGCAATCGACTGCTGCCTGCCAAAGGCGAACCATAGTCCCTGAATAGTGCAAATTCGGTAAGACAGAAAGAAGAAGAAAAAGAAAGAACCTACCATTTCTTCCAACTTCGTACATAGCATAGTTGCCATGCTGGCTAGAAACAATGAGTCGACATTGTTCGGGGTCATATTCAAGGGCCTCAACAGGATCGCTGACATCGAAGACTCGACTCGTTGAGAGCTCAACCATTGGACCCTAAAAAGGAGATTCAACATGTATAAACCTTCGGGAATGACACACAGACCTCAGTTCGAGATGGTCTGTATATAACAACAAGCCCACGAGCTGTACCAAAGGCAAGTACAGCCAGTCCATCGTCCTGTCGACGTCCGTTGGCTAACCAAGAAAGACAAGTGATCTGGCCCCAACGACAACCAGAATCCTCCAGAAGGTGTTTGCGCTTCCGAGTTGCGACCTCCCAAACGAAGATCTTCTCATCGTCCCCTATAATAGATGAATTGACCAAGCACTTTGTTTTGCAAGAACACGTCCTCACCTCCTGCAGCAACAAGGTCACCTCCACCGTTGAATGCAATAGCGTTAATTGGGGCAGACAACCTTCCAAATCGGGCATAAGAAGCGTATACCTGGAGACGAGATCAGCCAGTGAAGGTCCGCTCAACAGCATTTTGCACGTACATTATCCCTCGAGCAGTAAATTTGATAAGACTTAGACAAGGTGAATGACAGAGTGAAAAGCATTGAGATTGAGCAAACATTCAGACGATTGACGCACTGATATAGTCGTGTCGCACACTTGTTTATTGTGTGCGCATGGCAACTGGTGACACCCGATTATATTGTCTCACACTTTCAGAAAAAAGGTCCGGGGAGACGAAAGACAAAAGATTACATTCGCTAGGCATATAAAAAAAGATGATGGGCCACTGACAGTTCCCAAGATGAATTATCAGCTCGAACCTTACCAGCCGCTCATTTCCAGGCGAATTGATTTTGCCCCCCGACGCCTACCTGCTGCTCCAATGGTGTCACGACAGATGGAATTTGGGATGAGAAAGCTTAAGCACCGACTGCACGGAAAAAAACCCAACCGATCTACAACACCCGAATTATTTTTGCCGTCATCTACACGCAGCCGATCTCAGACACCTGCAGGAATGCCCCCTATCGGGCCATCGGCATCCCGATTCTCTGTACACCCATCTGCCAGCACAATGACCAAAGGACTCACGGGTAACCGAAACACCGAAACACCGGAGCCTGAGCAAAACGGAGTGAGGTTTGAAGATGACGAGGACGATGACTCACAACATGGGATTGAGATTGGGAGAGAGGAAGGCACTGAGGGCAAGATTTCCAAGCCCCCAGGAGAACCTGGTAGGCCGAGATCGGGGGGTTACAAGCTTGAAGCTGTTCTTGGATGGAATGAGGCAACCTTTGAGGCAGTAAGAGTGAGTCTTGGCTTAGAGGAAACATAACGATACTTACCGTGGTGCGTTTACAGGATCATGTCCATGCCCTCACAAAGAAAAAGCTGGATATGGAGAAGAGCTATTGATATCAATTATCAGACAATATTCAAGCCATATGCAAAATGGCAAGTGAATTGTACCCAATTCTCCAAGACTATGAGAATGTCTGGCCTGTGTTGGACATGCTGAAGTTACATCTGAAGTATATGTCTCAATCAAATCGCCGCGCTGCTCAGTCAGCTGCAAGACCAGTGAGTATTTCCATTATACATGCAAGATGTGACAAATTGACGCACATAGGTTTTAACTCGATCATCATCAAAGAAATTTGGAGCCTTACCGGGTGGTAGATAGGTCATAGCTAGGGTGTAGGTGGGTGGGAGAGAACGAAATTGGAGCGGAGGACGAGACGCAGTCGAGGCACGACTTCGTTGAGTCGTGTCGGTCTATTTGGATGTGTGTACAATAAACTGTATAGCACACCATCAGCAGTACACCTTGGGTTACGAGTTTACACAGAGACGGTCAATCAATTGGAGTTGTACCAATACATCATAATGTTCTAACTGAGGAGCATGAAGGGGTAAAATACACAGTGGGAGAGGTGTAATGAAAGGAATTTAGTAACCAATAACCTACTCTTGTTTCCTCAAAATTGCATCCCCTTGATCAGAAGTCAAACCATAGAGCATTCTCCACATCTTCCAGTCATGCGAAGGAAGGATGGGTGCTAAAGCCTCTTCATGGAACAAATCCTTGCAAATGTTGATCGGATATCTTGCAAACTCTGTGTTTGCCAGGTCTGACAATGTGGGGGACATGAGCTTCTCCTGAACCAACAGGGGAACCCCTTGCAGGTTTCTCTTGGCTTGCTCAGGGTTGAAGCGTCCGCCCCAGTCGAAATCGATGAGCTTGACCCCTTTGCCATCGAAAATAATGTTAGGTGCCCGCAGATCGCCGAAGACGAACCCAGCAGTGTGAAGAAGATGGAGAATACGCGCTACTTGCTGCCCTTCCAAGTCTTTGTCAGGGCGTTTAGATTCAACGAAGGCCATCACCACCATGAATGGTCGTCCGAAAGTTAAACCGTGGGTCTGGGTACCAGTCGGAGGTTGAAGGGCCGTGATTGCCCATTCCCATTCAGGGACTTTCCCGACGTAGTAAAGAGCAGGGGCAACCTGATGGTCCTCCAGAAACCTATGAACATCCTCCCCGTATATCGACATGAACTTGATGACAACTGTACTTCCTTTACGAAGATCTTTGCATGTGGATCCAGTGGGCATGTCGGTAATCTTCGCTTTAAACGTAACGCAGGTGGGATGGGTTTGCAAAGGACCCAGGTAGGAGAAGGTGATATTTTGCCCGTTGCATGGAAAAGTAGTCGGAGTAGGATAAAATCGGGGGTGGAGACTCCGTAACTTTTCGACCGGTTGAGGAGTGGCCTTGCTGAGATCAAGGTAGAAATGCTTTAACTTATGCACGGTCTGTCGAACTGCCCAGAGGACAGAGGCAACATGCAATATTTGAGCCCCCTCATCGGTGCTCGAACAAACGAGCCACTCCATACTTGTTAGACGCTGAACGATAATGCGCTGCGTCATCACCACACCCATCACACAAAGCCAGGGACCGTTGAGTGACAAACAAAGCCCTGGACAGACACAGAGATCGCGGATAGGCTTTTTCTATGTTTGGGCGTAAGTTATATCAGATGCGGTGATTCAAAGAACAAAGGATGCATACATCGGGCGTTCTCCAAAACTTCCGGTACGAAAGGAGCACTTGACTGCTTGGGTCTCCACCTCCTTCTTTGTTCTTGCCTTCCAAAAACGTGCTGTGAGCACGAGTCCCTAGAACCGGTATCGCCTCCACCCCATCGGGCCGAGTGCCATCAGTGCTATTGACTTCGGAATGTATGGAAGTGCCGAAAATTTCATTGAGAACCCTCAATACATGATAAAGACGTGCGTTTTCCTTAGGATAGATAGGTTCGTTGACAGTCATAAACCTTTTGGTTAGGCGAATATGATCCACTGTCATTTCTGAGCGTGCTTCTGAGAGAAATTTGTAGAAGTCGGCGAATATCGAGTGGTACATGTAAACAGGCGGCGCAACCGTGGGTTGTCCATCAAGTGGTCTCCTTCCATCGTAAATGGTAGTGCATGGTTTCGACTGAAGAAGAGCATATTCGGAAGGGATCTGTCCAGTAGAAGGGGCCAAGCCGGGATGAGCAAGAAGGTCCTCATAACCTGCAAGACATGTTAAACGTGCGCAAAGCCTGCCATCCTCCACTCACACTGCATAGGGGATAGTCGCGAGGGCGGATCGTCAATTCTGCCACCCTTTGTTCTTCTATGGGCGGTGATGCCCAACACGATTATGTCATCATCAGCTGCCTTCTTTAGTGCAGTGGCCCTTTCCAATAGCCTTTCGAGGCGCATTGACTCGGGCATCAACTCGAAATTATCCTCCAGCAGAGTGTCGAGGTGGTCTGGGGTAATAAGATCCGCGCCCATGTCAGACCAAAGTACTATGGTGGGCTGAGAAGAGTAAGACATTGAGGGAGCTAGGAAATTGAAGGTTGGCTCACTGTGTAGAATGCCCACCTATAATCCTTGGCTGCGATAGCGTCGTCCTCGTCGGCGAGCTGAATAGCTTTTATAAAGTTGGGGAGGACTGTGGGCAAAAATAACTTGGCCTCGTCTTTGGTTACCTCTGCCACAAGACTTGAAGCTCGGGAGTCGCTGCGAAACAGAAAGGGGATGAAAACTGAGTCCCTGGAATCTTTGGAACGCTTCCCTCTAGGTTTCTGAACTTCAGTCTCAGGACGGGTGGGAGCATTTTTTCTCTTTCGCTGGGTCTGTCTGGTTGCCATCGTGGTGGTTGTTTGGAAAGGTTGAGACCCACGCTGACATCGAGCCTTTCAGATTTCAAAGACCGCGACGGTCAATGTTTCTAAAGATAAGACGGCAGGTGGTCAATACACACTGCAGCACAGTAGCTGGCGAAGCTGTCTGTGACATGTGACACGCTGAATCGTCGGAGTTTCTACGTAATCTACTGATCCGAGTCGAGCATGGAACATTTGTTATAACTTATTTATAAATTTCGTCGACCAATCGTCGACAATATACTCCTGGTACCAGTCAACGTTGCTTCGAGAACAAAGTATCCATTTTGTTGTTTAGCCAGTGTAGTACCATAGTACATTACATTTCGTTTATATTGTTTTGATCTTATGAGAAGCTATTCATCATTCATCGTCTTCGGAAAGAAAAGCACCGTGGTGCCGCTTGAAGCGTGTTCTGGTTAACATCATGGGACATCAAAAATCTGTCCAAAATTGAGGTAAGAACACCAACACACATCTTTGTAGACAATAAACATACCTTCGAACAGCATAGTTTACCCTTGCCATGTCTTTTCCTCGCATATCAACTGGTCGATCCAGTCTCTTCTGCCCCACACGGAGGACAAAAATGTCTCCTTGCCATCGGATACCCCACATCTCCTTCACTGACTGGTTCTCTGGGAGGTCTTCTCCGCTCTTGCAGGATAGTTCAAATTCATGTGACTTCCGGCCTTCATGAATAACTAATCTGTAATAATAGATCGCGGCTCCAGGTGCATCGTCCTTGAACACCCTGCCCATCTGCTCGAATGGATTGTTACATTCTTCTTCTTCAGAGACAAATGGTCGGAATCGAGACTTGATTTCATTGCAGCGGTAGATTCGACCCAGAAATCTGTAATGGCGGACCTTTGGATTGGTAATCAGTGCTGCCAAGGCCATCTTCATTAATATTACTTACCCTTGAATACAAGATTGATGGGCGTTTAGGTGGCATGAGTATTTTCGAGGGTGGTTTTAGGAGATTCAATTATTGGTATGTGCAAGAGTTGGTGGGGCGTTGCTGAAATTCGATATTCTACCTTCCGCGACTTTAACTTAAATGCTTGCAACAATAAATCAACCATCCCCACCAGCCAGTGTGAGCAATCTGGTGATGGAGGAGTCGTCTGTCTGCTTTTCTTTTGTGGGATGCCATGGCGAACCTGACGGCAGCGCTCCATTGACACGAAGCAACGTTTATTGTCACGTTCAAGTTTTCGGCATCATTCCACGCGACGTTGTTGTTCTCCTACTCTCTCAATGGCCAATTTCACCTTGCAATGAGGAGCAGCACTTCACAACCTGACGAGTCGAGAACAATAGTACACATAACATAAATTATTTCAATTCTTGCTCAAAGTATTGTCAATCGTGTCGCAGTCAACGACTCAAATGCCCCCATATTTTGGAATCCCTTACTTGCTCACGGCCAGAAACACCCACACTTCAAACCAAGACATTGAAATGCATAGTTTTCAAGCGGTAAGTGAGATTTTTGGAGACTGGAACATATACTGAACAGCAGTCAGTTCCCTGAGAATCCTTGGATTAGTGGCAGCGATCTCGAAGGCACAACAGAAGAAGCGTCTGGGGTTCCTCCTCCCTTGTTCATGGAACCATTTGAAGACATACCTCACACTCCTCCACGGCACAACGGACACAGTATCCTCAGGCGACCTTTGAGCCCAGTGTCATCCGATTTTCCCTCACCCCCAACCAATGTGAGGCAGCACAGAAGATCTAAAGGAGCAAGGATGTCGTCTGTCCTGCAAAGTGGAACATCAACTCCGACGCCAGAAAGCCCGCAACGTCGGAGGTCACGTACGCCTGAAGTCAGCGGGTCTGATAAAAGGGTGTTGGTGAGTCCATCCCTAATCCTCGGTTTCTCTTTGTGGGCTTACCCGTCGAAGTTCTCTCCGGCAGTTAAAACACGCCTAGTTGAGCAACAGGGTCTTGCAACCCGCCAGGCGATAGATGAGAAGGATGTTGAGATACAGAGGCTGCAGCAACAGGTTAGCGAATGCTCCTTATACAACTGTGACACGGAATTTACTGATTAAACTGGGGGATAGCTCACTTCAGTAACTGAGATGGTATCCAATATCCAAGCGACGTTAAAGCAGAAGGATGAAATCCACACAGCGGTGATGGAGTCCGAGCAGAAAAAGCGAGTGGAGCTCGAGGCGCTCGTCTTGAGCCTGCAGCGTTTTCAGGACACCATACAACAGGCAACAGTGGAAACAACGGACAAACATCTGGATCACCCACCTGCCCAGTCGGAACCAGCTGTACCCGGGCCCAGCACATCTGCAATGTCGAATGCTGTTGTCTTGAGAGAAGAGACCCCAATAATAGCTGCAGCCGAACATGCTGCAAGTAACTTCAAGCAACAAATTGTAGTGTCAGTCGCATCTGAGGATGCTGAAATGCGGGACTTGTCGCCAACCAACCCCAAGTGGCAATTCCGAGTCCCATCGGGAAAGGAACGCTCCTCAAGATACCTAAGTGTCCACAGCAGTGATGATGAGGATCCTGAATTCCGTAAGAATTGGTTGGACGATGACGATATGCATCTAGTGAGTGATCTTTTCCCCTCAGTTACTTGAAACCAACCACATGCTCCGCAGCTTTCAGAAAATGAAACCTTTGGAGTTCCAATCCCACCTCCGCACAGGTATACACGTCCTCGTGTGCCCAAATTTGCATACCACAAGGCCTCCTGGAATGCCCCACAAAATTCCCAACAAGTTACACCCCTCATCAACACCCCTACCACCCAAGACGCAGGTCCGTCTGCCCCCGACCCATCCACTCCAGCTCATGATCGGCCGGTCCACCTGTCCGACCTCCAAACGCTCGTCCAGACCATGGCCTCGACTATTACTCAATCAGTCATGCAGGTTGTGCAGGGTCAGGTGCAACCTGAGACAATTCCCAAACGGCGTGTCGTAGTGTCGACCAAAGTGAGGGCAGAAACAAAAAGGACGAAGGAACCTGCCAAGGTGGCTTTATTGGTAAGTTCACGATTCTATTTCCATGCTTGAAGCTCACCTCTGCGCACAGTCACCGATTCGCAAGGAAATGCAACGCTTCATTGGAATAACTCAAGACGCAGCCATCGCTAATATCTCCCTGCCACTGGAAAGTGTGGTCAATGCGTTTGCTAAGGATCTCACTCAAAGGGGGCCGACTTTGCAACCGATGCGGTTTGCACTTGACCGTCCATATACACATCCTTGGAACCACGAATTGGCAGAGAAATTTGTCAACCGTATTGTACATGAACAGAATGTCGCCGAAGACGATATTCCGATGGTGTACGAGATCTGTCGACAGAGGTTTGACACCTTGCAAGGAATCTGGCGGCGACATCAAGCTGGTGAGGACGAGGATAGAGTTGATGTTGCCAAGCGTCTGCAGGAACGGAAGGATCGCACAGGCAACAGAACTCGTAAGAATACCAGATGACAAACAGTGAGTGATTGATATTTCAAGGCAAAGCACTAAAATTCACGATGTTTGTAGCTTTATTACAATCGAATCAAGATTGCGACCCTCAATAGTGATGGGGGGACCGATGTCTTCTGGACTTTTCTTGCTAATGTAGTCGCATCAATTGGTCTTGGTGGAATGAGTGAAGACGACAGTGGTGACGAAAGCAGCCGAGATCGTAACCGAGACCGCAGATTCGTTGTAAGGATCTTTGACTGGCGGTCAGAGAGAATTATCCCTTACCTCAACTACGTTGATCGCGCAAAGCAGCCCGTAAACGCATTTGGGAAGCTGTCACCAGGAAACGTGCCAAGGCAGCGTGTTCGACAAGTGGGAGGTAGGGTCCTCCAAGCACAGGCAGTACCGGGACTTCCTCGCAACTTCTACAACAATATGTGGTTTGCAGGATTGACCGCAGCTGACAAGTCCGCCTTGCGAGTCATTAGTGCCGTCCAATTCCCATCACTGCCTAGTTAATGCATGGCTCGCAGTTGACATCACCAGATTTATCGCCTTCATTTGGACTTCACTCGTGTCATCACGTTGCGTCGTCACGTTGCGTCGTCTTGTACATCGCCACCTTCCTTGCACGATTCATTTTTTCTCTTGAAATATACATAATTCTCGATGCTACCACATTTTTTTAAAAAAAAATTCTTATTCTAGATCGAAAAATCCAGTAAATACTTAACATTTGTATCTAGTTTTTGGGATCATGAAATGTTGCATTTATTGTGCTTGAAAATTTCATGCACATGTTTGGTTCTTTGGGCCTCTTTGGTCCGAAGAAATGGTGAGAAATTGCAATGTTTTATCAAAGTTTTCGGATCGGTTATATTTTCCATGCTACGTACATAATTCGTGACACAAAATGAAAAATTTCCAATTCCAATTTTACCCACTGAGAACGGACCGAAAAACATAAACACGTTCCAAATCATTTTTGGCATATTTTCCAGGGGAGAAAAATAACCCTGCCTGCCGTGTGACCAGGTCTCCAAGGAAAGGCGAATTCCACAAGCGGTACCTTCCAGTTCAAGTTGTCTGTCCCATCTCCAAGAGCATCCTCGCATCCTCTGCGACCACGCCATCTTTTCACCCATGTCTTTTTTTCCTCTGCAAGTCTTCATCTGTCTTAGTCGTCCACTTCCTCTCCGTCAACAGCCGATCACCCCTATTCCTCCGTCTCGTCGGAGGTTGAGTCTTCCGACACTCCTTATCTCTTGCGGGTCAATCCTTCACCTTGTTCGCCGGATTGGAGGTCGAGTCTTCCGACACCATCAATATTGTCAACGTGAAGCTCAATGACACCTGATTCTACAACTCTCGGATGATCGTACCAGCATCAACCCTCTACCCCGCCTCAGGTTGGTTTAGTTGTTTTTTTTTTAACCTTCCTTGATACTTATCGTGATCTG
>Ga0137369_10005732_pt1 | contig 12600 bp, 15 predicted proteins | sample SagtaG_12_FD_104918 | JGI IMG/M metagenome (GOLD analysis project Ga0137369, IMG submission 104918) | Vadose zone soil microbial communities from Sagehorn Ranch, Mendocino, California, USA - Sage1_L_113_16 metaG | ecosystem: Environmental > Terrestrial > Soil > Vadose zone | place: USA... | reverse complement strand
GTGGTCGGGCAGCCGCGGCAGCCCAGCCGCACCCCAGGCAGGGGCAGCCGAACGACGAGGGGAGGGGTTGGGGGCGAGCATCGGGCGGCGTCTCCTCCTTCGGTCACGGCCGGCAGGGTGGTTTGGGCACAGGTCGAGCCAGGCCAGCGGCTCGGCTGGCATCGCGGGTGTCGGGATGGGGATCGGGACGGGCTAGCTGCCGCGGTCCCGGCTGGGCGGCGGGTCGCGGCCCCCCGACCCCGGTGTGGCGGCCAGCACGGCCGCATGCAGCAGCCGGTTGCTGGCAACTGCGATCTGACCCTCGGCCCACGGCCGCCCGGCCTGGTCGGTCAGCATCCCGTCCGCCTCGGTCACCAGCAGCGTGGGGGCGGCCAGCTCGTATGTCCGGTCGCCGTCGTGGCCGACGGCCACGTCGACCACACCCTCGGCCAGCAGGCAGAACATCAGAAAGTCGCCGATCCCGCGGGCACGCCAGCAGCGCTCGGCCAACTCCACCAACCAGGGGTCGATTGGCAAGTCGCCGTAGGCCAGGTACGCGTCGGCCAGCTCCGCGACCCCGGAGACCTGCAGAGGTCGTGGCGTGGGGTCAAGCGGGCCGGTGGTCCAGGCGCCACCGCCACGCAGCGCCCACCAGCGCCGGCCCATCGCCGGCGCCGAGACCATCGCCACCTCGACCTGCCCGTCCACTTCGAGGGCGAGCAGGGTCGCCCACCACTCGAGCCCGCGGACGAAGTTGCGGGTGGCGTCGATCGGGTTGATGAGCCATCTGACCCGCTGGCTGCCTTCGCCGCCGCGCTCTCCGCCGAGCACGCCCTGCTCGGGCCGATGGGTGCGCAGCAGCCGGCGCAGCGCAGCTTCCACGGCCAGGTCCGCCTCGCTGACCTCGCTCCGGTCGGGCTTGGTGACCACCAGCAGCTCGGCTCCCTGGTACAGGTCCAGGCTGATCCGGTCGGCGGCGTCGGCCAGCAGCCGCGCGAACGCCAGGTCATCCAGGTCTCCGATCGAGGCGGTGCTGCTCATGCCGGCGCATCGCCGAAAACGGCGTTGAGCATGGGGGGTTGTGATCGCCGATACTGCACAGAGGATCGCCTCGATCATTCCAACGGGTATAGCGACGGGTGATGCGCTGCGACTATCGTCCAGAGGATCAAGGGATAAAGGAGTCTTCGGTTCCATGGATGGCTCACGCGCCTCTAGTTCACGCATTCGATGAAGCATCCGCCATCCACGACTCCTCTAGGTGCAAGCACTTCCTGAGGCCGGTTGCTCTTGAGATGACTGGTCTGGTGTCAGACCCGCCAGACCCGTTCCCCACCACAGATGCTTGCATGCAGCCACGCTGCGCCGCTAGCTCCTCAATGGTGTATACCGCTGCCTACCGCGCATGGTGGACGAGGCCACTCTCCTCCACGTGGGAGGAGAATCTATTTACCGCCGTGGCGTGGACCTTGACGCCGTGTAGCTCGCGGCGCTGAGCTGCTAGTAGGCCAGGGTTGTGCAGAACCCGATGACGTCAGTGCATTGCCTGCACAACTCGCCGGAAAAACGCGAGGGACGTCATCGCGTGCATGGCAGGCGAGAACAGCGCCGCTCGGCGGCGCGCTGCTGCTTGAAGTCCCGCGAGGAAGTCGGCATCGCCGGCAACGCGGTCCAGCGCGGCAGCCAGCTCCGCCGGGTCGCCCGACGACACGATGACCCCGGCATCCCCGACGAGCTCCCGCATGTTGGCGACATCGGTGGCCACCACCGGCACGCCGCGAGCCAGATAATCGGTGATCGCGCCGCTGCCCTGAAAACCCTGATGCTCCTTGTAGGGCAAGACCGCCAGGTCGGTGGCCTCCACCAAGGCGAGGCGCTGCTGAGCATCAAGGTAGTCGGGCGCGACCGTCACCTCGACGGGTCCCCAGCGCCGGCGGCGGGGATGAGCTGCCGCCGCCAGGTCCACGCCGGCATGATGTGGAGAATCCCAGGAAGGACCGATGAGTGCGAAGCGCAGCGGGACGCGCATGCGCTCGAAGGCTGCCAGCAGACGCGGGAGGTCCTTCCAGGGGCTCGCGAAGCCGTAGAGCGTGGCCCGCACGCGCCCGTCCTGGCTGCTGAGTTCTCGGAGGGCGGGAGGTTGCGAGGAAGGCTCCGCTGCCGTGGCGTCGTCGGGAATGGTGGTGGGGAAGAAGGCGATCTCGGATGGGATGCGGGCGGCGGGTGTTGTGGCCAGCACCTGCCGTGCGTAGCTGCCGAAGTAGATCAGGCCGTCCATCTGGTACACGCCGTTGGCGACGGCCTCCCACAGCGAGCGATTCACCACATGAGTCGAGAACAGCGTCCAGCCGACGCTGTGCACGTGGTGCACGGCCGGTGCGCGCGGTCGCCCTGCCCAGCGCACCGGCAGGAGCTGCTCGATCTCGTTGTTGCCGAAGTGGACCGAGAGCAGGTCGTAGGCGCAAAGGTCGACGCTGGCAAGGAGTGCGTCGGCCGCCGCCACGATCCGTTCAGCCGGCCAGAAGGCGCCCCGATCATCGACGGGCATGGTGCCAGCACCGAGCCGGTCCACCGTCGCGCCCTGCGACCGCAGCCCGTCGGCGAGGACGGCCAGGTAGGGCGGCAGGCTCCCTGCATCGTGGTCTGGCCCGATCAGCAGGATTCGCATTGCTTGCCCTCCGCGGTTGCCTGAGCCGTCCGGCGATCCGGATCGTTTGCACTCTAGTGGCCTGGCTGGCGCCAGGCTGCTCCGCCCCTTCACAAGCGCAGCGCCACGACTTGGCCGCCACGACAGTACTTGGGCAGCCTGCGGATCGAGGCGAGCGAGATGAGCGCATGCGTAGCCGTCCATCCTCCGCTGCGGTAGATACCGAGCCGGGTGTGGCCGTGCATCGTCGGACCCAGGCACGATTGGCTATCATCCGCGCATACAGTCGGAGACATCACCTCCGCGCTGGAAGAGGGTGGCGGGATGCGCTCTGAGGAGTCCCGAGAGCTCTACGCGCGGGTCGCGGCCTTCCGGCGCGAGAAGCTCAATGCGGGATGGCCCCTTGCGCTGCTTGCCGAGGCAATCCCCGCGCATTTTCCTGGGGTAACCTCGCTTGCCGCACACCGGCTCGCCCGAGGGCTGAGCCTGGCGCAGGCGATACAAGGGATCAAGGGGCTCTACGACAACGACGGGCTCGCGCTCCCGCCTGGCTTCACCCCGTCCAGGCTGCACGAATGGGAGCACTGGCCACAAAGCGGACGACGGCCGGGTGAGGAAGCCCGCGACTACCTCGCCCGGTTCTACGAAACTAGGCCGGACAAACTCGGCTTCGGTCGCGACTACAGCAAGCCCACACAGAGCAACCCTACGGGAGAGCCTGTCGAGCCGCAGCGGGCCGACATCGAAGCAACCCGCACGACCTCGGCGCAGCCAGATCCCGAAGGCGTCCACGCTTTGGAACTCGTCAGCCTCGACGCAACGACGGCCGAACTGAGCGGCCAAAGGCATGCCCGCGAGCTGGCAGCGCCGCAGCGCGCGGAGCTGGCTGCTCCCCTGCCCCCTGGCGCGGGTCTCGATCTGCCAGGAACCGGTTTGCGCCTGGTGAACACCAGCCGCGTGCTGCGTGTGGAGCTGCCAGGCAACCCTCGGCTCGTGATTGAGGTGCAGGAGGAGGATGAGGGATTGAAGCGCAGGGTCATCATCAGGCTCGGGGGGCTCATCGCCACCGACGTCCTCTTGCCCCGGCTCGACCTTGAGCGGCTGGCGTGGGCTCGTGCCAACCCCAGCCGCATCGACGTCGGTCTCCTGCGAGATCTTCGCGCGATCACGATGAGCTACGCGCGGCGTCTGCACTTCAGCGCCCCTAGCGACCTGCTGCCGGAGGCGCGATCCCACCTCGACTACCTCAGCAGCCTGCTTGCCGGCTCACCGCCGGTAACCGTCGAGCGGCGCCTCCGTTCAGTCACGGGGGAGACTGCTGTTCTTGCAGGATGGCTGTCATTTCTCGCCAACGACTTTACAGATGCCCAGCGGCGCTACGCCTTCGCCAACAAGCTCGCCGACGAAGCCGGCGATGACCTGCTGCGCGCCCAGCTCCGCATCCCAATGAGCTACCTGCACTCGACCAGGTACGCCGGAGCGCATGGAGACCCCACGATCGCGTTGCGGCTGCTCACCGAGGCCAGCCAGGTCGGCGCTCGGCTGTCGGCGCCGATGCGCGGCTGGGTAGCCGGCTGCAAGGCAGCAGAGCACGCCTACCTCGGGCACACCGACGCCGTCCGACAAGAGCTCACCCATGCCGAGGACGCCCTCGCGGAAGTGCGACCCGGAGAGGAGCTGGGCTTCCTGGCCTACTGGGAGCAGACACGGCTCGACAGCTACTCGGGCCTCTGCGCGATCCTGCTCGGCCGAGGCCGGCAAGCAGAGACCCCGCTGCTTCGAGCGTTACAGAGCGCCGACCCGTCCCTGTTCCGGCACCGATCCGGGATCTTGATCGACCTCGGCGTGGCCTACGTGCTGCAACACGAGATCGAAGAGGGCTGCCGCCTTCTCCGCGAGGCATACATCCTCGCCTCCCAGCACGACCTTTCCACCGTCGTCCAGCGCATCCGAAGCACCCGCGCCAAGTACCTGGAGCGATGGACGGGCACCCCAGCAGTCCAGGCGCTCGATGAGCTGCTCCGGGTGGCGGCGTAGCGCCGCACCGAGTCTCACCACCAACATGGCCGTCGGTTCGGGCGGGTAGCCGAGGCCCTGACCTACGACATCCAGTCGGGAACCGCCATCGGCCTGCCGGCAGGATCGAAGAAGCGGATCCCAGCCGGTTTCGCGATCAGGCAGTCGAGCGGCGCATCACCCAGCGCGCTGACCTCATGCAACGCGCCAGCCGGAATGATGAGCGTGTCGCCGGTCTCGAGCTCCACCATCTGCCCGGCGATATCCGCCCGGCCGCGACCTCCCAGCACCACAACGACCTCCTCACGGTCGTGGCTATGGGCCGCATTCGCGGCGGTAGGTTCCTTGCGGACTCTGGCGACGACCAACTCCTGCGCGCCGGTAGATGGGACAGCGAGCCCTGCGTACGCCTTGCCTTCCTCTGTTCGGAGACGACCCTCACCTGCTCGCACGACACGCATGCGACCTCCGTTCGACACCTGATCGCTCCAGCGACACCCACCCTGTCATGATCCGGCACCCAAGACGGGACATGCCTCTCGGTCGGTCGTGGTCAGCCGCTTGCCTGCCCACCCGGCCGCCTACCTGCGGTGCCGGCACCTGGAGCAGCGATGGTCCGTGACGCGGATGCGGGCGGAGCTTCGGGTCGGTCGCAACTGGCTGGTCAAAGAGATGGCACGACTGGGCATCCAGCCATGATCCGGTGGCTCGCCCTGGTCGCTGTCGGTCGTGTTCGCCATCGCGACCGCCCTGGCCGCGATGCGCTGGCCGTAAGGTGCCGATCTGTTGTCCTCGGCACGCCGTCGTTCGTGGCCGGGTCCGTCGGCGCGCCCTTCGCCATCCCCAGTCGTGGTGGCGGCCGCGGCAGCTGGCGCTGGGGCTTGGTCGGCCCGCATGTCACCGGCATGGGCGCTTCCTACATGGTGCTGCTCACCGCCTGCAGCAGCACCGCCGCGAGGAGCCCAATGGTCGGGCCGAGGCTCGCCAGGGCGTCGCGGGCGGGCGGGATGCCGAGCGCGACCGCAAGCAGCGGCGCCGGGACTGCGGCCACCGCGTCCGGCGGGCCACGCGGCCGGACCACTGCGAATCCGGAGGTTCGCGGTCCGATAGGCGACTGCACAGCCGGGAGGCAGGGCAAGGACGATTGATGTACCATCTGTGGGACAGTTGTACCTCCTTCCCCCACGGGCCGAGCAGGCCGACATCGTATGGAGGTGCCCCGATATCATGACGTGGCTGCCGGGGCGGGCCACGTGACCCCGCTCGAGCACGCTTCGCAACCCTGTAACGGCCAGGTACCAGGCCGGTTCCAGGTCCTCGCCCTGGACGGCGGCGGCCTCAAGGGCATCTTCTCGGCCGCCGTGCTCGCCGGCCTGGAGGAGGACATCGGCCGGCCCATCCTCGGGTACTTCGACCTCGTCACCGGCACCTCCACCGGCGGCATCATCGCCTTGGCGCTTGGCGCCGGGCTGCGCCCGCGCGAGATCGTCGAGTTCTACGTCACCCAGCGCCACGAGATCGTCGCCAACCGCTTCGGGCACCGCGCGCTGCGGCAACTCGTCGCCGCCAAGTACAACCCCAGCAACCTGCAGGCCGCGCTCCGCGGGGTCTTCGGCGAGACGCTGTTGGGCGACAGCCGCGTGCCGCTGGTGATCCCGACCTACAACCTCGGCGACGACGACGTGTACCTGTTCAAGACCCCCCACGTCGAGCGGCTGAAGCGGGACTGGCGTGTGCCCATGTGGCAGGTCGCGATGGCCACCAGCGCCGCCCCCACGTTCCTCCCCGCCTTCTGCCTGCCCTCCGACAAGGTGCGGCTGATCGACGGCGGCATCTGGGCCAACAACCCGGCGATGGTCGGGGTGACCGAGGCGGTGAGCCTGTTCAAGATGCCCCTGGACCGCATCCGGGTCCTCAGCCTGGGCACCACCTCCGCGGTCGCCGTCCGCAAGCGGCGCCTCGACCGGGGCGGGCTGGTGCAGTGGGCCAGGGGCGCCAGCGTGGTCGACGTGCTGCTGCGAGGCCAGAGCACCGGCGCGCACACCCAGGTCGCCCACCTGCTCGGCGCCGACCGCGTGCTGCGGCTGGACCCGCCGGCTCCGGCCGGCCTGTCCCGACTCGACGCCGTCGACGCCGACGAGCTCATCGGCAAGGCGTCCCACCACAGCAGAAAGGCCTGCCCCCAGTTCGAGGCCACGTTCGCCGACCACCTGGCCGCCCCCTACCACCCCCACCATGTCCACACCACCAAGACCACAAGGTAGGTAGTCGATGCGCAACCGGCCCGAAGACCAGCTCGAACAGCTCCTCGACGTGACCGTCAAGGAGCTTGACATCCCCGACCAGCTCTACCAGGAGGCGGTCGACAACTACGAGGGGGTCGGGACCTGGCTGTGCCGCCGGGACGAGGACGAGGCGGGCGCGGGCTGCGAGATCTACCCGCAGGGGTCGTTTCGCCTGGGGACCGTGGTCCGCCCCGTCCACAACCGCGACGAGTACGACCTGGACCTGGTTTGCCGCAAGGACCTGGCCAAGGAATCGGTCACCCAGGCGGGGCTGAAGGAGGATGTAGGCGCGGACCTGGCCGAGTACGAGCAGGCCGCCGCGGCCAGCGCCTCGGCGCCTACGCTGAAGGAGGGCGACCGGTGCTGGACCCTGGTCTACCCCGGCGACCGCTTCCACATGGATATCCTGCCGTCCATCCCCGACCCGGAGGGGGCGCCCAACGCGATCCTGCTCACTGACCGGACCCTGCGCTCCTGGCAGCACTCCAACCCCATCGACTACGCCGCCTGGTTCCGCCGCCGCATGCAGCAGGAGTTCGTCGAACTCCGGGAGGCCATGGCCAAGGCGCTGCGGCGGGATGTCGCCGACGTGCCCGAGTGGCAGGTGAAGACCACCCTGCAGCGGGCGGTGCAGATCCTCAAGCGCCACCGCGACATCTTCTTCCAAGGCAACCCCAAGGAGCGGCCCGCCTCGATCATCCTCACCACCCTGGCGGCGCGGGCCTACCACGGCGGGGGGAACCTGTACGAGGTCGTGGCCGACATCGCCGGGCGGATGCCCAGCCTGGTCGAGCGCCGCGACGGGGTGTGGTGGGTGCCCAACCCGGTGCACGGCAAGGAGAACTTCGCCGACCGCTGGCGCGCGCACCCCGAGCGGGCCGCACGCTTCTTCGCATGGATGGAGCACATCAACACCGACCTCGCCGACCTGACCGGCGGCGGCGGGTTCGACCGGGTGATCGAGAAGCTGGCCGCCAGCCTCGGGGAGGCGCCCGTGCGGAACGCGGCAGAACGCGTCGGCGCCGCCATGCTCGCCGAGCGCGCCGCCGGCCGGCTCGGGATGGCGGCCGGCACCGGGATGCTCGGCGTCGGTGCCGCCACCCGCGTCCGCGACCACACCTTCCACGGTGACCCCGCCCCGCGGCGGCGCCCTTAGCCCCGCCCAGCAGGGACTGGCGCTCCGCGCCAGGTTCCCCACGGCCAGCGCCAGGATCACCCGGGGCCGGCTTGTGTGGACCGGCGTGCTGCAGCCGACCCCGCTCAGCCGCGCCTACACCATCCGGATCACCTGTGCGACAGACGCTCACCCAAGGGTCGTCGTTGCCCATCCTACGCTTGCGTCCCGACCCGACGAGCCGCTCCCCCACGTCTACCGGGAGGGATGCCTGTGCCTGTACGAGGACGGCGAGTGGCAGCCGAGCATGTTCATCGCGGAGACGATCGTCCCGTGGGCGTGCGAGTGGCTGGCGCACTACGAGATCTGGAAAGCCACCGGCCACTGGTGCGCCGACGGGCGAGCACCCGCGACGCCGGAATGAGCCGCAAGCTCGAAGCCCCCCGGCCCACGGGAACGATGTGCGATCCCCGGCCCGAGCCGCTCCCGGACGGCCCGGGCCGCTGTACGCTGCCCAAGCGTCGCCCTGACGCTCCACGCCTGGTGCTATGCGCCAAGATGGAGGTGCCATGCCGCCGATCCCGCCGTGGAGCCCCTGGTGAGCGACCGCCCCAACATCCCGCAGCTCGGCGCGGTGCTCCGGCAACGGCGACGAGAGCGCCGTCTGAGCCTTCGCGACCTCGCCGACGAGATCGGCGTGTCGCTCAACACGCTCTCCCGCGTCGAGCGCGGCCATATCCCGGACCTGGTCAACTTCCAGCGCATCGTCGACTGGCTGGACGTCCCCGCCGACGCGTTCCTTGAGCCGGCCAGCATGCAGACCTCCACGCCGGGGGTGATCGCCCGGCATCTCCGCGCCGACCCACGCCTCTCGGACCAAGACGCCGAGCGGATCGCCGCGCTGGTTGCGGAGATGTATCACAGCCTGGTGGCGGACCACTCCGCCCTTGCCGTCCATCTCCGATCAGCCAAGACGTTCACCCCTGCCGCCGGGGCGCTGCTGTCGGAGATCCTCACCGAGATGCGATCCAAGCTGCGGCCGGCATCGCAGGAATAGCCGATGCGTCGAGGATTCAAGGCAGAAGCTGAACGCCGCGCCGAGGCACTCCGCGAGGAGATGCGCAGAGCCCCGGCGGATCGGGTCGACGCGATCGCGATCGCAAGACACCTCGGCGCGGAGGTCCGCCGCGCCGACGAGCTGACCAGCCTGGCGAAGTTGCAGGCGCTGGAGGAACTCCAACCAGGCGCCTTCAGCGCCTGCACGTTCAGCCTCGGTGATCGGCACGTGATCGTGTACAGCCCCTTGGCCTCTCCGGGCCGCAGGCAAAGCGACGTGGCCCACGAGGCCGCCCACATCCTCTTGGACCACAAGGTCAAGGAGATCCAGCGGATCGGCGGGCTGAGCTTCTTCACCTGTGACCCTGATGAAGAGCAGGAAGCGAACTGGCAGGCCGGCTGCCTGCTGCTTCCGCGCTCGGTGCTCCTCGCCGCCGCCAAGCGAGGCCTTGACGCCGTCGGTATCGCTGAGATCCACGGCGTGTCCGAATCGATGGCCGGATTTCGGCTGCGGACCACCGGCGTCCTCAGGCAGGTCCGAGCGTAACCGGGATGTCGGCAAGCTCAAAGGAGGAGGAAGTCGGCAAGTCGGAGCTGGGGCCAAGAGATCGTCGGCGCGCAGAGCCAGAGGCCTGTCGTGGGCACCGACGCCATGCCGACAGCCTCGACACGACGAGTCGAAGAGGTGAGAGGGTTCGACGTGCAAGCGCGCTGGTGGGAGCGACCCTGGTGGACGGGCTGGAGCACTGCGAGAGGGCCGGTCTTGCGCTAATCCTGGCCGCTTCCATGTCGGCGGCCGAGCTGCACCGGGAGCACGGCGGGCGTCACATCCATCCCGAGACCTCCGACGTCGTGCTGGTGGTTCCTCCGAACTCGCCGGTAGTGCCCGGGGCCGGGTTGCACTAGCCGCTGCCCGTGCATCCGATCGTTGTGCCCTTGCCGGCCCGCCCTTAGGATGCCGCCCAGATCGAGCGGAGGTAACGCTGGCCATGCACCCCGGAGAGGATGCCCACGGCGTCGACGACGCAGATCGGCGGTCCGGCCCGATCCCGACCTCCGACGCGGTCAGTCGACGGATGAGCCTGGTCCGCACCGATGGGACGGATCCCGAACTGCGACTCCGGACGATCCTCCACGCCCGCGGTCTCCGGTACCGCGTCAACCGCCAGCCCTGCCGAGCCGTGCGATGTCGGGCGGATCTCGTCTTCGGCTCCGCCAGAGTCGCCGTCTTCGTCGACGGCTGTTTCTGGCACGGTTGTCCTCAGCACGCCAGTTGGCCGAGATCCAACGCCGAATGGTGGCGTGCGAAGATCGAGAAGAACCGCCGTCGAGACGCCGAGACCGCCCGGTCCCTCGCCGCCGCCGGGTGGCTCGTCATTCGGATCTGGGAGCACGACGACCCCGCCGCCGCCGCCGCCATCGTGGAGGCCGCCGTCCTCGACCGGCGTGGAGCACGTCTCCATTAGACTCTTTAGACTGTCACTCCCTCTCGGTACCCTTCGCGGCATACACGGGGAACCACGATCATCGGCGCCAAGACGACCATGCGCGACTACCCCACGGCAGTCGACCTGTTCTCGGGCGCGGGCGGGCTCACGCTCGGCCTGCGCTGGGCACGGTTCGAGGTGCTCGGCGCGGTGGAGATCGACCCGCTCGCGGCCGAGACCTACCGGGCCAACTTCCCCGGAATCCGGCTCTGGGAGATGGACATCCAGGACCTCTCCGTCGCCAGGGTGCTGCGCGAGCTCGACCTACGGCCCGGACAGTTGGGTCTGCTGGCCGGCTGTCCGCCATGCCAGGGGTTCTCCACGCTGCGGTCGCTCAACGGCAACCGCGCTGTCAAGGACGACCGGAACAACCTCGTCCTGCAGTTCGAGCGCTTCGTGCGTGGGCTGCGCCCAAAGGCGGTGATGCTGGAGAACGTCCCGGGGTTGGCCTCCGACCGCCGGCTCACCCGGTTGACGACCACCTTGGAGGAGCTGGGATACAAAGTCACGACGAGGGTTCTGGACGCCTCGATGTTCGGCGTGCCCCAGCGCCGTCGCCGCATGATCATGGTTGCCGGGCGGCGCCAGGCGATTCCCCTCGCCGCTGCCGAGTCGCCGACCAAGACGGTGCGTGACGCCATCGGCGAGCTTCCGCAGGCCGGGACGAGCGGGGACCCGCTCCACGACCTTCCGGAGAAGAGGGCGCCGAGGGTGCTTGACCTCATCGCCCGCGTGCCACCGTGCCGGCGCCGCCGGCCACGATGCCGACCCGGCACGGCGCCAGCGGCAGCTGCAGCGTGGCGCGCTGGCGGTCCAGCAGCCCGCTGGCGGCAAGCTCCTCCTGCAGGGCTTCACGCTGCTGGGTGACCGTTCCGGGCCCGGCTGGGGTCCGCACGACCCGGTCGACCTTGAGTTCCAGGCTGTCGAACGGACCCCCGTACTGCAGGTAGCCGCCGACCACGACGAGGTTGCCCACCATGAGCAGCTCCGCGATGGCGGCGTCGCCGAGGGTCTGCTGGAGCTCCTGGTAGTAGGGCCGGCCGAGCCACGCCCGGACAGTGGCGACCGTGTTGCCGCGTGACTCGGTAAGGGTGAAGGCGATCCCGACGCCACCACCACGCACCGCGGGCGTGCCGACGATCTCCCCGCAGACCCACAGCCGGTCAGGAAAGGCAGCGCGCAGCGCACCCCCGATGCGCTGCTGGAGGTCGGCGACCCCGACCGTCGGCTCCGCAGGCCCCTCGGCGGCAACGCGGCCCAGGGCTGGTGCGCCGCGCCAGGCCTGGTCGGTCAAGGCCCCCACCTCCGATTCCTGCGGAATCGCCGCTGGGTGCTGGTGCTCGCGGCCGGTCGGCTTGGCTCCGGCCGCCCCGGGGGGCGGCGTGGTCGCCGGCCCGCGCCGCCCGGGGTTGGGTCAAGGGCCGCCGCAGGCGGTCCCGCAGGGACGCGGAGCGCGGTGGCGCGGAGCGCCCTTGACGCGGCCCGGTGGCGGCGTGGGATCTGGCCGGCCTGCCGCGAGAACGGCCGGTCCGCGTCCGGGTGCAGGGTCCCGGGCGCGGCGCCGGCGGCGCCGGCGAGGCCGTTCCGGTGGGGCGTCCTGACGGCTGCGGGCAGTGCGCTGTGAGGGGTACGCATGGCGGGGCTCCCTGGTAAGGCGATCACGAGACCGCAGCAGTCGATTAGCACTGGAAATAACCATAGCCGAACAGACTGACAGCAGTCGATTAGCATTGGAAATAACCATGGTCGAGCGGACTGACGGCGGTCACTGCAGCGCCTCATGGGTATCAGCGGGCTGTCTTCGCTGCCGGTCTGGCGGAGACCTGCAAGCATCGTCCCGTGGTTGATCTGGCGGCTGAGCGGGGATTGTCCAGCTCCCATCGGGCGGCTGGTCGCGGTCAGCCGGTCGAGGTGTGGTTGTCGAGCACCGCCAGGATCGCCGTCCGAACGCGACCGCAGCCGGGAGGGAGATCCTGGCGTATTTCTGGTGTGGCGGGGCTCGAGATCGGGGTCATC
>Ga0137369_10005726_pt1 | contig 12610 bp, 17 predicted proteins | sample SagtaG_12_FD_104918 | JGI IMG/M metagenome (GOLD analysis project Ga0137369, IMG submission 104918) | Vadose zone soil microbial communities from Sagehorn Ranch, Mendocino, California, USA - Sage1_L_113_16 metaG | ecosystem: Environmental > Terrestrial > Soil > Vadose zone | place: USA... | reverse complement strand
GGCCTAACCTCTCGCTCAACCCGGACGCGCCGCCGGCGGGCGCGCGCTCGAACATTCTCGCGCGCCCGCCTTCCCGGCGCGCCGGTTAGCTTGGTTCGTTATGCCTCATTCCGAAAGTCGAGGCGCCAATGCAGATACTTCTCGTGTTGATTCTTGCAGCTGTTTCGTTTGAAGCCGGTGCCGACGCGAAGGCAGGAGAAAAGAAGGCGCAGCTTTGCTTGTTGTGCCACAAGGCGGGAAACGTCATGGCCGCTGTCCCGCTATTGGAGGCTCAACCAGCCAAGTACCTGGTGGCTGCGACAACCGCGTACAAGACGGGAAAAAGACCCGATCCGACGATGAAAACAAATGTCGCGAACCTTTCGGCGCGGGACATTGCAGACATTGCGGACTATTTCGCGTCGAAAGCACCGATCACCGGCATTCATACGACGGATCCCGTTAATACGGCCGCCGGAGAAACAAGAGTAAATGAATTGAAATGTGCGGTATGCCATCAAGGCACGTTTTCGGGGGCCGATTCAGTCCCGCGACTTGCGGGGCAATCGACCGGGTACCTTGTTGCTCAACTTGAAGGATTCGCTGCGGGTCGCCGAGTGCATCCTTCTGCGGAGATGCCCTCCACCAGTAACGATATCGAGATCGTAGCGAACTATCTCTCGTCCCTGAAATGAGGTCTAACCTCTCGCTCAACCCGGACGCCTCGCCGGCGGCGCTGGCGCGCCGTCCGCTCGGCGCCGGTTAGCTTGGATCGTTAGGCGTCACAATTGCCCCTTCCTTTGTCCAGTTCAGCACCATGAGCAAACGCACTGCTTCATGCTCCTGCGGCGAGCTTCAGATTGAAGTACACGGAGAGCCTCTTCGAGTATCTGTATGCCACTGTCTGGCCTGTCAGAAGCGAACTGGCAGCACATTCGGTGAGCAGGCTCGTTTCGGGCGTTCGGGATTCAAGGTCACTGGCGCCGCAACTGAGTACGTTCGAGTGGGCGATGAGGGAACGAAGTTCACGTTTCGCTTCTGTCCCGAGTGTGGTGCCACGGTCTACTACACCGCCGAAGGGAGCGACGGTTTAGTGGCCGTACCGGTCGGTGCCTTCGCAGATCCTGCCTTTCCGTCGCCAACCGTGTCGGTCTACGAGCGCAGAAAGCACTCGTGGCTTCAAATGCCCCTTGAGTTCGAGCATATTTCGTGGGGCAAGACGTGACGCCTAACCTCTCGCTCAACCCGGACGCCTCGCCGGCGGCGCTACGCGCCGTCCTTCGTCGCGTCGGTTAGCTTGGTTCGTTAGGCATCGCTGATATTTAGACGAGGAGGTGAGCAATGTCGTTTCTCGATGTTCTTTTGGGCGGTGTGAAATGCCGTATTCTCGTACTTGACTCCGCGCATCCCGACAAAGCATTCTCGATTGAGCGCCGCGTGTCTCGTTCTGCGTATCAACGCTATGCGGTCAATGGCGTATTGTTTGCGAGCATTACCGAGAAAATCCATCCCACGTTTCATCCGGGCTTTGTGCTAGCTGGGAAAGCGTATGCGTTTATGCCGTACGATCTTGGGCAGAACCTTGCGAGCCAGTGCAAGTCGACGAGGAACCTAAATCTTGAACAAGCGCTACAGAATGCGACCGACGTCCCAGATAGAATTGTCAAGGGGTCCGAGTAGTTTGGGCGTCGCGATACCTGACCTCTCGGTCAACCCGGACGCCTCGCCGGCGGTGCTGGCGCGCCATCTGCTCGGCGCCGGTTAGCTTGGTTCGTTAGGCAGCTGAGCCAGGGTCGATAAATCAAAAGTGAGCGAACCCAGCTTCAGCATGTGACTTATGTCAGACATAGAAGTTGCGACACTCAGTAAAGCACGGATTGTCCTCGGCGACTCTGCCGTCAGAGAATTCAGGGCAAGGCTGCGCGGTAAGCTCCTCCTTCCTGACTATGCCGGGTACGATGCGACCCGCAGAGTCTGGAACGGCTTGGTTGACAAGCATCCGGCGCTTATCGTCCGTTGCGCCGGTGTGGCCGACGTCATAGGCGGTGTGAGATTTGCCCGGGATCATAACCTTCTTGTTTCAGTACGCGCTGGAGGCCATAACATCGCCGGCAAAGGTGTGTGCGACGGCGGTTTGATGATCGATTTAGCGCGGATGAGGAGTGTTCAGGTCAACCCTGTCAAGAGGACGGCCCATGTCGAGGGTGGCGCAACCTTTCCCACCGGGAGGGGAAAGAGATGATCATTCGAAAAGATGAGCCACAGAACGACCAGGGCACAGAGAACCGGGCAGAGCACTACGGCGCCTTCGAGTTGTTGCGCTATTCCGAAGTAGGCGGATTGACTCAGTTCGGCGCCTATGTCGAGACGCTGCGAGCAGGGTCCCGCTCCTCCAACCGGCACTGGCATGAAGAGGAAGACGAATTTCTCTATATGCTCTCCGGCGAGGCGACTGTAATCGAAGAGGACGGTGCCCATCTGCTTCAGCCCGGCGATGCGGCGTGCTGGCCTGCGGGAACGGCCAACGCCCATCAGGTTCTGAACCGTTCGAAGGGAGCTTGCAGCTATCTAATCGTTGGCACTCGGGCGCCACGCGATGTCGTGCATTATCCCGACCTCGGACAGGTTCTGTACAACGAAGGGGACAGATGGCGTCTACTTCGCACCGACGGGACTTTACTCAAGTCAGGAGGATTCTCATACGCGTCAGGAACGACACTTGATGACGCCTAATAGCGCGTGCTAGCGGATCGTGAGGCATGGTGGCTGCCTTCACCAGACTGCCCCGGCCGCTCAACTTGGTCGTTAGGCAGCCCGCAATCCTATGGCGATGAACGAAGTGTATGCGGCGATCGAACCACCGCGCGCGGAGGTCGACATGCTCGACGGGCCCACCGTACTCGAGTTTGGCAGCCCGTGGTGCGGATATTGTCGCGCCGTCCAACCGCTGCTCGCCTCCGCCTTTGCCGATCATTCGCGTGTACGCCATATCAAAATTGCTGACGCCAGCGGCCATCCGCTGGGGCGTTCTTTCAAGATCAAGCTGTGGCCAACGTTGGTGTTTCTAAGCAATGGCCGGGAAACCGCGCGTCTGGTTCGACCTGGCGACGCGAGCTCGATCCGCAGAGCCCTCGCGCAAATCGACACAGGCGAATGAATGTCGTGCGACAGCCTGCCTTCCGGACCGAGACGCGATTGAATTAGCCTATTCGATGGCAACTACAATTCGATTTGCCGGGTCGGGCCCTGGGCCTCAGACTCCAGATGGTTGTTCGGTCGAGTTATGGAAGCTGCTTCCCGCCGGTGTAGAGCCGTCACTCATTGCATCGGCCGTTCCTCCAAGAGGGTCCATTCTCGAGCTCGGAGCCGGCGTAGGGCGTATCACCCATCCCCTGCTTGCATTGGGCTACAGTGTCACTGCAGTTGATAATTCCTCTGAAATGTTGGCGGAAATCCGCGGAGCGACGACGGTGCTGTCCGATATCGAAGAGCTATCGCTCGGTATATCATTCGATGCCGTGGTACTCGGATCGTTCTTGATTCATGCGCCAGCTCCTGGGGCTCGTGCGGCTCTCTTGCAGGTCTGCCGGCGGCACGTAAAGCCGTCTGGTGTGGTGCTAATCCAACACTACCGGAACGGTTGGCCAGCGAGTGCGGTGCCAGGCTTCATGGGCGAAAAGGATGGAATTCAAGTCTTCGTTGAGGACGTAGTGCATGACGGACGATTTGTGAGCATGACCTTGCGGCATGAGGCTGCGAGCCGAACTTGGACGCAGAGTTTTACCGCAGAGACCTTGGATCAATCGGAACTTGACGACGCATTGGCCTATGCCGCACTCTCGTTCGAACGTCATCTGGACCAAGATCAGACTTGGTTGTTGGCAAGGCCTGTGCCAATTGAGCAGCGGGATGCCTCGCCTGTTTCTCGATGACACTGCTTGCTAACCTCTCGCTCCACACGGATGCCTCGCCGCCAACGCTTGCGCAGTGTCTGCTCGGCGCCAGTTACCTTCGCTGTTAGGCGGCAACTGGGACTAAACAAGAGCAACAGGAGAAACCTATGCCAAAGGGCTATTGGATCGTACGCGTCGACATCGCCGATGAGCAAAAGTACAAGGCATATATTGCGGCTAACGCCGAGCCCTTGAAAAAGTACGGCGCCCGCTTCCTGGTGCGGGCAGGGCGCTACGAGAATCCCGAGGGGGCAAGCCGCAGCCGCAATGCGGTGATCGAGTTTCCTACATATCAGGCGGCCGTCGATTGCTGGAAGTCGCCCGAATACCAGGAGGCAATCAAACTGCGGCAGCCTGTGTCGACCGCCGATCTGGTCATCATCGAGGGATACGAAGGCCCGCAGCCGGCTTGAGGGTCGGTGCCGAGCTTTTGGCGTTTGGCACGTGGCATGATGCAACTTTCAAATCAACCTTAGGAGATGCGTAATGGCCGTCTACATGGTCGACCGAAATCTGCCCGGCATCACAATGGAGCAACTAGCTGCCGCCCAGAAGGCGGCGATCGAGACGGGAAAGCGGCTCACCGCCGCCGGCAAGCCCGTGCGCTACATCCGAAGCACTTTCATCCCGCAGGAGTCCCGTTGCATGTGCCTGTTCGAGGCGTCCAACCCCGAATTGGTCAAACAACTCAATGACGAGGCCAAAATTCCCTATACCCGGGTCATCGAGGCAGCCGATCTAACACCGTAGGGTTCGTCCTGAAGTGCCTTTTCTCGGCTGATCGAAAGGAACACGAATGGCGTTCGATGAGAAGCTCGCCGAGCGCGTGCGCAGGCAAGTTGGCAAACGCGATGGGCTATCCGAGAAAACGATGTTCGGGGGTCTTGCATTTCTTCTTCACGGGAACATGAGCTGCGGCATTCATGGAAATGAGCTTATCGTTCGCATCGATCCAGAGACAACGGAGTCGGCACTGGCTGAACCCGGAACGCGCATCTTTGATATAACGGGTCGCCCGATGAAGGGTTGGCTATTGGTGGGTGCTGGTGGACTTGCGGATGAGACGGCACTTGCCAAATGGGTACGCCGTGGTCTGGACTACGCCGCATCTCTACCGAAGAAGCAAAGTCGCTAGTCGATACTAGCGGAGCCGCGCCCTAGTCTCCTTATGCACGATGCTTGGACGCACCAGTTGGAAACGTGGCACGAGTTCTACTTGCTCATCGGCACGGCCGGTGTGACTTTGACGGGTCTCCTATTCGTAGTCGTGTCCTTAGGTCCCCGCGTTGTGGCCAACCACCAAGCCACTGGGGTCAGGGCGTTCATTTCGCCGAACGCCGTCTTTTTTACCACGACGCTGGTTGTGGCAGCGGTTTTCCTGGTTCCGAATCTGCCTGCGATGGCAATTGGCGCCTTTCTTTGCTTTGGAGCAGTCGGTTCGCTGGTCTATTTGGCATACACCAAAGCTCACCAACGATGGCGACACAGCCAGCTTCCGTTTCTGGACTGGATCTGGTTTGTCGGCTTGCCGATAGCAGGCTACGTGCTGCTTCTGCTCTCGGGCATCGGGTTCTTGTTGCAAGCCGGTCTGTCGATGCACGGAGTGGCCGTGGCTCTGATTCTTCTGCTCGTGATCGGAATTCGGAATGCGTGGGACGTGGTGATCTGGATCTCTCAGCAGGAGCATAAGGCACTTTGATCAGCGGAAGCTGCCTTTGTGGTGCGGTAGCATGGCAGTTGGACGGCCCTGTCGAGCTCATCAATTTCTGCCATTGCTCGATGTGCCGTAAAGCCCATGGCGCGCCTTTTGGCGCCTTTGCCCATGGAAGCGCGAGCGCGTTTCGGTGGCTGCGTGGCGAACCCTCCATTTCCCGCTACGAGTCCTCACCGAATGTCTACCGCAGCTTCTGCCGCGTTTGCGGATCAAGCGTGCCAGTGCTCGAAGCTGACGAGGTTTGCATTCCTGCGGGGAGCATCGACGGCGATCCCCGGGTTCGGCCATCCGTACATATTTTCGTTGGGTCAAAGGCTCCCTGGTATGAAATTACGGATGACTTGCCGCAATTCGATCGCTTCCCGCCCGAGGAGTATTGGTGAGCGCGAGCAAGGCAGCGGAAGCGCTCAAGTCAACGATAAAATCGACGTCCACATGAAAACCATCCGCATCGCGTTATCGGTACTCGCATTGACGCTTGCCATTGGTCTCGCTCCGGGCGCAGCAGCGCAGACCTGGCCCGCAAAGCCGGTCAAGCTGATCGCCGTTTTTCCGCCGGGCGGCTCGGTCGATCAGGTGTCCCGCATCGTCGCCCAGCAGTTGACCGTGCAGACCGGTCAGACGGTCATCGTCGAGAATCGTGGCGGCGCCTCCGGATCGATCGGCACCGCCGCGTTAGCGAAAGCCGACCCGGACGGCTACACGCTCGGGGTCGTGTTCGACACCCACGCGGTGAATCCCTCGTTGATCCCGAATCTTCCGTTCGACACGCTGCGAGACCTCACACCGATCATGCTCGTCGGGACGGGCGGCATGGCGCTGGTCACTCACGTCAGCCAGCCTTACAAGTCTTTCCGGGACGTCGTTGCGGCGGCCAAGGCCGGGAGCGTCTCCTACGGGACGATCGGGGCGGGAAGCCTGGGCCACCTGGCGATGGCGCAGCTCGGCAATCAGTTGGGAGTCGAGTTCAATCACGTTCCCTATCGCGGCGGCGGCCCGCTGATGAACGATGCGATCGGCAATCAAGTTCCGCTTGCCATCGGATCGGTGTTTCTGGTGAGTCCTCATGTGGCTTCCGGTCGGGTGCGTGCAATCGCAGTAACTTCCGCCAAGCCCGATCCCAAGCTCCCGGGCGCCGAGCCGATCGCGAGCCAGGGGGTGCCCGGCTTCGAGGTTTACACGTGGTGGGGAATATTCGGTCCGGCCAACATGCCTCCGGCCCTGACCAAGCGTATCTACGACGAGCTCGCCAAGGCCGTGAAGACAGCCGATGTTGCGGACAAGCTGTCGGCGCAGGGAATTGACATACTCGCCGGACCCCCCGACCGGCTCGATGCCCTCGTCCGCAAGGAAATCACCCGCTGGGCCAAAGTCATCAAGGACAACAACATCAAATCGGGCGACTGATCGCTGGCGCGAACCCGGCGCGAATCACAACATGGCGCATTCCCGCGAAGACGTACTCGCATCGGTTCGGGCAAGCTTTCCCAAGGGGAACCGGACGCGCGTTCTGGAAGTGCTCGACACGTATGGCATCGCTGCGCACGAACGAGAGCGGGAACGCGTACAGCTTGCCATCCTCAAGCTGAGCGCGGGTAACGAAGAGAAATTGCGGCAAAACGTCGCTGTAGCGAAGCGGGACTATCGTGACGTTCTCTTCTGGGCCGAGTACCCGGAAGAGGCGAAGATCGACACTCCCGAAAAAAGGCGAGAAGTGCGCGAACTGTTCGAGAAGCTTGGCCTCGAACCGCCTCCGAGCCTGTTGGAATGAGTCGGAGTGAGCCATGGAATCGCAAGCAATACGCGGTGAAGCGTTCAAATCCCTCCACGCGAGATCGGGGATATTCGCGATTCCCAATCCCTGGGATGCTGGCTCGGCGAAAATGCTCGCGGCGCTGGGATTCGAGGCACTGGCCACGACGAGTGCCGGATTCGCGTTCTCCATCGGCCGGCCCGACGCCGAGGCTGCAATCGGTCGCGCGGAAACGCTTGCGAATGCCCGGGCGATTGTCGACGCGACCTCGTTGCCGGTTTCGGCGGACCTTGAGAACGGATTCGGTGATGACCCCGACACCTGCGCTCAAACGATTGTGCTCGCCGCCGCGGCCGGGCTGGTCGGAGGGTCCATCGAGGACGCGACCGGGCGTGCGGACGACCCCATCTATCCGTTCGACTTGTCCGTCGAGCGCGTACACGCTGCGGTAAAAGCGGCGCGATCCCTGTCCTTCCCGTTCTTGCTCACCGCACGAGCGGAGAATCTGATCAACAGACGTCCTGACCTGCCGGATACGATTCGCCGCCTCGTCGCCTTTGCCGATGCAGGGGCCGATGTTCTCTACGCACCCGGCTTGAAGACGCGCGAGGAAATCGACGCCGTGGTTCGTGCCGTCGCGCCCAAGCCGGTCAACGTCGTCATGGGTCTTTCGGGACCTTCGCTCTCGATCGATGCGCTCGCGAGCTTGGGAGTCAAACGCGTAAGCCTGGGCTCGTCGCTTGCGCGCGCCGCCTACGGCGCGTTCCTTGAGGCCGCGCGGGAGGTCAGAGAGAAAGGGACCTTCGATTTCGCGCGCAACGCGGTCCCCTACGCCGAAATCAACGCGATGTTCAAGCGTTGATCAAGCCCGCAACGCCGAAGGCATCCGCGCGATGTTCCGTGATGCGCCGCGGTGACGAAGGCGCGTTTGTGGCGCAGTCGTCGCAAAGCGGGTGGCTCGCGGCGGCCACTCGTGGGTTGAGTGGCCGCCGCGAGCCGGGACCCGCTCGACGACGCGATTTGCGCCACCACGCGCTCAAGTCACCGCGGCGCATCGCGCGCAAATATCGACCGCGACGCCTTCGCCGCCCACCGCGCTTCACGCGCCGCCTTGCCGCATCCGCGCACTGCGCCGCTGCAGCCAGCTGACCACGATCATTAGCGCGAGCGAGATCGCAATCAGCATCGTCGCCGCGGCCGCAATCGTGAGGCTGATGTTGTCGTTGATGCCGGCGAACATCTGCCGCGGCAGCGTCCGCTGGCCGGGTCCCGCCATCAGCAGCACTACGACGACTTCGTCGAACGACGCTGCGAACGCGAACACCGCGCCCGAGGCGACACCCGGCAGGATCAGCGGCAGCGTGACACGGCGAAAGGTCGTGATTTGCGAAGCGCCGAGACTTTCGGCGGCGCGGATCAGCGTGCGATCGAAGCCCGAAAGCGTCGCCAGGACGGTGATCACGACGAACGGGACGCCCAGCGTCGCGTGCGCGAGGATCAAGCCCAGATAACCATCGGTGAGCCCGAGCGGCGCGAATGCAAAATAGGCGCCAACCGCGACGATGACCACTGGCACGACCATCGGCGAGATCAGCATCGCCAGCACCAAGGCCTGCGCCGGAAAGCGCGCCCGCCAGATGCCGAGCGCTGCCAGGGTGCCCAGCACCGTGGCCATTACCGTCGCCGAGACGCCGATGATCAGGCTGTTCTTCAGCGAGGAGAGCCAGAACGCCGAAGTGAAAAAGTCTTCGTACCAGCGCAGGCTCAACCCCGGCAGCGGATAGTAGAAGAACGAGCCCGACGAAAACGACAGCGGCACGATGGTCAGAATCGGCGCCACCAGGAATATCAGTACCGCTCCGGTCAACACGTTAAGGCCGATGCCGGTGACGCGTTCTCCCAACGTTGCGGTGCCCGTTTTCATCCGAGCCGCATTCTTTCGACGCCCACCATGCGGTTGTACACCGCGTACAGCGCGAGTGTCGCCGTCAGCAGCATGATCGATAGCGCGGCGGCCATCCCCCAGTTGACGGTCTTGCTGGCGTAGAAGGCGATGAAGTAGCTGATCATCTGATCGTCGGCGCCGCCGACCAGCGCCGGCGTGATGTAGTAGCCCAGTGCCTGGATGAACACCATCAGGCAGCCGGCGCCGATCCCAGGCAGCGTCTGCGGCAGGTACACGCGCCGGAATGCGGTGAGAGGCCGCGCGCCCAGCGACGACGCCGCCCGCACGTACGAGGGGGGAATGCCACGCATCACGCTGTAGAGCGGCAGCACCATGAACGGCAGCAGCACGTGCACCATCGCCACGTACACCGCGAAACGGTTGAAGATCATCTTCAGCGGCTCGTTGATGAGCCCAACCGACAGGAACAGGCTGTTCAGCACGCCCTCCTTCTGCAGCAGCACGACCCAGGCCGCCGTGCGCACCAGGAGCGAGGTCCAGAAAGGCAGCAGCACCAGAAACAGCAGCAGCCCCGCGCGGCCCGGTGGTTGCGCGGCGATGACGTAGGCCACCGGATAGCCGAGCACGAGGCAGACAAGCGTCACCATCGCCGAGATCCACAGCGTACGCCCCAGCACGTCGCGAAACACCCGCTGCTCGGGCGGTGCACCGGTGATCGAATTGTCGGCGTCGCGCCGCAAGTCGAGCGCGCCCAAGAGGTAAAAGTCGGTGACCGGGCCCCCGGCGCGGCGGATCACCGCCCAGGTCTCACGCTCGCCCCACCTGGGATCGATGCCGATCAGCGTCTCGCGCGCCGATCCCGCGAGCTCCGGCGGCAATTGCCGGCCGGTGGTGAAGAGCAGCGTGCGAAAACCCGGAACGTCGTAGTTGAGCCGCGTCGCCGCGCTCGCAAGCGTCCCCGCTTCGCTCGCCGCGCGAATGTCTTCGATCAGCGCCGCGTAGGCGGATTCCTGCGGAAGGTCGCGCCCATCCCAGCTCTTCAGCTCGGCGGTGACGGTGGGCAGGCTGCGCGCGATGTCGGCGTCGATCACGCCGCGCGAGAGCAGCGCGCTGATCGGCAGGACAAAGCAGGCCGCGAGGAAGACGAAGAGCGGCAGCACCAATGCCGCGGCGCGCAGCTGCTCGCGGCGGCGGCTCTTCTTGAGCGCGCGGCGCAGCTTGGCGGCGTCGTTGTCAACGCTCGCCAACGCTGCGTGGAGCGACGCCGCCGCACCGCGTAGCATCGCTACCTCGCGTTGCCTTTCAGCCGTCTATTTGGCGACCCAGGCGTTGAACCGCTGATTGAGTTTGTCCAGGTTCTCCAGCCAGAACTTGTCGTTGATGTACAGCGCCGACGCGATGTTCTGCGGTGCGGTGGCGAGGTTCGGCAGCACGTTCTTGTCGATCAGCGGTGTCGCCGCCTTGGTCGTCGGCCCGTATGGAATCTTGGGCGGCAGGTTCTTCTGGTTCTGCGGATCGTTGACGAACTGCAGGTACGTCTCGGCCTGCGCCTTGTTGGGCGAACCCTTCATGATGACCCAGGAGTCGATCGTATAGAGATTGTTGGTCCACACGATCTTGAAGTTTTTCTTGTCCTTTTGGTTTGCCGCGGCGATGCGGCCGTTGTAGGCGTCGGTCATCGCGACCTCGCCGGAGGCCAGCAGTTGCGGCGGCTGCGAGCCCTTTTCCCACCACACCAGGTTCGCCTTGAGCTGATCGAGCTTCTTGAACGCGCGCTCGACGCCTTCGTTGGTCCCGAGCGTCTTGTAGACGTCCTTGGGCGCGACGCCGTCGGCCATGAGCGCGATCTCCAGCGTCGTCTTCGGCCCTTTGCGCAATGCGCGCTTGCCCGGCCATTTCTGCGAGTTCCAGAAATCGGCCCACGACTTCGGCGCGTCGCCCTTGATCTTGTCACCGTCGTAGGCGAGGATGAAGCTGTACACGATGGCGCCCACGCCGCAGTCGTTGACCGCGTCGGGCAGATACTTGTCCTTACCGCCGAGCTTGGCCCAGTCGAGCTTTTCGTAGAGCCCTTCCTCGCAACCGATCAGGAGCTCTTCCGATTCGACCTGGACCACGTCCCAGTTGTTATTGCCGCCCTGCACCTTCGCTCGCAGCGTGCCGACGCCGCCGTCCCAGTTCTCCTCGGCCATCTTGATCTTGGTCTTTTCCATGAACGGCTTGAAATAGACCTCGCGCTGCGCGTCCTGATACGCACCGCCCCATGAAACGACCGTCAGGTCGCGCGCTGGTACCGCGGCGGATAGCAAGAACGCCATCGCAGCCAGCGCTCCCATCCAGATACTCTTGCTTTGCATATGAGCCTCCTCCGATAAGACGTGAATTGGCGCTAAGTCTCCTGCGCAAACGCGCGGCAATGTTCCGGCGTCCAGAACACTTCCACCGCCGCACCGATGCGCGGCAAGCTGTGCGCCTCGGAAATCGGGCGCTTCACCATGAACTCCCCGTTTCCGGTCAGCGCAACGCGCGCGCGGACGTGATCGCCGAGATAGATGATCTCCCGCAACGAACCCGCTAGACGGCAACCAGGATGCCCGTCGATTGTATTCCCGGCGGCACGGATTTGCACCCGCTCCGGCCGCAGCGATACAGTGACCGCGCCACCGCTTGGCACCGGTTCGACCAGCGTGCCGTCGATCGGGGTATCGCCGATGGCGATGCGGATCGTGCAGCGGCCGTCGGCAACGGCCTCCAGCCTGCCCTCGAGGCGGTTGTTCTCGCCGATGAAACGCGCGACGAACGCGTTCTTCGGGTACTCGTACATCTGCTCCGGGGTGTCGAGCTGCTGGATCTTGCCGCGATGAAACACCGCGATCCGATCCGACATCGTGAGCGCCTCGGCCTGGTCGTGGGTAACGTAGACCATGGTTACGCCGAGCCGCTGATGCAGCTGCCGGATCTCGAGCTGCATCTGCTCGCGCAGCTGCTTGTCGAGCGCACCAAGCGGCTCGTCCATGAGGATCAGCTTCGGCTCGAACACCAGCGCGCGGGCCACCGCGACGCGCTGCTGCTGGCCGCCGGAGAGTTGCGCCGGCCGCCGCGCTCCGAAGCCGCCGAGCTGCACCATGCCCAGCGCGCGTTCGACCCGCCGGGCGATCTCGGCCGCCGGAACGCCGCGCACCGACAAAGGGAAGCCGATGTTCTCGGCGATGGTCATGTGCGGAAACAACGCGTAATTCTGAAACACCATGCCGATGTTGCGCTGATACGGCGGAACGCGCGACAGCGGCTTTCCCTCGAGCAGG
>Ga0137369_10005725_pt1 | contig 12611 bp, 8 predicted proteins | sample SagtaG_12_FD_104918 | JGI IMG/M metagenome (GOLD analysis project Ga0137369, IMG submission 104918) | Vadose zone soil microbial communities from Sagehorn Ranch, Mendocino, California, USA - Sage1_L_113_16 metaG | ecosystem: Environmental > Terrestrial > Soil > Vadose zone | place: USA... | reverse complement strand
TGGGCCGCCCGCCGCGGCCTGCTCGCCAGCCCCTACGACGAGCGGCTCTACCGGCAGCTCATGCGCGCCGCCTACCAGACCGGCAACCCCCCTGGGGTCGACGCCATCATGCGCGAGCTCCTCCACGTCCTCGACGCCGAGGGCGAGCCGGTCGACGAACTTCACCCCGAGACCGTTGAGCTGTACAAAAAGCTCCGCGGGACCCGCCTGCTCCGCACCTGAATCATCTCCACAATAAAGATTCAGAGCGGCGACACCAGGAGGTAATTGTGTCGAGCAATGACCCGGAAGCGATCGTCCAACAGGTCGCTGAAATAGCCGACTACGAAGCCCTCCGAGAGATCGCCAACCAGCTTGCCGGATTGCTCGTGGCCCGCCAGCGCGCCGCCAGCAGTGACGACGAAGCCCAAGCCTGGCGGCTCGAGCATCGCATGCTGCGGGCTCGGCTGGACAGCGTCCAGCGCAACACACCCGCAGTCGCCGAGGCGCTGGAGCAGTTGAGCAATCGCCTCGCCCAGCTGCGCGGAGGCGCCACGTGACCTTCCGACAGGGCGCCGACCCTGGGCTCCCTCCGGAGCAGTTGGAGGAGATCTTCCAGCAGATCATCGTGCCCGACTATCTGCTGCGATCCAACCCCGAGCCGCAGCAACACCCCGAGGCGGTGCTGTTGGGCGGCCAACCCGGCGCAGGCAAGTCCACCGCGTCCCACTTCCACCGCGAATTCGCCAGCCGCGGCAGCCTGGTCTGGGTCACCTGGGACGACTACCGCCCCTTTCACCCTGAGTACGAACGGCTGCTCCAACAACGGCCAGCCGACATGCCCGACGTCACCCGCCCCGCCGCGCGCTGGTGGCAAGATCGAGCCGCCGCGTACCTGCGCGCGGGCCGCTACCACGTCCTGCTCGAAGGAGGCTTCCGCGACCCTACCGCCGTACTTGCGACCGCGGAACGCTTCGCCGAAGCCGGCTACCAGGTCCGCATCTGCGCACTCGCCGTCCCAGCAGCGCTCTCGCGGCTTGGAATCATCGAGCGCTACGCCAGGCAAGTCGAGGTCGCCGGCACAGGACGCTGGACAACCGCCGCATCCCACGACGCCGACTACACGGGCACCGTCGAGGTGCTCCACAGGCCGGAAGGTCACCGGCGGTCTCACGGATCAGCCTCCTCACCCGCGACGGCCCGGTCTACGACAACCACCGCGACCCCACCGGCCAGTGGACCAGCCGAACCTCTCCGGTCGACATCCTCATCGAGGCCCGCAACAGCCCACTGGCCCGACTCCAACGCATCGCCCTGGCCAACCGTCTGGCGAAACACGCTCGACCGCCTGGAGCGCGCCGACAACGCCCAATCAGCGCTGCACGAGATGGCCACCGAGGTCGAGCGAGCCGTCGGTCGCTCCACACCTTTCCCGCCAGCTGCCCCACCCGCACGAGCCAACGACATCAGTCTGGTCCGATACCGGTCGTACGCTCGACGCTGCTACCAATTTCGACCTACCAGCACCAGGGTCATCCGACCCGCTGAACCTGGAACTCTGACCGGCACCGAACCATCGGGAGGTCACTAACAATCGCCAGAATGGATCGTCCACGCTTCGGCCAGTGTGGTGACGGCCAAGGTTACCGGAGCGCCAGATCCGTAGCCCGGCGCTGTTCGTCCGCCTGTTCGCCTGTGGTCCGTCGGTGCTGCTCACGTCCCCAGAATCTGGTGCTTCCCGTCCGCCTGGTGTCCTGTCGTCCGCCTGTTGCGTTGTAGTTCTCCGTCAAGAAGTCCGTCAACGACGGCCTTCGTGGGGCTAGAGCACCAGATGTGAATCTGGTGCTCTAGCCGGCTCAGGGCCGGCCAGATCTATGCACTAGCGGGCTTCTACACCGCCGAGTGCTGGACTGGGCTGCGGCATGCCCAACTCATAACGCAGTCGGGCGATCCCAAGACGGGGATCGAGATACCCACTTGCAAGGGCGACATACTCGATCGCCTCCGCGACGAGTTCCGCCGCTTCGCGCTCAACGAGCGGTCCTGACAATCGGGCAGCAAAGCCCATGGAAGGCCCGACGTCCCGGGTCGCAGACCCAAGCGATGACAGATCGAGCCGCTGCAGAAGTTTGTTTGGCCGGTTGCGATTGTTTCCGTCTGTCTCTGCCGCGAGGAAATGCACCTCCGCCTGAGTGACGTCGGCGTCTGCCGGCAAGATGTCCGCGAATACATTGGGCAAGGTGTCCGTGGTGAGTAGCAGCCCATCCCGCAAGATCATGGCCGCATCTCCAAGCCGGAGTGGATTTGCGAGCGAGAGCCCAATGTCGATGGTGAAGAGTACCGAGCCGCTGATCCGATGCGGAAACTGTGCGGTGACAAGCGCTGAGATGCCGGCGCTTCCGTCCCCGCCCAAGCGGTACGAGCAGGCCTCGGTCGATTGATAGCCGCCTGGTGTCGGCTGCCACTCGACCAGCGGTGCCGGCGTGATCGTTGCCCCGGGGCTTGGCGACTCCGCGGCTGCGGAGGCCGCTGGAACCGTAGCCAGGTATCGCAGCCGGGTTGTCACGGGGCAAGCCGAAGCGCACCGACCAGCGCATCACGGTGCTCTGGTCGAACGAGGCCGTAGGTGTCCTGCCATGCCGTGCTGAGGGCGGTCACAGCCCGAAGCTGCAGCAGGGGAAGCATCACCCACCCTTGAGGAGCCAACGTCTGCTCCGGCGGGAATGCGTACGTCCGAAGTGGGGTGGGCCGGCGCCGACGGAGGGCAACCTGGTCGAGCCGCTGAATGCGTTGCGCCAGATCGACGAGGAACTCGTCTGCACCCGCCGTGTCGATGACCGTTGCCTGACGTTGAGCGATCAGTCGCCGGGCCGGCTCCGCAAGGTTCCCATTAAAGGACGTCCAGAAGCTTGGGTATCGGCGAGACGGAGCGCTGGACATCGCTTCGCACAGAGCAGTGTCGTACTCAGCAGACCACCCGATGACGAGCAGACCGAACTCGTCAAAGACCCGCGCAAGGAGATCCTTCCACTCCGAAGGGTAGGTCCCGAGTTCCTCTGGCGTGTTGCGGAGGCCAAGCATCGCATAGTCACCGTGCAGCTTCACCACAGTCGCCGGGGAGTGCATCAGCGGTGTCATTCCTCCGGTGCTCGTCGGACTCGCAATCACCTGTGGCGCGACGCCAGCCTGCTCAAGCGCCCGCTCGATCAGGCGGTCGAAGTTCGTTGTCAGGACGAGCCGGATGCGCCCGGTGGCGCAGAGCGCCGCGAGCGCCTCGTGCCCTGCTGTCGGATGGATCGGCCCACCTTCTGACGGCGGAGGATCGAAGTATCGCCGGAGAAGCGCCTGCCGGGCTGCATCGGTCGACGCCAAGGCAGCCAGCAGCGTGTCATATCGAGGCTCAGGTCGACCTTGCCCTGCCCACCATGACTCGGGCGTCTCTCCCAATTCCTCAGGATCGACGCCCTCGGCTACGGCGATCCTTCGAACAAGGTCCTGAACGACCTGCCAGCCTGTCGGGATACCCGCAGCACTCGACATGCCACTGCCCACCAGCACGGCGTATACGCCAGGAGCAGCATGCATCGAGGTGGCAAGCGCCACCCGCCCGTCAACTCCTGCCGTCGGTGTCGGAGCAGGAACGATCGGGAAGCCGACGTCTTCGCTCATGCGCACAACTCGTCGAAGTGCCCTAATGTGTCACAGTCACAAGACAAGTCCGCCCAGGTCGCCTCTCGCGAGGGCGTGACTCCTCGGAGGCCAGACTAAGCCTGGATCCACATCCGATGTTGGAATTGTTGGCGGACTGGATGCTGGGGAGTGGGTTCGAAGAGGCTTGTGGGTGTGATGGAGGCATGATCGGGGAGGCGTGCGGGTCGGTCTCGAGGCGATCGCGAGGGCGCGAACCGCTGGCCGGTCGTGCCCAGGCAGGCTCCCGCTGAACCGGTCGGGCCCTTGGGAGTTTGCCCTGGACGGTCGGTGGTCAGGTGGCGTAGGCAGCGCAGCGGGCCAGCGCCAGCCCAAACCACGACGCCCAGGGCCAGCCGGCAGGCAGGTGCAAGATCTGGCGGCGGGCGGAGGGAATCAGTCGGCTGGGCAGAGCCAGCAGGGTCCGGCGCAGCGTCTTGGCCACCACCAACTCCTGGCGGGCGCCCAGCTCGATCGCGGCGACCCAGCACAGCAGGTTGTGCGCCAGGGTGGCGATCAGGAGCCAGGCGGCGTTGGCGTTGAATTTGCCTGAGGGGCAGTGCCGCAGGCCGATGCCGCCCTTGAGGTCGCGGATGCACAACTCGACGGTGGCGTGGTAGTGCCGGTTGGGGAACAGGTCGGTTTGGGCGCCGAGCAGGCGGGGGCGGCGAACGCTGACTGCGATTCTTCGTTTGTTTCTACGCTGCAGGATTCGGGCCTATCGTGGCGTTTGATACACGCACTACGTGTCGGTACCGTACGGCGTGCCTTGTCACGACTAGCCGGGATAGGACATGGGTCTTTCGGCTCGGTTCACAGGCGCGTGGAACACACTGCGAAGTCGGCCGGCACCACCGCCCGCCCAAGGTGGTTCGTCCCCAGCACCCGCGACTGAAGCGACGCCCACAGCCGACTCGCACGCGGCGAGGGTCTTCCGACCCGCTATCGCGCTTGTCGTTGTCCTCGGCGCGGCCCTGCTCGGCCTGTTTGCCCTCAAGCAGACAGCCCAGCCGCCGTCGCGGCTTGCGGTGTTCAGCGTCACATTGATGCTGGCCGCGGCGGCTGTAGCCATCGGCAGCCTGCTCGGCTTCCTGTTCGGTATCCCAAGGAGCATGCAGGAGCCCCGACCACTGGCCAGCAGCCAGCCGCCCGGGACCACCGATGAGCGTGGTGTCTACGGGGTCAACACCAACCTTGAGCAGATCTCCGACTGGCTGACGAAGATCCTCGTTGGCGTCGGGCTGATCCAGCTCGGCAGGACAAGCAGACCGCTTGGCAGGTTGGTGGCCAGCATCGCCGATGGGCTCGGCGGCCAGCCCGTCGACCGGTTGATGGTCGGTGGCATCCTGGTCTTCTTCTCGATCTTCGGCTTTCTGACGAGCTACCTGCTCACCCGGCTGCTGTTGCGGCGCGCCTTCACGGTGGCCGACCTGTCGGCCGTCGTTGCGGTGGCGACGAGCGCGGCGAGCAGGCAAGTGCAGCGACAACAGCAGCTTGACGCCGACGCCTACAGCCTGGTTGCCCGGACGCTGCAGCCGCCGGCCGGGACAAGTCCGCCGAGCCAGGAGGAGTTGAACCAGGCGTTGCAGAAAGCGTCACCGGTGGTGCGTAGCCAAGTGTTCTCGTTAGCGCGCAACCAGCGCCTGGCCGACGAGAAGACCACCGAGGGCAGGAGGAACCTTGTGCGCCCGGCGCTGGTCTTCCGGGCGCTGAGCGCCGCCGAGCCCGATCTCCACCGTAACCATGGTCAGTTGGCCTACGCCCTGCGGTTCGCGATCCCGCCGAGCCCGGACGAGGCCGAGCAAGAGCTGAACAGGGCGATCGAATTGCGGGACCCCGCCGGCGAGACGGGCTGGCTGATCTATGAGCTGAACCGCGCGGCGCTACGCACCGAGCAGGACCAGCGGTCCACCGCACCTGTCCCTCCGGAACGGAAGGCATCGATCCTGGCTGACCTACGGGACGCAGCCAAGAACCCGGCGTTGCTGGCCGAGATCTACAAGGATGACTCTATCCAGACGTGGCTGAGGGCGAACGCCCCCGACGCAAGCGAACTCCTAAAACCCTAGAGTCGTACTGCATGGGGCTTGCCTTGCTAAGGGAGGATCGTGACTCTGCGGGCCGCAGCCACCGGTCAACTGGGGACCCAGCAACTGCGCCCCATGGCCGTGCTCGCTCCGCACCTTCCCGAGTGCATCGCCCAGCTCAAGTTCACTATCCCCCAACACCGGGCAGCGCGTGTTTACGGGACCGACCGAGTCCTGGCGCCGCTACAACGCGGCCCACCCCACGCCGCATGCTAGCCAAGGCACATGGCCAGCCGTCGCCGCGAGGGTCTGAAGTGGCGCTACTGTTCCAGCTTGCGGAAGGCGCAGGCCCGAGGGTCATGGGGGACGAGGAGGTCGGTGTGCGGGAGGGGGACGAGGGGGATGGCGGCCCGGCGGGCGTTGACGAGCGAAGCGTCTACGAGCAGGTCCGGGCGGTCCGCGACCGGGCCGTGCCGGTGGTGGGCGCGGGCGTGGCCGCGGCTGCTGGTGCCGCCTCGGCTGCGGCGCTGTGCGCAGCGCTCGCGGCAGAACTCACGGTGCTGAGCGGCGAGCCGGTCGACGAGCGGACGTCGCTGTTCGACGTGGCCAACCGGCTGGCGGTGATCTGCGGATCCAACGCGGTCGCTGAGTTGGTCGCCGCGCAGTACCGGGGACCGTTCATCACTACGCCGGCGTTGCTCGCGCTGGTCCACGCGCCTGGCGGGCGGATCGTGACGACCAACTACGACGAGGCGATTGAGCAGGCCGCCCGTCAGGCTGGATTGGAGACGCGCTCGTTCACCCCCGCGACCATCAACGAGTTCCTCCAGCCGGTGCCCTCCAGAGCTGTATACGTGCTGCACCTGCACGGGTCGGCGCAGGAGCCGGCCGGGATCGTCCTCGACGACGCCAGCTACCAGCGCACCTTCGACGATGCCCGGGTCCAGGCGGGCATGCGCGCGCTCGCGATGAGCCACACGCTGGTGTTCTTCGGCCACTCCCTGGACCCCCGTGAGGCCCACCTGCGCCGTGACATCCTGTGGGCGAGCACCTCGTTCCCGCATCCGCGCCAGCACCTGCTGGTGCATCGTGCCGGCGAGTTGGATTCCGACCGGCTGGCGAGCCTCCACCGGTCCGGCATCACCCCGCTCGCCGTCGACGATCCCGCCGGCCGCTACTGGTTCGTTGGGCACCTGGCCGGGATTCTCGGCGGCCAGTCCGCGGTTACCGCCGACCAGGAGGTGCCGGTCGAACCCGACGAGCGCGAGCAGTGGTACGAGCCGGTGCGGCTGGTCGGTCACGACCAGATCGCCACCGCCGAGCAGCGGCATGCGTTTACTGCGACTGATGGGCTGTTCGTTCCCGTCCCAACCGATGCCGAGCTGCAGGCGCATGGGCGGCTGCTGCTGGTCGGCGGCCCTGGCTACGGCAAGAGCCGCCTTGCCCGCGAATTCGGCAGGCAGGAGGTCACCAGGGCGGTGCTGATCCGCCTCCGAAATGTCCATCCCGGTCCGCGCGGCGCGGACCCGGTCGCGGTGCTGCGCACCTGGCTCGACGGTGCGGTCGCATTCGGCCCGGGCGTACCTCGCCCCGACCACGAGCAGCTCGCAGAAGGCGTGTACACGCTGCTCCTCGACGGCCTCGACGAGGTCCCTGCCAACGAGCGCCACGCCGTCCTCGACGTGATCATCCGGGCCGCCGACCGGCTCCCGCAGCACCGGATGGTGCTCGCCAGCCGCCCGCTGGAGCTGCTCGATACCCTCGAGGCGGCCCGGTTCGTCCGCTACGACCTCCGGCCGACTGACCGGTGGCTGCGTCGCTATCTCAAGCGGCGCGGCCTGGACCCCAACGAGCTCGACCGGTTGACCGGCGGAGTCGCTGCGATCGAGGAGCTGTGCCGCATCCCGCTATTCGCCGCCGCCGCCGCCGACCGCTACTACCAGGGCGACCCGCCCCCCACAAGCCCGTTGGAGCTCGTCCTCGCCTACGCCAACACCGGGCTGCGCGTCGAGGAAGGCAAGCTCCTCGCCCCCGACCCGACCGCGGTCCAAACGTGGCTGGAGCGGCTCGCGCTCACCATGGAGCTTGCAGGTGTCGCCACCATCGACCGGGCAGACGCTGCCGGAGCTGGCCTGGAGGCAGGCCTGGACTTGCCGCAGATGGACGGGCTGCTCGACCACCTCGTCGAGCGGGCGCTGCTCAGCGAGGACGGCGTCCAGGTCGGTTTCCACGCCGGCGTGATCCAGGAGACTCGCGCCGCCAAGGCGCTACTAAACGCGCCCGGCGAGGCCGGCCTCGACCTGCTCGCCCGCCACGTCCTCATCGACATCGACGAGGTGGGCGAGCGGGGCGTTCGCCCCTCCTGGAGCCACACCATCGAGTTGCTCGCCGCTGCTGCACCGCCTCTGTGGCGCGAGCACATCGCCGGCTACGACCGGCTCGTCGTCGCGCGCACCACCCCACCTGGCGCGAGCGTCGACGAGCGCTCCAACGCGATCGCGATCATGTGGTCCTGGTACGAGCAACACCGGGTGTGGCTGCCACGCGACCGGCCCGGCCAGCTCCTCGACGACTTGAAGGTCGTCGGGTTACTCGCTGCCGACGGGATCACCGACGGGCTGCACGAGCGGCTGCGCGCCGCGACTTCAAGCAGCGACCCGGTCGCCCGCGGCAACGCGATCGCCACGCTCATCGCCGCCAACGACACCGACAGTGCTCGCGCCGCCTTGAACGCGCTGCTGGCCGACCCGGACGCGATGGTGCGTCGCCGCGCAGCTGGCGCCGCGTGGGACCTCGAGGCCGCCGAGACGCTCCCGATCTTGCGTGAGCGGCTGGCGAACGAGCCCGACGGGCTGGCCCGTCGCACGATCGCGCAGGCTGTTGTCGCGCTCACCCCCGATGACCAGGTCATCGGCCTGCTCGCCGCGCTGCCCGGCGGCCTCCGCACACACGTGTGGTGGGTGCTCGACCGGCGCTGGAGTCCCGCGGAGCAACTCCACCGCTTGGCCGACATCCCACCTGGCGATGGTGGCAGCCCCAGCCATGCCAACTGGATCGCCGAGTGGCTGGATCAACTCCTCCGCGACCGCAGCGCCCGCGACTGGGGCGAGGCTGAGCTGCGCCTGCTGGTCCGCCTCGCTCTCACCCACCGCCGCTCCGAGCTCATCGACGACCCCGTTGTCGGCATGCTTGGCGAACGCTACCCCGAGGCGGTGTGGGTCGAAGGCCTCAAGTACGCCCGTGATCTCGACGGCCTTGTCGACCTGCACGCGCTCGCCCGGCTGGACGACGAGGCGGTCACCAGGCTTGCTAACGCGGCGGCGGCCGCCAACCCTGCCGCACCGGCCGCGGCCGCCGCCTACCTCGCCTGGCGGGGCCAGCTCCCACCCGCGGCCGGGTCCCGGCCGCATACGCCGCCACCTCCCAAGCCTGCCAAGCCTGCCAAGCCTGCCAAGCCGATCCTTGCTGACCTGGTTGACGCCGGCGACCTGCCCACGCTGCTTGGCCGCCAGCCCGACCCTGCCGCGCTCGCCCAGCTCGACCCCGACCGACGTGCCCGGCTGGACGCCCAACTCGCTGAGGCGTTGGACACATGGGTCGCTGCGCCCGCGCCGCCCGAGGAGACCAACTGGCAGAGGGCGCCTGAACTGCTGGTCCCACCCCGCACGGTGTGGCAGCAGCTGCCCTGGTGGGCGGCAGTCGACCTGCCCGTGGGCGCAGCCGCCTGGACGCGCCTGGCTCGCCAGCCCCTGCCAGACCCCGACGTGGCGAAGTGGCTCACCACCCGATTCGACCCTGCCTTCGCCGACCTCCTCGCCAGCGACCTGCCCACCTGGCCACGCGCGGCGCTCGAGCACCTAGCAACGCTCTTGCCCGACCCGTGGCCGCCGAAGCTCGCCATGGTGCTCACGGAGGCGTGCTGGACCGCCGGGGTCGACGAGCGGACGCGGCGGCGCTGCGCCATGCAGCTCGCCCGCGGCGGGCAACCCGAGGGCCGCGAGGTCCTGGAGCGACTGCACACCGCCACCGGCGACCCGCTGCTCGACGAGGCGCTCGTGCAGCTTGGCGACTGCGCTGCCGAGGCCCGCCTGCTCGACCGGCTGCTGGCCACCGGTCCGGCCTGGCCGATTACCACCCCGAGCGTCGACCTGCGCGACCACTGGCTCGCCAGTGTGCGCTGCCCCGCCTCGGCCGCGCGGCTGCAGCAGGTGTTGCGCGCGCTGCTGCTTGCCGGCGCCCATTCGGCCGAACTCACGCCGGTGTTCGCCGCGCTGCTCGCCGCTGCCGGGCCAGACGCGCTCAGGCTTGTCGACCAGCTCGCTGCCGACTCGGCCGTCCCCGAAGGGCCGTTCTTGTGGTACCGGCGGCAGGAACTCCTCGACGCGCTGCTCGAGCAGCGCGCCCGCACCGCCCGCCCCGACAGCTTCCACGCGCTCGCGGCCCTCGTCCTCGACGAACTCGGCTGAGCAGCTCTGGGCTGTGACCGGTGCCGCGCAGCCCGGTGCCAAAAGCCCACGGCGGCCGCGGTAATCTCGCGGAACGAGATTACACACCGCGAGTCGCGCCCGGTTGGTACGCGCGATCGGTCGACGATGATCCCATGGCGGTTTCAGGCGCCAAAGGGTCTGGAGCCACATCCAGCCAGTGTCCAGGGGGCGATCTACAGCACATGCAGTGGGTAGTAGCGCTTGGTGTTGGTGGCTTGCAGCCGTTGGAGTTCGAAGCCGTACCCCTCTCGTTGACAGCGGCCGACGAGCCAACGTGGCGGATGCCCGCCGCGCACCAGCCAGAGGCTGGTGGCCATGCGGGCTTCGCAGGCGGCAGCACCTTGGCGGCGATACTCGGCCGTCACGGTCGACAACAGCCCCGCAGCCTGTGGGTCGCCAAGGTCACGGGCCAGCTCCGCCTCGATAGCTGCGGAATGCGCGGCCAGGTACGGCACCTTGCCGGGCACCCGGCTTGAGATCCAGTCGCGCAGTTGCCGCACCCGCATGCGAGTCTGGATGGCATCACCCTGGGCACGAGCGAGTTCAGCATGCTCGAACAGCACCCTCGCGTAGGCGAGGGTAAGCCGCTTTCCATGCTGGCGGATTGTCTGCTCGGCGACCTCGAGGGCATGTTCGGCGGCGGTTACACTGCGGGCCCGTTCAAAGCAGGCACGAAGCGCCGCGATCCATGTGACCGCCTGCCAATTGCGTGCCACCCGTGCCATCGCCTCGGCGTGTTGCAGTTCGGTCAACCCTCGGTCGAGGTCGCCCATCGAGGCAATCGTGATGGCGTGGTAGAAGTGCGGCCAAGGTTTGTAGTAGCTGCGGGCGAACAGTGCGCTGTCGCTGAGGGCTTCCTCAAGCAATGACAGCGCCTCGCGGTAGCGGCCGCGCGAGCGCAGCAGGTCAGCTGCGAAGGCGCGGGTGGTGATCCGGCCGTCGATGTCGTGTAGCTCATCGAAGAGTTGTCGCGCCCGCGCGTACTCGCGTAGCGCGTGGGCTTCCTTGTCGGTCATGCCCTTCATCCGCGCTTCGCGCTCTGCCGCCCAGGCCAGGTAGTGCTTGTGCCGATGGTTGGGCAGCCGCCGGGCTGAGCGTCGCATGCCAGCTAGGGCTCGGCGGGCCGCTCGGTAGTCGGACTCGTTAGCCAGTGCTTCACCGCGCGACAGTAGGGCCTGGCAGACGACTTCGGGCTGGTCGGCGTGCCGGGTGGCGATGGTGGCGTAGCGGCGGGCGGCCCGTCGGCGGTCGCCGAGATCGGCAATGACGGCGGCGAGGGCCAGCTCGACATCCGGATGTCGGCCTGTCCTGCGTCGGCGTAGCTGTTGCAGCCCTTCACGCAACGCCTGTAGATCGCCGACGTGGCGCAGCAGCCGACCCAGCGCGAGGTTGCGGGCGCGTTCCTCAAGGGCGGCGAACCGCGCGATGGTCAGAGCGCCAAGCACCGACGGGCGTGCCTTGCTGCGCCGGGCCGCAGTTGCGGCGTGCCTGGCGGCGGCGGGGTCGAGTTGAGTGGCGAGCCACATGGCAGGGTCGCGCTCAGGGCAAATTACCAGGCGAGACCCGAGATCGGCCTGCAATGCTGCCAACTCCGGTGAGAGTGGCTGCGGCGTGCCGTCGGGGGCGAACTGGATCCAGCGCACCTCGCAGGGCCTAGCGCGGGCGAGCGCGGGCATGATGTCGCGGTCGCGGCCGCTGTAGCCGAGCACAACAACTGGGCGGTCTTCGACGGCAACGCGGAGACGCTCGGCGAGATCTGGCGGAAGCCCCGCGAGATACTGGCTGATCAGTGTGACGATGGTGCTTGGCTGATCGCATCGGCCATGGAGATGTATTACACAGCCGTCAGGATCAGGTCGGCCAAGGTCACGGGCGGCTTGCTCGAACAAGACGTCTTGGTTGACGGTCAGGATGTGGGCAGCGCCGCAAAGCAGCAGGCTGAAGTGGTTGCCGTTCGGCCGGGCCCCCTCCAAGAGTTGAAAGACCTCCACCAGCACCTTGGGATCAAGCTCGTGGGCGAACAGTTCAAAGAGCAACTCGAGGCGCAGGTCCTGCTCGCCGTCTGGCCGCGGCTGCAGGGCGGCAAAGACCTGCTCGAACGCGGCGTCGGCGAACACCACCGGACCGTCGAGCACCAGTTCGACTAGCCGACGCGCCAGCGCCGCGCCGTCTGGCAGGCTGGAGGGGGCCAAGCGGGAGATCCCAGCCCCGCACAGCACCGTGGTTCCGGCTAAAAGGCTCATGGTCGGTCAGCCAGCCCTTGTAGCGCTTGATTCTGGCAATCATAGATACGGCATAGTGTCGTAGACCCTAGTGTCCTGCGCCGGAGATTCGTTGACAATATGCAGCGAGCGAATCGAGGATCTCGTCGGCGGTCTTGGTCCACACAAACGGCCGTGGGTCCTCGTTCCAGGTCTCGATCCACGTCCGG